>Ga0129306_1000056_pt1 | contig 183080 bp, 157 predicted proteins | sample P827metagenome_FD_94438 | JGI IMG/M metagenome (GOLD analysis project Ga0129306, IMG submission 94438) | Capybara group fecal microbial communities from Wisconsin, USA - P827 metagenome | ecosystem: Host-associated > Mammals > Digestive system > Large intestine > Fecal | place: USA: Wisconsin...
ATATGGAATAACAGTTGGTAATGGTGTGACTATTGATGTAGAGCCAACTAGAGAAATGGAAAAGGTTTTATTTGCTGCAGATGAACTAACTGGTCTTATCGGTGCAGCTGCTCTTATGAGACCATCCAAGAGTACTAAGGATATGGAACTGAAATCCCTTAAGAAGAAATATAAGAGTAAAGGCTTTGCGGCCGGTTGTTCCAGAGAAGTAATAGAGAGAGGTGCTGAACAGCTTGGCTGGGAGCTTGATAAATTACTAGAATTGACGCTTCAAGCTATGGCAGCAACCGAAGATATTCTTAATGAGGAAATGGCTTTAGAACAGTAAAATATCCTTCGGATATACTTGAAGTCACGGGTTCGAATCCCGTATGCTCCATTTGGTAATTATTGGAACGATTATCTTCCAGCATAAATGGTTAAGCAAATCGGTGTTTGTTGAGCGGTGACTGCATTCGCATTCCGCTACGCTTCATGCTCATGTCGCGCTGTCGCACTATAAGTCTGCACACGAATATGTCTGTCCGTGAGCAAGCTCCCGACAGCCAATTCGGTGCATCCTTGCACCGCTCGTAGAAACGCGCAAATTCAAGTTTGTCGAGATGAGCGATAGAACATAATACCGGAAGAAAACTTTACTAACATCAGAAGAGATAAAGGAAAAACTGATAAATAAAGGTATTCCATTTGAGTAATACAAAGATGAAAGAGGAGCTGACAAAACTTCTCGGAAACAGAGATGTGGAGATTGTTATAGAAAAATATGAATAAGAATGAGAGCAAATATTTTAAATCAGCAGAGAAGATGCATAATGCGTTGATAACACTCCTTGATAGTAAGGGCTTTGAATATATTACCATTAAGGAAATATGTGAGACTGCAGGAGTAAACAGATCAACATTCTATCTTCACTATGATAATGTAAATGATCTTCTGCAGGAAACTGTGGAAGCCGTATATAAAGATTTCTTTGGCCGCTTCGGTGCCGAGGGAGCTGAAAGCATTGATATAGATGATATAGACGATGAGAAACTGTTTCTTGTTACCCCGGGATATCTGATGCCATATCTGAATTTTGTAGAAGAGAACAGGAAACTCTTTTATCTGATGTATGAAAAGAATGAGATGATGGGCGCCGAAAAAACCTATGAGACGTGGTTTAAGATGATATTTGGTCCCATACTTACAAGGTTCGGAGTTCCTGAAAATGAACAGCCACTTATAATGATCTTTTATCTTAAGGGTATTCTTGGAGTTGTTACTGAATGGGTAAGAGGAGGATGTGCTCAGTCTAAAGATGAAATAATAAGTGTCATACAAAAGTGCATCATCATGCCATAGAATTGAATGAAAAAAGTATATACATATAATAATCAACACTTTTTGCAAAACGTGTCGGGACCTTAAACCTTGAAATCAACACATTTTGCAAAAAGTGTTGTTCTTTTTACAAGCTCATTTTCCTATAATGATTTCAGGATCCAAACAAAGAGTACATAAAAATCAGAAAGAGAGGAAAAGATAAATGAGCAAAACAAATAAGATGTATCTGGTAACAGGAGCAGCAGGATTTCTTGGAAGTACAGTCTGCAGACAACTAGTAGAAAGAAATGAGAGAGTAAGGGCATTTGTACTTGAAGGTGACAAATCGGCAAAGTATCTTCCGGAAGAAGTTGAAATAGCATATGGCGACCTTTGTAATAAAGAAGATCTGGAGAGATTCTTTGAAACGCCAAAAGACGCGGAGGTGATCGTGCTCCATATAGCAAGTATCGTAACAGTTAATCCAGATTACAGCCAAAAGGTTATGGATGTAAATGTCGGAGGAACAGAAAATATCATAGAGATGTGCAAAGAGCACAATGTTTCAAAGCTCGTTTATTGCTCATCAACAGGAGCAATACCTGAGGAAGAGAAGGGAAGCATAAGAGAATGTGAGGGTTCGATCCCGCTTGATCCTGAGAGGATCAAAGGCTGCTATTCATTGTCAAAGGCTATGGCAACAAATGTGGTGCTCAAGGCTGCAAAGGAAGGGCTTAATGCATGTGTGGTTCACCCTTCAGGAATCCTCGGACCTGAGGACTTTGCAATGGGTGAGACCACAAAGACTCTAGTTGATATCATCAATGGTGAGATGCCCGCCGGAATTGACGGAAGCTTTAATCTGTGTGATGTAAGGGATCTGGCTGACGGACTCATTGGAGCAGCGGATATGGGAAAAAGCGGAGAGTGCTACATTCTTGGGAATGAGCCTGTCAGCTTTAAGGATTTTACAAAGCTTGTTTCAGAGGAGAGCGGATGTAAACAGATGAAGTTTTTTTTACCTATATCAGCAGCAAACTTCATTGCAAAGATACTTGAAAAAAAAGCCAAAAAGACAGGAGAAAAGCCGCTTATGACAACTTTCTCCGTTTATAATCTTGCAAGGAACAACCGCTTTGATTCAAGTAAAGCAAGTAAGGAACTTGGTTATAATACTAGATCATACAGAGAGACCATACGTGACGAGATCAGATGGCTCAAAGAAACAGGAAAAATAGCATAATTATTTATAGAAAGAAAAGACAGGAGAACAATGAGATGAACGATTTAGATAAGGTTTATGCGGAGAGTGTGGCAAAGGAATATATGCCTAGGGAGACAAACAAGGTCAGGCAGCTTAAAAAGCTTGATGAGAGAGCAAAGCTCCCGGCTTTCATTTCGGCAATGACACTGGGAATCATAGGAACTCTGATTTTTGGCACAGGAATGTGCTTTGGGCTGGACGTCTTTGGAACAGGAGCAGTTTTCATAATCGTCGGAGTACTGTCGGGACTGGCAGGTGCTGCAATCTGCATCACTAACTATCCTTTATACAAGAAGCTTCTGAAAAAGGGCAAGGAAAAATATGCCTTTGAAATTCTGGAACTTGCAAAAGAGATAACGGGAGAAGCATAATGATTCTTAGGAGGACATTAAAAGATGAGTGATGTATGCGTAGTAACAGGTGGTGGCAGTGGTATGGGGCTTTCAGCAGCTCTTCAGATGCCAAAGGATAAGATAATAATCGTATCAGGAAGGACTATCTCCAAGCTTGAAAAGGCTGTGGAACAGCTAAAAGAAGGTGGGCATGAAGCATATGCCTGCACATGTGATACGTCAGACCGGGAAAGCGTAAAAAAGCTGGTGGAGTTTGCGGCTTTAAAAGGAACTGTCAGAAATGTTATCAATGCAGCGGGAATGTCGCCGAACATGGCGAAGCCTGAACCACTTCTCAGAGTTAATGCGCTTGGTACAGTTTATATCAATCAGGAGTTTTCAAAAGTGATGCCAAGGGGCAGCGTTATAGTGGATATCTCTTCAAATTCTGCATATGCATTACCGAAGATCCTCCTAAATAAAAAGACCTTTGCCCTTGCTGAAACAGATGAAGCAAAATTCATAGCAAAGTGTATCAAAACAAGTAACCTTGCCAAAACGGATTATCAGAAGTCAGGCTTTGCTTATGCTCTTTCCAAGAGCTTCGTTGTCTGGTATGCACAGAAGTGTGCTTTTGAGTATGGGCAGAAAGGAATCCGTGTGTGCTCTCTAAGTCCAGGACTTATTGCGACTGACATGGGCAAACTTGAAGAAAAGGAAGGTGCTAGCATGCTTGAATATGCAGCAGAAAAAAGGATGGGTACTCCGGATGAGCTTGGATTTGCAATTGCGACTGTAGCAGATGAAAGGAATGGATATCTTGCTGGTGTAGATGTGCTTGTTGATGGAGGCAGCACAAACGGAAAGAGCTTTAGAAAATAATAACAAAGATAGAAAAGCGTTATCATAACGGAAAAGCTACTGCCTCATGGTAAAGTCCTTTGAGTGAAAGAATTAAAAGAGTTACTTAGCAACGGTGATGTAAGGATTACTTTAAGTTTGGAATGAGTTTTGTTTTCGTATTTGATTATGATAGAATGAGTGCATATTGTATTCCTGTTAAAGGAAAAAATGGTGAGGCATATTCCTGAAATTTGGAGGCTCTAATTTGAAGATAGAACATATTGCTATGTATGTGAATGATTTGGAACTGGCAAGAGATTTCTTTGTTAAGTATCTCGGAGGGGTGTCGAATGATGGATACCATAACAAAACAACAGGATTTAGATCATACTTTATTAGTTTTGATGATGGTGCACGACTTGAAATCATGAATAAACCTTCAATGGATGATTTAGAAAAATCGGTCAATCGTACGGGGTATATTCATATTGCCTTTTCTGTAGGAAGTGTTGAAGAGGTTGATCGTTTGACAAGTGAGCTTAAGCTTGATGGTTTTGAGGTGTTGAGTGGGCCACGAACTACTGGCGATGGTTATTATGAGAGCTGCATAGTCAGTTTTGAAGGAAATCAAATTGAAATTACGGTTTGATCTTTTGCTGTAATAATGTATTGAGTTATTACGAGGAATTTTATGAAAATAATTGATTTTTTTGAAAGTAATGATAAGACTCATTGGCTTTCTGAAATAAATAAGAGCGACTGGAGAGACAGGACTTTATGAAAATTATGGTTATACTTTCTGGAAATTGATGAAGGATGTTGGAGGAGAGGAAATCAGAGTGTATAAAATGGATGTTGTAACAGTAGATTATAGCGATGTGCTAGGAACTATTGTGAGCGGAACGATAGACAGACCACTGGGCAGCAGACATCCAAGACATCCCGAGATGATGTACCCTCTTTACTGGTACCTTTTATTATATAGGTTTTTAACCAATAATGATTATCTCCAGAATAAATTATTATGTTATAATAATAGGAGTGGATGATTGGTAAAAAATTATAAAGGGGGTTAATCATGAATATAGACAATTTAGCATTTGATCAGGTGTCACATACACTGTCAAAGCAATTTGATAGTATGTATTATGTGGAAATAGAAACTGGCAACTTTATTGAGTTTTTCCATTCTGAAATGTTATCAAAACTTGAACTCCCGGAACAGGGGGAGGATTTCTTTTCATTTTTGTCTGAACAGGCAAAAAGAACGGTTCATCCTGATGATCTTGATTATGTACTCAGCCTTATAGATAAGGAAAAAATATTAGAAAAGCTGAAAGATAATAATTCTAGCCTGATAGTTTTCAGGTTCGTGCTGGATGGAAAAATAATGCATGTTTGTCATTTCAGTATTTTGTGTGATGACAAGAAACATATTTTGGGCTGTATAAAAAATATTGAGTCAGAGTTTCATGATAGGGAAGAACAGGAAAATCTGATTCAATCTGCAGAACGATTAGCGAGGCTTGATGAATTAACAGGAATAAAAAATAAGAACGCATTTTCTGAGCATGTTAAAGAAATAGATGATGTGATCAATAATGGTGACTATGATCCGGTGTTCGGCGTAATAATGTGCGATATAAATAATCTTAAACGAATAAATGATACAAGAGGACATAGCTTCGGAGATGAAGCTATACAAAAGGCGTGTCGTATGATATGCGAGATTTTTGAGGATAGCTCGGTATATAGAGTTGGCGGAGATGAGTTTGCTGTAATACTTACTGGTGAAGATTTTTCGAACCGAGAAGACTTAATTGAACTTTTGAAACAAAAATCAGCGGCTAACGGACGTTTTAGAACCGGACCTGTTGTGGCGTGTGGTATGGCGAAATACAATCCTGGAGTAGACAGAAGTTTTCAGGAAGTATACAACAGGGCTGATGGTCGTATGTATGCAAACAAAACCGAGTTGAAGAATCAAAGCGATATGGGTGAGATAAGGAAACGCGAAGAGAGTAACCAGATGATCCCTGATGATAGAATGCGAAAGCTCGATAGATTATATGGTGCATTGCATACTGTTGCCGGAGATGGATATGTATTCTTAACCGACCTTAAATATAATTTTTCCAGATGGTCACTATCTGCGATTAATGATTTCGGACTTCCGACGGACTACATGTATAATGTCGAAGATATATGGAAAAATTATGTACATCCTGAAGATGTAGATAAATATGTAGAAGCGGTTGAGTCTGTTTTGGAAGGAACGCCAGTGCTTTACTCAATTACATATCGTGCTAGAAAGGCTGATGGGACATACATAACTCTTAAGCCAAGAGGGTTCATTCTGAGTGATAGCAAGGGGGTGCCTGAGTATTTTGGCGGAGTGATGATTCCTCAATAGTATTGGAAAATAAATATAAATGTGTTTTGGTTTTTGAAGGGTGGTTAATAAATAAACTTATAATTTGACATGAAATGAAATCTGATGTATCTTTTGTATTATATCAAGCAATACAAAAAATGCGTGTAGTAATACAAGAGATAAGAGGATTACATTTATGGTAATAAAGATAGATGAATATTCAGATGTGCCTATCTATATGCAGATACGAAACCAGATAGTAATCGGAATCTCGAATGGTGAATTGGCACCAGGAGAGCAGCTTCCGACTGTTAGGGCGCTGGCACTTGAAATGGGCATTAATACCATGACTGTCAGTAAGGTATATCAGCTTCTCAAGTCAGAAGGATATATACTAACTGACAGGAAAAATGGTGCCCGTGTCAGAGAGAGTATCAGCAAGTCAGGTGTACTTAGCGAAGAAAATAAGACTGAACTTAAACGTATTGTATCAGAGGCAAGACTTTCAGGAGTAACAAAGAAGGATATCCTGAAGCTTGTCGATGAGTACTACTGATTTTAGAAAGGCATAAGATATGAATATTATATTTGATATTATAATGCTGGTGATCATGGTTCCAACCGTTTTATTCCTTTTTCTTTATGAGTATCCAGCGAAATGGAAAGATAAGAAATATATATATGGAGTACTTAACCGCACTGAGTTTAAGGAAGAGAAGGCAGCAGAAAGAGTAGATGAGATAGCATCTACCTGCAGGAAAAATGCAAAATGGCTGCTCTTCATTTCTCTTATTCTTATGGTGCTTTTTTGTTTTATTCCGGACTTTACTATAAGGATTATTGTATGGACAACTTTTGTTTTTCTTGATCTAGTGTTGATGTTTGTTCCTTTTTCGAAAGGCAATAGTGAGATGAAGAGTCTTAAGCATGAGCTGGGAATTGCTTCAGAAAAAGGTGTTGTATATACAGATCTAAAAGGAGCAGGATCCATTCATGCACTTAAAAAATCTAGTATTATAGTACCTAGTATTATATCAGCGGTTTTCTTCCTGGCCGCGCTTCTTAATGATATAGGCGTAGTTAAGCTGGTTGGCTTACTTCCAGGACAGTTTGCATATCAGGCACGCCTAATGACTGGTATGACAGGAGCACTTCTTTTTATCAGTATTATGCTCATTCCCATAGCATTAATGATGGATGGAATCAGAAACGAAGTTATTTCTGAAGATAGTGATATAAACGCTAATTACAACAGAGCTAAAAAAAAGAATATGGCTGACTTCATGGTATTGTTCTCCTGGATTAACACTGTAATTATAATCATTATGATGATAATGATGTGTATATGGGATAATCAGCTTATTTATCTTGCTTTATATGCAGTATACATGTTTGCTATTATGGTAGGTGTATTTATCTATGGAAAGAGACAGAGACAGATAGAGAAGAGATACAAGAAGGAAACTTCTGTTGAGACAGATGATGATGATAACTGGATACTGGGGCAAATTTACTACAATCCAGATGATAAGAGACTTAACATTACTAAAAGAGCAGGAGTGGGATCCACAGTAAATATGGCGCATCCTGTCGGTAAGATAATTGGAATAGTTTCAGTGCTTCTGTTGATCTTTACATTTATAATGTTGATATATATTGGTGTGCTTAGTAAGACACCGATGGTAGTAAGGCTCTCTGATGGAAATGTTATATGTCATCAGATGAAGGATGATTATATTATCCCTATAAGTGGTATAGATGAAATTAGTATGGAATCAGACTCTGGCAAGCTTAAGCTTCGTAAAGAGGCTGGATATGACATGCCTCCGATGAATAAAGGAAAGTTCAATATAAATGATGAGGGGGGCTGTATAACATTTCTTGATTTAGATACAAAAAACTATATTATTATCAGTGCTGAAGGAAAGAAATACTATATAAATGCACCGAGCGACGAGGAAACTGAGAAAATCTATAATGAGGTAGTAAATCAAATATCTGATTAACATATCCGATTTTTCTTGACATTACGAAAAGTAGGGTGTATTGTTTGTATTACAAAAGATAATACAAACAATACACCATTTTTATTTATGAGGTGAACAGATATGTTAGTAATTAAGAATTTAGACAAAATTTATAAAGGAACAGATAAGGGAATAAAGGATATATCCCTCACGGTTGAAGCAGGAGATATCTACGCCTTTATCGGTCATAACGGCGCAGGAAAGACAACACTTCTCAAAGCTATCACAGGAATACATGAGTTTGATAAGGGTGAAGTCATAATCGATGGAATAAATATCAAGGAGAGTCCTATGGAGGTTAAGCGTAGGATAGCATACATCCCTGATAATCCTGATATATATGAATTTATGACCGGCATACAATATCTTCAGTTTGTCGCAGATATCTATAATGTATCTGCCGCAGAGCGGGAACAGAAAATTACAGAATATGCAGATAAATTTGAGATTACAAGTTCTCTCGGTGATCTGATATCGTCCTATTCTCATGGTATGAAGCAGAAGCTGGTTATAATATCAGCACTTCTTCATAGTCCGAAGCTCCTCATAATGGATGAACCTTTTGTAGGACTTGATCCTAAGGCGGCATTTATTTTGAAGGAGATAATGAAAGAAATGACAGAGCAGGGAAGCTCAATCTTCTTCTCAACTCATGTGCTTGAAGTTGCTGAGAAGCTCTGTAACAAGGTTGCAATCATAAAGAGTGGAAAGCTTCTGGCTAGTGGCATGATGAATGAAGTTGTAAAGGATGGAGAGTCACTTGAAGAACTCTTTATGGAGAGCGTTTAGTTATTAATTGTCATAGTGACTTCGAAAGATTTGGAGGCTGAATAATGAATATTCGTACTCTTATAAAAATGGAATTAATCAATTTTCTTGGAATAAATGAATTGCGTCATGTGAAGGATCCTACTGTGAAGAAACAGAAGGGATTTCTCTTTGGAGTACTAATTGTTCTGTATGTATTTCTTGCTGGTTATATAGTAATGCAGAGTGTGCTCCTGGGAAAGATTGGGGCTACAAAATATATTCCAGTGCTCTATTTTTTGCTTGCGGGAATGATTAATCTGGTGGTTGGAATCTATAGAGCAAAGGCTGCTATATATAGAGAACGTGATCTTGAGATGATATCAGCACTTCCACTGGGTGGAAGGAGCATAGTAGCATCAAGAGTTTTCAGAATGTATTTTGATAATCTGGTTGTTGGACTTGCTGTGATCATTCCTTCTATGATCGTTTATGGTATTAAGACTGGATGCGATGCCCTGTTCTATATTTCAATTATTCCTGTATGCATAGTTAGTCCAATCCTTCCAACAGCTATCGCTGCATGGGTTGGAATTATATTTGCAGCAATTATAGCAAGGAACCGTCATAAGGTACTGACAGAAGTGATTCTTGTACTGGTAGTTGTTATAGGATCATTTGCTATAAGTGGTGTTATTTCATCTAAGGCGGGACTTGGAACAGTAAGTAGTCTTGCTGAGAGAAAAGAATTAAATGAAGAGATAAATGCCGAGCTTTCACGTATGATCAGTGAGAAGATGGTAAGTTTGGAAAATGCATTCCCTCCTATAAGGATAGCGGGAGAATTGCTTACGAATACTGAATTTGCAGTGCTTGCAGTATATGCTCTCATTTCACTTGCAGTAATAATACTGACGAGTTTAATAATTGGAAAATATTTCTTCGGTATCTCTCGCAGGCTTTTTGTTACAGAGGCACATAGAGATTATAGTATCTCAGAACTTAAGAAAGAATCTGTGATGAAGGCTCTGGTGAAGAAAGAGGCATCAAGATACTTCTCATCAGGAATATATGTATCAAATACAATCGTTGGTCCGGTTATGGCTGTAATACTTGCAGTGGCTTTAGGCTTCGTAGATATAGATAAGATCATGAAGAGTGCGGGAGAACTTCCGATAGATATGAAGTTTGAAAACACTATTCCTTATATCGTAGCTTTAGTTTTTTGCATGATGACACTCACAGCATCAAGTGTATCAATTGAAGGAAAGAATTGGTGGATAGTAAGAACCATGCCGCTTAGTGCGAAGGATATTCTTGGCGCAAAGATACTTTTTAATCTGATTTTTGTGGCACCATTCTATGCACTTATGGAGATAATACTTCTCTTCACTGTAAGTGCTGGACCACTTGAGAGAATATGGCTGATACTAGTACCTGGACTTGCAATTCTTTACTCAGTACTTCTTGGAATGATGTGCAATCTTAAGTTCCCTAAGTTTAACTGGGAAAATGAAACAGAAGTCGTTAAGCAGGGGGCTGCTACGGGGCTTAGCATGCTGGGAATACTTCCGATGATACTTTTCATAGGCGGTGCAGCGGTAGTGCCAGGTTCATCTCATCACCTTATAGGTGCTGGTTTTGTAGTAGTTATGAGTATTATATGCTGGGAATTTTATAGCAAGATAAGCAGATTCGATATTCAGACACTATATTAATTTTTTTAGGAAAATGTAACTAAAATCCGGAAAGGATATGAAAATGAACAAAGAAATGGATAAGAAAAAAATTATAAAGTTTGTTGCTATTACATATATAATCGCATGGGCAATTGAGATACCAGTATCTTTATATTATGTGAAGAATCCGGGGATGGCTGGAAATAGTGTTTTTAGAATTGGAATGGTTATAGCAATGTATGTGCCTATTTTGATTGCATTCATCTTGAATAAGACGCTTAAAGGTATGGGATGGAAACCTAAATTAAAGGGAAATGTCAGATGGATATTCTGGGCTATACTTGTTCCGGCAGTAGTTGTAATACTTGGAGCAGTATTGTTTTATGTTCTTTATCCGGATCTTTTTGATTCAACTGCTTCATCATATCTAAGAAAACAGGGTGAGGATTTGGGAGTAGATATGATAGGGCAGCTTGAGTCTCAGGGTATTACTCCTAGATTATATGCCGGAATTACATTGATTTCGTCTGTAACATATGGTGGATTTATAAATATGTTCGTTGCAGTTGGGGAGGAAGCCGGTTGGAGAGGCTTTCTTTATACGGAACTTAGAAAAGGATTTGGAAGAATATCAACCTGGATTATAGGTGGAGTTATCTGGGCGACATTTCATTTCCCTGTAATGATAATTGGCGGATATGAATATGGCACTGATTATCTTGGTGCGCCTGTACTTGGACTTATAGTTTTCTCGATTAATTGTATAGCGAATGGGTTGCTACATGAGATTATTTATGATAAAACAAAATGCATATGGTTCCCGGCACTTTTACATGGGGGGTTAAATGCAGTAGCTAATGTATCGCTTTTATTTTGGAACATGAATGCAGAAGAAAAAGCGAGTAAGCTGATGATTCTTGGACCTGCTGTAAATGGAATCATAGGTATGATTCCAATGGTGATCTTTGCTGTGATTATGGCTGGGATGGTGATGAGAGGAGAAAAAGGAAAGACTTACAATGAATAGACTCAAAAAAGTTGGTGCAGTTGTTAGTATTATAATCATAAATATTTTAGTCTTCGGCATAATTCCACTGAATATACTGCTGTTATGGAAGGATTTTCCGCAGTGGATCATGATACTCGCTTCAGTGGTGGATATAGTGGCTGTAATTCTTATAGCTAAGAAGGCATTTTCTGGGAAAACGGCAAAGATACTCGCGATAATTTTCACGAGTATTTTTGCTGTTATGTGTGTACTTTTTGCATATGCCTGCCCGTTTTGGAATAGTGATGGATTCAAGTCTGACAGGCCGATCCATTATTATGAGAATTCAGATCTCACAAAGAAAGAGGCGCTCGATGACCTTGAGGAAGTTATGGACTGCCTGAGAAAGTATCATATATCTTTCGTGGATGGACTGACACCTGAGGTGCAGGCAAAGTATGAGGAGGTCAGGGCAGATTTCGATTCAAAGGATTCGGTAAAGAGGATAGAGTTTGTGCGAGGCGTCCGAAGTATCCTACATGAGATAAAGGATGGACATACATCATTTGATACGTGGGACGGAGTTCTATTATCTGATGGTCCTGAGATGGAGAGCAAAGGCTATAGTATATATTCTGTAAATGGATTGACAGAGGAACAGATGAAGGAGCTTGTAGAACCATACTATTCCTATGAAACACCGCGCCATATTAGTGTAAATATGGAAAACTTGTTTTATCTGGATCTATGCGGAGTTGAGGCGCCTTATGAGGTCGTGTGGAAGGACGAAGAAGGAAATGAGGATTCCCGCACTTATAGCCGCAATGACTTTATAAATGCTGATGAATACTATGAACTTCAGGATAAGTACCTGCCATCAGATAGTAATGAGGATTATGTTTATTATGAGATAAACGAGGAAAAGAGTCTGGCTATACTTACGCTAAAACATTGCTGGATAAGTGATTACTACAGGGATGTGCTTCGTGATATGTTTACTGAGATTAAAGAGAAAAACATTAAAAGTCTTGCGATAGATCTAAGAGGTAATGGTGGTGGCGACACATATGTCGTAAACGAATTGTTTAAGTATCTGCCGGTAGACACATATTATCAGGGAGATAATTTTAGGAAGCTAAGATGGAACTATCTGACATTTAATCAAGGCGGAAAAACTAAGAATAAGAGAGTTGCAGATCTTGAGTTTGATGGAAAGGTGTATGTGCTTACCGATAAGGATTCATTATCGTCAGCTATGCTTTTTACTGAGATGATAGTAGACAATGGACTCGGGAAGGTAGTAGGGGAGTCGCCTGCGGTACCTTGCAATCACTGCGGTGAAATTACACAATTCTATTTCGAGGACATCGGAATGTGGCTCTCAGTGTCGACAGCCTACTACACCCGAATAGATTCGTCGAAGGGTGACTATATTGAACCTGACTATCCATTAGCAGGAGAAGATGCAATCAAAACGCTATATGATATTGTAAGCGACAATTAAACTGGATACTATTCAGTAGTAATAGCTCAGTATAGATAATGCAACTAAATATAACATAAGATATAAGGAAATGTTCACTTTGGTTGGTGGACATTTTCTTTTTTACTAGTAAAATTAAATCAACCAATGTTAAGAATTGTTGCAAAGGTGGGAATTATATGAGAAAGTATTACTTAGACAACATTAGATGGATTACAGTTGTGATCGTTGTTTTGTACCATGTATTTTATATGTACAATGCTGAGGGAGTGTTAGGAGGGATTGGTCAGATTACAAAGCTGGCGGTTCAGCCTTATGATATCTTTCAGTATCTTGTATATCCATGGTTTATGCCGGTGCTATTTATAGTGGCAGGTATAAGCTCGAGGCTGTATCTCGATAAGCATACGAATAAGGAATTTATAAAGAGCAGAACGACTAAGCTTCTTGTTCCATCAACTATAGGACTTTTCGTATTCCAGTTTATTCAGGGATATGTAAGTATGCATCTTGCAGATGGAGCGGCAGATCTTAAAGCGGCAGGAGTTCCAAATTTTATTATCTTCCTGATAATGGTCGCTTCGGGAAGTGGAGTGCTTTGGTTTGTTCATCTTCTGTGGCTTTATAGTGTTATACTTGTGCTTGTAAGAAAGATTGAGAAGGAAAAGCTCCTTACACTCGGTTCGAAGACTCCACTGTGGCTGATAGCTCTTTTCTTCTTCCCAATCTGGGGAGCGGCACATGTGCTGAATGCCCCAATCATATCAGTTTATAGATGTGCTTTTTATTTTGTATTCTTCATGCTGGGATATTATGTATTTTCAAATGAAGAAGTAATGGATAAATTAAAGAAATATGCGGTGGCATTAATTATTTTAGGTGTAGCACTTTGTATAACATTTGCGGTATTAAATTTCATCGTTCGTGGTGGAACTAACTATGCTGATAAGCCGGTCAACAGAGGTCCACTCTTCGCAGCATGTGCATACTTTGGCTCACTTGCAATGCTCGCTGGTATGGCAAGATTTGGAGACTTCAGTAACAGCTTTACAAAGTGGATGAGCTCTCACAGTTTTGGACTCTATGTATTCCATTATCTTGGAATATCTACAGTTGCGCTTGTATTTGCAAAGAATGCAATCCTTCCTGCACCTCTTTGCTACCTGCTTAGTTTAGTAGCAGGCTTCGTATTCGGATATGGATTATATGCAATCATCTCGAGAATACCATTCTTCAGATGGGCAGTACTTGGAATTAGCAAGAAGAAGGTTCAGAAGACTGAGAGTGAGAATTAATAAACCAATATGGGGGTAAATATGTTTAATGAAAATATAATTCGACTTAGAAAGTATAGACAAATGACTCAGGAGGATATAGCTGAGGCTGTTGGAGTATCCAGACAAGCAGTCGCTAAGTGGGAGTCGGGGGAAACTATTCCTGATCTTGAAAAATGCAGACTGCTTGCAGATCTTTTTGAAGTATCTCTTGATGACCTTGCAAATTATGTGCCAGATGAGAATATGGGGCTGGATGTACCTCCTAAGGGTAAACACCTCTTTGGTATAGTGACAGTCGGTGATAAAGGACAGATAGTAATTCCTGCAAAGGCCAGGAAACTTTTTGATATATCTTCGGGAGATAAATTAGTTGTGCTCGGGGATGAATCCCAGGGAATGGCTATCATGAAGGCTAAAGATTTTTTAAATCTGGCAAACATAATCAGGAAAGGTTTGTGATGAAAATATTAATATAAAGAAATATGTGTGATAAGCCTGTTAAAGATTGATTACGTAATATCCATTACTGGACAAGGTTTCATGTGTAGGAGTATAATATGACACACTGAAACACTATATAAATGGAGGTAACTATGAAGTTAGGAATTATCGGCGCTGGAAATATGGCGAGTGCCATAATTGGTGGAATTATAAAAAAAGGTATTATCCCTGCAAATGAAATTATTTGTTCAACACCTGTTGAGGCTGAAAGAACAAAGGCGGCAGATGCATTTGGTATAAATGTAAGCGAGAGTAATATAGAAGTTGTAAAGTCAGCGGAAGTTCTTCTTCTGGCAGTTAAACCTCAGATTGTTCCAGTTGTAGTTGAAGAGATAAAGGACACCGTTTCTGATGAACAGCTTATTATCTCTATCGTTGCAGGAAAAACAATTGCCTGGTATAACGAGGCGTTTGGTAAAAAACTAAAGATAGTGAGAACCATGCCTAATACACCTGCACTTGTTGGTGAAGGAATGACTGGTGTTAGTCCAAGTGAGGGGATTACTGATCAGGAACTTGAGACAGCACTTACCATACTTTCTTCATTTGGAAATGCTGAGATTGTTCCTGAGAAATTAATGGATGCTGTTGTAGCAGTATCTGGCAGTTCACCAGCTTATGTATTTATGATGATAGAAGCTATGGCTGATGGGGCTGTAAAATTAGGAATGCCTAGAGATAAAGCATATAAGTTCGCAGCTCAGGCTGTTCTGGGAAGTGCGAAGATGGTTCTTGAAACTGGTAAGCATCCAGGAGAGCTTAAGGATATGGTATGTTCACCTGCAGGAACAACTATCGAAGCTGTACAGGTTCTTGAAGAATCTGGTTTCAGAGCAAGTTTGATAGATGCTATGGAAGCGTGTGCAGAAGTATCACGACGTTTATAATATTTGGATATTCAAAAGTTTAATAATAAGTTATAGAACATTTAAAAAGGTTGAAAGATGAGTAAACAAAATTGGAAACCAGGAAATATGCTTTACCCTGTACCTGCAGTTATGGTCAGCTGTCAGAGACCGGGGGAGAAGGCCAATATTATAACTCTTGCATGGACAGGAACCATTTGTTCTGATCCGGCAATGGTTTCGATTTCTGTAAGATCCGAGAGATATTCTCACGATATTATAGAAGAGACGGGAGAATTTGTTATTAATCTTGTTACTTCCGAGCTTACCAAAAAATGTGACTGGTGCGGCGTTAAGTCCGGTCGTGATTTTGACAAGTTTAAGGAAATGAAATTGACTGAATATAAGTCGGATTTTTTAGGTGTTCCAGCCATAGATGAAAGCCCTGTTAATATTTATTGCAAGGTTAAAAGGATTGAAAGACTTGGTTCTCATGACATGTTCATTGCAGAGGTTGTAGGAGTTACTGTAGATGAAAAACACATGGATAAAAAAGGACGTTTTGATCTTGGTGCGGCGAATCTTATGGCTTATTCTCATGGTGAGTATTTTGCATTGGGAAAGAAACTTGGTAAGTTTGGTTATTCTGTAAAGAAATCTGCAAAGAAATCCCACAAGAAAAAAAGATAAAGGCTTTATATGTTTTCTAAATTTGGGTATTGCAAATAGATTCTTCTAGTCCTATAATGTAGCATGTTTAAATTAAATAAAACGATAATCACTTAGGGGAGCTTGTGTAAACAGGCTGAGAACAGACTGTATCGTCTGGACCCATAACCTGATTTGGATAATGCCAACGTAGGGATTTGCCTGATTTGTATAATGCAGCAGATATGCCATATTTGGCGTATCTGCTTTATTTATTTTTACAAAATATACCAGAGGAAAACTCTTGGTAAAAATAGAAGGAGGCATAATCATGCTAGGAAATTGTATTGAAAATGTGCGGAGGACCACACCACTTGTACACAATATCACAAACTATGTAACTGTTAATGATGTGGCAAATGTACTTCTTGCCTGTGGTGGAAGTCCTATAATGTCAGATGAACCAGATGATGTAGTTGACATAACATCAATTTGTGGTGGTCTGAACATTAATATAGGAACTCTGAATAAGAGTAGTATTGAGGGCATGTTCCTGGCTGGAAAAAGAGCAAATGAATTAAACCATATGGTTCTTTTGGATCCTGTTGGAGCAGGTGCATCTAAACTTCGTACTGATACTGCTGTAAAGCTTATGGACGAGATTAAATTTACTGTTATTCGTGGAAATATATCTGAGATCAAAACTCTTGCTCTCGGAAGTGGAACTACAAAGGGCGTTGATGCAGATGTGGCTGATGCAGTTACAGATGAGACACTTGATAATGCAGTTAAGTTCGCCAAGGATTTTGCTAAGAAGTCAGGTTCTATTGTTGCGATCACTGGAGCTATCGACCTTGTAGCAGATGGTGAAAGATGTTTCGTTATCAGAAATGGTCGTCCTGAGATGGGTAAGATTACTGGAACAGGTTGTCAGCTTTCTGGAATGATGACAGCATTTCTTGTTGCTAATCCTGATAACCTTCTTGAAGCAGCAGCTGCTTCTGTATGTACAATGGGTCTTGCTGGTGAAATCGGTTGGAGCAACATGCAGGAAGGTGATGGTAACTCAACATATCGCAATCGCATCATTGATGCAATCTTCAATATGGATGGAGCTACTCTCGATAAGGGGGCTAAGTATGAAGTGCGATAAGAAGGATCTACTGGTATATGCAGTAACCGACCGCCATTGGTTGAATGGTCGTACACTCTATGAGGTTGTGAAAGAAAGCCTCGACGGAGGTGTTACATTTCTTCAGTTGAGAGAGAAAGATCTTGATGATGAGAACTTCCTTAAAGAAGCCATAGAATTAAAAGAGCTTTGCAAAGAATATAAGGTTCCATTTGTTATAAATGATAATGTTGATATTGCTATCAAGATGGATGCTGACGGTGTTCATGTTGGTCAGAGTGATATGGAAGCAGGGGACGTCAGAGCAAAGCTTGGACCAGATAAGATAATTGGTGTATCAGCACAGACAGTTGAGCAGGCAGTGCTTGCTGAGAAGCGTGGAGCTGATTATCTTGGGGTTGGAACGGTATTTCCAACTGGTTCTAAGGATGATGCAGAAGATGTATCCCATGAAACTCTGAAAGCTATCTGTGATGCGGTTTCAATTCCTGTAGTTGCTATAGGTGGTATAACTCTTGAGAATGCATCTCAGTTAAAAGACAGCGGCATCTGTGGCGTTGCTGTTATAAGCGCAATCTATGCTCAGGATGATATACGTAAAGCATCTGAAGACTTGAAAAAGGTTGTAGAAGAAGTTGTTAATTAAATCTAAATTGGAGTTTTAAAATGATCAAAGGTGTGATATTTGATATAGACGGAGTGCTTCTTGATTCTATGATCATATGGTCTGATTTGGGTGAGAGATATCTGAAGAGTATTGGAAAGGAACCTGAAGAAGGTCTTACGGAGAAGCTTTTTTCTATGAGTATGGAACAGGGGGCTGAGTACTTAAAGGATAAGTACAGCATTGATGAAAGCATTCCTGAAATTCTAGATGACATCAATAATATTTCTAAGAATTTTTATTATAACGAAGTTGAAGCAAAGCCAGGAGTTAAAGAGCTTTTGGAGGATTTTAATTCACGTGGAATAAAAATGGTAGCAGCAACTTCAAGTCCTAGAGGTCATGTAGAAAAAGCATTAACCAGAGTTGGTTTACTTGAGTTTATTGACAGGATATTTACAAATGGAGAAGTTGGGGTTAGCAAGCATGAGCCCGACATCTATAATCTGGCGGCCGAGCATATGGGCACAGCTCCTTCAGAAACACTTGTTTTTGAGGATTCTCTCTATGCTCTGAAAACTGCTAAATCAGCTGGGTATGTGACAGTTGGAATACATGATGCCAGAGGAGAGAAGGACCAGGCGGGTCTTAAAGAAAACGCTAAGCTTTATTTAAAAGGCTATGATGACTTAAGTGGTCTGATGGCTTTATTATAAAAAAACGCGGCATGTTGGGGGCACCACCTCATGTCGCAATATAAAATTAATGCAAAGAAAGAGGTAAAGAAAATGTACACAGCATTAACAATCGCAGGAAGTGATTCCTGTGGAGGCGCCGGTATCCAAGCAGATATCAAGACTATGACAGCAAATGGTGTTTATGCCATGAGCGCTATCACAGCACTTACTGCACAGAATACAACCGGCGTAACAGACATTATGGAAGTAACACCGGAGTTTCTGGAAAAACAGCTTGACGCTATATTTACAGATATTTATCCGGACGCAGTTAAGACCGGAATGGTTGCATCAGTTGGACTTATCGAGACTATTGCCGAGAAGCTTACTGAGTATAAGGTGAAGAATGTAGTAATCGATCCAGTTATGGTTGCAACCAGTGGAGCAAAGCTTATTAGTGACGATGCAATTGAAACACTTAAGACAAAAATGCTTCCACTAGCGACAGTCATCACTCCCAATATTCCAGAGGCTGAGGTTCTCTCGGGAATGGAAATAAAGACGGAAGATGATATGATTCGTGCGGCGAAATTTATAAATGAAAAGTACAGCTGTGCTGTCCTTCTTAAGGGTGGTCATAAAGTTAATGATGCTAATGATCTTCTTTATAGAGATGGTGGATATGTATGGTTTAATGGTAAGAGGATTGATAATCCAAATACTCATGGAACAGGATGTACACTTTCAAGTGCTATAGCATCAAATCTTGCAAAGGGCGAAAGCCTTGATAATGCAGTTCTCTATGCAAAAAATTATATATCAGGAGCTCTTGGAGCTATGCTTGATCTTGGTAAGGGCAGCGGCCCTATGAACCACGCATTTAAGATAGATGCAGATTATAGGGAGGTGCAGTAATGGCTAATCAGGAAAAAGAAGTAAAGAAGACATCGGTCCTTAACAATAGCCTTATCTGGTTTGGAGCAGGTGTATCTATTGCTGAGATTCTAACAGGTACATATCTGGCATCACTTGGATTTGCCAAGGGTATTGCAACTATAGTTCTGGGTCACATTATTGGCGGTCTTATGATGTTCGCTGCTGGTATGATAGGCGGTAGTACAGGCAAAAGTGCCATGGAAACTGTAAAGATGAGTTTCGGTGAATATGGTGGAAAATTCTTTTCACTATTAAATGTTCTTCAGCTTGTAGGCTGGACAGCAATAATGATCTATGATGGTTCCCTTGCAGCTGATGGTATTTTTTCTACAGGTGCATGGATTTGGGCGTTAGTAATTGGAGTGCTTATTATCCTTTGGATACTTGTAGGTATTACAAATCTCGGCAAGATAAATACAGTTGCCATGGCGGCTCTGTTTATCCTGAGTTTAATACTTTTCAAGGTTATATTTTTTGGAAAGGGCTCAGCAAATGCAGTACCTAGCGATGGTCTTACATTCGGTGCGGCAGTTGAGCTTAGTGTAGCAATGCCTCTTTCCTGGCTGCCACTTATAAGTGATTACACAAGAGAAGCAGAGAAACCTGCCAAAGCAACAGCAGCTTCAGTAGTTGTTTATAATCTTGTAAGTATATTCATGTATATTATTGGTATGGGTGCAGTTATCTATACAGGAGAATATGATATAGCATCAATCATGGTTAAGGCGGGACTTGGAATAGCAGGTCTTCTCATTATCATTTTCTCAACTGTTACAACTACATTCCTTGATGCTTACTCAGCTGGTGTTTCCAGTGTTTCTATCTGGAAGAAGATAAATGAGAAATGGGCAGCAATAATTGTTACAGTCATTGGAACTGCAGCCGCATGCATTTTCCCAATGGATGATATAACTAATTTCTTATATCTTATAGGTTCAGTGTTTGCACCTATGATAGCAATACAGATTGCTGACTATTTCATTTTAAAGACTGACTCAAAGGAAGAGAAGAAACTGGGTATAGCTAATATAATTATTTGGGTTATTGGATTTATTCTCTACAGAATTCTTATGAAGTTTGATATAATAGTAGGGAATACGCTACCAGATATGATAATAACTGTTATAATATGTGTATTGACTGGAAAAGTTTTACTCAGAAATAAGCAGAAGTAAACTATGTATCATAAGGTACTGTCAGAATGTTTAAAGAATTAATTATACAAAACTGGGCAAATGTACTTATTTTGTCGGCATTTGCGATTCTGCTCAGTTCAACAGTCTTTTTGGATAAACGAACCATTCTCCGCTTATATGCACTTATTCTTTTACTATTTATCTTTTCTCTTTTAGTATATGCGGAGTTCTATTTGGAGGGAATGGGCGAGTATGCAGATGCTCGCCTTGTTCTTATGGCCATCCGGTATAGTGCAACCCCGATAGTAATAGCTTTTATTATATATACACTTGCAAAACATGAGAGTTGGACAGTGTTTGTTCCGGCTATTATTCTTTCAATTCTGGATATTATTTCCGTTTTCACGGGAATGATTTTCGGTATTGGTGATGATGGATCTCTTAAACGTGGTCCGCTGGGGTATCTGCCATATATCATGGTTGGTTTTTATTCCGTAGTTTTGGTCTATCAGTTAATAAAACGGAGTAACAAGCGTGCTTCGGAAATTTTCCCTATAGCATTTTTATGTTTTGCATTTACTTCAGGACTGGTTCTTCCATTTGTACTGGGTAAGGATTATTCGAAAATATTCTGCGTGACCATAACTATTGCCTTATTTGTTTACTATGTATTCTTAATCCTTCAGCTTACAGAGAAGGATGCTCTTACTGGTCTGTTAAATCGTCAGTCATTTTATTCCGCAACTAGTAACGATGAAAAAGAAATAAATGCAATCGTTACAATTGATATGAATGGCCTTAAGGTTATAAATGATCAGGAGGGACATCTGGCAGGAGATACTGCTCTGGCAACTCTTGCATCCTGTCTTATGAAGGCATCTACTTCAAAGGATTCTGTATTCAGAATCGGCGGTGATGAATTCTTAATAGTATGCAGGCATTCATCTGAAGAAGACGTACAAAAACTTATTGAACGTATTCAGAACAGGGTATCTGAAACCCGTTACAGCTGCGCTATAGGATATAGCTACAGCCCGGATGGGGAAATGGATATTGAAGAGATGCAAAAGGTGTCTGATGAGATGATGTATAAAAATAAAAAAGAGTACTATTCAAAAAATAGTAAAAGTGTGATAGACTAGTACTGTTTGTTTATTATAAAAAAGAAAGAGGGATAGTTATGAGTAACGAAAAACGTGATAGCTGGGGTTCCAGGTCCCAGTTTATTCTTGCATCGATTGGATCTGCAGTTGGACTCGGAAATGCATGGCGCTTTCCAGGACTTGCTGCAAAGCATGGTGGTGGAGCATTCCTTCTGGTATACCTACTTACTATGCTTGGGATTGGTATTCCATTCCTTATGATGGAAATATCCATTGGTCGTAAGATGCACCGTGGAGTTCCTGGCGTACTTCGTGCAATCAAAAAACAAACCGAACCAATTGGATGGTTTGCCGTATCAAATGCATTCGTCATTTCTGTTTATTACGCTGTTGTATTTGCTTGGGTAATCATGATGTCATTTGCCAGCTACAAGTTTGCTGGACTTACAGGTGATTCTGAATCAGCTTCCGGCATTTGGGCTGCGATGATCAAAACTACAGGAACTACATCTGGTTATGGAACAATATCATTACCAGTTCTCGGGTGTCTTGTTATAGCATGGGTACTTATTTATACATGTATTCGTAATGGCCCTGGAACAGTTGGAAAGGTTGTAAAGTATACAGTATTCCTTCCAATCATTTGTCTGCTTATTCTTGCAATAAAAGGTATGTTAATGTCTGGAGCAATGGAAGGTTTAACAAAGTTCTTTGTTCCTGATTTCTCATCTCTGTCAAGTGCGGACATTTGGATTGATGCTATCGGACAGGTGTTCTATTCACTGTCAATTATGATGGCTATCATGGTAGCTTATGGTTCTTTCCTTACAGAGGATAGTAACATAGCAAAAGACTCAGTTATAATTGCATTCTCTGATTTTGCTATCAGTGTTCTTTCTGGTATCGTGCTCTTTACAACAATGAGCGGAACAGGTCAGTTAGAGAATATGACTGCTTCAGGTATTGGAACTGCGTTTATTGTTTATCCACAGTCTATAGTTCTTTTAACTAATAATGGTGTTGCAAATGCTATATTTGCATTTGTATTCTATTTCTGCCTGTGTACACTGGCTATTGATAGTGCATTCTCTATCATCGAAGGTGTATCTACAGCAATATCAGATAAGTTCCATCTGTCACACAAGAAGACGACTCTTGTACTTTGTATTGTGGCCAGCATTTTATCAATCTGGTTTGTAACTGGTGCTGGACTTGCATGGCTGGATATTGTTGATAACTGGTGTAATGCATTCAGCCTTATCATGGTAGGTATACTCGAGGCTATTACTATAGGTTGGCTGTTTGATCCAAAGAAGGTTCTTAAGGAAGTTAACCGCAATACAGAAGGCTTCAAAATGCCTTCTTGGTGGTTTGTAACTTCTATCAAGTTCCTTGCACCACTTTCACTCACTGGTTTCTTTGTTTGGAACATTTATGCTCTGTTTAAATCAGGTGGAATATATGGTGCTGATTCAGGATATTCACTTGCATCTAATATAATTGGTGGATGGCTCATTCTGGCAATTTGCTTCTTCAGTGGCTTAATTGTAAAAATCATTGAGAAGATCATGGCTAAAAAGGGCTACACTCCTGATGAAGATGTTTGGGAAGATACAGCAGAATAATTCTATAAATTGTTAAATATATGATATTATGTCATTAAGAGGAAGTGATATTCACTTCCTCTTTTTAAAGGAAAGAATAATCTTTGTTTATAGATTAAGAGGTATTTGTTTAGATGAAGAAGCTGAGTCTTGGAATCCTTGCACACGTTGATGCAGGTAAGACAACACTTACAGAAAGCCTTCTGTTTGACACAGGCATGATTAGAAGTGCGGGCAGAGTTGATAATGGTGATGCCTTTTTGGATACAGAAACACTGGAAAAGAAAAGAGGGGTTACTATACTTTCTAAGCAGGCAATCTGTAAGTTAAAAAAAGATGATGAGCTTAATGATTCGGGAGATGATATTAAGATTACTATTATTGATACACCTGGTCATACAGACTTTATAGGTGAAGCGGAGAGAGTGCTGGGTATACTTGATATCGCTGTTCTTCTGGTTAGTGGTCCGGATGGGGTGACGGCATCTACAAAACGTCTTGCTGGCATGCTGAAAAGCTATAAGGTTCCATACTTTGTTTTTGTAAACAAGATGGATATGTGTCAGAGGTCGGAAGATGAGATAACAACAGAGCTAAGCGACATACTTGGTGAAGGATTTCTAAAGTATGAAGGTGCTAGCAAAGAAGATATAGCATCGTTATCTGAAAACACTATAGAGAAATATCTGGAGGAAGGGAGTATTTCCGATGAAGATATAGAAAATCTTATCTTCAGTAGAAGGTTCCATCCTGTAATATTTGGTTCGGCGCTAAAGAATACTGGTGTAGACTTTCTTATTAAAACAATTACCCGATACATCCCAGACGGTGAATATAGAAAGGATTTTTCTGCAAAGATATTCAAGGTTGGTTATGAGGATGGACATAAAATTGCTTTTGCTAAGATAACTGGAGGAAGTGTTTCTGTCAGAAATGAAATTGACGACGAACGTCTTGCAGGTGAAAAGATAACCCAGATACGTTGTTACAGCGGCGGAAAATATGAAAATACAGATATGGCAGAAGCTGGAGATGTTGTTACATTTGTTGGCCTGGAGAGTGCATATGCCGGAATGGGGCTTGGAGGAGAGTTTGATGAGGAACAGCCTCTTTGTCAGCCGGTACTTAGATACGATTTGGAGTTACCGATAGATGTACCTCTTAGAGTTTTTCTTCCTAAACTGAAAGAACTTGCCATGGAGGATCCGCTGCTTGGACTTGAGGTTTCGGATGATGACAGAGTAAGTGTTTCTGTTATGGGTGAGTTCCAGATGGAAATCCTGAAGGAAACTATAAAAGAGAGATTTGATGTATCGGTAAACTTTGTTAAAGGCAGCTTTGTTTATAAAGAAACTATAAAATATCCTGTTATTGGATATGGACATTTTGAACCACTTCGTCACTATTCTGAGGTACAGATTCTTATGGAACCACTTGCCCAGGGTAATGGAATTGAAGTTGCAAGTGATCTCAGCGTAAATGATCTGGATATTAACTGGCAGAAAACCATAATCTCTACAATAACTGAGCATCTGCCTGTTGGAGTACTGACGGGGGCTCAGCTTACTGATATAAGGTTTACTTTGATTGCAGGAAAAGCACATTTGAAGCATACAGATAGTCAGGATTTTCGTGAGTCTGTTCGACGGGCAATCAGGCAGGGACTTATGAAAACAGAGTCTTTGCTTCTTGAACCTGTATATGATTTTGTAGTAAATCTTCCGGCTGAGTCAGTTGGTCGAGTCATGACGGATATTTCTGATATGGGTGGAAGCTGTACAGTTTCTGCAGATGGTTCTCTTGTGGGAACTGCTCCGGCCAGATGCATTTCGGATTATCAGTCTAAGCTTACTCAGTTTACATCCGGACAAGGAACTATTGAGCTAAAGTTCAGTGGATATCATGATATGCCTGAACAAATTATGGAAGAAATCATAGAGGATAAAGGCTATGATCCGGATAGTGATAAGAATAATCCTTCGGGAAGTATTTTTATTTCCCATGGAGCGGGCTATTATGTTCCTTGGTATGAATGTGAGGAGCTTATGCATCTTCCTTCCAAAGAAAGTGATTATCTGGATGTGGATGAGGAGAGCGAGGAGGAGAGATTGCTTCGCGAGGCTGAGAATCTGCGGCTTGCAAAGGAGAGAGGACAAAGCTCATTAGAGGAAGGTCTCCAGGCTATAGGTACGGATGAGATAGATGATATTCTTAGGAGTGCCACTCATTCAAATGCAGGTAAGGAGAATCGTAGAACAAAAAGAGTTTATCTTAGTAAGAGCACTGTTCAGGCAGAAAATAGAAGCAGGAAGAATGCTGCTATCAGGAAGAATGCGGCGGAGAGAAGAAAGTACCTTCTTGTGGATGGGTATAATATTATTCACGCATGGGCTGATCTTAAGTCTCTTTTGGAGGATGGAAGTTCGAATGCTGATAGACAATCTCTTAGTCTTGAAGCTGCGAGGTTTAAGCTTCTTGAAATGATGTCAGAATATAAAGCGATGAAGGATACGGAGATAATAGTTGTCTTCGATGCCTATAACGTGAGAGGGCATTTTACAGAAAAGCTGGACTACATGGGAGTGCATGTGGTCTATACAAAGGAGGCCGAAACTGCCGATCAGTATATTGCCAGGTTCACGGTGGAAAATTCTAAGAATTTCGATATTACGGTGGCAACATCAGATGGGCTTATACAGCTGATCATAAGAGGAGAGGACTCTAAGATGTTAAGTGCCCGTGATCTGGAGAATGACTACAAGAATATAAAAAATCAATTATTGGATCAATATTAAAATACTAAGTGGGTGCATTAAAATGCATCCACTTTTTTATTGTAAATTAACATAAAAGATTGTTCATAAAACTAGTATTTTATGGTAAAATAATAGTAATATTCTGTCATAAATTATAAAAAACAATATTACTGTAAAATAAAGCGTTCTGGGAAGGAGATGGGACGATATGCAATCAAGAAAGAAGATTAAAAAGTTTATTGTAATTATCTTGTTTTTTGCGTTTGTAATAAATTTAATACCGTTCAATGCAATCGCCCAGGAGGCTGAACATAAGGTTGTTCGTGTGGGATGGTACGATTCTTCTTTTTGTTATTATGATGAATTTGGAAGAAGATGTGGTATTGACTACGAATATCAGCAAAAAATATCAGCATATACTGGTTGGACTTATGAGTATGTAGAGGATAGCTGGCCTAATCTTTTGCAGATGCTTCAAGATGGTGAGATTGATCTTCTTAGTGATGTTTCTTATAAGCCGGAACGTGAAGGAAAAATGCTTTACCCTGATCTTCCTATGGGAACGGAGTCTTATTATATATACATAAGTGCGGATAATAGAGAAATCACTTCTAAAAATCTGGACTCCCTGAATGGTAAAAAGATTGGTGTTAATAAAGATAGTATGCAGCAGGGATTCTTAGAGGCATGGGAGGATGAGAACAATCTTTCTTTTGAAATTGTTCCCGCTAATGATGAAGAAAATGAATCAATGGAAAAGGTGGTTCAAGGTGAGCTTGATGGATATGCCACTACTTATTCTTTTAATTCTGATGGCGTGATCCCTGTTAGCAGAATTGGTGGATCTGATTATTATTATGCAGTAAATAAGAATCGTCCTGATCTTCTTTCTGAACTCAATATGGCTCTTGCGGAGATTCAGGATCAGGATCCATATTTTAGTCAAAAAATATCAGAGGAAAGATTATATAGTGAGAGAACTACTGCGTTACTTACACCAATTCAGGAGGACTGGGTTAAGAGTCATGGTGCTATAAAAATCGGATATCGCGATAACTATCTTCCGTTCTGTGATTTTGATGATAAATCAGGGGAGTTGGTAGGAGCATTAAAGGATTATCTGGCTCATGCAGAAAATAATCTGGATAGTCAAAGTGTAGAGTTTGAGACTATTCCTTTTGAAACAACAAAAGATGCTTTGGATGCACTAAACTCTGGTGAAGTAGATTGTATTTTCCCTGTTTATGTTAGTAGCTATGAAGCAGATCAGATGGGGATAAGACTTACTGATCCAGCTATGAAAACCGAGATCAACGCTATAATGCGCGTTACAGATAATCGCTCTATTTCTGAAGAAAGCACCATTAAGCTTGCGATTAACCAAGGAATGATGAACATTGATACGTTCACAAAGGATTTGTATCCTAAGACCAGCAGAGAAGAGTATCCAGGCCTTGATGCATGCTATAAGGCAGTGTCAAATGGCGAAGCAGACTGTGTTTTTGTTAGTTCATATAGAATTCCTGCGGCTGAAGATGCTTTAGATAAATACAATCTTTATTCTTTCCCAACAGGAGAGTCTTTACCATTTTCATTTGCGGTAGACAAGTGGGATACTGAGCTTTATTTTCTTCTAAATAAAACTGCAATAATTACAAAGAGCGAGGAGATGGATGCGGCGCTCGCTTCTTATATGACCGTTAATCAAAAGGTTACCTATGCTAAGTTTTTAAAGGATAACTGGCTCATAGTTTTTGTCAGTATTATTTTAGTATTTTCAATTATCATCTTCCTGCTTGTTCAGAAGATGAAAGCTGACAGAAGGGCTAATAAGCAGAAACAGCTTTTGGAGGAAGCTGAGGAGATTGCTGAGCTTAAGCAAACAATTTCGTCACTTCTGGATAATATGCCTGGAATGAATTTTACGAAGGATGCAGAAACTGGAGTTTATCTTGCGTGTAATCAGGCTTTTGCAGAATATGCTCATAAAAAGAATCCTGAAGAGGTTGTAGGTCTTACAGCAGATGCATTATTTGATGTTGAAAAAGCAGAAGCTTTAGTTGAAGATGATAAGGTTGCGCTTTCAATGGATGAACCATATATTTTCTTCACAAATACGACAGATAAGGATGGTAATTCAAAACAAATTAAGACAACTAAAATAAAATATACAGATTCTAATGGAAAGCTATGTGTGCTCGGAATGTTCCAGGACGCATCAGATTCCTTCAAAATATATAGAAATGATGCTAAGTCGAAAGAGTCATATGAAAAGGCTCGTAACAGTGGAATCATCTTTACTCATATTGCTCAGGCATTGGCTTATGGATATCTTGATCTTTACTATATTGATGTAAATTCTGAGGAGTTTATTGAATATCGTGTAAATAATGAGACAGGAATCCTGAGTGAACTTCGCCGAGGATGGCATTTCTTTGAACAATGTGTGGATGAAATTAACGAATTAGTATATGAAGAAGATCGAGAAATGGTGACTAACGTCATGGATCGAAAAACTCTTTTAGCTGAGCTGGATAAAACTGAATTGTTTATGACAACATTCAGGATTTTAAGAAGTGGTAAACCATGTTATGCCAGTATGAGAGTTACCAGAATGCAGGATGATGAGCGTTATATCATTCTTGGAATAGCTGATGTAGATGAAGAGCTTAGGGAACGTAATGCGGCTCAGAAGATTCTCGAGGAGCAGGGTGCTTATAATAGAATAACAGCACTTGCAGGAGAATTCTTCTGTATTTATGTTGTTGAACCTGAAAATGGTAGTTATCGTGAATTTAGTGCAACAACAGGGTTTAACAACTTTGAGATTCCAAGTGAAGGAACAGACTTCTTTGCGGCTTATAGAAAACTAGCTTCATCAATAGTTTATCCGGAAGATCAGAGTAGATTTGTATCATTACTTACAAGAGATAATGTCCTGAAAGAAGTTAAACAAAATGGCATTTTTACACTTAGCTACCGTCTTAAAACGGATGGTGAGCCTCGCTATGTTCAGCTCAAGGCTGCTATGGTAGAGGAAGAAGAAGGTCAGAAACTCATTGTTGGAGTGAATGATATTGATGCCCAGGTTCGTCAGGAAGAAGAGTATGGAAGACGCCTTGCCCAGGCTCGTATTGAAGCTAATATCGATGCTCTTACAGGAGTAAAGAATAGAAATGCTTATAAGGTATACGAAGAGAGAATTAATGCACAGATAGAAATGAACCGTGCTGCTGATTTTTCTATTACTATTTTAGATGTTAATGATCTGAAGAAGGTTAATGATACTGAGGGACACAAGGCTGGTGATCAGTATCTTCGAGATGCATGCAAAATCATCTGTACTACTTTTAAGAGAAGTCCGGTATTCAGAGTCGGAGGTGACGAGTTCTGCGTTCTTTCTCAGGGAAGTGACTATGCCAGAATTGATGAGCTTATCGAACAGATGCATCAGCATAATGAGGAAGCTACTCGTAGTGGCGGCGTTGTTATTGCAGTAGGTATGGCAAGGTTTGAAAATGATTCGAGTGTAGCACCTGTTTATGAACGTGCAGATGAGTTGATGTATGAAAATAAGAGTGTTCTAAAGGCAAAAAAGCAAAAAGGATAGGACATTATGTATTATTCTGTGATAGGACTGCTTGCGGTCGTGGTATTATTAATTGTAAATCAGGATATCCTTCTTGACCCGAAGGTTTCATATAATAAACCTGCATGGAAAGTATACAGGAGGTTTTTGTTTGCTGTTCTTGTATACTATATTACAGATATTTTGTGGGGGATAATCGATAGTAAAAAGCTTTCAACAGCTTTGTTTATTGATACTACTATTTATTTTGTTGCGATGGCTGTGGGCATAGCCTTTTGGGCGCAGTATACAGTGGCTTACTTAGATGAGAATAATAGATTTGGTTACTTTTTAATATTTGCAGGAAATACATTTGCGGGAGTGATTACATGTCTTGTTATTATAAACATTTTTTTTCCTGTATTATTCGTGATTGATAAAAACTGTGTTTATCATGATCTGACTGTTCGAGATATCAGTCTGGTCTGTCAGATTTTGCTCCTTATTACTATTTCAGTATATTGCATATATTCAATGATAAGGTCCCCAAAAGCACAGGAAAAACGTTCCAGGTTTAGAATACTTGCTTCATTCGGTATTATTATGGCTGTTTGTCTTTTAATTCAGCTGTTGTATCCTTTGCTTCCAATTTATTCTATAGCTTATATGCTTGGAACCTGTATGCTTCATTCTTTTGTTGCAAGTGAAGAAAAAGAAGAAAACAGGCGTGGAAGGGAAGAGACAAAGAAAATCACAGAATTAAAAAACAGGTTTATTTCTATTCTTGACAATATGCCTGGAATGACTTTTACAAAAGATGCCAAAACAGGTGTTTATCTGGCGTGTAATCAGGCTTTTGCAGAGTATGCTCATAAGAGTAATCCAGATGGTGTTATAGGGCTTACAGATGCTGATCTATTTGATGCTGAAACAGCGGCTCATTTTGTAAAAGACGACAAAATAGCTCTTTCACTTTCGAAACCGTATGCATATTTTGAGGATGTTTCGGATGCGGCTGGCAATCAAAAGCAGATTCAGACAACAAAAATAAAATATAGAGATACAGAGGGCAGACTCTGCGTTCTTGGTATGGCTCAGGATGTTACCGATATGATTCGTATTCAGCATGAGCAGGCGATGACACAGGAAGCCTACGAAAAGGCTGTTAGTTCGGGGCTGGTGTATACTAATATTGCACAGACACTGGCTCGTGATTATATTGATCTTTACTATATCAATGCGGATACGGAAGAATTTATTCAGTATCGCAAGGGTGATGAAGATGAAACAATCTCAGAAGTTCGTCGTGGATGGCATTTCTTTAGTGATTGTAAAATAGAGCTTTCTGAGAAGGTGTTTGTTGATGACAGAGACGCTTTCCTTGCAGCAATGAACAGAAAGACACTTATGAATGTATTAGAACAGAAAGATACTTTTGTAATGACATATAGAATGATTGGAAATGACGGTCCATTCTATGTTAGCATGAAAATATCCCGTATGCTGGATAAAAAGTATATCATCCTGGGTATTGAATATGCTGATTCTGAGATACGAGAAATTTTGGCGAATCGTGAAAAGGAAGCCTTCCTCTCTGATAGAGGAAAAGAATTCATTTCCTCAATTAATAATATTATTGAGCTGAATAAAAAAGCGCTAAGTAACGAGAATTTAGATGATGAGACAAGAGAAAATTTAGAGAAGCTAGAAGAAAACTCCCAAAATCTTGTCGATATAGTAAATGTCTTCCAAGAAAAGAACTGGATATTATAAAAAAAAACCAGGCGAAAGGAGTTCAAGCTTATGAAAAAGTTTGGAAAGGTAGTCGCACTTATTACAGCGGTATCACTTTGTCTCACAGGATGTGGTGCTAAGGAACAGGCGAAGGATAACACAGAGGAAGCAGCTACAAACACAAATGCAGTTGCTGAGTATGACAGGGAGACGGTTTATCAGGTTTCGCTTCTACAGGGGCTTACTTTTGGTGATTACCATGGTAGTGTTTCTGTGGCTGATCTTAAGAAGAGGGGCGATATTGGTATAGGAACATTTGATGGGCTGAATGGAGAGCTGATTGCTGTTGATGGTAAGGTTTACCGTGCTGCAGGTGACGGAAGCGTGGAAGAGGTTTCGGATGATACCATGATTCCATTTTCAAATGTTACTTTCTTTGATGAGGATGTAAAAGATATACTTAACGGAGTGAATGATATTAATGCACTTCAAGATAAACTGAATCAAAAAGTATCTGAGCTTGGAGAGAATAAATTCTATTTTATTCGTATAGATGGAACATTTGATGAAATGAATGTCAGAAGTGAAAATGCACAAGAAGAACCATATAAACCTCTTGCAGAGGTGCTGGAGACAGATCAGACATTCTTCCACTATGAAGATATTGAAGGAACTGTAGTTGGTCTTTATTGCCCACCATATATGTCAGATCTAAATGCGACAGGATGGCATATGCATTTTGTTTCTTCAAATAAAACTCAGGGTGGTCATGTTCTCGGTCTTAAAATAGGTAAAGCGGATCTGGGAATGGATGTTACAGATGGTTTTGAGATGGCACTTCCGGATAATGAGATGTTCGCAGGTTTTGATCTTACTATAGATCAGTCTGAGGATATTGAAAAGGTTGAGAAGGATACTTCTGATGAGGATGAAGAAGAGGATAAGGAAGATGAGCCAAAGGAGGCAACCACTCCGGAGGAGGATTCATCTGATTTCGTTCTATTAAGTGAGGCGGTTCCAGATGCTATTCTTGAAATTAGATATTATTCAACATATAACTTCGTTGGTGACAGAATAGATGGATATGAAGAACCAGTTGCCTTACTCACCAAGGAGGCGGCGGATGCTCTTAAAGAGGTTAGTGATGACCTTGAAGAACAGGGCTACAGACTTAAGATATTTGATGCTTATAGACCTCAGATGGCTGTAGATAATTTTGTTGAATGGGCTGAAGATGTTGATGATACAAAAATGAAGGATTACTTCTATCCTGAACTTGATAAATCTGTGCTTTTCGATCAGGGATATATAGCAGAACACTCAGGTCATAGTAGAGGTAGTACTGTCGATCTTACTCTCTTTGATATGGAGACGGAGAAAGAAGTGGATATGGGCGGAACCTTTGATTACTTTGGAGAGCTTTCTCATCCTGATTATACTGGAATCACTGATGAACAGTATGAGAACAGAATGATCCTTAGAAATGCCATGATGAAGCATGGATTCAAACCACTGGATGAGGAGTGGTGGCACTTTACACTTGAAGATGAACCTTATCCAGATACATACTTTACATTCCCTGTAAGTAGTGATTCTGTAGAAGAGTAGAGTGATAAGATTTATAACATAAAAGTGGAATGTTTTTTTGGGGGGATCGTCTTGAAAAATCAGCAAAAAAAGACAACATCTATTTATATAATTGGGGCGTTAGTATTTCTGGCAATCATGGTCATTGGAACTCTGATAATGGGTCAACGCGCAAGTGCAGATACGGAGGATGCTGTTCATAAGGTCAGTATGCTTTATCTTGATGAGCTTGCTGGAAGACGTGAGCAGGTTGTTGAGAATAATCTGCAAGATAGCATTGAGGATATAGAGATTGCGGTTAACTTGATGACTGATGATGACACAAACAGTGTTGATCATCTTCAGGAGTATCAGGCGAGAATGAAGAAAATCTACAAGTTGGAGAAGTTTGCTTTCGTTGATACAACTGGCGTGATTTACACAGCACTTGGTCCTCAGGATAATATTGATGATTATTCTTTTGATTATAAAAATTTAACTGAACCAGATATATCAATACTCAATATTGACAGTCTTGATAAAAAGGTCGTTATAGCTATTCCAGTAGATATTCCATTTAATGGAGATACACTTAAGGTTTGCTTTATGGAAAAAGATATGGATGAAATGCTTTCTGGTGTATCCATGGAATCTGGTGAGGATGATACTACTTTTTGTAATATCTACACTCAGGATGGTGTGGCATTAAGTAACACTATTCTTGGAGGCCTTGCAGTAGAGGATAATCTTGTTTCTGCTATGAAGGCTGCGGATTATGCGCCTAATTATTCCTATGATCTGTTTATTTCTGAATTTACAGAGGGTAAAAGTGGTGCGGTTTCATTTACTTATAATGGTATCCGTGAAACCCTGAGTTTTAAACCTGTTGAAGGAACAGATTGGCAACTGACATATCTTGTCAGAGAAAGTGTTATTAGTGATGAGATAGGTTCCATCACTAATGGCATTATCGTCAGAAGCATTTTGCAATCCATACTCCTTAGTATATGTCTGATAGCTTTGTTTGCATTTATTATTTATCAGATGAGAAGGGGCTCAAGAGTTCTTCTTGAAAAAGAAACTGCTGATGCAGAAAACAGAGTTAAACAGCAGGAACTGCAGGAAAAAATTGATCTTCAGGAAAAGCTTATTGAAGAAGAGAAAAAGAGAGCTCTTCAGGATAATCTCATTACTGCTATGGCATCAGATTATCGAAGTGTTTATTATGCCAATCTTGATGAGGATGATGCAGTCTGCTATAGAGGGGATCCTTTAGATGAGGATCAAAGTCCAGAGGGACAGCATTTCAAATTTAGTGAGAGATTCAAGTATTATGCAGAGAACCATGTTGCAGAAGAATACAGAGAGGGATTTCTAAAGTTTATTGATATAGATAATATTAGAAATGCTCTTGCAGAGAGTCGACTTATAACATATAGATATCTGGTTCGTTACGGGGATATAGAGTATTATGAAATGCTTCGTATGGCAGGCGTTCGACTTGTTGAAAATAGAGATGACGGAATTGTTCATAGTGTTGGTGTGGGCTTTACTATTATTGATAAAGAAATGCGTGAGGATATGGCTAGAAATGAAATCCTCAGCGAGGCTCTTTTCTCTGCAGAGCAGGCTAATAAAGCCAAGACGGCATTCCTTTCAAATATGAGTCATGAGATAAGAACTCCAATGAATGCTATTATTGGTCTGGACAGTATAGCCCTTAATGATCCGGAAACTCCTGAAAAAACAAAGGGTTATCTTAGTAAGATTGGAGACTCTGCAGATCATTTGCTCAGCCTCATTAATGATATTCTGGATATGTCTCGAATAGAGTCGGGTAGAATGACAATCAAGAATGAAGAGTTTTCCTTCCCGCAGCTGCTTGAATCTATTAATACTATGTTCAGTGGACAGTGTCAGGATAAGGGAATAGATTATCAATGTCATATAAGCAGTGATGTGGATGATTATTATATAGGTGACGGTCTAAAGATTCGTCAGGTACTTATAAATGTTATTGGCAATGCTGTTAAGTTCACGGATAAGGGTAGTGTTAATTTAGATGTAAAGAGAACTGCAAGTTATGATGGAAAGTCAACACTTCTCTTTGAAATAGCAGATACAGGTATAGGAATAAGCGATGAGTTTCTCCCTCATCTCTTTGATACATTTGCTCAGGAAGATGAATCAACCACAAGGAAATATGGCAGCTCGGGTCTTGGTATGGCCATTACAAAGAATATTGTGGAGATGATGAATGGCGAAATAAAGGTTGAAAGCAAAAAGGGTGAAGGTACTACATTCTTTATTTCTGTAACTCTTACAGATGTAGATAAAGATGATGACAGAAGGTCTGATGTAGAAATAACACCTGAACAGATGAGCGTTCTTATAATAGATGACGACAAGGTTGCCTGTGATCATGCAACCATCGTTCTTGAGAAGGCGGGCATTTCTGCAGAGGTGGCAACCTCTGGTGCTGAGGCCATTGAAATGGTGAAGTTAAAACATGCCAGAAGAACGCCTTATAATCTTATTCTTGTGGATCTTAAGATGCCTGAAATGGACGGAGTGGAAACCACGAGAAGAATAAGAGAAATTGTCGGAAATGAATCAGCAATAATAATCCTTACAGCATATAAATGGGATGATGTCCTTGAAGATGCCCTCCAGGCTGGAGTTGACAGCTTCATTACTAAACCACTATTTGCAACTGTAGTTATTGAAGAATTTAAGACTGCATTTAAGAAAAAGACTATGCAGGGAAGATCTGAAAATGAGAAGATTGATCTTGCTGGAAAGAAAATACTCCTTGCAGAAGATATGCAGGTAAATTCTGAAATAATGGTGATGGTTCTTGAGATGAAGGACATGAAGGTTGAGATAGCTGAGAATGGTAGAATCGCTTTGGATAAGTTTGAATCCAGCGAAATTGGTTTCTATGATGCTATTCTTATGGATGTGAGAATGCCTGAAATGGACGGTCTTGAGGCTACAAGAAGAATCAGGGCTCTTGAAAGAGAAGATGCCAAGAAGGTTCCAATTATTGCGTTAACAGCAAATGCATTCGATGAAGATGTACAGCGTTCGCTCCAGGTAGGAATGAATGCTCACCTTTCAAAACCGGTTGAGCTAGAGAAACTCTATCAGACACTGGAAGAATTCATTTGGAAGGCAACAAGAGAGTAAAATAAATGTGCCGCTAAATAGCGGCACATTTTTATTTGCAAAGCTCTTCGAGTTCTTCTTTCTTGGAATTAATAAGCTCCTTTAGATTTGTATAGTCCATTTCTGTTCGACTTCTGAGAAGCTCTGTAATTTCCACCAGTGGATCGTAAAGTGGTGTGAGAGCCAGGTTTCCAGTTACCCCCTTTAATGCGTGAGCATTTTCGAATGCGGAATCCAGATCATTGGATTCAAGGCTTTCCGTAAGTTCGCTGAATTTTTCTTCGTTTGGAATGGTTGATACAAGTTTTAAGTAGAGGACTTCGTTTCCCATGCAACGTCCTAATCCTTCATCAACATTTGCTCCATATTCTTTTAATGCGTCTATTGTAATCATTGTAATTCCCTTTCAATAAATGTAGTAAATTCTTCTGGTGGAACAGGCTTTGAGAAGTAATAGCCTTGGATAATATCACATCCACGTTCCTTAAGAAGTAGTAGCTGTTCCTCAGTTTCTACACCCTCTGCAATAACTGGGACTTGAAGGAAATCTGCAATATCAAGTATGAGCTCCACAAGCTTCATACTCTTTTCATCCTTTTGCATGTTACGGATAAATTTCATATCCATCTTAAGTGCGTCGATTGGGATGGTGGTGAGCATATTCAGTGATGAATAGCCAGAACCAAAGTCATCCATTTCAATCATAAAACCATCATTTCTGAGCTTCTCGATAACATTTACTAATTGATCGGCATTATCTGCATATGCGGATTCAGTTATCTCCAGCATCAGTTCGTTATTATCCAGACCGTTTTCCGTTAGCAAAGCTTTGAAATCATCTCTTAGCTTTGGATAATAAATATCCATCCTGGATACATTTACCGAAACTGGAACTGACATTCCGTATTTTTTCTTCCATTTGCCAACCTGCTCAGCGGCTTCTCTCCATACATAATGGTCGAGCTTTTGTATCAGACCATTACTCTCGAAGAGAGGTATAAAATCTCCTGGACTTATCATTCCAAATTCTGGGTGGTTCCATCTGATAAGGGCCTCGGCACTTCTTAGATGTGGTTCATCCCCCTGAATATTATATTTTGGCTGATAGTAGACTACCAGATCTTTATTAGTGATAGCGCCTTCTATATCAGATATAAGCTTTTCCTGATATTTGGATTTTTCATAGAACTCATTATTATAGTAAGCTATATGCCTACTGTAATCGCCTCTGATGCGGTCGCAGGCTGTCTTTGCTCTATCAATCCAGTTCTCAGCTGTAAGCTCTTTGTCGACTTCTTTATAAACGCCCATACGAAGACGGACATGGGCAGATGGCATTTCCTTTGATAATGAATCTAAAAGCCTGTGAAGGACTTTATCATAGTCATCATTATTTTCGTTATATATGTAAAAATAATCTGCTTCAGTTCTGGAGCCTATACCACCTATTTCATTCAGCAGTTCAGAGAGGTTATCGGCGATGCATATAAGTGCCTTGTCACCTTCCTTACGTCCGTACAGCTCGTTAATGAGATGGAAGTGTTCTATATTTATAACTGAAACATCCATCTTTCTGTCAGGATTATATTTTTCTATCTGCTTAATGTATTCTGTGAAGAAGTCTTTTGTGTAAAGACCTGTAAGACGATCTTTTTCAGCTGCATGAATTATGCTCTTATCTTCATGGAGCTCGATGATTCTCTGGCATCTGGCAAGAATGACTTCTGGCATGTCATAAGGCTTTGTGATGAAATCGGCAGCACCAAGTTTAATACTTTTTACCTCTGCATCCTTTTCTGAAGTCATTACAATAATAGGAATGCTTCTTAGCTTTTCATCTTTTTTGATGTTATCCAGAAGTTCGAACCCGTCCATGACAGGCATTAAAAGATCTAAGAGTATAAGTGAATAGATGTGCTCGCGGAGAAGAAGAGTGTCGAGAGCTTCTTTTCCGTTCTCAGCAAAATGTACTTCGTAATCCTTGCTTAGAAGATTACCAAGTATTTCGCGGTTTATTATTTCGTCATCGACTATAAGAATATGTCTTCTAAGACCATTAGTTTCCCTATAACTATGCATAACCCCATAACTCCTTATCCTAAGTTATTAACAATACCTACTGAAACATAATTATCCATTATGGCCTTAAGGTCAGTACCTTCTGTGGCTTCCCAAACTCTGTTTACAGAGATCATATAGCTTTTTGAACCATCTTCCAATTCCTCTATATCATAGGAATCAGCATAGAATGGATCTGTGGAAACTACCTGATCTCGGAGTACCCCTTTGCAATCCTCAAGAGAGCAGGCTGGAAAATTTATATTCCAAATCTGACCTGGTTTCAAAGGCTTTTTCATATATTCTCCCATAAGATCATAGATATACTTTTTTGTTACGTCAGTGTAATCCAAAGATCCCTGAGAAAAAGCAATTGAATGAATGCCGTGGAATGCGGCTTCCATAACGGCGCCAACTGTACCAGAATACTGGATATCCCAGCACATATTGTAACCGTTGTTAATTCCGGCAAAAACATAATCCGGTTTTTCCGGCAATATACTTATTATTCCAACTCTCACACAATCTGCAGGAGAACCACTGCAGGAGAAGGCCTTAACGCCTTCCATTCCAAAATCATAATCTTTAATTATAAGTGGTTTATCGTAAGTGAAGCAGTGAGATGTTGCACTTCTTTGACCATCTGGTGCTACAACCCAGACCTCTCCGTATTTTCTTGCTGTATCTGCGAGCAGTCGGAGTCCTGGTGCATCAATTCCGTCATCATTAGATATTATTATTCTCATTTCCCATACCTTTCCCTATAAATCTCTAAAGTGACCAAGATTTATACTATATATTCGCATAAATGGGGCAAAAAGTATAGAGTTTTATGTGAAGATTAATCAATTAATGTTGCTATTTTGTTGCACACATTTGCTTAAAATATTATATAATGTTAATTGATAGAGAAAATTTAAAAATAGGTTTAATGGTAAGGCGCGATCTATGTCAGATAAAATGAAGGATAAATCTGTAGAAGAGCTGGTTGTTCAGGAAGAGGAACAGATGGCTCGTGATGATACAGGTGTTAAGGCTGCCAAGAAGGAAAGCCTTAAGATTCCTGTGATTATTCTTGGCGCGCTCATTTATTCTGTGGGAATGAACCTGTTCCTGAGACCACTTCATCTTTATTCTGGTGGTCTTATGGGATTCGCACAGCTGATACAGGATCTTATGACGAGAGCCGGAGTGAACTTACATAATTTCAATATATCTGGTGTTTTGTATTATATTCTGAATGCACCAGGGCTCATTATAGCGGCTAAGAAGATGAGAAGAAGGTTTATTTTAAAAACACTCCTGGCAGTTACTGCGGTTACTGTGCTTCTGTCGATTATACCTATTCCTAATTCGCCTATTATGGAAGATAGCCTGACTAATACTATTATGGCAGGACTTATTTGTGGAGCAGGTGTTGGAATAATGCTATGGACCGGTGCCTGTGATGGCGGAATGAGCATAATAGGAATGATCCTCATAAATATCAGAGGTAAGGGCAGTGTTGGTCATATAAATATTGCGACAAATGCAGTCTTATATACGATAATGCTTTTCCTCTTTGATGTTCCTACGGTTATTTATTCACTTATATATTCGGTATTCTGTTCCATAGCGGCTGATAAGATTCATACTCAGAATATTTTTACCCAGGTTACGATAATCACGAAACTTGAAGATACGAAGCCTATGGAAGTGGAGGTTATGGGAAGACTGCACCGAGGTATGACGGAGATACATGCCAAGGGAATCTTCACTGGAGAACCTGTCAGAATATTCATCATATATCTTAGTAAATATGAAGTGGGAAGATTAAAGGCTATTGTTAAGAGCTATGATGAGAGGGCGTTTATAGTAGAAGATGAGGGAGTTAGAATAGATGGAAACTTCCTTAAAAAGATAACGTAAAAAAAGAATCTGGTTGAGGCTTTGGAATCTAAATAGATATGGGTATATTTAAAGATAGAAAAAAGAAAAATGTAATCACCTTTGATCCTGAAACGCAGTATGCGGTGATACGTAGTTCCATATGTACAGGTGAAAAGGTTGCGGGGTTTAAAAACAAAGTGGATGGGCATTTTGTAGATGTTATGCTTATCCGGACTCAGGTGGACGAGGACAGATTTATGGAGATGTATGGTCTGACCGAAATAAAGACTGAGTATTAAGGCGGCTTGTTGGAGAAGTTTTTGGGAGGTGTACTATGTTAAAAGAGTGGGTAAAAGAAGAAAAACTATCTGATGAAGAATTATCTGAGCATTTGGAAAAAGCCAGAGCAGAACTGGCTGTGCGTCAGATGATGGTAAAGGAAGCAGGACTTCCTGTTCTGGTTGTATTTGATGGATGGGGAGCGGCTGGTAAGGGAAGCGTACTTGGACGTGTTATCAAAAACATGGATCCAAGATTTTTCAAGGTTGAGACTCTTACGGAGCCAACCAGTGAGGAAACAAGAAGACCTTTCCTTTATAGATATTTCGTAAGAATTCCTAAGGCTGGAAGCTTTTCATTCTTCGATGGAAGCTGGATGGGTGAAGTGACTCAGCACTACCTTCAGGGAGATGTTGGCAAGAAAGAATACAAAGAGCATCTTACAAGCATAAAACGTTTTGAAAGAACTCTTAATGATAATGGCTATCTTGTGGTTAAGTTCTTCTTCCATATAAGCGAAAAGATTCAGAAGAAACGTCTAAAAGAGTTAGAGAAGAATGAGCATACTAAATGGCGTGTTTCAAAGAAGGATCTTTGGCAGAACAAGCATTATGATGAATGCCTGGATGTTTTTGATGAATATATAGAGGCTACAAATCAATTTGTTGCTCCTTGGTATTTCGTTGATTCATCTGAAAAGAAGTGGGCAGAGCTTCAGGTTACTGAGATTCTTATTTCAAGTATTGATACAGCTCTTGCAAATGCAAAGTCAAAGCAGAATGCACCACTTCTGCAGAATACATTCCCATTAAAGAATACTCCAAAGCTTTCAGAGATTAAGCTGGATAAGACCATAACTGATGAGGAATATAAGAAAGAGCTGGATGCTCTTCAGAAGAGACTTAGAGAGCTTCATAACAAACTTTATCATAAGAGGATACCTGTTATCATTGCTTATGAAGGCTGGGACGCAGCTGGTAAGGGTGGAAACATCAAACGTATAGCTGGTGCTCTTGATCCAAGAGGTTACGAGGTTCATCCTATTGCAAGTCCTGAGCCTGCTGAAAAGGCAAGGCATTATCTGTGGAGATTCTGGAACCGACTTCCTAAGGACGGACACATTGCCATATTTGATAGAACCTGGTATGGACGAGTTATGGTTGAGCGTCTTGAGGGATTCTGTTCAGAGAATGACTGGCAGCGTGCTTATAATGAGATAAATGAATTTGAGAAAGAACTTGTAGACTGGGATGCAGTTGTAATTAAGTTCTGGGTTCAAATTGATAAGGATACACAGCTTGCCAGATTTACAGATAGACAGAATACGCCTGAGAAACAGTGGAAGATAACTGATGAAGATTGGCGTAACAGAGAAAAATGGGATCTGTATGAGGAAGCTGTTGATGAGATGATACAGAAGACAAGTACTAAGTTTGCTCCTTGGTACATTCTGGAGTCAAATGATAAAAAGTATGCTAGAATTAAAGCTCTCAAGATAGTTATCAAAGCTATTGAGAAGAAGCTGGAGAGTAAGAAATGAGTAATATAAATAAAGCCAGAGAATATAAATTCTATGGCTGGCAGGATGCGAATATTAGTGCTAAGACAGAGGAGTATGGAGGAATCGATACTCCTCTGGATCTTTATGACGCACTTACATCAGTTTGGTGCGAATATACCTGTGCCCCAAGACTTAGGGGAGAGTGGAGTATGGATAATCAGACACTGGGACAGTGTTCCATAACTGCTTTCCTTGTTCAGGATATATTTGGTGGAAAGGTTTATGGGATACTAAGACCTGGTGGAAATTATCATTGTTATAATGATGTAGATGGCCATGTTTTCGACCTGACCAGTGAACAGTTTGGTGATGAGGTTCTGAGTTATGAGGATAATCCAGAACAATTCCGTGAAGTGCATTTTGCGAAAGAAGAAAAAAGACTCAGATACGAATACCTGAAGGAAGAACTAAAAAAACTAATCTTAAGTGAGAGGAAATAATTATGGATGCAAGTGGAATAATGAAATATGTCGCAATAGTTGCGGGACTACTCGGGGTTATCGCTCTAGTAGTCGGAATAATTCTTTTGATTTCTGCAGCAGTCAGGAAAAAGGATGGGAAGACAAGTGTCACTAAAGTGATACTTGGTGTTTTTGGTATAATTGCATCTTTTGGACTGTTCTTCGTTGCTTTTATATTTGGAATACTGAAGTTAACAGTTGGTGATGAGATGTCATCTGAAGAGGTCAAAACTTTTGATAAAAATATTGAGAAAGCATTTGAGTCGAACGATTCGGATGAACTGTCAGATCTGTTTGCGAAGAAGAGTGTTAAGGGTGATCCTCTGACGAAGGATGATGCCGAGGAAATATTTGAACGCCTGGGTAATGATATTACGAATGCAAAGGTTAGAACGAATACATTCCATGTTACTAATGGTGATTCGTTTGCTGGCGTTATTGTAAGACCTGATGATGGTGATGATGGCGACTACAGAATTCAGGTTGAATATATTTATAAATATTGGAATGAAGACTGTATAGGAATTCAGTATATTATGGTGGAGCGGGATGGCAAGAAAGTCTATGAGGCTGGCACTATTCCGTACGATGAAGATTAACCGGATTGGCTGATGATGAACGTGTTTTGATGCATTAAATGAATTGTAGCATTAAAGCTGTTTGTATGTTAGAATAGTCAATTGTGTTAAGATAATAAAATGAAAGAGGTTTACATAATATGAAACTAGGTATAGTGGGACTTCCTAATGTTGGAAAATCTACATTATTTAATTCACTTACAAAGGCAGGAGCGCTTGCTGCAAATTATCCATTTGCGACTATAGATCCAAATGTAGGTATAGTAGCAGTTCCAGATGAACGTCTGGATGTGCTAACAAAGATGTATGATTCAGATAAGACAACTCCTGCAATTATAGAGTTCGTTGATATAGCCGGACTTGTAAAGGGTGCTTCAAAGGGAGAGGGACTTGGAAATCAGTTCCTTGCAAATATCCGTGAGTGCGATGCTATAGTTCATGTTGTCAGATGCTTTGATGATTCGGATGTAGTCCATGTAGATGGTTCTGTAGATCCAATCAGAGATATTGAAACTATCAATATCGAGCTTATCTTTTCTGATATGGAGGTTCTTGAAAGAAGAATATCCAAAACAGTTAAGCTTGCCCGTAATGATAAACAGGCTGCTAAGGAGCTTGATTTTCAGAACAGGATTAAGGCTCATCTCGAAGCTGGTAACCCGGTAAGAACATTCGAGATAGATGAAAATGATGATGACGAAAACAGCTGGATAAAGGAATATGCACTCCTTACAGAGAAGAAGGTTATCTATGCTGCAAACGTAGGTGAGGATGATATGGCTGATGACGGCGCATCCAATGACTATGTAAAGAAGGTTCGTGATTATGCAGCTGAAACAGGTGCTTCAGTATTTGCTGTTTGCGCTCAGATGGAAGCTGAGATTTCAGAACTTGATGATGATGAGAGAAAGATGTTCCTTGAAGATTTAGGACTTAAAGAGTCTGGTCTTGATAAGCTTATCAAGGCAAGCTATTCACTTCTAGGACTTATCAGTTATCTTACTGCTGGAAAGCAGGAGTCCAGAGCATGGACAATTAAAGAGGGAACAAAGGCTCCTCAGGCTGCTGGTAAAATCCACTCCGATTTCGAGAGAGGATTTATCAAGGCAGAGGTTATTGCTTATGACGATCTTATCCGTGAGGGCAGTATGACTGCTGCTAAGGAAAAGGGCCTGGTTCGTCAGGAAGGAAAAGAATACGTTATGAAGGATGGAGACGTAGTTCTTTTCAAATTTAATGTTTAGAGGTTTTTATGGACGGAATATATTTTCCTGGATTACACATATTCTTTGAAAAGGTTATTTCCTATATAAGAATATTCAAATTTGATATTACTATTTATGCAATCGTAATTACCCTTGGTTTTGTTCTGGCTCTGTTTGTAGCTATGAAGGAAGCTAAGAGGACGGGGCAGAATGATGAGGACTATCTGGATTTCTTCCTTGTACTTATCATCCCTGCTATAGTCGGTGCCCGTCTTTACTACATTCTCTTTAATCTTGGTAGATTTATAGAGCCTGGTAAAAGTTTTGGTGCGACTATCCTTGATATGATAAATGTACGTAATGGTGGACTTGCTGTATATGGCGGACTTATAGCCGGTGTTACTGCTGGTGCTATCTTTGCAAAGAAGAAAAAACTCTACTTTCCACTCTTCGGTGATACTATCACAATGGGTGTTCTGGTAGGCCAGATACTTGGAAGATGGGGTAACTTCTTCAATAGAGAAGCTTTCGGTGCATTTACTGATGGACCACTTAGAATGGCCATACCTGTGGAATACTATTCAGACAGATTTCTTAGTCATTTGACAAGCGAAGGCATTATCACTTCAGAGATGTGGGCAAACCTTGAAACAGTAAAAGGAGTTCCTTGTTTTACGGTTCATCCTACTTTTCTTTATGAAGGACTTTGGAATACAGCACTTCTCATTGGTCTCTTCCTATATAGAAAGCATAAGAAGTTCGATGGCGAAATGTCTATGATCTATATAGCTGGATATGGACTTGGTAGATTCTGGGTTGAAGCTCTTCGTACAGATTCACTTATGATAGGACCACTTAAGGTAAGTCAGGTGGTTGCAATCCTATGCGTTATCGTTGCGGTCGGAGTTATCATCAAGAATCGTCTGGATATCAAGCGTGGTAAGGAGCCTAAGATCAACTACGTTCCTGCCAAGGAAGATGATGAGGATGAAGAAACTGAAGACGATGATGATATCGAAGGTGATTCAGTTGAAGATGAAGAATCTACGGAAATAGACGAAGATTCAGAAGAAAACGATAAAAATGACGAAAAAAATGAAAAAGTGGAAGAAAGTGGGGAAGAGGACTAAAATACCATATTTAGTGCCTTGTCCAAACTGACAACCATATATATTGTTATTATGAGCAAAAGCTCCTACGATGGGAAATCGTGGGAGCTTATTTTTTGGCTAAAAATAAAGGTTTTTTGTGAAAAAAAATGTTGCAATTTGGGGAGAGGTGGGGTAAGATGGAGAGGAATGTGGGGGAAAGTGTTGAGTTTTTCCATATCCTACCCACAAAGTGGGGAAACTCAACCGAACCCGCACAATCGAAAATTACCAAGACTAAGAAAGGAGGAAAACGAAAGTGGCACTTAGTATGTTTGGTGAATTTTTTCATAACGTAGATGCTAAGGGCAGACTTAGTATTCCTTCAAAGTTCAGAGATAGTCTTGGTTCAACGATAGTAATCGCGACAGACCCGGATAAGTGTTTAAGAATTTATTCAGTAGAAGAATGGGATAAGTTCATGAATAACTTAAGAGAACAGGTTGATACAAGTTCTGTTGAAGGAAGAAACCTTATGAGATTCTTCGCAGCTAACGCATCAATGTGCGACCTGGATTCTCAGGGAAGAATAATAGTTTCACAGAACCTTAGAAAGTATGCCGGTATAACAAAGGAAGTTGTTGTTATAGGAAACGGAGAAAGAGCTGAGGTTTGGGATAAGCAGAAGTACGAAGCTACATTTGCTGATATCACTGAAGACGGCGATGCTATTACTGATCTAATTGCTAAGTATGGACTTCAGGTTTAATCCTCTTTAAGGAGGCAGGTTTTGGAGTTTAAACATATACCTATCATGTTAAATGAAGTTCTTGAAGGTCTGGATATAAAACCTGATGGAACATATGTAGACGGAACCCTTGGCGGAGCAGGGCATTCTTCGGAAATAGTAAAAAGACTTTCTGATAAAGGACGTCTTATAGGTATAGATCAGGATATGGATGCTATCAAGGCTTCCGGTGAAAGATTAAAAGAATATAAAAATGTAAAGATCATCCATAGTAACTACGTGAATATGAAAAACGTGCTTATGGATGAGGGAATAGATGGAGTTGATGGAATACTTCTGGACCTGGGAGTTTCATCATACCAGTTTGATAATAAAGAACGAGGCTTCTCATATAGAGAGAATGCTCCTCTGGATATGAGGATGGACAGAGAGGTGCCATATACGGCACAGGATATAGTGAATGATTATTCACAGGACGAGCTGAGAAGAATCATTTCAGATTATGGAGAAGAAAAGTTTGCTGGAAGAATAGCAGCGAACATAGTTAATAAGCGAGAAACCAAAAGAATAGAGACAACATTTGAGTTAAACGACATAATAAAGGACGCTATTCCGGCTGCCGCTCGAAGAAAGGGTGGCAACCCATGCAAAAAAACCTATCAGGCACTCAGGATTGAGCTTAATAAAGAGTTAATGGTTCTGGAAGATAGCCTGGAGGATATGATAGAGATGTTAAAACCGAATGGAAGGCTATGCATCATAACATTTCATTCCTTGGAAGATCGAATAGTAAAAAGTGCTTTTCGAACTGCTGAAAATCCTTGTATATGCCCACCAGAGTTTCCGGTATGTACATGCGGCAGAGTTTCAAAGGGGAAGGTAATAACAAGAAAACCTATTGTTGCAAATGATGAAGAACTTGAGATTAATCCTAGAAGCAGCAGTGCAAAGCTTAGGGTGTTCGAGAAAAAATAAAACCATATAAGGGGAAGATATATGGCAACTAGAGTGAGAGATTTATATATTGAAGAGGGTGGAGCAGTCAGAAGATTGCAGCCAGCACCAAGTCCTGAGAGAAGACCAAGTGCTCGCCCAAGAAAAAAAGGAAAAACATATACAAAGGCAGCCAAGAAAGCTGAACAGTCAAAGGGCTTTGATCTAAGATATACATTAGTCCTGGCAACAATGCTTATCATGGTAATTGTTTCTTGTGTAATCATGCTGGCAGTTCAGGGAAGTGTGGAGAGCAAAGAAAGAAAAATAGAATCCATACAACAGCAGATACAGGATGTACAAGCTGACAACGCTGCTTATGAGAACAAGTTGGAAAGTATGTACTCGCTGGATGATATATATACTATAGCCACAAATGAGCTAGGTATGGTATACTCTGAAAATGGTGCTATCATATATTATGAAGACGCTCAGGGTGATTACGTAAAACAATATGACGATGTACCAAAGACCACTAATTAGTGGTCTTTTGGACTTTAATTAGAATAAACAGCGGGACGTATATTATGGAGCAGAAGAGAAAAAAGAGGAAAAGAAAAGTATTTATCAAGAGGATGCGTAAGCGTCTTCGGGTTTTGCTTATCGTTTTTACTCTTTTTTTTGTTGTCATTGTAGGTAAAATTATATATTTCAATATTGTCAGAGGTGACGATTATAACGAGAAGATACTTAGTCAGAAGGGCTACGAAAGTGTAACAGTACCTTATAAGAGAGGAGATATTTACGATTGTAATGGTTCTCTTCTTGCTACAAGCACAATGGTTTACAATGTTATCATCGAGCCAAAGAACATCCTTGAATTTGATTCAAAGAAGAAGGCTACAAGTAAAGCGCTTAAGAAGTACTTCAATGTTTCTGATGAGGAGATGGCTAAATATCTTGCAAAGTCCGACTCTCAGTATGAGGTTATCAGAAAGAAGCTTACTTATGACGAGGTTAAGGATTATCAGTCCGACAGAAGAGCTGGTAAGCTGAACAACGTGGTAGGGGTAAGACTTGAAGAGGAATATAAGAGATATTATCCAAATAACGAGCTGGGATGTCATATTCTTGGATTCGTAGTAAGTGGTAATGAGGGTATAGGTGGTATTGAAGGTAGTTATAATTCTTACCTGAATGGTCAGAATGGTCGTACCTATTCATACCTTGGAGAAGATTATAACCTTACAAGACAGGTTGAGCAGCCAACTAATGGCGATAGCCTTGTGACTACAATCGATAGTGAGGCTCAGCGTATTGTTCAGATTAAATGTGATGAGTTCATGAAGGATATGGGGGCTAAGAATATTTCTGTTCTTGTTATGGATCCAAAGGATTGCGAGATTCTTGCCCTTTACAACTCACATCAATATAATCCAAATAATGCTTATTCCATGGATTCAACAAAGTATCAGTTTGAAGATGATGGAGAACTGACAGATGGAGAATTTGAGGCGGTAGTAGACGGGCTCAGCGATGAAGAAAAGGTTGAGCATCTGAATAACGTTTGGCGTAATTTCGTTATCAGTGATTCCTTCGAGCCAGGTTCTACATTTAAGCCTTTTACAGTGTCTGGTGCCATTGAGGATGGCGTTATTACAGGTGATGAACAGTTCTATTGTGATGGCATTCAGCATGTAGCTGATTATGATATTAAGTGTCACAATGTTAATGGTCATGGAATGCTTACAGTGCCACAGGCCCTTGAGTATTCATGTAATGACTGCCTTATGCAGATAGCTGCACTTGAGGGTTCAACAACATTTGATAAGTATCAGGTACTTTTCGGATTTGGTCAGAAAACCAATATTGATATTTCAGGTGAGGCAAGTGATCAGGACCTTTATACAATGGTTTACCATCAGGATACACTTAATCCTGTTGAGCTTGCTACATCTTCATTCGGACAGGGTGTTACTGTTACAATGATGCAGCTTGGTACAGCATTCTGTTCAGTAGTAAATGGCGGTTATTATTATCAGCCACATGTAGTTAAGAAGGTTCTTGATGCAGATGGAAACCTGGTTAAGAACTATGACAAGATTCTTGTTAGAAGAACTATTTCTGAGGAAACTTCAGATGAGATGAAGCAGATTCTTAAAGAGGTTGTTGAGGAAGGTACCGGTAAGAAGGCTATCGTAGAAGGCTACGAGATAGGTGGTAAAACAGGTACTGCTGAGAAGCTTCCTAGAGGAAATGGAAAATACATTCTTTCCTTTATAGGTTTTGCTCCTGTTAGTGATCCACAGGTTGTTATCTACTGCGTAGTAGATGAGCCAGGAGCAGATGATCAGGCAAGTTCAGCGGCCGGAACTCTTCTCTTTAATAAGATTGCAGAAGAGCTTCTGCCTTATATGAATATACATAGGACTGGAACAGCAACACCTTCAGATGCTACAGGCACAGACGAAGTGGCAACTCCAGTGTTTGAAGGAAATGCACCAGATATAAGTGTTGCAGGTTCGACACCAGAAGAAAATGCAACAACAGAGGCACCTACTGAAGCGACAACAGAGGCGGCTACAGAAGAAGGTGCACAGGCCAATGAGCCTGGTGAATAAAGGGAGGTAAACATGCAGGGAAAAAAAGTAATAGTGGCAGGAGCAGGAAAAAGTGGTATAGCTTCTTCAGGACTTCTTATTAGAAATAATGCAAATGTTATTCTTTATGACGGTAATGAAAAGCTGGATAGAGAAGAGCTTTTAAAGAATTTTGAAACTCCAAACTTTGATGTGAGACTTGGAGAATTAACTGATGATATTCTTGAAGGCGCTGATTTGTTTGTTATCAGTCCTGGTATTCCCGTGGATGCTCCTTTTGTAAATAAGGTTAGAGATAAGGGTATTCCAATCTGGGGCGAGATAGAGCTTGCTTATTATTTCAATAAGGGAGTTATCGCTGCTATAACCGGAACTAATGGAAAAACAACTACAACAACCCTTGTGGGCGAGATTTTTAAGAATTATACAGATGATTATCTGGTAGTTGGAAATATTGGACTTCCATTTACAAGATTTGCAGATTCAACTACAGAAAATACTCTTGTAGCTGCAGAGATAAGTTCTTTCCAGCTGGAGACAATACACGAGTTCAGACCTCATGTTTCTGCGGTTCTGAACCTTACACCAGACCATCTGAACAGACACTATACATTTGATAATTACGTAAATGCAAAGTTCAGGATTACTGAGAATCAGACAGAGTCGGACTTTGTAGTTCTAAACTATGATGACCCTGAGCTGAGAGCAAGAGAAGGTGCTATTACAGGAGTGAAGAAGATTTACTTCAGCCATGAGATAGAACCGGATGAAGGCGCATTTGTAAGAGATGGAAAGATTTATATTAAAGAAGCTGGAGGGGAAGAAGAAATCCTCGACATAGATAAGATTCAGATTCTTGGTCAGCATAATCTTGAAAACGTACTTGCAGCAGTAACTATTGCTTACTACATGAAGGTGCCAGTAGATGTTATAAGAGATACGGTTTATGCATTTAAGGGTGTTGAGCACCGTATAGAATATGTTAGAGAAGTTAACGAAGTAAAATACTATAATGACTCCAAGGGTACAAATCCGGATGCAGCTATTAAAGCTGTACAGGCTATGAAAACTCCAACAATTCTGATTGGTGGAGGCTATGACAAAGAGTCAGAGTATGATGAATGGATTGAAAGCTTTGGCGGAAAAATCCAGATGCTGGTTCTTATTGGAGAGACAGCAGATAAAATTGAGGCTTGCTGCAAAAAACACGGATTTAATCAGATATTCAGAGCTGAAGATCTAAAGGGTGCAGTAGAGTATGCATATGAGCATGCAAAGCCAGGTTACAGTGTGCTTCTGTCACCTGCATGTGCAAGCTGGGATATGTTTAAGAGTTATGAAGAACGTGGTACTTTATTTAAAGTATATGTAAATGGACTTGAGGAGAAGTAAATGCAAAGAGGTCTTATAGGAAAAATTAGATCCTGGGTAGTGAAGGGTACTTATTTTGATTACCCTTCTCTTTTCTATATCATTTTCCTGACCCTACTTGGATTTGTAATGGTATACAGTTCAAGCTCATTTATCTCTTATAGAACCTATGGAAATACAACGCATTTCCTTAATCACCAGTTTATGTTTGCATCTATGGGATTTATTGGAATGTTCTTTGTATCGCATATAAAATACCAGAAACTTAAATATCTTACATTTATTGCCATAGGTATTGAGTTTGTACTGGTTGTTATCGTTCTTTTCATTGGTGTGGCCGTTAACGGTTCCGCCAGATGGCTGGGTGTTGGAGGTATGTCATTCCAGCCTTCAGAGATTGCTAAGCTGGTTATCATTCTATATATGGCATATGCCTGCAATGACAGACAGGAAATGCTTTATACATTTAAAGATACAGTTAAGTTGTTTATTCCGGTAGGAATACTTGTTGTTCCTATCGCGGTTGAAAACCTGAGTACAGCTGTTATATGTGCATCTATAGCCGTTGGTGTTTGGTTCGTTGCCACACCTAGAGTACAGTACCTTGTTCCAATCGGAATAGCTGGTGCGGCTGCTATAGCAATGTTCATCTTTGGTAGAGGATACCGAAGTGACCGTATTACAGCGTGGCTTAATCCGGAGGCTTCTGAAAAGGGTTATCAGACACTTCAGAGTCTTTATGCCATCGGCTCCGGTGGACTTTTCGGTAGAGGACTCGGACAGAGTCTTCAGAAGATGGGTAGTATTCCTGAGGCCCAGAATGATATGATATTCTCGGTTATCTGCGAGGAGCTGGGAATAGTTGGTGCTGTAGGAATTATACTGGTTTTCATCTTCATGCTCTGGAGATTCAAGTTTATTGCTGAGGGAGCTCCTGATAGATATGGTTCTCTCATTGTAGTTGGTATTATCGTGCACGTTGCAGCTCAGGTGGTTATCAACATGTGTGTTGTTACGAATATATTTCCTAATACAGGTGTTACGTTACCATTTATTAGTTACGGAGGAACGTCCATATTCTTCCTCATGGTTGAGATGGGACTGCTCCTGGCCGTATCGAGACAAATTGAACCTGCAGGAAGCAGGCGGGAGAAGGTAAGGCGTGAGGCATAAAGTTCATATTGTCCCCATTGTGTTTCTGGTCATCCTGCTCATAGGACTTCTATATTGCAGTACTTATACACTTAAGACGATAGAAGTGGTTGGGTGCAACCTTTCCAATGAGAAGGCAGTCGAGAAGGCTGTTAAGAAAGAAGCCCTTATGGGGAACACAATACTTCTATATTTGAATAATGAATTCGGCAAGAAAGATGAGATTCCATTCGTATCCAAGCTGGATATTGACTTTGTAGATAAGCACAAGGTAAAAGTTGAGGTTTATGAAAAGTCGGTAGCAGGATGCATTGAATATATGGAAAGTTATGTTTTCTTTGATAAGGACGGCATAGTAATGGAGACGTCGAAGGAGAGGCATGAAGGCGTTCCATATATAAAGGGACTATCCATTAAGAGCTGGCAGCTGGGAGAGAAGCTTCCTATTGAGAACAAGAAGAAGTTCGACATGATTCTGACTATTACACAGCTTCTGGATAAGTATGATCTGGATATACAGGGAATTGAATTCACTGCTGATGGAGAAATCATCCTCAGGAAAGATAACATTGAAATAGAACTGGGTGATGGCTCGAACCTGGCAGTTCAGCTAATGAATCTTGGTAATATCCTTGACTCTGAAGAGTTGGAAGGTAAGACTGGAGTTCTGTACATGAAGGATTACAGTCAGGATAATCCGATAGCCAGTTTCAAGGTTAAATAAAAATCATAATAAATATGATAAAAAATTTTAATTTACATAATATTTATCTTGCTATTTCTTGAAAAATTAAGTACAATACAAGATAAGTGTGACTAGACTTTAAAAGTATTATAAATTAAGGAGGAAAGAACCTTGCTTGAGATAAAGTCAAATGATGAGAAGAATCCTGCAAGAATACTGGTTATCGGTGTTGGTGGTGCAGGAAATAATGCTGTAAACAGAATGATTGACGAAAATGTTGAGGGTGTAGAACTTATAGCAATTAATACAGATAAGCAGGCACTTTCACTTAGTAGAGCTACTACTAAGATTCAGATCGGTGAGAAGCTCACTAAGGGACTTGGCGCAGGAGCTAAGCCTGAGATCGGTGCAAGCGCTGTAGAAGAGAACAGAGAAGAGATAAATGACATCATTAAGGATGCTGATATGGTATTCGTAACATGCGGTATGGGTGGTGGAACAGGTACAGGTGCTGCTCCTATAGTTGCAGAGATTGCAAGAAACCTTGGTATTCTTACAGTTGGTGTTGTAACAAAGCCATTCTCATTCGAAGGAAAGCCTCGTATGGCTAACGCTCTTAACGGTGTTGCAAAGCTTCGCGAGAATGTTGATACACTTATTGTTATTCCTAACGATAAATTACTTCAGATTTGTGATAAGAGAACAAGTATTCCTGATGCTTTAAAGAAGGCTGATGAGGTTCTTCAGCAGGGTGTTCAGGGTGTTACTGATCTTATTAATAAGCCAGGTCTCATTAACCTTGACTTTGCTGATATCCAGACAGTAATGCGTGATAAGGGTATTGCTCATATCGGTATTGGTCATGGTAGTGGAGATAACAAAGCCGTTGATGCTATCAAAGCTGCTATGGATTCACCACTTCTTGAGACAACAGTTAATGGTGCTACAGATATCATCGTTAACTTCTCTGGAAATGTTGGTATCGTTGAAGCTTACGATGCTATCACATATCTTTCAGAAGTTGCTGGAGAAGAGGCAAATATCATCTTCGGTACAGTTGATAACGATGTTGCAGGCGAGGATGTAAGCATTACTATCATCGCTACAGGACTTGAGGATGCTGAGAAGGGCGCAGTTGTAATGCCATCAGCTAAGGCTGCTCCAAAGGCTCCAACATTTGGTGATGTTCTTAAGACACCTCCAATGACAAGTACAGCTAAGAAGGCTACACCAGTTCCACTTAATCTTGGTGGTCCAATAATGGAGAAGCCTGAGACAACTGATACAGCGCTGGAAGGTAATAAGGATGTGATCAACACAAACGCTAATCAGAACCTTAAAATTCCTGATTTCCTTAAAAGAGGATAAAAGAAATTAGTTTGAGTTTAATTAAGCCGGCAACTAGCTGTTGTCGGCTTTTTAATCGACTGAGGAGAAGAGATGGTAAGTGTTATAATGCCAAGCCATAATAGCGGCAGCACACTGGAAACTGCAGTCAGGTCTGTTTTAAATCAGACTTATGATAATCTGGAGTTGATAATAGTAGACAATGGAAGTATTATTTCTCCAGAACTAAGTGATGATATACTTAGTGATGGAAGAGTAAGACTCATCGAATATGCCGAGGTTCTTGGGGCTGCTGAGGCTCGAAATATAGGAGTTTCAGAAGCAAAAGGGGATTTGATAGCATATCTGGATTCGGATGATTATTGGGCTCCTGACAAGCTTGAAAAGCAGATTAAGGTCATGAACCGTTTCAGGAGAAATGCTAAAGCTCCAGCTATTGTTTTCTCGGGAAGAGAGATAATAGATGAAGAGGGAAATGACACTGGTCATTACATTGGCTGTGAAAAAGTGGTAGACTACAAACTGCTGCTAAAATCTAATCAGATTAATTGCTCCTCGGTTATGCTAAAAAAAGATTATGCATTAAAATATCCTTTTCCAGATGGGGATTTTCATGAGGACTATGCTGTTTGGCTAAGTATCCTTAGAGAAGGCGGATATGCAGCTGGAATTAACAGACCGCTTCTTTTTTATAGAAGCAGTCATTCGAGTAAATCTGGAAATAAAGCAAAATCTGCTATAATGACATTCAAAGTATATAGATATATAGGGCTGGGTGTTCCAGCTTGTATTTTGCAAATGTTCTCTTATACGATCAGAGGTTTTAAGAAGCATTATTTTCACTAAGAGGTAGAACATATGGAACAAAAAGGTAGAGCAGAGATACTGCTTGAAGGATTAAAAACCAGAGTTAAGGATGCGCCATCCGCAGCGCTTCATTCTGAGAAGGCTGTGCTGGATAGAGAAGAGCTCCTGAATCTTATAGATAAAGTTTCTGAGGTGGTTAAGAATGAACTTAATGCCTACAGAGAGGTTAATGATAAGAGAGCGAGAATCCTTAAGGAAGCTAAGGACGAAGCTGAGGAAATCCTTTATCAGGCAGAAAGAACTGCAAGCCGTATACGTGTAACGAAGAGAAGGGATAATGAGCCGCCTGCATTTAGATCGGCTGATCTGAGTCAGGAAGAAAAAGACAGTCTCAGGACTGCATCTGACATTTATGCTGCGTCTCTTATTTATACAGATGAAATGCTTACTGAGGTTGATCACCTGGTAGCAGATTCCTATGAAAAGATTGAACAGGAATATTCTCGTATGAGAAGTACCCTCAGACAGAAGATTGAGGATATAGCTGAGAATAAGGCTGAGTTAATGAGTAACCTGAATGGACTTAAAGCCAGCGATAGATATGCTCAGATCTTAGAGCTTAGCGAACTTCTTTCTGTAGAGCTTTACAATGAGAGAAAGAAAGCTATGGCTAAGGAAAGAGAAGAAAGAAATCAGATGCGTCTTATCCTTAGTGAGGATCAGGAAGCAGAGATTAAGCAGGATAATGCTCGTCCACCAATCAGTCCTGACAGAACTGCTGTTAAGATTGATGAGGGTGAAAAAGAAGGACTTGAAATAGAAATAATGGACAGAACAAACGAGGTTGTAAAAAAAGATGAGGAATCTTGAGTCATACGTAAGAGTAGTTAATTATTATGAAACTGATCAGATGCAGGTAGTGCATCATTCTAACTATGCCAGATATCTGGAAGAGGCAAGGCTTCATTTGATGGACCAGGTTGGACTCTCCTATGATAAGCTGGAAGAGATGGGGATAATCATACCGGTTTTAGAGCTTCATGATTATTACACAAAGTCAATAACATATGGAGATGTAATCGAAATCAAACCGACTATCATTAAACTTAGCCCGGTCAGATTTACACTTAAGTATGTGATTTTTAGATCAGGAACTGACGAAGTACTTCATACAGCTCAGACTTCACATGCGTTTGTTGATACAGAGTTTAAACCTATGAATCTTAAGAAGGCATTTCCTGAGGTTTATGGTATTTTTGAAGAATTGGTAGAGAAAGAGGATGTAGCCTAGCACTCAGCAAGGCTACATCTTTTATTTACAAAAATTGGCATATAGAATATAATGTCAAGGTGGTAATTTTATAAAAACAAATCAGGAGGAAAAATGATGGATTACAAAAAATCAGGAGTAGATATTGAGGCAGGTTACAAGTCAGTTGAACTGATGAAGGAACATGTTAAGAAAACAATGAGACCTGAGGTTTTGGGCGGCTTAGGAGGCTTTGCAGGAGCATTCGATCTTAGCAAGATTAAGGAGATGGAAGAGCCTGTTCTTCTGTCAGGAACAGATGGATGCGGTACAAAGGTTAAGCTTGCATTTGTAATGGATAAGCACGATACAATCGGTATTGATGCAGTTGCAATGTGCGTAAATGATATAGCCTGCTCAGGTGGTGAGCCACTTTTCTTCCTGGATTATATAGCTTGTGGAAAGAATTTCCCTGAGAAGATTGCAACTATCGTAAGCGGTGTTGCGGAGGGATGCCGTCAGTCTGAGGCTGCACTTGTTGGTGGTGAGACAGCAGAGCATCCAGGACTTATGCCAGAAAATGACTATGATCTTGCTGGATTTGCAGTAGGAGTTGTAGATAAGAAGGATCTTATTACTGGAGAAAACATTAAGCCTGGCGATATGCTTATCGGTATTGCTTCAAGTGGAGTTCATAGTAATGGATTCTCACTTGTAAGAAGTGTTTTCGAGATGACTGAACAGTCTCTGAATACATATTATGATGAGCTTGGCAAGACTCTTGGTGAGGCACTTATCGAGCCAACAAGAATCTATGTTAAGGGACTTAAGGCAGTTAAGAATGCCGGAGTTACAATAAAGGGATGCAGCCATATTACAGGTGGTGGATTCTATGAGAATATTCCACGTATGCTTCCTGATGGAGTTAAGGCTGTAATTAATAAGAATGCATATGAAGTTCCTGCTATCTTTAAGCTCCTTGCAGATAAGGGCGATATAGCAGAGCAGATGATGTATAACACATTTAATATGGGTATTGGTATGGTGCTGGCAATTGATCCTGCTGATAAGGACAAGGTTATCAGCGCTCTTGAAAGTACAGGCGATAAGGCATGTGTACTTGGTGAAGTAGTCAGCGGAGAAAAGGGAGTTGAATTAGTATGAGAGTATTAGTACTTGTATCCGGAGGTGGAACAAACCTCCAGGCTATCATTGATGCCGTAGGAAACGGAACTATAACAAATACAGAAATAGTTGGTGTTATCAGCAATAATCACGATGTTTATTCGCTTACAAGAGCTGAAAATGCTGGCATTAAGAATGAGGTTGTATCTCCTAAGGATTATCCTGATAGATCCTCATTTAACAGAGCATTTGCTGAGAAGCTGGATGAATATAAGCCAGATCTTATTGTGTTGGCTGGATTCCTGGTTGTTATTCCACAAATAGTTATTGATAAGTATGAAGGTAAGATCATTAATATCCATCCTTCGCTTATTCCTTCTTTCTGTGGAACTGGCTACTATGGTCTTAAGGTTCATAAGGCTGCTCTTGAAAGAGGTGTTAAGGTTTCCGGTGCTACTGTGCATTTTGTTGATGCTGGAACAGATACAGGTCCTATAATTCTTCAGAAGGCTGTTTATGTACAGGATGGAGATACTCCTGAAACACTTCAGAAGAGAATAATGGAAGAAGCTGAGTGGAAGATACTTCCTCAGGCTATCAATATGATCGCCAATGGAGAGGCTGTATACAAGAGACCAGTGGATATGAGAAATTAAATTACTGAGAATAAGGAGATTGAATAGATGAAAGTTATGATAGTTGGTGGCGGTGGCCGTGAGCATGCGATTGCATGGGCTGTTGCTAAGAGTCCAAAATGTGACAAGCTTTATGCTGCACCTGGAAATGCAGGTATAGCTGAACTTGCAGAGTGTGTGAATATATCAGTTATGGATGCGGATTCACTGGTAGCGTTTGCAAAGGAAAAGGAAATTGATTTTGTAATAGTTGCACCAGACGATCCACTTGCTGCAGGTGTTGCAGATGCATTCCTTGACGAAGGCATTAAGACATTTGGACCAAGAAAGAATGCTGCTATCATTGAAGCATCTAAGGCTTTCTCAAAAGACCTTATGAAAAAATACAACATTCCTTCAGCTGCTTATGAAACGTTTGAATCAGCTGATGAGGCTCTTGCTTATCTTGAGACTCAGGAAGCTCCATATGTTCTTAAGGCTGATGGACTTGCTCTTGGTAAGGGTGTTCTTATCTGCAATACTCTTGAAGAGGCAAAGGCTGGAATTCAGGAAATCATGGTTGATAAGAAGTTCGGTGAAGCAGGAAATAAGGTTGTTATAGAAGAGTTTATGACAGGCCGTGAGGTTTCTGTTCTTTGCTTCTCAGATGGAAAGACTATACTTCCAATGACATCTGCTCAGGATCATAAGAGAGCAGGAGATGGAGATACAGGTCTTAATACAGGTGGTATGGGTACATTTTCACCTAGCCCATTCTATACAGACGAAATAGCTAAGTTCTGTGAGGAGAATGTTTATCAGAGAACTATTGATGCTATGGCTGCAGAAGGTCGCGAGTTTAAGGGTGTTCTTTTCTGCGGACTTATGCTTACAGAGAAGGGACCTAGAGTTCTGGAGTTCAATGCCCGTTTTGGTGATCCAGAGGCTCAGGTTGTTATACCAAGACTTAAGAATGATCTTCTTGATGTAATGATTGCATGTGCTGATGGTACACTTGATCAGGTTGATCTGCAGTTTGAAGATAATGCAGCTGTTTGCGTTATGCTTGCATCTGATGGATATCCTGTTTCTTATGAGAAGGGATATGAAATCAGAGGTCTTGAGAATTTTAAGGATAAAGATGGATACTATGTATTCCATTCAGGAACAAAGTTTGATGATGCTGGAAAGGTTGTTACGAACGGAGGAAGAGTTATCGGTGTAACTGCTCTCGGTGAAAACCTGGTACAGGCAAGAGCTAATGCTTATAAAGCTACAGAGCTTCTCGATTTTGATAATAAGTATATGAGACACGATATAGGTAAAGCGATTGATGAACAGTAGTTTAGAGTTTTCTAAAACCGCCAGTGACGTGCTTGATGCTGCAAAGAGTCTGGCGGAAAGAATGAATAATGATTATATAGATGTCAGACACATTGTGATTTCTATTTATACAATGCACAGGGGTCTGGCTTATAGAGTTATGCTCAAAAATGATATTCGAGGGGGAGAAATCCACAGATTAGTGGAAAGTCTCGCCCTCGAGTCTAATGCTGTGGGACATAAAGGTTCTACAGGCGAATATACAGATAGAACTATAATGGTTCTTGAAAATGCTGCCGATGACGCAAAGCGCCTTGGTGCAAATGAAATCGGTACAGAGCACATATTCATGAGTATTGTAAGGGATAGAAACCCTTATATTGTAAGTCTTTTTAAGGGTAAGAACCTTAATCAGTATTCAATTTGTCAGGAAATGCTCCTTGCTACAGGTCTTACTGCTGAGGATAGTAAGAAGTATGTAAAGGAACACATCTACGCTCCTGGTCAGGAGAAAAAAGTCACAAAGAAAACTAAGTCGATGTTGGAACAGTTCTCCAGAGATATGACTGCAGAGGCTGTAGATATGAAACTCGATCCTGTGGTTGGTCGTTATGACGAGATTGTGAGAGTTATGCAGATTCTTGGAAGAAGAACTAAGAACAATGCATGCCTCGTTGGAGAGCCGGGTGTTGGTAAGACAGCTATCGTTGAGGGCCTTGCCCAGATGATAGTGCGTGGCGATGTTCCTGAGAATCTTAAGAATAAGAAAATTCTGAATCTTGATCTTGCCGCTATGCTGGCGGGAACTAAATATAGAGGTGAATTTGAAGAGAGGCTGAAGAAGGCTTTGGTTGAACTAAAAGAGGATCCAGATATCATTCTCTTTATAGATGAGCTTCATACTCTTGTTGGAGCAGGCGGAGCTGAAGGCTCTCACGATGCAGCTAATATTTTCAAACCAGCTCTTTCCAGAGGAGAGATACATGTTATCGGCGCGACCACTCTGAACGAATATAGAAAATATATTGAGAAGGATGCGGCGCTTGAAAGACGTTTTCAACCTATAACAGTTGAAGAGCCAACTGTTGAGGAAACGGTGGAGATCCTTAAGGGACTTGCTCCAAGGTATGAGGAGTATCACGGGGTTAATATAGAGGACGAGGCTATTCAGGCTGCAGTGACTCTTTCTGTCAGATATATAAATGACCGTTTTCTTCCAGATAAGGCCATTGACCTTATGGATGAAGCATGTGCAAGAGTTAAGCTGGGAAGTATACCGAATGACTTTGCATATTCCAAGAAGGGCGGTTCTATTGAAGAAAAGCTGAATGAAGAGATTGAACTTAATCTTCAGCTGGGTAATATAGCTAAGGCCTCCCGTCGCAGAAAGAAGCTTAAAGAAATTGAGGAGAGGGAAGATGACATCTTCGAAACTCCAAATATTACTGAAGATGATATAGCTGAAGTTGTTTCTGTATGGACAAAGATTCCTGTAACAAAGCTTAGTGAAAGTGAGCAGAATAAGCTTCTTGCTTTAGAGGATAAACTTCATGAAAGAATAATTGGTCAGGACGAGGCTGTTTCCATAGTAGCTAAGGCTATTAAGAGAAGCAGAGCTGGACTTAGATCACCGGAAAGACCAATTGGCGCATTTCTTTTCCTTGGTCCTACAGGCGTTGGAAAGACTGAGCTTTCAAAGGCACTTGCTGAGGAACTCTTTGGGGATGAGAAGAGTCTTATAAGAGTTGATATGTCCGAATATATGGAGAAACATACAGTTTCAAAGATTACTGGTTCTCCTCCGGGATATGTTGGCTATGATGAAGGTGGACAGCTTTCTGAAAAGGTAAGAAGAAATCCTTACAGTGTGGTACTTTTTGATGAGGTTGAAAAGGCCCATCCAGATGTATTCAACATTCTGCTTCAGGTTTTGGATGAAGGCCACATTACAGATGCTCAGGGCAGAAAAGTAAACTTCAAGAACACAATTATCATAATGACTTCTAACCTTGGTGCAGAGAAGATAATCGATCCAAAGACTATCGGATTTGGTCAGCAGCCTGATGCTGAAAAGACGCACGAAGAAATGAAGAATATGATAATGGATGAAGTGAAGACCTTGTTCAAACCAGAATTCATTAACCGTCTGGATGATATTGTTGTATTTAGAACTCTGGAAGAAAAACAGATTCAGGAGATAGCTGGTCTGATGCTAGCAGAGCTGAAGAAGAGAGTTAGAGAAACAGCTGATATCAAACTGACCTATGGTGCCAGACTCAAGAAATATATCTTTGATAAGGGATATGATAAAAAGTATGGTGCCCGTCCACTAAGACGTGCAGTCCAGACATACGTCGAAGACGTGATGGCTGAAAAGATGCTGGGTGGAGAAATAAAGGCTGGCGACAAAGTGAGTATCACAGTAGTTAAAGACCAACTCGAATTCAAAATAAGTTAAAAAATAAGAAAAATTTAAGAAAACTGATATAGTATTCAGGACTTATTTTTGTTATTATAAAAGTGTGATATGCGTCACATTTATCGTTATTATTTAGGAGGTATGAAATGGCAGTTATAGACGAACTCATTCGTGAGGAGGATAACGGATCTATAAGCTTTGGTAATTATGAATTGCCAGAAAAGACTAAAAAGGATGGTTTTGAATATAACGGAGATAGCTATAAGATAAAAACATTCAATGAAATAACAAAGCTTGAAAAGAACGGAATGTTCGTTTATGAGTCAGTGCCAGGAACTACAGTTCATGAGTTCAGAGCAAATGATTCAAAGGTAATGTTCAGTGTAGAGGGTGAGAGTGATGCACAGTTAACACTTGAACTTGAGCCTGAAACTGAATACAAGGTTCACGTAGATGATGTTTATGTTGGTAAGATGAAGACTAATCTGGGCGGTAAGCTCAGCATCAGCGCAGAACTCGAAGAGAATGATAAGGTTGATGTAGTAATAGAAAAGAACTAACATAACGAAAATGTCATTCAGAGCGGAGCGAAGGATCTATGTTTATAGATGATTCTTCCTCCGCTTTAGTATTTGGAGGTTATTTTGGCAAAGGATAAACAGATTTTCTATTGTAAAGAATGTGGAAATGAATACGGTAAGTGGATGGGTCAGTGTCCATCCTGTAAGGCCTGGAACTCCTTTGTAGAAGAGAAGGTTACAAAGACAAGGGCTAATAAAACTGTCTCAGTTGCTGACAGACCTAGAGCAACCAGTATTAAGAACGTTTCATCTTCCGAGGAAACAAGGATCAGTACTCATATTTCAGAGCTGGACAGAGTTCTGGGTGGCGGTATTGTTAAAGGTTCGCTTGTTCTGGTAGGCGGTGATCCAGGTATTGGAAAATCAACTCTTCTTTTGGAAATGTGTCGTAATCTGGTAAAGGATGATACAAAGGTTCTTTATGTTTCCGGAGAGGAATCAACGTCTCAGATAAAATCCCGCGCAGTTCGACTTGGGATAGATGAAGGCAGCGTTATGGAAGAGAGGCTTATGCTTCTTAGTGATAACGATATGGATAATATTGAAGGTCAGATTGAAAATCTTTCAGCTGAAGTTGTAGTTATAGATTCTATCCAGACCATCGAGGCTTCTAATGTTGAGGCGGCGCCTGGAACTATCTCTCAGGTAAGAGAGGTTACAGCAAGACTTCTTCAGCTTGCTAAACAAAAGGGCTCGGCAGTCTTTATAGTTGGTCATGTTACAAAAGAGGGTACGGTTGCGGGTCCAAGAACTCTTGAACATATGGTAGATTGCGTTCTTTATTTTGAAGGTGATGACAGCGGTGGATTCCGACTTCTGAGAGCTAATAAGAATAGATTTGGTTCTACTAATGAAATTGGAGTTTTCAATATGACGGACAGTGGGCTTGAGGAGGTAATCAATCCTTCAGAATTCTTTTTGAATGGTAGACCGGAAAATTCATCTGGCTCGGCTGTTGTATGCGTAGTTGAAGGTACAAGGGCAATGCTGGTTGAAATCCAGGCTCTTTGTACGGATTCCAATTTTAGTATGCCTAGAAGAACGTCAGTAGGACTTGATTATAACAGAGTCAGTCTGCTCACAGCTGTTCTTGAAAAACGTGGTGGTATCAGTATGTCAGGATGTGACTGCTATGTAAATGTGGCTGGCGGTCTTAAGATAAATGATCCATCAACGGATCTTGGAGTTGTGTGTGCAATTGCATCTTCCTTTAGAGATAGAGCAATTGACAGCAAGACCGTTATCATTGGAGAGATAGGACTGGCTGGAGAAATCCGTGGAGTTCGTAATATATCTCAACGAATTAAGGAAGCAGCAAAGCTTGGTTATACAAAGGCTATTGTTCCTAAATCAAATGCTAAGTCTGATATTGAAAATCTTGGTGTTGAAATTCAATATGCAGCAAATATTGGAGAGGCTTTACATATAATTTAGTTCTTAAGGACTCCTTAATAACTTTGGGTGTATGTTAAAGAAAAAAGTAGAAGGGCTTAGCAAAGATGGAGAGACTGAAAGTATTAAATAGGAATCAGATAAAGTACATACTGATAATAGCCATGGTGATAGACCATATTGCCTGGAGGTTTGTTCCTATTGGAAGTGTTCTGGGACAGGTTATGCATTTTGTGGGAAGGCTTACCGGACCGGGAATGGCAATTCTTTTGGCTGAAGGTTATCAATATACAAAGAATAAAAAGAACTATGCACTCAGGCTTTTTATTTTTTCGATTATATCCTGGCCTGCATTTACTTTATTTGAATATGGTAAATGGCCTACAGCTGCATTTAGTGTTATATCGGCATTGTTCTTATCCTTTATTGCAATCTGGATGTGGGATGAATCTAATCTTCCAAAAGCAGTAAAGATAGTGCTTCTGGTTATTATATGTATAATTGCTATGCCTTGTGATTGGAATGCAATTTGTGTGCTGTGGGTATTTTTCTTCTACATTTACAGGGATGACAAGAAGAAACAGTGGATATCCTATTTTATAATTAGTGTAATTTGGGTTGGCACTGTTATAATGGTCAGCTGGAAGCAGATTTTTCAATTAGGAGTTGTTTTGGTTCCATTACTTCTACTTGTGTTTTATAACGGTGAGAGTGGCAAAAAGAGTGCATTTAATAAATGGTTTTTCTATGTATTTTATCCACTTCATTTGTTTATATTGTTCCTTATAGCATGGCACTTTGGATGCTATAAATAATCGAATAAGAATGTAGCGCTATTCATATTTTTTTGGTATCATATGGATAGCGTTTTTTTTGGAGGAAAATTAAATGGGAATGAATGTTGCATGTTTAGATCTTGAAGGAGTTCTTGTTCCAGAAATCTGGATAGCATTTGCAGAGGAGAGTGGTATTCCAGAACTTAAGAGAACTACCAGAGATGAACCTGATTACGACAAGCTTATGAACTGGAGACTTGGAATTCTTGAGGAGCATGGGCTTGGTCTTAAGGAGATTCAGGAGACTATTTCAAAGATAGATCCACTTCCTGGAGCAAAGGAGTTTCTTGATCAGTTAAGAGATGTGACTCAGGTTATTATAATCAGTGATACATTTGAACAATTTGCAAAACCACTTATGGAGAAGCTGGGAATGCCAACTATCTTCTGTAACACACTTGAAGTGGCAGAGGATGGAAAGATTACAGGCTTTAGAATGAGATGTGAGAAATCAAAGCTTACAACTGTAAAGGCACTTCAGTCTTGTGGTTTTGATACAATAGCAACTGGAGATAGCTTTAATGACCTGGCAATGATCCAGGCCAGCAAGGCAGGATTCCTGTTCAGATCTACTGAGCAGATTAAGAAGGACTATCCAGATCTGCCAGCTTATGAGGAATATTCAGATCTTTTAGCTGCATTTAAGGCGGCATTATAAATACAGCAAAAGTATGGGGAGGGTTACCATGAGAAAAAGAATACTATGCATGACGCTTATCAGCGCTATGATTCTTTCAGGATTTACTGCATGTGGGTCTAAAGATACAGGAAATACTGGTGCGGATACAACCGAGACAGAAACAGCATCGGCAGAAGATGCTGCGGAATCGGTAGATACCAGTGCTACTGATGTTTCAGAAGATGAGATTGAAATTCCTGATGGATTTCATCTTGTTTGGCATGATGAGTTCAATGGAACAGAGTTGAACGAGGATGACTGGAACAGGGAAGAACATAAGGCAGGATGGGTTAACAACGAGCTTCAGGAATACATTCCAAGTGATGAATATGCATTCGTAAAGGATGGAGAGCTTGTTATTCAGCCAGTAAAGACTGAAGATGAAGATGGAAACGTTTCATATGCATCTGGCCGTGTAAACACACAGAATAAGCATGATGTTAAATATGGTAGATTTGAAGCACGTATTAAGTTCCCAGAAGGTAAGGGATTCCTTCCTGCATTCTGGATGATGCCACAGGACGAGGACAACTATGGACAGTGGCCTAAGTGCGGTGAGATAGATATTGCTGAGGTACTTGGTGACAGCACAACAATGAACTATGGTACTGTTCATTATGGAGAGCCTCATAAGCAGAATCAGGGTACATATACTCTTTCTGAGGGAAGCTTCTCAGAGGATTATCATGTATTTGCCGTTGATTATGAGCCTGGTGTTATTAAGTGGTATGTAGATGGCGAACAGTATTACGAGACAAGCGACTGGTTTTCAAAGTGGCCTGGTGCAAAGGAAAAACCTTATCCAGCACCATTTGATCAACCATTCCATGTTATCCTGAATGTTGCTGTTGGTGGTGACTGGCCAGGAGATCCTGATGAGACCACTGTATTTGATGACAGAGCCGCTATGAAGGTTGACTATGTTCGTATTTATCAGAAGGAAAGCTATGATGAGAATGTAGAAAAGCCTGAGGTTGTACTGGAGCTTAGAGAGCCTGATGAAACAGGTAACTATGTATATAATGCGGACTTTGCTGAGGCAGAAGATTTAACAGATGATACAAACTGGAAGTTCCTCCAGCTGAATGGTGGAAAGGGTGCTGCTGAAATAAAAGATAATGAAATTATCATCACCACAGAGGAAGCAGGCTCAGAGGAGTATTCTATCCAGCTTGTACAACCTGAAATGCCTATGGTTCAGGGAAGCAAGTATAAATTTACTTTCGAGGCATATGCTGAGGAAGACAGAACAATGAAGACTGCTATTACAGCTCCTGATGAGAACTGGATCAGATATCTTGATGATACAGAGGTGGAGCTTACAGGTGATTGGCAGACCTTTGAATTCGATATTGATATGAAGGATGAGACCGATGATAATGGTCGTGTTGAGTTCAATATGGGTAAGACAGATAGTACTGCAACTATCCATATAAGAAATGTAAGACTTGAAGTAGTTGAGTAACAGGAGAATTAATATGAAAAAACTTGAGGGCTACATGCATGGCGTGAATCTTGGAGGCTGGCTGTCTCAGTGTGATCACACCAAAGAGCGTTATGATAATTTTATAAAAGAAGAAGATATAGAAGTAATCAAGAATTGGGGACTGGACCATATAAGAGTTCCTATTGATTACGACCTTGTTGAGGATAACGAAGGTAATTATAAAGAAGATGGATTTGCTTATCTGGATAAGGTTTTGGATTGGGCTGAGAAGTATGGTCTCAATATGATCCTTGATCTTCACAAAACATTTGGTTTTAGTTTTGATGATGGAGAAGCTGAGACAGGATTCTTTGAGAATGCATCTTATCAGGAAAGATTCTATAAGCTTTGGGAAGAGTTTGCGAAGAGATATGGAAAGTATTCTGATAGACTTTGCTTTGAGATTCTGAATGAAGTAACAGAAAAGGAATATTGTGATATCTGGAATGAGATATCTACGAAGTGTATTAAGCGTATCAGAGCTATTGCGCCTGATATAAAGATCCTTCTTGGCGGATACTATAATAATAGTATTGAGGCACTTAAAGATCTTGCACTTCCTGTTGATGAAAATATAGTTTATAACTTCCATTGTTATGAGCCACTGGTATTTACTCATCAGGGTGGATATTGGGTAGCAGGAATGGATACAAATTTCAGAATGCCATTTGAAGTAACATATGGAAAATACAATGAATACACTGAACAGAATCTGGCAAGATATGCAGCTGATTTCTCAGATTTCGATTCGGATAAGGTGATGGGCGTTGAATATTTTGAGAATCTCGTAAGTGAAGCTGTAAGAGTTGCTGAGGAAAGAAATGTAGCTCTTTATTGTGGAGAGTATGGTGTTATAAATCTTGCAACAGCTGAAGATACAATGAAATGGTATAAGATGATCTGCTCTGTTTTTGAAAAGCATGGTATTGGAAGAGCAGCATGGAGTTATAAGGAGATGGACTTTGGTCTGGTTGACGATCATATGAAGAGTGTGATCGATGAACTGGTCAAGATACTGTAAATATGGAAACTAAAGATATCAGAAAAAAATATTCATGGCTTGGTTTTAGTTATTTTATATTTGTTCTTATGTATGAGGCTGCATCAGTAGCTTTATCTCTTATTCTCTCTGATTATAAAGATTCTCTAAGAGAGAATAGCTGGGCAGTTTATGCATTAGGTCTTTTACCAATATGGGCAATAGGTTTTCCTATCTGCATTTTATTCCTTACCAGGATTCAAAGTGAGAAGCCTGAGGTTCATGATATAAGGCCTAAATATATGGCACAGTTTTATTTTATAACTGTATGCTTTATGTTTACGACAAATATAATGGGTACAATAGTTATTTCTATTCTTCAGGGTATTACGGGGCTTACTATTGAGAATTCTACTATAGATCTGATAAACAAACAGGAGCTTCTACCATCAATTTTGTTTGCTGTTATAGTTGGTCCTATTTGTGAAGAGCTGGCATTTAGAAAGTTTATTATTGATAAGGTTGGGCAGTATAATAAGAGATATGCAATTTATCTTTCAGCAATAATGTTTGGACTGTTCCATACAAACCTTCATCAGTTCTTCTATGCTACGGCAATTGGAATAGTATTTGGATATATCTATACTATTTCAGGAAAGATAAGATATTCGATTATTCTTCATATGCTGGTCAATCTCTTTAGTGGAATTGTACCTATGGCTATAATGAAGCATATTGATTTGTCTGTATTAGATAGCATTTCATCCGGAAATCTGAATGATCCAGCGACACTTGAAAAGGCAATGGGAGTTTACTCAAATCCTGCATTTATTCTGCTTTTGGTATATTTCCTGGTTGAGATAGCATTTGCCATTCTTGGCTTAGTATTCTTTATTCTTAATGTAAAGAGGATGAAGGTTAATGATAGTCAGTCACCACTTCCAGTAAAGGGCGCTGGTAAAGTTGTATTCGTGAACGTGGGTGTTATCTTATTTACAATACTTATAATAGGTCTTACTATTTTGGAAATAATAGCCCTGCAATAATTTGGAGTTCTTAAGGACTCCTTAATATCTTAAATGTTATAAAGGTACTGTAAGCAGATGGCATACAGTACCTTTTCTAATTTAGTAATGATAGAATAAAAGAGTACTTGCCTAAGAATTTAATGTTGAGGTAGAAAAATGAAAGAAATAATCTTATCAGCAAAAGATGTACAGAAATCATTTGCAAACAATGGAGAAATAACATCTGTTCTTACTAATGTTAACCTGGATATATACAAGGATGACTTCACAGTTATCATGGGTTCTTCAGGTTCTGGTAAGTCAACACTCCTTTATGCGCTTTCTGGAATGGACAAAGCAACTGCAGGACAGGTTCTCTTTACAAGCAAGAAGAGAGAGGATGGAAAAGAGATAGACATTACTCAGACTAAGGAAAGGCAGATGTCTAAGCTTAGAAGTGAAGACTTTGGATTCGTTTTTCAGCAGATGCATTTGGTAAGCAACCTGACTCTTCTTGAAAACGTGGCTGTCACAGGTTATCTGGACAAGAGTAGAAGTTCGGCGGATACAAAGAAAAAGGCTGAGGAACTTCTGGATAGAATGAGCCTAAGTGAAGTTAAAAATCATCTTCCTTCCAGAGTATCTGGAGGTGAACAGCAAAGATGCGCCATTGCAAGAGCGGTTATAAATGATCCTACTATTCTTTTTGCTGATGAGCCAACAGGAGCGCTGAATAAAAAGAATACTAAAGCGGTTCTGGATCTTCTGACTGACATAAATAAGGAAGGTCAAAGTATAGTGATGGTTACTCATGATATAAAGTCTGCTATCAGAGGTAACAGACTTCTCTACCTCGAGGATGGAAACATTGTTGGCGAACTCGAGCTTACCAGATATGGTGAGAAGAATAGCGATGGAGAGCTGCTTCAGAGCAATAAATCTCGCGAGGCGCAGGTTAATGCATGGCTTGAGTCCCTTGACTGGTAAGGAGGAAGGAAATGGAAACAATTTCACTTGTTAAGGCGAGTATTAGAAATAGAAAAGGTACCATGCTGAGCTTCATGCTTCTTACTATGTTCATCGTAGTCAGTGTAATAACTATGATCGGCGTCAGAAAGAATTATGAGACAGCAATAGAGGAGGCCTTTAAGGTAGAAGATAAAGGCGTAATACTCGCTTATTTTGATAATAATAAATATTCCGATGACCTTGAGAAGAAGGTAGAAGCTGAGGATACAGTAGATCATGTAGAGTCTTACGATGCTCTGGTTGGAAGAAATGCTACTGTAGGAAAAGAAGAGGAAGGTAATGGCTATTTTGTAACCAAGATGCTAGATACCTTGCCTATTATGAATAGCGATTGTTCTGACCTCATTATGCCAGGCACAAATGAACATGCTTCGCTTGGTCTTAAGAAGGGGGAAATCTATTTACCATACGGAATACATGGAACCCTGGGTGCTGAGGCAGGAGGGAAGATATCTATAGACTTCATGGATGAAACCAAGGAATTCACTGTTAAAGGTTTTGTACAGGATGCATATATGGGTTCTTCCATAATGGGATGGAAAACAGTATTTTTAAGTGAAGAGGATTTTAATGAAATATATGCTGACGTAAAGGAAAAGTCAGATGAACTTCAGGATAATAATAATTCCTTTTACGGAAAAATTGCCTATGTATTCCCTAACGACAAAGCGGATGAGTCATCAAATATCTTCCTTAGAAAATTGAATCTGGCTACTAAGTTTGATGATCTATCAATTGCATCACTCTCAAAAGAGACCTCTGAACACTATACAGGAATTTTTATAAATATAATCTTAGCTGTAATAACTGGATTTGCAGTTCTCCTTCTGGCTATATTCCTGATCGTAGCTGGTCATAATATCAGCACTGAAATGGAGATAGATTATGTAAACCTCGGTATACTTAAGAGCCAGGGCTTTACGAATAAGAAAATCCGTACAATCTATGTGATTCAGTACCTGTTTGTTGAACTAGTAGGAGTTATACTAGGAGTAATTATTTCTATTCCGTTGGAAAGAGTAATGAGCTCTGTATTCTTTGAACTGACATCAATCGTTCCAGCTAAGCAGGTGCCTGTACTTGAAGCAGCAGTTTTCATGCTTGCCCTGTTTATTGTAACAGTTATCTTTGTTTGGTTCTTTACTAGAAAAGTATCGAAGACTTCCCCTGTTAAAGCCATAACAAAGGGTAGAGATGATTTCTATTTCGATAGCATTTTTAATTCACCTATTTATAAGAAGGGGCAGGGCTTCTGGCTCGGACTTCGCCAGATAACATCTGCACCAAAGAGATATATAAGCATTATAGTTGTTACTTCACTTCTTATTTTCACTATCATAACTGTAGAGCTAATGGGCGGGTTCATTCAATCCAGAGAAGCTCTTGAATCTATGGGCGAGCCATTCTATGAGATTGAATACGCATTTAATGTGAACGAACCTAAATATACGACAGAAGATATTGAAGAAATTGTTGAGAAGTATTCTAATATCAAAAGTAAACAGTACTGGTCACATATTTATATGTCTATAGAGGGCGAAAATGTAAGCTGTATAGTTAAAGCATTCCCAGACCAGCTTTCTACTGTCTATAAGGGCAGAGATATCAAGTATGATAATGAGATAGTTATTACAGAACAGATAAGCAATCTTCTGGATATAAATGTAGGCGATACAGTTTCCATCGGTCGTGATGAAATGTCCGAAGACTATGTTGTAGTAGGCATTTTCCAGACTATGAATGATACAGGAAAATGCATCTCTATGTCGCTCGAAGGACTTGACAGACTGAAGAAGGATAAAACCAAGAAATATAAATACAATCAGTTAAGTATGCACGGTATAATCCTGGAAGATTCAAGTGATGGCAAGAAGATTGAAGAGGAAGTTAAAGAAAAATATGGCGATGAAGTAGAAATTAAATTCAGCGACTTTGAGAAAGATAAGGCGATGTTCGTAAATAACTTCTATACCGCAGCAGATGGTTCGAGAATTCTTATTTATACACTGTCCTTTATCTTCGCAATAGTTACTGTCCTCATGGTGTGCAACAAAGCATTTATCCAGGAACGTACAGATCTGGGCATATATAGAGCTATCGGATTCTCTGTTGGAAGTATCCGTAGACAATTCGCAACCAGATTTACAATACTGTGTCTCATCAGTTCAGTCTTCGGCATTATAATAGCCAGACTCTTCTCTGAGAAGATGATGTCCTCAGTATTTACTATGTTTGGAATACCTCACGTAGTCCTGGACTTTGATTTCTGGTTCTTCATGAAGCCTATACTAGTATTCCTAGTAGTTTACTTTGTATTTGGATATATTGCCTCTCGCAAGGTAAGAAAGGTCAGCGCCAGAGAACTCATAACTGAATAATCACGAAAGTGTAAATGGCCGAGTGAGGCTGGAAAAATGTTGTGCCAGACTCACTCGGCATTCGCATTTATGTGTGTTATAATAAGTCACTGGAGGGACGGATGAGGAAGATTCTTATTATTGATGATGATAGGGCGCTCTCGGATATAACGAGGGAGATGCTTGAGACATATGAATATAAAGTGGAGCAGGCTTTTAGCGTGGATGAAGCTTACGAGGTTCTGACAGATGGAAAGTTCGATCTGATACTTTTGGATATCAATCTTCCGGATGGCGAAGGCTTTGAGGTTTGTCAGGAGCTGCGCAAGGTCTCTACCGTGCCTGTTATTTTTGCCAGCGCGAGAACCAGCGTTGATGACAGAGTTGCAGGCTTTGAGATGGGCGGCGATGATTATCTTCCTAAGCCTTATTCTATGAAAGAACTGCTGGTGCGTGTAAATGCACTCATAAGAAGAACCTATGGCTTTGAGGAAGAGGAGACCGTAACATTCGGTGATGTGGAGGTTAATCTTACATCCCGTACAGTTACAAAGTCTGGCAAAGTAGTAAACCTTTCTCTAAAAGAATTTGACCTTTTGGCTTATCTGTGTAAACATATGGATACTGCTGTTGAAAAGGATAAGATTATTTTTTGAGGTGTGGGGTGCATTTAGCGAGGTGGATGCATCAACCCTGACCGTGCATATCAGATGGCTTCGTGAAAAGCTGGAGGATGATCCTTCAAAACCGCAGCATATCAAAACAGTATTTAAAGTTGGATATATTTTGAACAAGTGATCAGATGAAGATGAAGAAAAAAATAGTTTATATATCTTTAATATATATTTTAATTCTGGCCGCATTTGCTTTTGCAATAATGATGGTCCTTTTTTCAAGCAATAAGGAAGTGGAGCAGCTTCGAAATGACAGAGTGGTTGCAGAAAATGAACTGGAGCAGCTCATCCTTTTCGGTGATACTGATGGAGCGCTGGATGCAGTCGATAATATCAGTTCCAAGGATGAGGAGATTACATATGCAATCATTCAGAAGGAAGTACTGTGTGTATGGGCTATGATGCTTTTTTGCATAATAATGATCCTTTCCCTCCTTGTTTTTATCTACGTCCGAATTCTGAGGCCCTTTGATGAACTAAAGGAATATGCAACCGAGATATCCAAAGGCAATTTGGATGTATCTCTTAAGATGGGCAAGGGCAATTATTTCGGCGATTTTACATGGGCCTTCGATAATATGCGCAAGGAAATAATCAAATCCCGTACTGCAGAGAAAAATGCAATCGAGAACAATAAGACTGTCATTGCAACCCTTTCCCATGATATAAAAACTCCTATGGCTTCAATAAGAGCATACGCTGAAGCATTTGAAGCTAATATGGATTCAACTCCGGAGAAGAGGCAGAAGTATCTGACAGTTCTTATGGAGAAATGTGATGAGGTTTCAAAACTGACGAATGACCTCTTTATTCACTCAATTTCAGAAATGAACAAGCTTGACGTAAATAAGGAGAGCTTTGATATAATAGAGTTTCTTGATAAGGATGTGCGTGGACTCTTTGTAAGTGAAGATGAAGTGGATATTATCCTTCCTGAATCAGATGATGAGAGTAAAGCTATTCTGGTAAATGCGGATAAGAAGAGACTGCTTCAGATAATAGAGAATTTAAAGAGTAACTCCGAGAAGTATGCAAAGACCAAGGTTGAGATCAGTCTGGAAAACACTGATGGAGTTAAACTTCATTTCAGAGATTTTGGTCCTGGAATACCAGATGAGGAGATGCCATTTATTACTGGAAAGTTCTACAGAGGAAAGAATGTTGGTGACGAAAATGGCTCAGGACTTGGGCTTTATATTGTGGGCGAACTGGTGGGAAGAATGGACGGAAGCCTTAAGCTTTATAACAGGGATCCAGGCTTAGAAGTAGTAATAGATTTAAAGGAAACAGACGAATGATACTGGCTTGTCAAAATGTGGCTAAGAGCTTTGCTGATACGCAGGTTCTGAAGAATGTAAATTTTCATATTGAGAAAAATGATAAGTGTGGAATAGTCGGAATAAACGGTGCCGGCAAGACCACACTTCTTCGCGTTATATTGGGAGAATATGAGGCTGACAGTGGTAATGTGGTAATGGCCCGTGATGTGAGGCTGGGTTACCTCTCTCAGAATCAGGATACTGAACTGGACAATACCATCTATTCAGCTATGCAGGAAGCAAAGAAATATATTCTCGAAATGGAAAAAAGAATCCGTGAGCTGGAGAAGGAGATGGAGGGTAAGAATGAGCAGGAACTTGCTCCAATCCTTGAAGCCTATAATCGCCTTTCCACTCAGTACGATAGAGAAAATGGTTATGCATACGAAAGTGAAATCACTGGGGTTATTGCGGGTCTTGGATTTACCAAAGAGGATTACGATAGACCTATAGCAAGTCTTTCCGGAGGACAGAAGATGAGAGTGGCATTAGGCCGCCTGCTTCTTAGCCATCCTGATATAGTAATCCTTGATGAGCCAACAAACCATCTGGATATGGAGTCCACAAAATGGCTGGAAGGATATCTTTCGTCTTATCCAGGAGCTGTTATTGTTGTAAGCCACGATAGATACTTTATAGACAAGATAACTAATAAGATTATTGAAATAGATCAGGGTGTTTCCCAGGTTTATAACGGAAGCTATTCTTATTACAGAGAAGAAAAGGCGAAGCGTAGACAGGCTGAGATGAATGCTTATATAAAGCAGCAGTCCGAGATTGCTCATGAAGAGGCTGTTATAACAAAGCTTAAGCAGTTCAACCGTGAGAAGTCTATTAAGAGGGCTGAGAGTCGTGAGAAAAAGCTGGATAAGATTGACAGACTGGATAAACCAACCGAGGTTCAGACTGATATGAGACTTAAACTGGAACCTGTATGTGAATCAGGCGAAGATGTACTCATGGTTGAAGGCCTTGCAAAAGCTTATGGTGATAACCAGTTATTTGAAAATCTTGATATAGATATTAAGCGCGGAGAGCATGTGGCACTGATCGGTGGCAATGGAACAGGAAAAACCACAATCCTCAAAATTCTTGCGCGCAAGCTTTCCAAAGACGCAGGTAATGTGGCACTTGGAGCAAAGGTAAGGGTTGGATATTTTGATCAGGAACACCATGATCTGGATACAGGCAAGACCATATTTGACGAGATGTCGGATTCTTTTCCAGATATGAATAATACAAGAATAAGAAACGTGCTGGCCGCATTTCTCTTTACAGGAGAAGATGTATTCAAGACCATCGGCGATCTTTCCGGAGGTGAAAGGGGGAGGCTTTCTCTTGCAAAGCTTATGCTTTCACCAGCTAACTTCCTGATCCTTGATGAGCCTACCAACCATCTTGATATTCCTTCAAAGGAAATCCTGGAGGATGCTCTTAAGGATTATACAGGAACCGTGCTCTATGTAAGTCATGACAGATACTTTATAAACAAGACAGCTACAAGGATTCTAGAGCTACGTGAAAAGGTTCTGACAAACTACAAGGGAAACTATGATTATTTTGAAGAGAAGAGAGATGAGCTCTTTACTCTTCAGCATAGCGATGTGGCAATCGAGAATGCAGAAACAGAATCTGAAGGAAAAGTGAAGTCGGCTGGTCGTCTGGAATACGAAGAGAAGAAAGCTTCCTATGCTGAGCAGCGTAAACGCGAAAATGCCATCAAGCGTATTGAAAAAGCTATAGAACAGACTGAAGCTGAGCTTTCAGAAATCGATACTCAGATTAATGATCCCGCAAATGGAACAAATGTTGAGCTTCTTCTTGAACTATCAGAGAAGAAGGAAGTTGCAGAAATCAAATTGGAAGAGCTCTATACTGAGTGGGATGAATTACAGGGATAATTCAGTTAGATTTTTATATCGCAAAACAGGGTAGAAGTTTGTTATAATGATGTTTGGAGTTTTTAAAAGAAAAGGAGTTACGTATGGGTTTTTCAAAAGATTTTATTTGGGGCGCAGCTACAGCAGCTTATCAGGTTGAGGGTGCATATAACGAGGATGGAAAAGGTCTTAATATTTGGGACGTTACTTCATCCATACCTGGCAAGGTTAAGCATTCTGAAAATGGTAATGTGGCATGCGACCATTATCACAGATATAAAGAAGATATACAGCTTTTTAAACAACTGGGAATTAAATACTATAGATTCTCCATAAGCTGGTCAAGAGTAATTCCTGATGGTGATGGAGAGGTAAATCCAAAGGGTCTCGAGTTCTACAGCAACCTTGTTGATGAGCTTCTTGCAAACGGTATTACTCCGCTCATCACATTGTTCCACTGGGATCTGCCTTATGAACTTTATCTTAAGGGTGCTTATGCAAATCCTGATTTCCCAAACTGGTTTGAGAAATATACAAAGGTTGTGATAGATGCTCTGTCAGACAGAGTTCATTATTGGATTACATTTAATGAGCCTCAGTGCTTCATTGGAAATGGATTCTGGATCGGTGGACATGCACCATTCCTGCAGTGTGATAATAAGACTGTTCTCAGAATGGTTCATAATTATCTTTTGGCTCATGGAAAAGCAGTTAAATACATAAGAGAGAATGCGAAGAGTGAAGCAAAGATAGGAATTGCACCTATAGCTCCAGCCCGCATTCCAAAGTCAAACAATCCAGACGACATAGAGATTGCAAGAAGAGATACCTTCTCAATGAATGATATGTTCTTCTCGCTCGCTATTTATTCAGATCCTATTGTTCTTGGTAAGTATCCGGATGATGCTTACGAAGTATTCGGAGATGATATGGTTGTGCCTGCTCCTGGGGATATGGAGCTTATTTCACAGCCAATAGATTTTTATGGAATGAATATTTATTACAGTGCTGCAGATGATGTTGATTCAGGATACCGTGACAATGAGTACACAGGAATTCCTAGAAATGCATTAAACTGGGTTATTGATCCAAGGGTAATGTATTGGTCACCTAAATTCATTTATGAGAGATATCATTTGCCACTTCTTCTTACAGAGAATGGAATGGCAGTTAATGATACTGTATCCCTTGATGGCAAGGTTCACGATCCACAGCGAATTGACTTTATGCACAGATATCTTAAAGAGTTTAAACGTGCCGGTGAAGATGGAGTTGAACTTATGGGTTATCTCTATTGGTCTGCAATGGATAACTTTGAGTGGGCTCATGGATACGATATGCGTTTTGGACTTATCCACGTTGATTACCGTGATCAGACAAGAATTATCAAGGATTCAGGTCATTGGTTCAGAGAAGTGATAGAGTGCAATGGAGAAAACATCTAGCATTTTAAGATGAATTCATAACGGAATAAATAAAAGTACAAGATTTGGGGTAATGGTTGCAACATTACCCCATTTTTGATACTATATGTAGTAACCAGCGCCATAGTCAGAAAGTTTTTTGCTTGCAAAATAAACTTTCTGACTTTATGGCGCGCAGAAAAATGAGCATGGAGTAATTTGTGAAACAAATTATGAAAATGCGAATGTTACTAGGATTGCGAAATATGCGCAGCATAGTAGCAATCCGTAGTTACTACATAAGAACAAGTGTGAGGTAGAAGTTATGAAATGTCCATTTTGTGGAGATGAAGAAACCAGAGTTATCGATTCCAGACCAGCAGACGATAATACTGCTATAAGACGTCGTCGTCAGTGTGATGTTTGTGGTAAGCGATTCACAACATTTGAAAAGGTTGAGGCTACACCTCTTATGGTTATCAAGAAAGATAAATCAAGAGAGCCTTACGATAGAGAGAAGATAGTTCAGGGTCTTATTCGAAGCTGTCACAAGCGTCCAGTTCCAATGGAGAGGATTGAGGCTTGTGTTAACGAAATCGAATCTGAAATATATAATCTTGAAACAAGAGAAGTTGATAGCAATGCAATCGGCGAGATTGTTATGGATAAGATTAAAGATCTTGATGGCGTTGCATACGTTCGCTTTGCATCCGTATATAGAGAGTTCAAGGATGTAAATACATTCATGGACGAGCTGAAGAAGATACTTAAATAAGTTATCAGATGTATCCCCACTGACTTGTTTGGAGAAGCTATGGATAGTGGAATAAGAATTACAGAAACCGGAACATCCGAAGTTATAATTAAAAAATCAAGATTCCTGGGGATAGCGGCAAATGTTGACTCGGAGGAAGAGGCAAGAGAGCTATTAAATGCTATCCGAAAGGAACATTACTCAGCACGTCATGTTTGCTATGCCTATAGTATAGGCGATAACAATCCTTCACTTAAGTTTTCAGATGATGGAGAACCGGGCGGAACTGCTGGCAGACCAATACTTGATGTAGTTACAAACTCAGGCGTAAGTAATATAATTATTATAGTTGTCAGATATTTTGGTGGCGTTCTTCTGGGAACAGGTGGTCTGGTAAGAGCTTATACTGAGTCTGCTCAGGAGGCAGTAAAAGCGGCGGAGAAGACCACAGTATGGGTTACTGAGACATTTGATATTACCCTGGATTATGGCGATTTTGAAAGAGTAAAAAGTCTGATTGAAAAAATAGAAGGCGCATCGCTGGAAGTGGCATATACTGATAAAGTTGTAATAAGTGCTACAGTTCCAGAAAAAGAATGCGACAGATTAAAGCAAGAAATAATAGAAGTTACTGCAGGAAGAGCGGCTATTTAGCGTAAAGGTTGTTACGCTAAATAACCGCTCTTTTTTAATACTTATATTGAATAGTTTTATCTTCCATTAATCTTGTTCAGTTTAGAAGATTTGTATTCTTTCCAGTTATGGTTCTCGATAGCTTCTCTGATTTCTTCCATCATAGTATTGTAGAAATACAGATTATGGATAACACAGAAGCGGAGACCAAGCATCTCGTCACGTTTGAGGAGATGACGTATGTAAGCACGGGTATAGCGTTTACATACTGGGCAGTCGCAGGTTTCATCGATTGGAGTATCATCCAGTTCGTACTGCTGATTTTTAAGATTCATTTTGCCATGGTTGGTATATACCTGACCATGGCGTCCGTTTCTTGATGGATAAACACAGTCAAAGAAATCAACACCGCGATCTACAGCTTCAAGTATATTTTCTGGAGTTCCAACACCCATAAGATAAGTTGGCTTTTCAAGTGGAAGATGTGGAACAGTCACATCCAGAATATGATACATTTCTTCGTGGGATTCACCAACTGCCAAACCTCCGATAGAGTAGCCTGGAAGGTCAAGTTCAGAAATGCGTTTAGCGTTATCAATTCGGATATCATCTATTACGCCACCCTGGTTGATTCCGAAAAGCATTTGTTCTTTATTGATAGTTGAATCCATAGCATTGAGTTCGTCCATACGCTTTTTACAGCGTAGGAGCCATCTTTCTGTTCTTGCTACGGAATTCTCAATATACTTTCGATCAGCCTTTGCTGGAGGGCATTCGTCAAATGCCATAGCGATAGTAGAGGCAAGTGCTGACTGGATGTTCATGCTTTCTTCTGGTCCCATAAAGATCTTTCGGCCATCAATATGTGAACTGAAGGTTACACCTTCTTCCTTGATGTTACGAAGCTTCGCAAGGGAGAAGACCTGAAATCCACCTGAATCAGTAAGAATAGGCCGGCTCCAAGTTGTAAACTTATGGAGCCCGCCCATTTTATACACTATCTCTTCTCCGGGGCGGACGTGCATATGATATGTATTGCACAGCATAACCTCGGTTTTTATTTGTTCAAGATCAGCAGCTGAAACGGCCCCTTTGATAGCTGCTGCAGTAGCAACATTCATAAACATTGGGGTTCTGATTACGCCGTGGGGCGTTTCAAAATCTGCTCTTTTTGCATTACCATCTCTAGTAATAAGTTTATACATAAATCATACCAAGCTACTTAGCAGATAATGTGACGTTAAGTGTCATTTTCTCGTAATTTCCTGTTTCATCTGCTCTGTAGACTACCATTTCTACATTGTCTCCGTCATCGCACTTCTTTATAAGGGATTCAAGAGCATCATTAGTATAAACTTCCTGTCCATCAAATTCAACAATTATATCCCCAGCGTGGAGATCTGCATTTTCTGCAGGTGAACCAGATTCGATTTCTTTTACATATATACCCATAGGGAATCCATAAACCTGAGCGTACTGTCTGTCAATGGCTGCTCCTGTTACGCCAAGGTAAGGTTCTGCTTTCTGAACTCCCGAAATAACATCATTAATGATTGACATTGCTTCGTTTATTGGAATTGAGAATCCCATTCCTTCAACTGTACTATCAACATATTTAACAGAGTTTATTCCAATAACTTCGCCCTTTGAATTGATGAGAGCGCCACCACTGTTACCGGGATTGATTGCTGCATCTGTCTGGATAAATGTACCGTCACTTCCTTCAACAGTTCTGTTTAAAGCGCTGATGTAACCAACTGTTACAGACTGACCGTAACCGAGGGCATTTCCTATTGCGATTGCAGGCTCACCAACTTGAAGAGCAGTAGAATCGCCAATACTTGCAACTGTAACGGCATCCTTTGTTGAGTCCTTCATATCTGACTTTGGAACTGTTACAACAGCAACGTCCTCATCTTCGTCATAGCCTTTAACTTCAGCGTTAACAACTTCACCATCGTTGAAACCAACCTTTATTTCGTCGGAATCTTTAATAACGTGATAGTTGGTTGCAACATAGAGTGCATCGTCATCCTGACCGATTATTATTCCTGATCCAGCGCCAGATGTAGGCTGCTCATATGTCTGGAAGAAGTACTGATACTGAGTTGTTCCTGTTGTTGTGATAGAAACAATGGATGGCTGAGTTTTTTCAACTATATCTGCAACATCGTAATCTAGGGTAGTTGTAGCTGCAGAGCTGGAAACCTGCTGTACATCTATATCCTGGGAATCGTCGGAGGTATCATCTTTATCTTCCTCATTTTCCTCGGTCTCAACCTTTGCGCTAGTCTGTTGTTGTTCTTCTTTAAGATTCTCAAGTTCTTCTCTAAGCTCTTCGTAGTCTTTATCGGAGTATTCTTTTTCTACATCATTCCTGTTGCGTAGTTTTGCGCCTCCAAGACCAACTCCAAGAAACACAATGCCTGCAACAAGTCCAAAGACAAGAGCAAGAATCACCGTCCTTCCAAGCTTCTTTCCAAAGCTATCTTTCTTTTCTTTTTTTACAGGTCTCTGATCCGGTGGCATCTGAGGTCTCATCTGCTGCTGAGATTGAGTACCTGTGTTCATTCCACTATTTTCATCTGGTTTCATAGGATCATGATATTCTAACATTATTACACTTCCTTTCATCCAAATTCATTACTTGGTTAGAATTATATATTTCCTGTAATAATATTTCCTTCATCCAATTGTAAAAAATATGTCAAAAAATCGTCAAAATGGGTTTTGATATTTTGCCAGCAGAGATTTTGTGCTATACTCACTGAGGAATTGATAAGATTGGAGACAGATATGTTTCGTATTTGGGGAAAGATTATAAAGGAAAATCATCTTATTAAAGATAAGGTAATAGAGCTTCCTGGCAAGGAAATGTCACGAACACAGAAGGTTTACAAGTCGCTTGAAATGTTATGTGATGAGTTTGACCTGGCTGTGCCGGTCTGGCTGGATGCTAATAATAATGAATTTATCAAGCATGCCAAGACAAGGTTTAGAGATGTAAACTTTATGGAAGAAATTGATTTTGATTATCTTGAGTTAAATGTGATAGAAGAGGATCACATCTGGGAATAATAATCATTCAATTATTGCAATATCTTGCTTTTTAAGATATTATAGAGAAGATTTTTTTGATTAATAGAGGCAATACTTTGCTTCAAAAGATAAGGAGAGAAATATTATGGATAACATGTTAATGATTCTGAATGCATCAGGCGGAAAGACATACTCTGTAGGCTTCATTGTAGCTTACATTATTTTTCTTGTTGCTATCGTATACTTCCTGTTTGTAAGACCAAGCAAGAAGCAGCAGAGCGCACAGGAAGAGATGATGAAAGGTCTTCATCCTGGTGATACTATAATGACAACTAGTGGTTTCTACGGAACTGTTATTGCTATCGACGATGATACAGTAATCGTTGAGTTCGGTAACAACAAGAACTGCCGTATCCCTATGCACAAGAAAGCTATTGCAGAAGTTGAGAGTGCTTCAGCTGCTCATGAAAAAGAAGAGCCAGTTGAAGAGGAAAAGGAAGAGAAGACTACAAAGGCTGGGAAGAAGAAAAATGATTAAAAAAATATCAGCTATTATGATAGCGATGCTTGTTCTTGCATCACTGTCAGGCTGTGGGAAGGAAGAGGAAGATCCATATTCCTCACCTTCATTCTCTGATGGAAAAGTAGAAAATGGTACAGAGGGCGATGCAACAGAAACAGATGCAAGTCTGACTGATGCGCTTATGATCGCCAGCTATACTGACGCTACACTGGGCGATGCATCTTCAACTGATGCCGTTCCAGCATCACTGACCGACGCCCTTCCAATGGGCATTTACGAAGGAAATACATACTACAATGGACTGGCTGAATTCAAGATTAAGGTCGATGGTGATACATGGCGTTTCTATGATGCAGTTGAAGTGGCATCTGCTACAGGTGCAACTGAAGACTATGTAAACAATCTGTGGTATGGCTATAAATCCCCTTATGATGAAGATACAACCTATGCGGCTATCGTATCTGAAAAGGAATCTGGTTCAACCATTATTGTTTCGTATATAAATCCATCAAAATATAACATGCCGGATTATTCTGCCAAGGAATATCTTACAATGGCATCTGAAAAATATGAGGATGTTAGTGTGAGAACAGTTACATTCCTTGGAGCTAAGTATGAATGTCTGGACGTTCCGGCTGAGCAGACAAATGTGGGTCGTAGAACTCAGTTTGCCAGAAAGGTAGATGGAATGATCGTACTGATTACATTTACCATGAATGAAGATACTGCAATAGAAGATGCAGTAAGCCTTCTTTCACCACTTTATTATTAAAGAATAACCGGGGCTTTGCGGCTCCGGTTTTATGTTTTAAGGATAGAAGATGAAAAATAATAACTTACGTGGAATACTTCATATCGTGCTGGCGGCATTTTCGTTTTCATTGATGACGCTGTTTCTGAAACTGGCTGGAGATCTGCCTACAATGGAAAAGGCATTCTTCAGGAATTTTGTTGCGCTTATTTTTGCAATCATAGTGATAGCAAGAAGTGAAGATAAGTTCAGCATAAATAAGAAGAGCCTGCCAAGTCTTTTGTTAAGATGCTTGTTTGGAACAACGGGAGTTATTGCCAATTTCTGGGCTATCGACAGACTGGGACTAGCGGATTCAAATATGCTGAATAAGATGTCTCCATTCTTTGCAATCATCATGTCAGTTTTTATTCTGAAGGAAAAACCAAATATCATAGAATGGCTTCTCGTGTTGATGGCATTTGTCGGTGTTGTATTTATTGTTAAACCAGGTATGGGACTAGCGAGTATTCCTGCTCTGGTAGGACTCTTTGGAGGGTTCTGCGCAGGTACTGCCTATACGTTCCTTAGGAAAGCCACAGGTCAGGGCGAGAGAGGAATAATAATCGTTATGTGCTTCTCGTTGTTTTCCTGTCTGGTAACTCTACCGTTTTTGATTTTCAGATTTGAACCAATGTCAACCAAGCAGCTTATTTTTATGATTCTTGCTGGATGCGGCGCTATGGGTGGACAGGTTAATATTACAGCAGCTTATTCCTATGCACCTGCTAAAGAGATTTCTGTTTATGATTATGCACAGGTTTTATTTGCGGCACTTTGGGGCGTTTGGATTTTCGATGAAATTCCAGATATACTAAGTGTCATCGGATATGTTATAATAATTGGTGCTGGTGTCATCAGATGGCGCTATACATTAAGAAACAAGGATCAAGACCAGAAAGATGAAGAACAAGAACAAACTAATGCGTGACATGCTGATAGGCATGGTTGGGGCAGCCATTTGTATGGTGGCTTGCTGGCTCAGCGGTGCTTACGGCAAGGGTAACGTAAGAAATGGATATATACAGAGCAACTGGCCTAAGATGTCTTATATGCGCTTTGAGATATCGCTTATTGTTTCGGCTGTAGGTATTGCAATGAATTATGTGGGTCTGCAGGCATACATTAAGCTCTTCAGATATCTTAAGAGAAAAAGGGGTGCATACAATAGACAGATGGGTACTCTTTTTGAGATAGGTGCAGTTTCCTATACTATTTCATATTTATTTATCCAGTCTGGATACATTATGATGGCTCTGGTTTATAAGCTCCTTTTCGGAACTAATCTGATGGGCGCGGATATCATTTCAACAACAGAAGGAATGTTCTTCTATATAGCTATTCCATTATTTGCTTATTTGATCATTTCTCTTGGTGGAATGTCGGTTGCTTATATGCATTTTGTGTGGAACGGAAAGATGAGAGTTTCAAAGGCAAGACTCCTCTTTAATCCTTTAGTATTCTTTGGTCTTGGAGAATTACTTAAACTAACTAAACTTTATTACCTTGTGGATTTCGCTGCTGCAGCAATTCCATTTGGTGTACTTGTAATGATGGCAGGCGGACTTTCATCTATAGCAAAGCAGCCTGCACCTAAAACAAACGAATAGGAACTAGAATATGAGATTTGTATCTTGGAATGTAAATGGAATAAGAGCCTGTGTTAAGAAGGGATTTGATGAATCCTTTGCTCAACTGGATGCAGATATCTTTGCGCTTCAGGAAAGTAAAATGCAAAAGGATCAGCTGATCGTTAATACACCGGGCTATCATCAATATTGGAACTACGCGATCAAGAAGGGCTATTCAGGAACTGCTATATTCACAAAGAAAGAACCTCTTGATGTAAAGCTGGGAATGGGAATAGAAGAGCATGATCAGGAAGGTCGTCTTATAACTCTGGATATGGGTGATTATTATTTCATAACAGTTTATGTTCCTAATTCTCAGAATGAGCTGAAACGTCTGGACTACAGAATGAAGTGGGAGGACGATTTCAGAAGCTTCACAGGAGAACTGGCAAAGAAGAAACCTGTTATAGTTTGTGGGGATATGAATGTTGCTCATAAGGATATCGATCTTAAGAATCCATCTTCCAATCATCAGAATCCTGGATTCACAGATGAAGAACGAGAGAAGTTCCAGACACTACTCGACAGCGGATTTGTAGACAGCTTCAGATATAAGTATCCGGATCTGGAGGAGGCTTACTCCTGGTGGTCATATAGATTTAATTCAAGAGAGAGAAATGCAGGATGGCGTATAGATTATTTCCTTGTGTCAGAAGAGGCTAAGGATAAGATTGTGGATGCAAAGATCCATACCGAAATCTATGGCTCTGACCATTGTCCTGTTGAGCTTGAAATTAATCTTTAAATTAAAATCAACTTGATTTATAAATTGGATAATATTATAATACGTCCAACACGTAGTTTTGAAAACTACGTGCTGGATTTTTTATGGCTAAAATGTGGCTGATTTGAAATGAAAAAGGAAAAAGAATGAGCGAAACAAATACAAAAAAAGAATATAAGCTAAGTCCGGTTCCTGGAATAGCTGGAAAGTTTATTTCCACTTACGAGGATAGTAAGGGACTGCTGAAAGCTATAGATATACATGATGATGATAAGTTCAATTTTGCTTATGATGTAGTAGATGCATTGGCTGAAAAATGTCCTAACAAAACTGCCATGCTCCATGTCTCAAAAGAGGGTAAGGAAAGAAGAGTTACCTTCAGAGACATGATGAAGTACTCCAACATGACAGCGAACTATCTTCATTATCTTGGAATTAAAAAAGGTGACAGAGTTCTTCTGATACTTAAGAGACATTATCAGTTCTGGTTCACTCTTGTAGCACTTCATAAAATTGGAGCTATTGCAGTTCCATGTTCATTCCTTCTTACAAAGAAGGACTTTGAATACAGACTTACAGCCGGTAGCATCAATGCAGTTATTTGTACAGCAGATGGAGATGTGGCCGACGAGGTTGTAAAGGCTACAAAGAATTACGCTGGCCTTAAGGCTAAGATAATCGTAAATGGCGCGAAAGAGGGCTGGTCGAACTATAATAGAGATATCAGATTCTTTTCACCAGATTTTAAAAAGCCATCGAATGTAGCTTGTGGTGATGATCCAGCTCTTATGTTCTTTACATCTGGAACAACCTCTTATCCTAAGATGGCTCTGCATACACATAAATATCCACTTGGTCATTATGTGACAGCAAGATATTGGCATCAGGTAGATCCGGACGGAATGCATTTTACTATAAGTGATACTGGATGGGGAAAAGCTCTCTGGGGCAAGATATATGGACAGTGGCTTTGCGAAGCACCTATCTTCACATATGATTATGATGAATTCTTCGCCAAGGAAATTCTTTCCATGATGGAGAAGTATAAGATGACATCTTTCTGTGCACCACCTACAGTATTCAGAATGTTGGTGCATGTTGATATGAGAAAGTTTGATCTTTCAAGCCTTAAGAATGTTAGCACAGCTGGTGAGGCTCTAAACCCTGAAGTTTATGAGAAGTTCTATAGGGCTACAGGGCTTAAGATTATGGAGGGCTTTGGTCAGACTGAGACAACACTTACTGTTGCAAATTTGAAGGGTATGGAACCTAGACCTGGCTCAATGGGTAAGGTTAGTCCGCTGTATGATGTTAAGATTCTTGTGGAGGGCGGACGAGAAGCTGGTGTAAACGAGACTGGTGAAATCTGCGTAGACATTCATGAGTCTAAGCCATGCGGACTTTACAAGGGTTATTATCTGGATAAAGAGAAGACAGATGCAGTTATGCATGATGGCTTTTATCATACAGGAGATACAGCTTACAAGGATAAGGATGGTTATCTCTGGTATGTAGGTAGAGCTGATGATGTTATTAAATCAGCAGGTTACAGAGTTGGACCTTTTGAGATTGAGAATGAGATAATGAAGCTGCCTTATGTTCTGGAGTGTGCAGTAACAAGTGTGCCGGACAGAGTCAGGGGTCAGGCTATAAAAGCGTCCATTGTACTGACAAAGGGTTATACAGCTACAGATAAACTGAGAAAAGATACTATGAAATATCTTAAGAGTAATCTGGCATCATATAAGAGACCTAAGTATATCGATTTTGTTAGTGAGCTTCCAAAGACATCCAGTGGTAAGGTCAGAAGAGCCGAAATCAAGAAGAAGGATTGGGAAGATAAATAATATGATTTTTGAGGGCAGGAGACAGAAGTCTCCTGTCTTTTTTATTGAGCTGATTTTTAGGTTGACATTATCTCAATAAAGGATATAATGGAAAAGGTTAAAAAATTTTAAATAAAATTATTTAACAAAAAAATTAAAAGTAAATGTAAAAAAGGAGATTAAAGAAATGTTTGATGAGATCAAAACAGTAATCGCAGAGACACTTAGTGTAGATGAGGACAAGATCACTCTTGAGGCTTCTCTTACAGATGATCTTGGTGCAGATTCTCTTGATGCAGTAGAGCTTGGTATGGCAATCGAGGATGCAATCGGTGTAGCAATCGCTGATGAGGATCTTCCTAATATCAAGACAGTTCAGGATCTTGTTGACTACGTTGAGTCACATAAATAAGTAACACGATAACTCGTTCGGAGGCATGATGAAATGAAACTTTTTGGTAAGCATAGTCAGAACACTGACAGTTTAAAAGCTGCCAAGGATGAGATCGAATTAGTCGAATCCGTAAACGAGGAATTAGATGATGATACAACATCGGAGCAGGTATTTACCTGCTCCGATTGTGGTGTTATGGTTCCTCTTGCTGAAGTAAAAAAGAATCTTTATGTTTGTCCAAAGTGTGGCAAGCATTCTAAAATCTCTGCTAGAAGGCGTATTGCAGGACTAGCAGATCCCGGTACATTTAGAAAATTCAGAAATGAAATTCCATTCAATAATCCACTAGATTATCCGGAATATGAGGAGAAGATAACAGGGCTCAAGAACAAGACAGGACTCGATGAAGGAGTGTTGTCTGGTGTTTGCGAGATTAAAGGATATAAAGCAGTTGTTGCGGTTATGGCCAGTGAGTTCCTGATGGGAAGTATGGGTATAGCTGTTGGGGAAATGATCACAAAGACTTTTGAAGCAGCTGAGAAGATGGAACTGCCTGTAATCATATTTACAGCCAGTGGAGGTGCCAGAATGCAGGAGGGAATTCTCTCACTTATGCAGATGGCAAAAACGTCTGCAGCAGTTCAAAGATTTAGTGATAACGGCGGGCTTTACGTTTCAGTACTTACACATCCAACTACGGGTGGTGTCAGTGCCAGCTTTGCTACGCTCGCTGATATAACTATAGCAGAGCCGGGAGCTCTTATAGGATTTGCTGGACCTCGTGTTATTGAACAGACAATAGGTCAAAAGCTTCCAGAAGGCTTCCAGAGAGCTGAGTATCTGGAGGAACATGGATTTGTAGATGGCATTGTAAACAGACTTGATATGAGAGACAGCCTTGCACAGATTCTTAAACTCCATGAGAAAAGGAGGAAGTCATGGCAACGATAAGAGAAATAGATAACAAGCTTACAGCCCTTGAAGAACAGATTGGTTCTATCAAGGATAGCATGGATCATATTGAGCTGCTCAGTGATCTTCATGCAGAATATGATAAGACTGCATCTCTTGCTGCGGACCTTACTCCACATGACAGAGTTTACCTTGCAAGACATGCAAAAAGACCTAAGGTTGATGATTATATAGATGCACTCTTCGAGGATCTGTTTATTCAGAGAGGTGATGTTCTGAATAAAGAGGACAAGAGTATTTATGGCGGAATCGCAACCTTCCATGGTGTGCCAGTAACAGTACTTGGACATCGTAAGGGTCGTGATCTTAAAGAAAATATAGAATTCAACTTCGGAATGCCAGAGCCTGAAGGATATCGTAAGGCACTTCGTATGATGAAGCAGGCTGAGAAGTTTGGACGTCCAATAATAACATTTATCGATACACCTGGTGCTTATCCAGGACTTGATGCTGAGGCTCATGGACAGAGCCAGGCAATCTCTCATAACCTTGCTGAGATGAGTGCACTTCGTGTGCCAGTCATTGCAATCGTTACTGGAGAGGGAAGTAGTGGTGGTGCCCTTGCTATAGGTGTTGCCAACACAGTGTACATGCTTGAAAATGCAGTCTATTCTGTACTTTCTCCTGAGGGATTTGCATCTATCCTTTGGAAGGATTCTTCAAAGGCGGATGAGGCATGCAAGCTTATGAAGCTTACAGCTCAGGATCTTTATGAGTTCAAGGTTATAGACGGAATAATCAAAGAGCCACTTTGCGGAGCACATCATAATCCTAGTGTTGTTTATCGTGATATTGATGAGATGCTGGTTCGTGAGCTGCGTAAGTTCAAGGGAAAGAGCGGTTCAGAGATAGCACGTGATCGTTACGAAAAATTCCGTAACATAGACAGAGCAGTGCTTGGTTAATAAATGTCATCCTTTGTTTGATGAAGGATTTTATAAGAGGAAATGAAAATGATCAACGAATTACTTGGAACAAAATATCCAATAATACAGGGTGGTATGGCAAACATCGCCCTTGGTAAATTTGCAGCTGCAGTTTCAAATGCCGGCGGACTTGGTCTTATAGGTTCAGGTGGATATGATGCAGCAAGAATTGAGCAGGAGATTTATGACGCACGTCAGGCAACAGATAAGCCTTTCGGTGTTAACCTTATGCTTCTTAATCCTGATGTAGATAACATTGCCGACCTTCTTGTTAAAGAGAAGATTAAGATAATCACAACAGGTGCAGGAACTCCTGGAAAGTACATGGAAAAATGGAAAGAGATGGGAGCTATCGTAATCCCAGTTGTAGCAAGTAGTGCTCTTGCTCGTCGAGTAGAAAAGCAGGGCGCTGATGCAGTTATAGCTGAGGGTGGTGAAAGTGGCGGACATGTTGGAGATATGACAACTATGGCGCTGGTTCCACAGATAGTTGACTGTGTAGATATTCCAGTAATCGCTGCAGGTGGTATTGCAGATGGAAGACAGTTTGCTGCTGCAATGTGTCTTGGCGCTGCTGGTGTTCAGATAGGAACATGCCTTCTTGTCAGTGAGGAATGTCCAATACATGATAACTATAAGCAGGAGCTTATCAAGGCTAAGGATAATAGTACTACAGTTACAGGTCGTAGTCTTAATGCACCTGTACGTATTATAAAGAATCAGATGGCAAGAGAGTATCTGAAGCTTGAAGCACAGGCTGCTTCTCGTGAGGAGCTTGAGCAGATAACACTTGGTGGACTTCGCAGAGCAGTAACAGATGGTGATATGAAGAACGGTTCTGTCATGGCTGGTCAGGTTTGTGGACAGCTGAAAGAAGTTCGCCCAGTAGCTGACATCCTTGCTGATATTTATAATGACGGAATGAAAATTTTAGGAGAATAAAAATGAAACTTGGTTTTATATATGCTGGACAGGGTTCTCAAAAGGTGGGCATGGGCCTCGACCTCTATGAGAAATATCCTGAGTTTAAAGAGACATTTGATAATGTAACAGGTGTTGATTTTGATCTTAAGAAGGTTTGCTTCGAGGGACCAGCAGAGACACTTAATGAAACAAAATATACACAGCCTTGTATGGTTGCATTTGCTGTTGGTATGACAAAGGTTCTGAAGAGCCTTGGTATCGAGCCAGTATGTGCGGCAGGACTTTCTCTTGGTGAGTATAGTGCGCTTTATGAGGCAGGAGTATTTACAGAAGAGCAGGTTATCCCTCTTGTACAGTTCAGAGGAAATGCAATGCAGACTGCTGTTCAGGGAAGAGACTGCAAGATGATAGCTGTTCTTGGACTTGATAAGGAAACTGTTTTTGCGGGATGTGAAAAGGTTAAGGCGGAGCTTGAGGCAGCTGGAAAGTCAGATCTCATAGCAGAGCCTGCAAACTTCAATTGCCCTGGACAGATTACAGTATCTGGTGATGCTGAAGCTGTAGATATGGCAGCAGAAGTTCTTAAAGAGATGGGCGCAAAGAGATGCCTTCCAGTTAAGGTAAGCGGACCATTCCATACATCACTTATGAAGCCAGCTGGAGATGCACTCGCAGAGAGATTCCAGAGCGAAAACTTTGGAGAGATGAACATCCCAGTAATCTTCAACTGCATCGGAAGAGAGAAGACAGCTGAAGAGACTATTCCAGCACTTCTTGAAAAGCAGGTACAGAAGTCAGTTTACTTTGATGATTCTATTAAAGCTATGGCTGATATGGGAGTTGAGGCATTCGTAGAAATCGGCCCAGGAAAAACACTCTCAAAATTTGTACAGAAGACTACCCCGGATATTCCAGTATATGGTGTAGAAACTGTTGAGGATATAAATAAATTACTTGAAGTGATTGGTTAACTTATTAAGGAGGAAGATATGAGTAAGAGATTAGAAGGCAAGACTGCTATTGTAACAGGTGGTGCTCGTGGTATTGGTAGAGCTATCAGTGTTAAGCTTGCATCTGAGGGCGCAAATGTTGTTATCTGTGATCTTGTTATCAATGAGGCTGCTGAGGAAACAATTAAGCTTATTGAGGAGCAGGGCGTTAAGGCTGCTGCATTCCCAGCAAATGTAACTGTTGCTGAGGATTGTGAGAACCTTTTCAAGCAGGCAACAGAGCAGTTTGGTCAGGTAGATATCCTTGTTAATAATGCAGGTGTTACAAGAGACAATCTCATCATGAGAATGAAGGAAGAGGATTTTGATCTTGTAATATCAACTAACCTTAAGGGTACATATAACATGATGAAGGCTGCAACACGTCCAATGATGAAGGCTCGTTATGGACGTATTGTAAACATCAGTAGTGTTGTTGGTATTTATGGAAATGCAGGCCAGGTTAATTATTCAGCAAGTAAGGCCGGAGTTATCGGTATGACAAAGTCACTTGCTAAGGAACTTGGAAGCCGTGGTATTACAGTAAATGCTGTCGCACCTGGATTTATTGAGACAGATATGACTAAGGTTCTTTCAGATGACCTTAAGGCAGAAATGGTTAAGAACATTGCACTTGGAAGACCTGGACAGCCAGAGGATGTTGCAAAGGTTGTTGCATTCCTTGCATCAGATGAGGCTGAGTACGTAACAGGTCAGGTTATTGAGTGTAGTGGCGGTATGTCATGCTAAAGGCCACGATTGTAAATAGGAGGAAAAAATGAGACGAGTAGTAATTACAGGTATAGGAACAATTAACCCAGTAGGTCATAATCTCGAAGAAGCCTGGGAGAACATAAAGAAGGGCGTTTGCGGTATCGACTTCACAAAGCAGATCGATACAACAGACTTCAAGGTAAAAGTATCTGGAGAGGTTAAGGATTATGATCCAGCAAACTTCCTTGATAAGAAGGAAGCTCGTAAGATGGACCGTTATACACAGTTCGGTATGATAGCTGCAAGAGAGGCTATCAAGGACAGTGGACTTGATATTGAGAAGGAAGATCCATTCAGATGTGGAACAATCGTTTCTTCAGGTATTGGCGGACTCATCACTATTACAGATCAGACTATGCGTGGTGCTGAGAAGGGTTATGAAAGAATTTCCCCATTCTTCATTCCTATGTCAATTTCAAATATGTGTGCCGGAGAAATCGCTATTGAGACAGGTTTCAAGGGTGTTTGTGAATCAATAGTAACAGCATGTGCCAGCGGTAACAATTCAATCGGTGAAGCATTCCACAAGATTCGTGATGGATATCAGGATGTAATGCTTACAGGTGGAGCAGAAGGCTGCATCTGCAAGATGGGAGTTGGTGGATTTACAGTAATGCAGGCTCTTAGTACATCACAGGATCCAAATCGTGCTTCAATCCCATTCGACGCTGAAAGAGGTGGATTTGTTATGGGTGAGGGTGCTGGTATTCTTATCCTTGAGGAGCTTGAGCATGCAAAGGCACGTGGTGCAAAGATTTATGGTGAAGTAGTAGGTTACGGCGCAAGCTGTGATGCATATCATATTACTGCTCCAGACCCAACAGGAGCTGGTGCAGCAGGATGTATGGAAATGGCAATCGCAGATGCTGGCATTTCTAAAGAAGAAGTTGGTTATATCAATGCTCATGGTACATCAACACATCTTAATGATGCTGGTGAGACAAAGGCTATCAAGACTGTATTTGGTGACTATGCTTATAAGCTTATGGTCAGCTCAACAAAGTCAATGACAGGACACCTTATGGGTGCTGCTGCAGCTATAGAAGCCATCTTCACAACAATGGCACTTAAGGACGGATTCGTTCCTGCAACTATTAACTACAAGACTCCAGATCCAGAATGTGATCTTGATATCGTACCTAATGAAGGTCGCGAGGCTGACATTAAGTATGCTCTTTCAAATTCACTTGGATTCGGTGGTCACAACGCAGCTGTACTTTTCGCTAAGTATGAGGGGTAATAAATATGGAACTTAATTCAAATCAGATTAGAGAAATAATACCACATAGATATCCAATGCAGCTGGTGGACAAGATCACAGATTTTGAGCCAGGCCAGTGGGCAGAAGGAATTAAATGCGTCTCTGTAAATGAGTCATTCTTCCAGGGACATTTCCCAGAAGAGCATGTTATGCCAGGCGTACTTATTGTAGAGGCTCTTGCACAGTGTGGAGCAGTAGCAATTCTTTCTTCAGAAGAGTTTAAGGGTAAGATTGCATTTTTCGGTGGTATAAAGAATGCCCGCTTCCGTAAGCAGGTAAAGCCAGGAGATGTTCTTGAACTGAGATGCGAGATTACTGAGAGAAGAGGACCTCTTGGTTTTGGTAAGGGTGTTGCCAAAGTTGATGGTAAGGTTGCTTGTCAGGCAGAGATTTCATTTGCGATTGGTGATAAGCAGTAAAGAGGTAAGTGGTATGAATACCGGTTTAGAAGAATTAAAGAATATAACTCCTGAGGAGAGATTGGAAAGAAATCCGCTCTCAGCACTCTATGCCAAGTTCAGAGTTCATTATTACAGAGAGGTTTTCCGCAGAATCAGCTCAAGAGAGCTTTCTCTGACGACTACTGAGGTTTATTGTGTAGAAATAATTCACAGTCTTGGAACGCCTACAATTCAGGAGTTTGCAAACTATATTGGAATATCATCTCCAAATGCGACCTACAAGGTAAATTCTCTTATTAAAAAAGGTTATCTGAAAAAGGTACAGTCTGATAAGGATAAGAGAGAATTCTATTTAGATGTGACCGAGAAGTTCTACCGTTATTACAACATCAATGAAAAGTACCTGGAGATCGTTGAAGGACGTCTTAAGAATGAACTCTCAGATGAAGAGTACAAGATGTTTAATAACACCCTGAAGAAGATATATAATGAGATGATGATAGAAGACAATATGGAATAGTCCTAAAATAAAGGTTAAAGCCTCTGCAATATATAGTGCAGAGGCTTATTTTTTTAAACAATTTAAGGGATTTATCAGTTGTAAAATAAGCAGATTTTATAGTATAATTAAATATGTTTATCTGTAAAAAGATAAAAGGACGAATTCCTATGAATTCGTCCTCCTACCATTAGTGAAGGTTAAAAGTATTTATATGATTTAAGAAGATAAAATCTTCTTAAACAGGGGGCTTATTTATTTTATATGCCAATTATATGCTTATTAATTTTTTATGTCTACAAAAAACAAGCGAATTATATAAAAATTCTGATTTAAAATAAGAGATTTACTATGTTTATTTGAAAAGTAAGTAAGGGGGTATTTCATGCCAGATATTAAAAGACAGGTAACAGAGGTGCTATTTTCAGAAAGAGAAAGTGAGATAAAGCATCCAGGTTTTGATGATGAGATGGCTCTCTATAATCTTATCTCGGATGGAAAAATTGATCAGGTTAGAGAAAGATGGGCCAGAGCTCCAAAATCAAATGCAACTGAGAGAGGTATTCTGTCAGAGGATCCTGTACGTAATATGATGTACCACATGGTTACAATGACAGCTCTCGTTACAAGATTCTGTATTGCTAAGGGAATGCCTGAGGATCTTGCTTATAAGTTAAGCGATGTTTATATAAAAGGCGCGGATGAGCTTAACAGTGTGGAGGACATTCAGGAGCTTCAGCTTAGTATGGTTAAAAACTTCGCTGAATATATGATGAAAAAGAGAAACGAAGGCGCTACTTCAAAACAGATAAGAGAGTGCCTGAATTATATCCGTAAAAACATTCACAGCAATATAACTGTTTCAGAACTTGCTGAGGTTGTTGATTTGAACGAAACATATCTTTCAAAGCTATTCAAAAAAGAAATGCATTGTACAGTTAGTGAGTTCATCAGAGATGAGAAGATAGCAGAAGCCTGCTGGTTGCTCAGATATACAGATAAGACCAGTATTGAAATTGCTACAGATCTTTCATTCTCATCCCATAGTTATTTTATCAGCGTATTTAAAAAGGTTAAGGGAGTAACTCCTAAAGAGTATAGGAATTATACTGAGGCTGATATGCTGCGTAAGATAGATATAATCTAATTGGACAGGATGGCAAAATGAAATTTAGAGGAATCGACAAGAAGTCAGAGGGTAAGTTCATCACAAGATATGATATACAGTATGAGACAGAGGATGGACAGCCAAAGACTTATGAAATGATAAGTCGTAATAAAGATATAGAAACTTATGAAGAGCTGCATGGTAATAAGCCAGATGCTGTAGTTCTGATAATGACAAGTGAGGACGGAGAAAAGATTCTCATCAATAAAGAATTTAGAATGGCTTGTGGTTATTGGGTCTACAATTTCCCGGCTGGACTTATCGATCCAGGAGAGGATGCAGAGACTGCAGCTGCTCGTGAGCTTAGAGAAGAAACAGGTCTTGAACTGGTTTCTATAGAGGATATAATTGGCCTGAGCTATAGTGCTGTAGGCTTTTCAAATGAGATGAATGTCTGCGTAGTTGGAACCTGCAAGGGTGACATACAAATGAGTGATTCTCAATTTGAAGAGATTGAGGCTGCGTGGTATACTAAGAGCGAAGTGCGCGAGCTTCTGAAGACCGTGCGTTTTGCCGCAAGAACACAGGCTTATTTATATATGTGGTCCAAGGAATAAGGGTTGCATAGGTGAAAGGAAAAAGTATGGGCATATTAGGAAGATTTAAAGACATAATGGCATCTAACATCCATTCTGTTTTTAATAAAGATGAAAAGCATCCTGAGCTGGCTATAGAGAAGTATCTGAATCAGTTAAGGTCCGATTTGGGACAGGTTAATTCTGAATCCGAGGCTCTTAGAATGGAATACCAAAGAGCCAAGAGAGCGGTAGATGAAAACCTGGATGAGCAGGAAAAACTGGATAGATATATAATTAAGTCCAAGCAGGCAGGTAATACTGCAAATGCCAGAATCTATGAAGGTAAGCTTGAACGCGTGAAGGGTGATGGCGAGGTACTTCAGCAAAAACTGGATAAGACTAAATTCGATATGGACAGCCTTTCTCAGATGAATGATAAGCTGGGGGCTGATATATCAGCTCTTGAAGCAAAGCTCAGTGAGATCAAAACAAATGGCGCAGGCATAAATTATACAGATCCAATGTATAGTAAGATAAATGAAAAAGCAGATTATGCTATTGATAAGGCAAATGCTTTGGCAGAGCTGAGTCAGTCAGGTCCAATGCAGGACTATAGTGATGTTGAACGTCTTGCAGATAAATACGATGGAAATGATACTAATTCAGGTGATGGGATGATCGATATTTCCGGACCTGATAATGAATAAGAATAATCAATGGAGGTAAGTATGGGTATACTATCTAATCAATTTGCAAATGTAGTTGAGTGGGAAGAATTTGATGAGAATATGATCTTCTGGAAATGGACTAATAGGGAGATTAAGAAGGGGTCACGTCTTATAATCCGTCCAGGTCAGGATGCCATCTTCCTTAGTCAGGGAAAGATTGAAGGTGTCTTCAAGGATGAGGGTGATTATGATATTGAGTCACAGATCATTCCATTCCTTTCAACACTTAAGGGATTCAAGTTTGGATTTAATTCAGGAATGAGAGCTGAGGTTCTCTTCGTTAATACAAAAGAGTTCATTATTAAGTGGGGAACAAAGGGACCTATAATGCTTCCTTCAGATAAGCTTCCTGGTGGTTTACCTGTAAGAGCTAATGGTACTGCTAATATTGTAGTTTCTGATTATGCAACACTTATTGATAAGGTAGCTGGTATTAAGCAGTCATATACAGTAGAAGATGTTAAGCTCCGTATAATCACAAACCTTGATCAGCTTCTTATGAAGTGGATATCCAAAGAAGGTAAGGATATGTTTAACCTTCAGGCAAGTGCTTATGATATCTCCAATGGTATTAAAGAAGATCTTGATATGGAGACAAGCAAGGATGGTATTTCTGTAACTGGTTTCAGTATCAATAGCTTCAATTATCCAGAAGAAGTTCAGAAGAAGATTAATCAGGCTGCAGCTAATTCAATGGTTGGCGACCTTAATTCTTATACACAGATCAGTATGGTAGATGCGGCTGCATCTGGAAATAATGGCGCAGGCTCAACAATGGGTAACATGGCTGAGATGATGATGGGTGCTACAATGGCAAGCCAGATGATGAATAATATGAACCAGAGTGGTGCTTTTGGTGGACAGCAGGCAGCACCTCAGCAGGCAACTCCACAGCAGGCAGCACCAACAGGTGAGGCAACTGGTACAGCTCCTAAGTTCTGCCCAGAGTGTGGAACACCTACAAATGGTGCAAAGTTCTGCCCAGAGTGTGGAAACAAACTTATCTAGTTTTCAAATCAATAGATATTTAGCGGCTCCGTTGTGAGCCGCTATTTTTTGTGGAAGATTTAGCAGGAAGGTGTTGACATTGATCCGAGAGGGTGTTATAACATATTTAAATGGATTAGCACTCACCACATGAGAGTGCTAACAAGACTAGAAATTGAAAGGAGTGAGATTATGAATGCGGATAAGTTAACAAGAAAATCCATTGAGGCAGTGGAGGAATGCCAGAGACTTGCAATGGAATATAATAATCAGGAAGTTTCCTCCGAACATCTTCTTTACAGTCTTCTTACAATAGATGACAGTCTTATAAAGAAGCTACTTGATAAACAGGGCATAGCAACATCAGCCTTTATAGATGAAACCTTGGAGTTGATCAAGAATAAACCTCATGTTTCTGGATCATCAGAGGACATCTATATGGGGCAGGAAATGAGCCGTGTTCTTCTGACAGCTGAGACAGAAGCCAAAAAGATGGGAGATGAATACATTTCCGTTGAGCATCTTTTTATAGCTCTTATGGATAAGGGCTCAGCTGATGTAAAGAATCTGCTTAAGAAGTTTGGTATTAAGAAGAATGATTTTATGAAGACTCTTGCTGAGGTAAGAGGAAGCAAGAAGGTTGAGTCCGATAATCCTGAGGATACCTATGATGCCCTCGAGAAGTTTGGTTACAATCTGGTACAGAGAGCTCGTGAGCAGAAGCTGGATCCTGTTATCGGCCGTGATGCGGAGATAAGAAACATAGTTCGAATTCTATCCCGTAAGACAAAGAATAATCCTGTACTTATTGGTGACCCGGGTGTTGGTAAAACTGCAGCTATCGAGGGACTGGCTCAGAGAATAGTTAAGGGCGATGTTCCTGATTCTCTTATTGATAAGGAAATCTTTGCTCTTGATATGGGTTCACTTATTGCAGGTGCCAAGTATCGTGGTGAGTTTGAGGAAAGACTTAAAACTGTTCTTGATGAGGTTAAAAAGTCGGATGGACAGATTATCCTCTTTATTGATGAGCTTCATACAATCGTTGGCGCCGGAAAAACAGATGGTTCTCTGGATGCTGGAAATATGCTTAAGCCAATGCTTGCCAGAGGAGAGCTCCATTGTATAGGTGCTACAACAGTTGATGAATATCGTAAATATATTGAGAAGGATAAGGCTCTTGAGAGAAGGTTCCAGCCAGTTCTGGTAAACGAACCTACCGTCGAAGATACCATCTCCATTCTTAGAGGTATTAAGAACAGATACGAGGTATTCCACGGAGTTAAGATTAGTGATAATGCGCTTGTTGCTGCGGCCACACTTTCTAACAGATATATCACAGACCGTTTCCTTCCAGATAAGGCTATCGACCTTGTAGATGAGGCCTGCGCCATGATAAAGACTGAGCTTAATTCCATGCCTGCTGAGGTGGACGAGATTGAGCGTAAGATTATGCAGCTGGAGATTGAAGTTACAGCTCTTAAGAATGAAGATGACAGACTTTCTCAGGAAAGACTGGCCAGCATTGAGGTTGAACTGGCTGAGCTTAAGGATAAAGCCAATAGCATGAAAGCTACCTGGGAGAATGAGAAGGCTGAGGTTGAGCGTGTTAGAACTCTCAGAGAAGAGATTGAAAATGCAAAGGATGACCTTGAGATTGCTCAGAGAAAAGGTAATTATGATAAGGCTGCAGAGCTGCAATATGGTAAGATCCCTGAACTGGAGAAAGAACTTGAGACTCTTGAGAATTCTTCTACTGTAAAGGAAAGACAGCTTCTTCACGAGAATGTTACAGATGAAGAAATAGCAAAGATCATTTCCAAGTGGACTGGTATTCCTGTATCAAAGCTTTCTGAATCAGAGAGAAATAAAACTCTTCATCTTGCAGATGAACTTCATAAGAGAGTGGTTGGTCAGGACACGGCAGTTTCACTGGTAAGTGAAGCTATCATAAGATCAAAGGCAGGAATTAAGGATCCTACAAAACCTATTGGTTCCTTCCTTTTCCTTGGACCTACAGGTGTTGGTAAAACCGAGCTTGCTAAAACACTTGCTGAAGCCCTCTTTGATAATGAGGCAAATATCATCCGTATCGATATGAGTGAATATATGGAGAAACATAGTGTTTCCAGACTTATTGGAGCGCCTCCTGGATATGTTGGATATGATGAAGGCGGACAGCTTACAGATGCTGTAAGAAGAAGCCCATATTCGGTAGTTCTTTTCGATGAGGTTGAAAAGGCACATCCGGATGTATTCAATATAATGCTCCAGATTCTGGATGATGGACGAATTACAGATTCCAAGGGAAATGTAGTCGACTTCAAGAATACTATCCTTATAATGACATCTAATATCGGTTCTGAGTTCCTGTTGGAAGGAATAGATGATGACGGTAACATTAAAGAGGATGCTGAGAAGCAGGTTACAGAAATGCTTAGAATGCATTTCCGTCCAGAGTTCCTGAACAGACTTGATGAGATTATTATGTTTAAGCCTCTTACTAAGGAAAATATTTCTGGAATAGTTGATCTGCTTATGAAGGATCTGAATTCACGTGTGGCAGAGAAGGAGATAAGCATAAGCCTTACAGATGCCGCAAGAGACTTCGTTATCGACAGAGGTTATGACCCGGTTTATGGTGCAAGACCACTTAAGAGATTCCTTCAGAAGAATGTTGAAACACTTGTTGCCAGAGCTATACTTAGTAACACACTTGCGGTTGGCGATAATGTACTAATTGATGTGGATGGTGGAAGCCTGATTTGCCGCAAAGACTGATTGACACCCTCCTCAATATAATTGTAAAATAAGTTATGAGAATTGCTTCAGCAATGGGGCAATCCGTATATCATATATACATATCAGAGGAGGTAGTTAAATATGGATAAATATGCTTGCCCATGTGGCTATGTTTATGATCCAGAGGTTGGAGATCCAGATAGCGGTATCGCTCCTGGAACAGCATTCGAGGATATCCCAGATGATTGGGTATGCCCAGTTTGTGGTCTTAGTAAAGACATGTTTGAAAAAGTGTAATTATTCGCAGTGAATAAGACAAAACAGCGCTATAGTGCTTGCACTAAATAGCGCTGTTTTTGTCTTATGAAACTTGCGAATATATTTCGTGAAAATTCATGAACTTTCACGAAACACAAAAAATGTGGTTGACATGAACAAAACATAAGAGTATAATCCGTTCTTGAGTTGCAGAAAAGTATTTTTCATGAACGAGAACGGATTTTTCTTTTGTGAAACATTCAACGTATTTCTAGAGAGGCGAGTAAACATGAAACTATCTATAATCGATAAGGACATTCTACTTACACTATCTCAGTTCGGCTATACAAATCAACGTACACTTATGGATCAGTCAGGTTATTCCATAGGTTCTGTAAACAAATCCATAAATATATTAATACAGGAAAATATGCTGGATGATTCTATGGCACTTACAAAGAAGGCAAAGGATTTCATCAAAGCCTTAAGTCCAAAGAATGCAATCATTCTTGCGGCAGGCTACGGCATGAGAATGGTTCCTATCAATACAGAGACACCAAAGGGTATGCTCACTGTTGATGGTGTTCCGCTTGTTGAGAGAACAATTGAACATCTTCATGAAGTTGGAATTAAGGATATCACAATGGTTGTTGGTTTCATGATGGAAGCTTACGACTATCTGGTTGATAAATATGATGTGAAGATGATCTACAACAATGATTATGCAACTAAGAATAATCTTCATTCACTGGCACTTGCTGCTGGCAAGATAAATAATACATACATTGTTCCTTGCGACATCTGGAGTGAGGAAAATCCATTTGCAAAATCTGAAGCTTATTCCTGGTACATGGTAAGCGATATTCTGGATGAAGACAGCTGGATAAGAGTAAACCGTAAAGCTGAGCTTGTTCGCGTTATAGATGAGAGCAAGAGAGATGACAGCGACAAGATCGGTAACAGAATGATCGGTATTTCCTACGTATGTGGAGAGGATGCTGAGGCTCTTAGTGAAAAGCTTGTAGAGATGGATAAGAATCCTCTTTATGACGAAAGATTTTGGGAGGATGCAGCTTTTAAGAAGGACAGAATGTTCCTGAATGCAAAGGTTGTTCCTCATAATAAAACTACTGAGGTAAATACATACGAACAGCTTAGAGAACTTGATTCCGAAAGCAGAAACCTCGAGAACGATACAATAAGTGTTGCGGCAGAGGTTCTGGGAGTTGATAAGTCAGAGATAAAGAATATCACAGTTCTTAAAAAAGGTATGACAAACCGTTCATTCCTTTTCAGCTGTAAGAATGAAAAATATATAATGAGAATTCCTGGCGAGGGTACAAGTCAGCTGATCGATAGAGATATGGAAGCTGATGTGTACAGCGCTATTGAAGGAAAAGGTATTTGCGACGATAACATTTATCTTAATCCTAAGAATGGATACAAGATAACTCGTTTCATCAATAATTCAAGAAACTGCGATCCAACAGATCAGAAAGATCTTGAAATGTGTATGAAGAAGCTGAGAGGCTTCCATGATATGAAGCTCAGCGTTAAGCATACATTTGATATCTTTGCTCATATTGAGTATTACGAATCACTCTGGAATGGAGCTGCTTCAGTTTATCGCGATTATGAAGAAACTAAGAAAAATGTTCTTTCTCTACGTGATTATATTGATGGACAGAAGATAGAAATGACACTTACTCATATCGATGCTGTTCCAGATAACTTTATGATAATCGAGAAAGATGGAGAAGAGACAAGCATTCAGCTTATCGATTGGGAATATGCAGGAATGCAGGATAGATATGTTGATCTGGCTATGTTCTCTATCTATTCACTTTATGACAAGAAACAGGTTGATAATCTGATAGATACATACTTTGCTGTTGGTGGTAAGAAAACAGATGAGTCCATAAGAACGAGGATTTATGCATATATTTCAATGTGCGGTCTTCTGTGGAGCAACTGGTGTGAATATAAGAGAGGCCTGGGTGTAGACTTCGGTGAATATTCACTGAGACAGTATAGATATGCTAAGGATTACTTTAAACTAGTATCCGAAAGGATTTAAGGATTTATGAATACAGTAAAAAGAGCAATCATAATGGCCGCTGGAAAAGGCGAAAGACTGGCGCCGGTCACATTTGATAAACCAAAGCCTCTGGTTGAGGTTAACGGCGTGAGAATGATAGATACTATCATCGATGGTCTTAAGGCAAATGGAATCCATGAGATATACATAGTAACAGGATACATGATGGAAATGTTCCATGAGCTTTACGATAAATATCCAGACATCCACTTAATATCAAATCAGTTCTATACAGAGTATAACAACATTTCATCTCTGTATGCTGCAAAGAATATTCTAAAGCAGGGCGACTGCATGATACTTGATGGTGACCTGGTCATTCGCGATAACAAAATACTTCACGCTGATTTTGAAAGGTCAGGCTACAGCGCCATCTGGACTGAGGAAAAAACGGATGAATGGCTGATGCAGGTAGATGAAGAGGGTACAGTTACTTCCTGTAGTAGAACAGGTGGTGACAAAGGATGGATTCTTTTCAGTATTTCAAGATGGTCAAAAGAAGATTGCATTAAGCTTAAGAAATATCTTGAATACGAGTTCGACCATGCAGGCAACAGACATCTCTATTGGGATGATGTGGCTATGTTCAGACATTTTGATAAATTCAGTCTTGGCATTACTCCTATGAATAGAGGAGATGTGGTTGAAATAGACAGCTTTGATGAGCTGGTGGCTGCAGATAAGTCCTATGAGGGCTACAAGCCACATGTTAAAAGGTGAGTTATTTTATTCATATAAAAGGAAGGTTGAAAAATTATGAGTAACGAAAACACTTCAAAGAAAAAAGAAGAGACAAAGGTAGTTAAGGGCCGCAGAATTGACCCATCTACAACGATTATTCCACTAATCATACTTATTATTTTATGCGCTATCTTTGTTATCAATCCAGATGGCTCAACATCTGTTCTTTCTGCAATCAGAAGTTTCCTTGGAACAGAGCTTGGTCTCTACTATCTGATTGTTGCACTTGGCATTTTCTTAGTTTCACTTTACATTGCATTCTCTGACCTTGGTAAGGTTCGCCTTGGTGGCAAGGATGAGAAGCCAAAGTATGGTTTCTTCTCATGGGGAGCAATGGTTTTCTGTTGTGGACTTGCTGCTGATATTCTTTTCTATTCATTCTGTGAATGGGTTTATTATGCAGAAGAGCCTAGAGTGGCTGAGATGGGACCTATTAAGGACTGGGCAAATACAATGCCTCTTTTCCACTGGGGACCAATCGTTTGGAGCTTCTACGCAGTACTTGCTGCATGCTTTGGATTTATGATCCACGTTAGAGGTAGTAGAAAGCAGAAGTACAGTGAGGCTTGCCGTCCAATTCTTGGAAAGCACACGGACGGTGTTGCTGGTAAGGCTATTGATATTCTTGCAGTTATTGCACTTATTGCTGGTACAGCTACAACATTCAGCGTAGCTACACCACTTCTTGGAAATGCACTCACAACACTTTTTGGTATTGAATATACAAAGTGGGTAACAATCGCAATTCTTCTTGTTACATGTGCAACTTATACAACATCAGTTATGATCGGTATGAAGGGTGTAAATAACCTTTCAAAGATTTGTATGTTCCTGTTTGGTACACTTCTTTTATATGTACTTCTTTCAAGTGGAAAGGCCGTATATATCTTTGAAAGTGGTTTCTCAGAGCTTGGACTTATGGTACAGAACTTCCCAGTTCTTAGTACTTACACAGATTCCCTTAGAGAGAATGGTTTCCCACAGAACTGGACAATGTATTATTGGGCTTACTGGTTAGTATGGTGCGTTGCAGCTCCATTCTTCATGGGTAACATCTCAAGAGGACGTACAGTTAAACAGGTAATTCTTGGTACATATGTATTTGGTCTTTTCTCAACACTTATTTCATTCATCGTACTTGGTAACTATGGACTTAACCTCCAGCTTACAGGAAAGTTCGATGCAATCGGAGCCTATGAGGCAAATGGTTATGACCTCTATGCAGTTATTATTGATATAATCAAGACTATTCCATGTTATCAGTTTGTACTTGTTGTTCTGATTCTTTCAATGATTGCATTCTATGCTACATCATTTGATTCAATCACACTTGTTGCATCTTCATATTCATATAAGAACATGAAGGGTAATGAAATGGCATCTAAGAAGATGAAGCTGTTCTGGGCAATGCTTCTTATACTTCTCCCAATCGCACTTATCTTCAGTGAGAGTAGTATGAACAACATTCAGTCAGTTTCTATCATAGCTGCATTCCCAGTTGGTATAGTTATTATCCTGATAATTGCCAGCTTCATAAAGGATGCTCGTAAATACATCGATAACAACGAGGAACCAGCTGAATTCTTTGACGAAGTTGAGATAGATGAAGATGTTATCGAGAACGAAGAGAGAGAGCTTAAGGTTAAGAAGACTGAAGAGTCAGCTGATAAAGAAGCAGAGAAATAGTTTAGCCTTATAAAAACATATAAAGCGATAATATATGCGAGGAGTATTTCTAAATAATGAAATACTTCTCGCATTATTCTTGATAATCTGTTATATTTCTTTTGTTGAAAGAAATCATTATGAGAAAATTGATGAGTCTAAAAAACAAGCGAGGTATTTATGAAAGTACAGGATCAAAAAATAGTTGATAAGATTCACGATTATGAATATGAAATGCTCTGCAAACTGGATGATGTTTGCAGGAAGAATAATATAACTTATTTTATGGAAGCAGGTACTCTTATTGGTGCTGCAAGACATAAGGATTTCATTCCTTGGGATGATGATATTGATATCTATTTCAAGAGAAAAGATTTTGAAAAGCTTTTAGCTCATAAGGATGAGCTTGCGCCATACAGAGTGCATGTTCCAGATGGTAAGGATGGATACTTCTGGGATTATACTACAAGAATGGTAGATGAAAGAGTTTCAATAAAGAAGGATGATAGAGAAGCAAGGTTTTATGATCATAATAACTGTGATCACCTCTTCATGGATCTCTTTGTAATGGATAATAATCCTGGCGGCATAAGAGGAAAACTCCATATTTTTTACTTGAAATTGTTGTATGTATTTGGAACAAGTAGGAGATATAATCTGACATATGATGTTCCAGCCAATCCTTTTGCAAGATTTGCTGTATATATCTTATGTCGTATTGGTATTTTTATTCCATTAAAAAAGCTTTTTGCCTGGTATGAAAAGGTTTCTCAAATGTATAATAAGAATAAGAAGTGCAAATACTACGTTCTTTCTAACGTATCAGCTACATATATCTCTGATAGCGTTTACAAGAAGGAATGGTATAAAAAGAAGGTTGAGCTTCCTATAAGAGATAGGAAATTCTTTGCGCCTGCTGGATATGATGCCTCTCTTAGAAGTTACTATGGAGATTACACACAATTTCCACCTGAGAGGGAGCAGTTCCCAGACCATATTGATTATCTTGATGACATTAAGTTTGAGGGTGTTCCAGCAAGAAGTATGGATTTATAGAATTTCTTTTATTTAAGCCGAATATGTGTTAAAATGCAGGGTGGTTGTCTAGTTACAATCACCCTGATTTATTTGTTATATGGGGAATAAATGCCAGATCGGAGGTTTTATTAAGATGGCAAAGAAAATGTATTTTCAGGAAGAGATAGAGACAATGCCAGTAGAGCAGATTAAGGCTCTTCAGGAAGAAAAGTTTTTAAAACAGGTTAAGTATGTATATGAGAATAATGAGTACTACCGTAATCTTATGGATGAAAAGGGCGTAAAGCCTGAAGATGTAAAGTGTATGGAGGATATAAGCAAGCTTCCATTCCTTACAAAGAATGATCTGAGAGAGGCTTATCCATATGGACTTCTTTGCAGACCAGTTAAGGACTGTGTACGTATACATTCTACAAGTGGTACAACTGGTAGAAGAGTAGTTGCGTTCTATACACAGAATGATATAGATCTGTGGGCAGAATGTTGCGCCAGAGCTATTGTAGCAGCTGGGGGTTCCGAAAAGGATGTTGTTCAGGTAGCTTATGGTTATGGACTTTTCACAGGTGGTGCAGGACTTCATGATGGTTCTCACAAGGTTGGTTGTCTTACAATCCCAATGTCATCTGGTAATACAGAGAGACAGATTCAGTTTATGAAGGATCTTAATTCAACAATCCTTTGCTGTACACCTTCTTATGCGGCTTACATTGGAGAGAAGCTTCACGAGATGGGTATGACTGCAGATGATATTAACCTCAAGGCTGGTATTTTCGGAGCTGAGCCATGGACAGAGGAGATGAGACAGAGCATCGAGCAGAGTCTTGGTATTAAAGCTTATGATATTTATGGACTTACAGAGATAAGTGGACCTGGTGTTTCATTTGAGTGTGAAGCACAGACAGGAATGCATATAAATGAGGATCACTTCTATGCAGAGGTTATTGATCCAGATACAGGAGAGGTTCTTCCTGAGGGAACAGAGGGTGAGCTTGTATTCACATCTCTCGATAAGGAAGCATTTCCACTTCTCAGATATAGAACAAGAGATCTTGTAGTTCTAAAGAGAGAGCAGTGCTCGTGTGGACGTACACACATCAAGATGTGTAAGCCAAAGGGACGTTCAGATGATATGATGATCATCCGTGGAGTAAATGTATTCCCTTCACAGATTGAGACAGTTCTCCTGAAGTGTGGTTATACACCAAACTACCAGATAATGGTTGATCGTATTGGTAGTGAAGATACATTCGATATAAACGTAGAGCTTTCTGAAGAGCAGTTCAAACAGATGAAGGAAGATGAAGATCTGGAGAAGGCTAGAAAGTCTCTTACAGGTGCTATGGTTCAGATGCTCGGTATCAGACCTAAGATGCATCTCCTTCCTCCTAAGTCAATAGTTAGAAGCGAAGGCAAGGCTGTAAGAGTTGTTGATAAGAGAAAACTTCACGATTAATATTACAAACTTAGAAAGAGGAGACTTCTTTGAGTACTAAGAAGAAAGTAATCTTAATATTTGTTGTCCTTCCGGTGCTTTTAGTGGCCGTTTTTGTGGTGTCTCTTGTATGGGATGGACAGATTGGTAAGCACGAGGAACCAACAACAGAGTCTCAGATTTCTAAAGAAGAAGAGATAAATCAGATGCTTCTTGCTGAGTACCAGAAATCACAGTCTACTCGTGAGGTGTTAGAGGTTACTACTGAAATACCAGAGCTGGCACCTGATGATGAAGAATATGATGATATGATCGGTGACGCCGAAGAGGATGCGCCGGATGTATCTTATGATGGAGATCTTTCCGATGAGGAAGAGGCCATTATTGCTGCAGCTGAAGAAGAGGCCTGGAAGAATAACAATGCCATCAATTATAATGGTATCGAGGTTGTTTCCAGTATGAACCAGGTTTCCTTTGATGGAGACTATGTTCTTACACTTACTGAAGCTGAGCTTGCTGCTGACCATCCACTGTTTCTTCAGTATGACTCCAGATGGGCAAGCTATCCATATGGTACAGGTACTATGAAGTCATCTGCCTGCGGACCTACATGTTTCGCAATGGTAATCACAGCACTTACTGATATAACAAATGCATCGCCACCTCTGGTTGCGACATACAGTATGAACCATAATTACTATGTAAAGGGAGCTGGTACATCCCATGCACTCTTTACCCAGGGTTGTTCAGATTTCGGCCTCTATTGTAATGAAATCTCAAACAATGAGGCTGAGATGAAAGCCCATATAGATAACGGTGAAATGTTGGTGCTTAGTGTGCACTATGGTAATTTTACTCACTCTGGCGCCGGACACTTCATAGTGATTTATGGTTATAACGAGAATGGCTTCATGGTTAATGACCCGGGTTCTTATGAGCGTAGCTGTAAGTACTGGCCATATGATGTATTCTCAGGTGATATCAATCGTATATATTCTTTAGGAAAACTTTAAGATGAAATACTATCCAACAGGAAAACAGGCGCAGGCAATAGATAAATATACCCAGGAAAAGCTGGGAATTAACGGAATCGCACTTATGGAATCTGCAGCTTCAAAGCTTGCAGATGCCATTCATAGTGCGATTTTTTTAGATGAAAAAGGAAAAGCTCCTTTAAATAAATCTGAAGCGAAGATTCTTTCTGTAGTAGAAGGTGGAAACAATGGCGGTGATGCAGTAGCTGCTGCCTGGATGTTGAAAGAAAAAGGATATGATACTTATATCTATGAGATAAATGGAATCAGCAGGAAAACTGATTCTTATAAGATAGAGATAGAGAAAGCCAAAGAACGCGATGTTAAGTTTGTAGATTTAAAATCGCATTTGGAGGAAGTGGCAGGCTACGATGTTATTATAGATGGCATATTCGGAGTTGGACTTACAAGAGATGTGACGGGAGTCCAGCGAGATGTGGTCGAAGCCATAAATGGAGCAAAAGAACTGAATCAGAACGGTGAGAAAGAGAATGTGCCATTTGTAGTAGGTGTTGATATTCCTAGTGGAATAAGTGCTGATACAGGCCACGTACTAGGCGCTGCTGTTAAGTGCGATATGACGGTTACTTTTGAATTTGTTAAATATGGAATGCTCCTGAACGAAGGTCGTCAGTATTCGGGAAATATAAAGTGTGAACATATAGGATTATATGTTCCAGAGAGCGTTTCTGAGATGGCAAGAGTGCTAGGAGAAGAGCAGGTCTTTATGATAGATGATAAAGACCCAAATACAAACAAGAATTATGCTGACAATATATATGTATGTCATGAATATGATCCGGAAGAAATCAATAGTCTTATCCCTGAAAGAAAGGCTGATTCGAATAAGGGTACTTATGGAAAAGTGCTTATAGTAGCTGGCTCTAAGGAGATATACGGTGCTGTATATATGGCGGCAGAGGCGGCATATAGAGTTGGTGCAGGACTTGTGAAGGTTGTTACAGATATTAGAAATAGAGATGTTCTATGTGATAAGCTTCCGGAAGCTATGATGCTAAACTATGATACAGATAAGCTTGGTAGGAGTTTTAGTCAGGAGTTCATAGATTCCATAAAGTGGGCTGACATAGTATTAGCGGGGCCTGGTATTGGAACAGGCAAGGTATCTCAAAAGCTGATGAGAATCCTTTCAGATTCCTTATCATCAGGTCAAAAACTGATACTTGATGCAGATGCACTCAATATCATATCAATGGACAATCCATCTAATTGGTTTAATGTATTTACTCAGAAGGTTGGTGTTGGAAATGTTATCATAACACCACATATGATGGAGATGCTCAGAATAGTAAGAGCGGGATATGATAAAAAGACATATGATTTTATGATCGAAAATCTTGGGCTTAGGTCTGAGATAGATTTTTTAAAGGATTATAGAAAGAGTCAGGTTTATAACCTGTCTTATAATAATGGCATTATAACAGTACTAAAGGATGCGCGAACTGTTGTGGCCTATACATTTGATGATAAGACGAAAGAAACATCTGGTTATTTAAGAGAAGCTTCGCTATATGTAAATACTACTGGAAACTCCGGCATGTCTAAAGGCGGCTCTGGGGATGTTCTGGCTGGTATGATAGCGGGTCTATTGGCTCAAAGCAAAAGCGGAGAGGTTTCTACAAGTGATACAGTTATTGCTGCAGTTTCTTTGCATGGCAGAGCTGGGGACATAGCGAGAGACAAAGTTGGCGAAAGATCAATGATAGCCAGAGATATTATAGAAGCTATACCGGAATGCTTTTAAACCATAGCATTTTTTGTTATAATGAAGGTTGGCCGCTAAGGTTAAATTGTATAAAATAATCGAGGAAATCTAATGAGTTACAGAAGAGTTGAAGCAGATATAGATTTAGATGCTATAAGATATAACATAGAGACAGTAAAAAATCTTAATTCGCCAGATAAAAAGGTATGTCTGGTTATAAAGGCAGATGCCTATGGACATGGTTCAGTTAAGCTGGCAAAAGAGTTTGGAGATCTTGCAGATTATTATGCAGTTGCTACTATGGATGAGGCAGTGGAACTAAGAAACGAGGGAGTGAAAACTCCTATCCTCATCCTTGGATATACTGACGTAGAAGATTTTGAAAGAGCAATTACAAATGATATTACTCTTGCGGTATACGATGTAGAGGAAATGAAAGTCCTTTCTGAAAAGGCTGTGTCACTGGGCAAGAAAGCCAAGGTACATATAAAAGTCGATAGTGGTATGAGCCGTATAGGCTTCCAATGTGATGAAGAAGGCGTTAAGGACGCATTTGAAATTTATAATATGGAAGGCCTTGATGTAGAGGGCATTTTCACTCACTATGCTAAGGCTGATTATATGGATAAAGGTGACGCTGAGAAACAGTATAAAAACTTTACCTGGTTTGTTACTGAAATGGAAAAGCGCGGCGCCGAGTTTAAGATAAAACATATAGATAACAGTGCTGGCGCTATGGAAATACATTCTGAAGGTTACGATATGGTGAGACTCGGAATAGTTATCTACGGACTCTATCCTTCAGAGGAAATAGATAAGAGAGTTGTTCTTAAACCAGCCATGACATTAAAGGCTAAGGTTATTCATATTAAGACTCTTCCAGCTGGTCGAGGCATTGGATATGGATGGACATATGTGACTGAAAAGGATACAAGAGTTGCCACTGTTTCAGTGGGATATGCTGATGGTTATCCTAGAGCCCTTTCCAATAAGGGTAGAGTACTTATCAATGGAGAATATGCACCAATACTTGGTCGGGTTTGTATGGATCAGATTATGGTTGATGTTACTGAGATTGATAAGTCAGGTAAAACAGTTAAGGTTGATGACGAGGTTGTTCTGTTTGGAACACAGGGGGATAAGACTATTTCGGTTGAAGAGGTGGCAGAACCTGCAAACAGCTTCAATTATGAGGAAGTTTGTAATATAAGCAGACGTGTTCCAAGGGTTTATATAAAGAATCAAAAAGAAGAGTCAGTACTTAATTATCTGGTATAGTATTTTTTATCAACACGGCTCGATTAAATGAATAGATTATGGTAAAATAATATAGTTACGAAAACTTTTGATTTAGGAGATTTATGTTTAAGAAAAAAGACGAAGAACAGGTAGAAGAAGAGATTCTATCTATGGTGGAAGAAGGTCAGAAATCTGGCTTCATCCAGGAGGATGAGGTTGAGATGATCTCCAACATTCTGGACCTGGATGACAAGGTTGTTAGGGATGTTATGACCAGCCGAAATAAAATCTTTGCTGTAGACAAAGATGAAAAGGTAGAAGATGTTCTTCAGAAATGTCTGGAGAGTGGATTTTCCAGGTACCCTGTTTACGAAGAGGATATAGATAATATAGTTGGTGTTCTTCATCTTAAGGATATGACGAGAGTTTATCTGAAGGATAAAGAAACCAAGGTTATGAATATAACAGATCATGCTATGTTTATTCATCCGACCTATGACATTCTAAAGCTACTCAAGAATATGCAGAAGGAAAAGACGCATATGGCTATTGTGCTTGATGAGTATGGTCAGACAGAAGGAATAGTTACTCTTGAGGATGTTTTGGAAGAGATTGTTGGAAACATCTGGGATGAGCATGATTATGAAACAGAAGAGGTAAAAGAAGCCTCAGAGGATGAATATGTAGTAGATGGAATGATAAAGCTCCATGACCTCGAAGATGAAATAGAGGGGCTTGAATTTCCAGATACTGATATAGAAACACTAAATGGATTCCTTCTTTATAAGCTTGGAGGATTTCCAAAGGACGAAGGCAATATCAAGATTGATTACGGAGGATTTTCCTTCGAGTCACTTGAGATAGAGGACATGCTTATAAAATCCGTTAAAATAACAAGAATAAAAGATTCTGAATCAAATGATAAGGAATCTGAATAAGTAATATAAAAGAAAGAGGAAAAATAAAAATGTCAGGACATTCAAAATTTGCGAATATCAGAGCTAAGAAAGAGAAGAACGATGCTGCTAAGGGAAAGGCCTTTACAGTAATCGGAAGAGAAATCGCGGTAGCAGTTAAAGAGGGAGGCCCAAACCCAGATAACAATGCAAGACTCCGTGATGTTATAGCAAAGGCTAAGGCGAACAACATGCCTAACGATACTATTGAAAGAGGTATTAAGAAGGCTGCCGGAGACCTTGAGAACGTAAACTATTCATACAATACATATGAGGGTTATGGACCTGGTGGAATTGCTATAATTGTTAAATGTCTTACAGATAACAATAATAGAACTGCTGGTAATGTAAGAAGTGCATTCACAAAAGGTGGCGGAAGCATTGGAGTTACAGGATGTGTTTCTTATATGTTCGATGAAAAGGGACAGATCATCATTGCTAAAGAAGATACAGAAATGGAAGCTGATGACCTTATGATGCTTGCACTTGATGCAGGAGCTGAGGATTTTTCAGAAGAGGAAGATTCATTCGAGATCATTACAGCACCAAATGATTTTTCTGCTGTAAGAGATGCACTCGACAAAGAAGGTCTTAAAATGGCATCTGCTGAGGTTACAATGATTCCTCAGAATTATGTAGAAGTTACAGATGAGGAGACACAGAAGAACCTGGATCGCATCCTCGACCTGCTCGACGCAGACGATGATGTTCAAGACGTTTATACGAATGTGGGATAAAAAATAAACAAAAAAGGGGAAAGTGTATGGAGAAATTCGTTATAACAATTGCTAGAGAATATTGTTCCGGTGGTCAGAAAATAGGTACCAGACTAGCTGTAGCACTGGGCGTAAACTGTTATAACAGTGAGATGTTCAGACTTGTATCAAAAAACGAGAACATGAAGGACGACGCAGTAGCACATAATGCAATGATAGAGAACACATCTCTTTTCGATGTTGCAAAATCAGTTTATACTGAACCACTTCCAACACCGGAGGTGGATGATTTCCTTACAACAAAGTTTGAAGATGATGACATGGTATACATCAGAAATATTTATGATTACCAGTCAGAGATCATCACAGAGCTTGCTCACCGTGAGTCATGTATTATAGTTGGTAGATGTGCCAATTACATTCTTAAGGATAATCCGAATGCAATACATGTTTTTGTTCATGCACCAATTGGTTTTAAGTTAAAACGTGCTTCCTCCAGACATTATATGCCTGAGATGGAACTCCGCAACTATCTGGCTAAGGTTGATGAGAGAAAAGCAGACTATTATTTCAAGTATACAGGATGTGAATGGACAGATATTAAGAACTATGATCTCTCCCTGGATACATCAAAATATGGAATAAGCGGATGCGTTGAACTTATACAGAAATTTCTTGAAATCAAACTAAATAAGTAATATCCAAAATCAGCTTATTTTGATATAATAAAAAATAGGTATTTTATTAACTTATGGAGGACCTGAATATGAAAAGAGTAGCATATGTTGCATCGGAATGCGTTCCTTTTATCAAGACGGGGGGTCTTGCAGATGTAGTTGGAACACTTCCAAAAAAGTTTAATAGAAATGAGTATGATGTACGCATCATCTTACCAAATTACATGTGCCTTCCAGAAAAATATAAGAAGAATATGAAGTATCTTACACACTTCCATATGGATATTGGCTGGAAGCAACAGTATGTTGGTGTAATGTATATGGAATATGAAGGTGTTCCAGTATATTTCATTGATAATGAGTATTACTTCAATGGATTTAATATTTACGGCGATGTTAAGTGGGATATTGAGAAGTTTTGCTTCTTCTGTAAAGCAGCACTTTCAATCCTTCCAAGCATTGGCTTCAGACCGGATATCATCCATTGTCATGACTGGCAGGCAGGACTTGTTCCTGTATATCTTAAAACTCTATTTGCCAGCAATCCATTTTATCAGGGCATTAAGTCTATAATGACTATCCATAATCTTCAGTTCCAGGGACGCTGGGACATCAAGACTATTCAGGATTACTCAGGACTTCCAAGTGACCTGTTCACACCTGATAAGCTAGAGATGAACAAGGACGCAAGCATGCTGAAGGGCGGACTTGTTTATGCAGATAAGATTACAACAGTTTCGAATACATATGCTCATGAGATTCAGACACCATACTTCGGAGAAGGTCTTGATGGTCTTCTTCAGGCACGTTGGCAGAGTCTCTGGGGAATTGTAAATGGTATTGATTATGATATCTTCAATCCAGCTAAGGACGAAAAGATAGCATGTAAATATACTACAAGAAATTACAAAAAGAATAAGGTTAAGAATAAGCTTGCACTTCAAAAGGAGCTTGGTCTTCCTGAAGATGAAAATGCTTACATGCTGGGTATTGTATCCAGACTTACAGATCAGAAGGGTCTCGACCTTATAGATCACATTATGAATGACATCATGACTGATGGAACTCAGATGGTTGTTCTTGGAACCGGTGATAGAAGATACGAAGAAATGTTCAAATACTATCAGGGCTTCCACCCAGCTAAGCTTTCAGCAAACATTTATTTCAGTGATGAGTTATCTCATAAGATCTACGCAGGTTGTGATGCTATACTCGTTCCTTCAAGGTTTGAGCCTTGTGGACTTACACAGTTGATGGCTCTTAAGTATGGCGCACTTCCAATAGTTCGTGAGACAGGCGGTCTTAAGGATACTGTACAGCCATATAATGAATATGACGGAACAGGAACAGGCTTCAGCTTTGCTAACTATGATGCAAGAGAACTCCTGAACACTATTAATTATTCTAAGCATGTATTCTTCGATGATAAGGCTGCATGGCAGGGAATGATGAAGAGAGCAATGGAGCAGGATTATAGCTGGGATCAGAGTGCAAAGATTTACGAACAGCTTTATTCTGAGATCTAAATATAGACTTATATTTGGGATGGTTCAGTTTGTCTTAGAATGGACCATCCCTTATTTAACTAATCAGCTTGGAGTTTTGTATGGCTTACGATGGAATAGTAATAAGCAGTGTTATAGATGAGATTAAAACCGCATGTCTGGGTGGCAGAGTTGTAAAGGTGCAGCAGCCATCCCCTGATACCATAACACTTACAGTGAAAGGGTTTAAAGGGCAGACTAAGATTTATCTATCTGTAAATGCTTCGTTACCAATAGTTTATATAGCGGAAACACTTCCACAGGCACCAATGCAGGCTCCAGCCTTTTGTATGCTGTTAAGGAAGCATATATCAAACGGAAGGCTGGTGGCAATTAATCAGCCTGGGTTTGACAGAATTTTTGATTTTGTTTTTGAACATATGGATGAGATGGGAGATATCTCCGAGAGGCATCTCATTGTTGAAATAATGGGAAGGCAGAGCAATATCATCTTAACGGATGAAAAACTTATTATTCTCGATTGCATTAGGCGTGTAATGCCAGATCTTAGTGATGCGATTTCAAAAGATGATGATAGCAACGTGAGAATTCTTTATCCTGGAAAGGAGTACGAGACTCCAGATTCTCAGGGAAAGATAAATGTTCTAGGCGGCTTTGACAGGTATGCTTTCGAGAAGCACCTTGTATCCAAGAATATGCCTATCCCAAAAGCTATCTTCACAAGTCTTTCTGGTTTTTCTAAATCCACATCTGAACAGATTGTGGCAAGAGCCGGAGTGGATGGCAGAAAGAGTTTTGAAGATATAACGGTTGAAGAAAAAGACAGGCTTTTTGATGCACTCACGGCTGTTGTAGAAGACATTAAAAATGGGAACTTTCATCCGACTCTTATTATGGATGCTGAAGGAATACCAAAGGATTATATTGCCGTGGGTGACAGTGAAGGCAGTATGTCAAAGCTCCTTATAGACTTCTATAGCAATAAAGAGAAGAGGATTAATATCAGATCCAAATCCAGCGACATGAGAAAGCATCTTCAGACCGTGATTGCAAGAACTGCTAAGAAATATGATCTTCAGAGAGAACAGCTAAAGAGTACGGAAGATAGAGATAAGTTCAGAGTTTACGGAGAGCTTATCAATACCTATGGATATGAGCTGGGCGTTGATGATACGGTTCTGAAATGCACCAATTATTATGATAATTCCGAGGTGGAGATTCCTATAGATCCTACACTTACACCTCAGGAAAATGCTCAGAAATATTTTGCTAAATATAATAAAAAGAAAAGGACTTACGAGGCTCTTACAGATTTTCTGAAACAGACAAAGGAAGAACTTGATTATCTGATGTCTGCGAAGCATTCTCTGGATATGGCAGAGACGGACGGCGATATTGTTCAGATAAGAAAGGAACTTGAGGCGGCTGAGGTTCTTAAGAAAAAGGGAAGAGAAAAGGGGGCCAGAAAAGAGGCGGCAGGAAAGCCTCTCCACTTTTTATCTTCTGCAGGATATGATATATTTGTAGGTAAGAATAATATACAAAATGATGAGCTTACATTTGGTCTGGCAGTGGGGAAAGATATTTGGTTCCACGCCAAGCAAATGCCAGGTTCACATGTAATAGTGAAACTTAAAACTGATGATAAAGGTTTTGATGATGTGCCTGATAGTGTATTCGAAGAAGCAGCGTCGCTGGCTGCATTTTACTCCAGCGGGAACGATGCACCAAAGGTGGAGATAGATTATACCGAAAGGAAGAATCTAAAGAAACCGCCTCAGGCAAAACCAGGATATGTAATTTATCATACGAATTATTCGATGATGGCTGAGCCAAAGAAAACTGGAGTTCAGCAGGTGGATGATCAGTAATAGTAAAGGAATTAATAGGGGATGCATGGACATATAAATGAATTTCATCTGGCGTTTTATTCGGTGGCGCTTCTTGTGTCATTTACTATTTTGATGCAATCTTTTATCCAAAAACGTACTGACAGGGTTCATAATATCGTTTTTATTTTTCTTGTTTCCATCATTATGTTTAATTCATTAACAGAGTTTGTTGGTGAATTTGCAAGACCTCATATTCTTGAATCAAATGCAGCTCTTATGGTGGACGATATATGCCACATGCTTTATTTTGTTTTTCATTCTCTTATTGCTCCAGTATTTCTTATATATGTTCTATGTCTTTCGGATGCAATAAAAAAGGTTTCCGATTTTCATATTACGCTAATTATGGTTCCGATATTTGTAATGGAGCTCCTGATATTATCTGACCCATTTACAAGTGTTATGTATTATCATGACAGTAATGGAGATTTCCAGAGAAACTGGGGAGAATATGTTATTTATTTCTTTGCAGCTATCTTCATTTTTGCGGCAACGGTATGCATTTTTAGATACTGGTTTGCTATGACAATGAGAAAAAGACTGTCGCTCATTTGTTTCCTTGGAGTTGTACTTATAGGACTGGCTGTACAGTTTGTATATAAGAATATCAGATGTGAGCTTTTCGCAGAAGCTCTTGGTCTTTTGGGTATTATGCTCCTTATGGAATCCGAGGATGAAAGGCTTGACCCTGAAACTGGAATTTATAACAGGCACGGTCTGGAAATAGATTTGGATTCGAATTTTAAACTGAAGAATAGTATTAATATCATTAGTTTAAGAATCATTGATGTTAGTACAAGCCTTAGAAGTATTGGTATTACTAATATCAATTATCTTACCAAGGAAGTGGCAGATTTCCTTAAGACTAAGATTCAGAGATACTATATTTATAATATAGACCCTAGTCAGTTTATTATTCTTCTTGATGCAGATAAAAATGCAGAAAATCACAAATTCAGGAAAATTTTCCAAAAGTATGAGGCATCTGCAGATGCAGACGAATTGATAGAGGGAATACTTGAAAGGTTTAAAGGTAACTGGGATATTGGAAAGACAAAGTTCTCTCTCAATCCAATCATTCTTAAGGCTAATATGCCAGAAACCTTTGAGACTGTAGAAGATGTATTCTTCTTCATTGACAGTCCTCTTCCTAAAAAGATTGAAAAGCAGGTTCTTGAAGGTCCGGACTTGGACTACCTCCTTAGAAGAACAGAGGTGGAAAATGCAATCCGCCGTGGTCTTTCTGATGAGGAGTTTGAGGTTTATTATCAGCCTGTTTATGATCTTCATACAAAGAAGCTTCATGGAGCTGAGGCGCTCCTCAGACTTCATGACTCTGCTCTGGGTGAGGTTTATCCGGATGAATTCATTCCTGTAACTGAGCAGATGGGTCTCATTGATGAAGTGGATGACATGGTACTTGGAAAAGTCTGTGAATTTGTTGAGAGCGGACTTCCTGAAAGAAAGGGTATGCAGACTCTTAATGTTAATCTCTCCATGATCCAGTGCATGCAGAAAGGCTTTGTTGACAGGATTAACAAGATAGTAGAGAGATATGATATAAAAAAGAGTATGATTACATTTGAAATCACAGAGTCTGTAGGCGCTGATGATTATCAAAAGCTTGGCGAGATAATCAAAGAGCTTAAATCCAGTGGCTATCAGTTTGCGATGGATGATTATGGTACTGGTTATTCAAATATCCAGTCCATTTTCTCGCTTGATTTCGATGTAGTTAAGATAGATAAGAGTATTCTCTGGGCAGCCGAAAAGGGCGAGCTTGGAATGACTATTCTTACAAATAGTATTAATATGATCAAGCAGATGAAGAAGAAGATAGTGGTTGAAGGTGTTGAAACTGAAAGCCAGATCAAACTGTTGGAGAGTCTTGGAGTGGATTATCAGCAGGGCTTCTACTTCTCAAAGCCAATACCTAAAGCTGATTTCATAAGAGACATTTTGGGAGAAGGTTAATGTTAATTGATTACAGCAGAGAATATAAGGATAAGCTGAGGACTCCAGAGGAGGCGGTTAGCGTAGTTAAGAGTGGTGATTGGGTTGATTATACCAGCTCTCTTGGTATGCCTGTTCTTCTCGATAAAGCCCTTGCAAAACGCAAGGATGAGCTGGAGGATGTGAAGATCCGAGGCAACCTTATTCCTGGACCTATAGAAGTAGCAGAATGCGATCCTGAACAGGAGCATTTCGTTTATCATAGCTGGCATTGTTCATCCTATGAGAGAAAGCTCTGCGATAAGGGTATGTGTTACTACATTCCTATGGTATTCCAATATAATGCAGCTTATTATGAATTCTTTATAGATGTAAATGTTGTTATGGTCAGTGTTGCTCCAATGGACAAGCATGGCTATTTCAACTTTTCGGTTAATACCGGCGTGGCTGGACCTATTTGTCAGAAGGCTGATATTGTAATCGTTGAAGTGAATGAGAATATGCCAAAGATTCATGGTGGCTATGATGAATGCATTCACATTTCAGATATTGATTATATAGTTGAAGGAGAGCATAAGCCATTTAAGAATCTGCTTCCTGTACAGCCAAGAGATATTGATTGGCAGATTGCAGATCACATTATCCCTTATATAGTTGATGGTGCAACTCTTCAGCTTGGAATTGGTAGTATTCCAAATGCAGTCGGTGCTCTGATTTCTGAGTCGGATGTTAAAGACCTTGGAATGCATACGGAGCTTTGTACAGATGCTTACCTGGAGCTCTATAGATCCGGAAAGCTGACAAACAGGCTCAAGAATATAGATAAGGGTAAAGGCGTTTTTGGTTGTGCGGTAGGTTCTACGGACCTTTATGAATGGCTGGATGATAATCCGAGTGTTGCCGCATTTCCGCTTGAATATGTTAACAGACCATTTATCATTGCTCAGATTGATAATATGGTTTCGATAAATGGATGCGTTGCTGTGGACCTTTATGGGCAGGTGGCATCCGAGAGCTTCGGTGGACGACAGATAAGCGGTACAGGTGGACAGCTGGACTTCTTGACTGGTGCCAGTGCATCCAGAGGTGGGAAGGCATTTATTTGTATGGCATCCCGTTTTAAAGAGAAGGATGGAACATACCAGTCCTGTATTACACCACAGTTTAATGGAGATATAATAACTTCTCCAAGAAGTCAGGTTTATTTTATAGCTACTGAATTTGGAGTGGTCAACCTTGAAGGTAAATCCACATGGGAAAGAGCTGAGGATCTCATTTCCATTGCTCATCCGGATTTCAGGGACGAGCTTATTAAAGAAGCTGAGAAACGCATGATTTGGAGACGCAGTAATAAGCGTTAGATTATGTTAGATTATAATTGTTAGCGGTTTTAAGTGAATAATTTATCGTTACCGAGTTGAGTGACGAAATAAATGAATATAGAAAGAGAAAATAGAAATGGTTTATAGTATGACAGGCTTCGGCAGAAGCGAGTATTCTGACGAGAACAGACGAGTAGTTATCGAAATGAAATCCGTTAATCACAGATATTGCGATATAAGCGTTAAGCTTCCGCGTAGTATCAGCAGATTTGAACCGGAGATTAGAAAGAGACTGAAGCTCTACGTAGAGCGAGGTAAGGTAGATGTATTTATCACATACAGCAGTCTTCAGAGTGCCGGAGCAGTTGTTAAATATAATAAAGATGTACTTGATCAGTACATGGCACATTTTAAAACAATGGAAGAGGAATTTGGCTTAACAGAGGATTACAAGCCAACAGTTATAGCCAGATATCCAGATGTCTTCACAATTGAAGAAAACTATTTTGTAGAAGACGAAGAATATCAGATAATCGAGAAGGTTCTGGATGAGGCTGGAAAACAGTTTAAGGAGTCACGTGCTAAGGAAGGCGCTAACCTTACAAAGGATCTTCTGGAAAAGATGGATGAGCTTGAGAGTCTGACATGCAAGGTTGATGAGCTGGCTCCAAAGATCATAGAAGAATATCAGGCTAAGCTTACTGAGAAGGTTTCAAATCTTCTTGAGACAGCTAATATTGATGAAAATCGTATTGTACAGGAAGTTACAATTTATGCAGACAGAGTTGCAGTAGACGAAGAGCTTGTAAGACTTCACAGCCACATAGCTGCAGTTCGGGATATGCTGGCTAACTCAGATGATGAAAGTGAAGAAGGAAAGAACAATTCTATTGGACGCCGTCTGGACTTCATAGTACAGGAAATGAACCGTGAAGCCAATACAACACTTTCTAAGTCAGATACACTGTCAGTAACAGATATCGGAATCGATATGAAGACATGCATAGAGAAGGTACGTGAACAAATACAGAACTTAGAATAAGAGGATGAATATATGAGTAAGGGTAAATTAATTGTAATATCAGGATTTTCTGGTGCAGGTAAGGGTACCGTTGTTAAAAAGCTGGTTGAGAAGTATGACTATAGTCTTTCTATTTCTGCCACAACACGTCAGCCACGTGAGGGCGAGGTGGATGGAAAGGATTATTATTTCAAGTCTGAGGCTGAGTTCAGATCACTTATTGATTATAATGGTCTGATTGAGTGGGCTCAGTATGTAGATAATTTCTATGGAACTCCTAGAAAGTTCGTAGAGGAGGAGATGGCCGCTGGCAAGAATGTTATTCTTGAGATTGAGGTTCAGGGTGCAATGAATGTTAAGTCCCAGTATCCAAATGCAATCCTCATCTTTATTACAACAAAGGATGTTCCTACTCTCAGAGAAAGACTTACAAACAGAGGAACAGAGTCTCCGGAAGTGATAAACAAGCGCCTTGCAAGAGCTGCTGAAGAGGCTACATCCATGGAATCTTATGAATTCATCGTAGTAAATGATGATCTGGATACCTGCGTGGATGCAGTTAATTCTATTGTTGTCAGTGAGTCCTGCAAGAAGGAAAATGTGACAGAGTTCCTTATCGATATTAAGAATCGGCTGGAATCTCTTGACAAATAGCAGTATTTATTGAGATAATACAAGTTAGGTTTGAGCAATTAGAGACATTTTGCTCGGGATAAATTAGGAGGAAGATAATATGATACATCCATCATATAGTGATCTAATGGAGGTTGCAAACGAAGGTGTAGAACCAGGAGAGCAGCCAGTAGTTCAGAGTCGTTATTCAATAGTACTTGCGACTGCAAAGAGAGCAAGACAGCTTATCGCTGGAGATGAGCCATTCATTGATGGAACAGAAGGCAAGAAGCCGCTGTCAGTTGCAGTAGAAGAGTTATACGAAGGCAAGATTAAGATCGTTGGAGACGATGAATAATAAGTTACTGTAAAAAAGCGAACATTTTTATGTTCGCTTTCTTTTCGAGAAGGAGAAGTGGGGTTATGACTTTAGAAAAACTATTAAGAGACTTAAAATATGAAGTTATTTGCGGGGATGTAAGCATAGAGATTACAGATATAACAAATGATTCCAGAAAGGTCACAGATGGTGGACTTTATTTTGCTGTTCCAGGGGCTAAGGTGGACGGCGCTGAGTTCATTCCTGAAGTTATCAGAAAAGGTGCAGCTGCTATTATTACTGAGAAATCAGAAGAAAAACTGGGACACATTCTGGAAAACGATATGCTTCTTAATGGTGAGTTTGAAGAGATTGTTGAAGATCGGGTAACTATCATTCTGGTTGAAGATACAAGAGTTGCCATGGGTATCATCAGCTCTGAGTTCTATGGCAATCCATCTGATGAGATTACAGTTATTGGTATCACAGGTACAAAGGGCAAGACCACAACCTCTTATATGGTTAAAGAAATGCTTGAGCTTGCCGGTATAAAAACAGGTCTTATCGGTACGATTGAGATAGATGATGGCGCAAACCACATCCCAGCGCTCAATACAACTCCTGAATCAATAGTTATTCAGAAAACTCTTCGTGATATGGTTAACAACGATTGCGAAGCAGTAGTAATGGAGATATCATCTCAGGCTATGCTTCTTCACAGAGTATCGGGCCTTGATGTTGATTATGCTATCTTCACGAACCTGTCTCCAGACCATATTGGTCCTAACGAACATTCAGATTATGAAGATTATAGAGATTGCAAGAAGAAGCTTTTTTCTATTGCAAGAATGGGCATTTACAATTTAGATGATCCTGAAACACCATATATGATGGAAGGAAGTACAGCCAGACCGATTACATTTGGCAAGTCAGAGGATGCTGACTATATTGCTGTAGGTCATAAGCTTTATTCTGAAAATGGTATCCTGGGTATTGAGTACCAGCTTGAGGGTACGCTTGAGGGTGATGTTAGAGTTGACCTGCCAGGTGATTTCAGTATTTATAATTCTCTTGCAGCCATCGTTGTTGCGGACTGTATGGGCGTAAGCTTTGATGAGATTAAGCGAATTCTTGAGATGATCAAGGTTCGTGGACGTGTGGAAATGATTCCTATTTCCGATAAGTTCACTTTGATGATCGACTATGCACATAATGGAATGGCGCTTGAGTCGCTGCTTAAGGCCATAAGAGAATATAATCCTAAGAGACTAGTTTCCCTCTTTGGATGTGGTGGAAACAGAGCTAAGTCAAGAAGATACGAGATGGGTGAGGTTTCTGGTAAGTATGCAGATTTTAGTATCATTACCAGCGATAATCCTAGAGATGAAGATCCACAGGCTATATTGGATGACATTAAGGGCGCCATCGATAAGACAGGTGGCAAGTATGTAGATATTATTGACCGTAAGGAAGCTATCAGATATGCAATTATGAATGCTGAAGAGGGAGATGTTATAATCCTTGCCGGTAAGGGCCACGAGGATTATCAGGAAATCAAAGGTAAGAAGCATCATATGGACGAGCGTGATCTGATACGCGAGATTTTGGAGGAAGAAGATGTCAGTGAAATATGCGGATATAATAATAGATATTTCACAGAGTAATGTAGACAGACCTTTTAGATATAGTATTCCGGAAGAACTTCTTGGAGAGGTTCAGATAGGTTCTGTTGTGAAGGTGCCATTTGGACAGGGCAATAAGATCAGAACCGGTTATGTGATTGGACTTGCAGATGAGCCTAATTATGATATTGATAAGATAAAAGCCATTAGTGAGGTTTCGGAAAATGCCATCAGCGTTGAAAGTAAGCTGATAAAACTTGCTAAATGGATGCGAGATACATATGGCTGCACAATGATAAGTGCTCTTATGACTGTTATGCCTGTTAAAGAAAAGGTTAGAAACAGGAAGACAGAGGTTGATATAAGAGAGAACATACCAGAGTTTCAGCCTATAGAAGAACTGGAAAATCAACAAAAGGAAATCGTAGAAGATTTTATTAAAGATCTGGATATACCGTTGAATGTTGATTCTGATGATGCGCGCGAGACTGTTCCTAATACTTACCTGCTTCATGGCGTAACTGGAAGCGGTAAGACTGAAATTTATATTAAGATGGCTGAAGAGGTGATTGCCAGAGGACAGGATGTTATAGTTCTTGTTCCTGAGATTGCCTTGACTTATCAGACGGTTGCAAGGTTCAGTAGTTATTTTCAGGATAGCATTTGCATTCTTAATTCTCAGCTCAGTAAGGGTGAGAAATATAGAGAATTTATGAAGGCTCGTGAGGGCAAGACTCATATTATGATAGGACCGAGGTCGGCGCTTTTTGCTCCGTTTCAAAATCTTGGACTTATCATCATAGATGAGGAACACGATGGGGCTTACAAGAGTGAAAAAACTCCTAAGTATCATGCCAGGGAGGTGGCCATAGAAAGAGCCAGACTTGAGGGCGCGAGGGTTGTTCTTGGAACAGCTACTCCAAGTATTGAAAGCTATTATAAGGCTGAACAGGGAGAGTACAAGCTGTATAGTCTTACTGAAAGAGTTAAAGGTAGCCTGATGCCTGATGTGGAGATTGTTGATCTTCGTGAGGAACTGAAGGCGGGTAACAGAAGCATAATTTCTAAGTCGCTTTATAATAAGCTGACTGAGGCTTTTGACCGAGGTGAGCAGGCGATGCTCTTCATAAATAGGAGAGGATTTAATTCCTTTGTTTCCTGCAGAAGCTGTGGTGAAGTAATTAAATGTCCTAATTGCGATGTCTCGCTTTCGCTTCATGGAAATCACAGACTCCTTTGCCATTATTGTGGACATAGCGAAGAGATGCCGGATAATTGCCCTAAATGTAAATCCAATATGATTGGTGGTTATGGAATAGGAACTGAGAGTCTGGAAGAACAGGTTAAGAAGATTTTTCCTAAGATCAAGACTCTACGGATGGATAAAGATACAACTCAGAGAAAAGGCAGCCATGGTGCTATCATTAAAAAGTTTAGAGAAGGTAAGGCGGACTGCCTTATTGGAACCCAGATGATAGTAAAGGGGCATGATTTTCCGAAGGTTACTGTCGTTGGAAATATCCTGGCGGATCTAAGTCTTTTTGATGGAGACTACGAATCGGCTGAGAGGACATTTGATCTATTAACGCAGGCGGCTGGACGTGCTGGAAGAGACGAGTTTCCTGGACAGGTTGTGATCCAGACGTATCAGCCAGAGCATTATGCCATTACATCTGCGGCTGACCAGGATTATAAAGCATTCTATGACTATGAAATGTCTTATAGAAGCATGCTACATTTTCCGCCTGTCTATGATATGCTGGGAATATGCATCAGCTCTGAAAATGAGAAGATGGCAATAGAAGTTTCTGATAAGGTTGCTGAGGCTCTAAAGGAATACAGGAAGAGCGATGGACTTAATGGAAGACTGGACTGCATAGGGCCGGCAGAGGCTTATATTTATAGAATGAATAACATCTATAGAAGAGTTATATATCTAAAGTCAGATGTATATGAGAATCTGACGGAGTCGGTGAAAATGGCGGACAGCATTGTTATGTCCATGGAATTACCGGCAGGGCTCGTGGATGTACAGTATGACTTTAATCCGATGAGGATTATTTGATTAAGTGGTAAAAATTATTTAATGGAAGTTTAGTTAATAGAAACAAAGATTGTTTGTAATTGAAAAGCACAGAAAGAGGGAAAAACATGGCAATTAGAAATATTCGAGAAGACGGCGACGAAGTTCTTAGAAAGAAATGCAAACCTGTTGAGAAGATGACAGAGCGCCTTAGCACTCTTATCGATGATATGTTCGATACAATGTACGAGGCTAACGGTGTTGGACTTGCTGCACCACAGGTTGGCGTGCTTAGAAGAATTGTTGTAATTGATACATATGAGGACAATCCATTAGTGCTCGTTAATCCTGAAATCATTGAATCTGACGGTGAGCAGGTTGGTCCAGAGGGCTGTCTCAGTCTGCCAGGACTTCAGGGTGATGTTGCAAGACCTGAGCATGTTGTCTGCAAAGCACTTGATAGAGATATGAAGGAAATCACTGTAGAGGGTGAAGGTCTTCTTGCTAGAGCTATCTGCCATGAACTTGATCATTTGGATGGAATTTTATATAAGGATCTCGCTATTGACGGACTATACAAGGTAGAGCCTGTATCTCAGGAAGAAAGTGACGATATAGAGGAATAAGAAGGCGGGTTTCAATAAGTTAAGTTTGTTTGGGAGATAATATGAGAGTAGTATATATGGGTACTCCAGACTTTGCGGTGCGCCCACTTAGAAAAATAAAAGAAGCTGGTCATGAGATAGTTGGAGTTTACACTCAGCCAGACAAGGCTAAAGGTAGAAGCAAAAAGCTGATGCCATCTGACGTTAAGGTTGCTGCTGAAGAATTAGGAATTAGCGTATACCAGCCAGAAAAGCTTAGAGAAGCATCTGTTGTTGAGGAGCTTAAGACTCTTGGTCCAGACATAATTGTTGTAGCTGCCTATGGACAGATACTTTCTGAGGATGTTCTTAACATTCCAAAGTATGGTTGCATTAACATCCATGCATCTCTGCTTCCTAAATACCGCGGTGCATCTCCTATAGAAGCCAGCATAATGAGTGGCGATGAGAAGACAGGCGTTACCATTATGTATATGGCAAAAGGACTTGATACTGGAGATATCATTGATCAGGCAGAAGTTGAGATAGGTTTACATAATACAGAAACTCTTACAGTTAAGCTTTCAGAGATTGGTGCTGATTTAGTAGTCAAAGTAATGGCTGATATTGAGGCAGGAACAGCAAAGAGGACACCACAGAATGATGATGAAAGCTGCTACTGTGGTAAGCTTGATAAATCAATGAGTGTTATTGATTGGAAAAAGCCGGCCGTAGAACTTGAAAGATGTGTAAGAGGTCTTTATCCATGGCCATGTGCCTGCACAACAGTTGGCGATAAGAATATTAAAATAGTAGAAGCCGAGGTTGTGGATGTTGCAGATGATTCTGTAGAAGTTGGTAAGGTCTGCGAAGTTACAAAGAAGTTTTTTGTAATTAAGTGTGGTGAGAAAGGTCTTAAGATTAAGAAGCTTCAGCCAGAGGGAAAGAAACTGATGGATACGGTGGCATTTCTCAATGGATATAAGCTTGAAGTGGGAATGTGATTTAGAATAATCTGGGAATTAGGATATGGATACGAGAAGGATTGCATTTGATATTCTAAAGAAAATTGAATCCGAAGATATTTTTGTGGGCGAAGTGCTGGATAATGCACTTCGCCATTTGCAGTTTAATGATAAGAGAGATAGAGCTTTCATAACTCGCCTGGTTGAAGGCGTGGTGGAGCGTAAAATATCTCTGGATTTTTTGATTGAGAAGTTCTCTAAGAAGTCAGGTAAGCTTCGAAATGGTAATCAGAATAAAAAGAACAGTAATAATGGGGCTAATATCAGGATTATTCTGAGAATGGGCATTTACCAGATTAAATATATGGAGTCTGTTCCTGACAGAGCTGCGGTTTCAGAGATGGTTGATCTGACTAAGGCGCTGGGACTGGATGGAATGACTGGATATGTTAACGGACTTCTTCGTAACGTAGTCAGAGCCAAGGAAGATAAAAAACTGGATAGTTTTCTTGTCAGCCGTATGGATGTGAGATATTCCACACCACAGTGGCTCTGTGACTTTTTGGTAGAAACCTATGGAAAAGAAATGGCCAGAACTATTCTGGAAGATCAATATAAAGAACACGACACAGTAGTTCGTATTAATTCACTAAAAACTAGTAAAGAAGAACTTCGCGAGATGTTTGAGGAAGCAGGAGTTGATGTTAAAGATGGCATTTTATCTGACAGATGCCTTCGAATAAGTGGCTATGATTCCATAAGAAGACTGCCGGGATTTAACAAGGGACTCTTTACCGTTCAGGACGAAACCTCGACATATACTGTTGAACATATCGGAATAAAACCAGGAGATAAAGTGCTGGATATTTGCTCGGCGCCTGGAGGCAAAAGCCTGCTGGCATACGAACTTGCCACGGATGGTGACAAAGCTGGCGTGATAGTTTCGAGAGATATTTCGGATAAAAAACTCGATAAGATCCGAGAGAATGCCGAAAGAATGGGTGCCTCGTTAACCGTTGAAATAGGAGATGCAACAGAACTAGATAAAGATTTAATTGAGCTTCCGGATGATGAAAAGTTTGACGTAGTAATAGCAGACGTCCCATGTTCAGGCCTAGGAATAATCGGTCGAAAGAACGACATCAAGTACCACGTAACTCCAGAATCGATGGAAGAACTTGCCGTGCAGGGACTTAAGATTCTTAAAAACGCCTCAAACTATCTTAAGAAAAAAGGAACCCTGTGCTTCAGTACCTGCACCATAAATCCTAAAGAGAATGGTGAAGTAGTAAAAGCGTTTTTAGATGAAAGCGATTTTAGTATTGTTGAAGAAAAAACCTTCCTTCAAGGAATCGACGGTAGCGATGGTTTCTATTATTGCATTATGAAAATAAGTCATTAGGGACCAGGTCTCACTGACTTATCATTGACTTATGAGGAGAGTATGGATATTAATTCTTTGTATTTGGATGAGTTAACTGAATATTGTGTGGAAAAGGGTTATCCGAAGTTCAGGGCGAAGCAGATTTATGAGTGGTTTCATAAGAAGCATGTTTCATCTGCTGAGGAGATGACGAATATTTCCAAGGACATGAGGGAAGAGCTGGATAAGGAGATGACTCACGTTAAGTATGTAACTCATCAGACGGACAGTGAGGATGGCACCAGGAAGTTTCTTTTTGAGATGGAAGATGGTCAGATGATAGAGACTGTATTTATGCAGTATCATCATGGTAATTCTATTTGTATTTCATCTCAGGCGGGCTGTGCAATGGGTTGTAAGTTCTGCGCCTCGACTATAGGAGGATGCATTCGTGACCTTACAGCAAGTGAAATGCTGGGTCAGGTTTATATGGCCATGAATCTTGTCAATAAAGAGATAGAAGAGAAGAATGATCATCTAATTTCCAATATAGTTGTTATGGGTACAGGTGAGCCTTTCCAGAATTATGATAATCTTATTCGCTTTATAAAGATCATAACCAGCGAAGAAGGATATAATCTCAGTGTCAGAAATATCACAGTTTCTTCATGTGGTATTGTTCCGAACATCAGGAAACTGGCAGATGAAGGACTTCCTGTAACTTTCGCTCTTTCTCTTCATGCTCCGACAGATGAACTGAGAAAAACTATTATGCCAATAGCAAACAAGTACACAATAGCTGATACTTTGGATGCCACAGACTATTATTTCCAGAAGACAGGACGCCGTATTACAATAGAGTACAGTCTTATGAATGGGGTTAATGATACTCCGGAGTGCGCCGAAAAACTGGGTAAACTCCTTGCGTCACGAAATAAGATATCAACAAAAATAATTAATAGAACTACGAATTCTACTTCTGAAGGGCAAAATCATTTGGGAATATACCATGTAAACCTTATTCCTATAAACCCCGTAGATGAGCGAGAATACAAGGCTGGCAGTAGTGATAGCATAGCCAGCTTTAAGAAAATACTTGAAAAATATCGAATAAATGTTACTATTAGGAGAGGTATGGGCAGAAATATTGACGCTGCCTGTGGACAGCTAAGAAGGAAGTATGGTTTATGAGTTTAGTATCTACTGGTAGAACAGACAAAGGTAGAAAAAGAAGCAATAACCAGGATAGCATATTTGTCAGCAATACTCCCGTTGGACCTCTTCCTAACCTGTATATAGTTGCAGACGGAATGGGTGGACACGCAGCAGGAGACTTTGCGTCCAGATATGCTATTAGTATTGTTATTGACTTTATAAGTAAATCAACTGTATCAAATCCAATCTCCTTACTTCGAAGAGCTCTTGTGTATGCCAGCAATGAGTTGTACAAGGAAGCCGAGAAGGATAAGGATAAGATGGGTATGGGAACCACTATGGTTGCTGCTGTTATAGTTGATGATAAACTATATGTTGCTAACATTGGTGACAGCAGACTTTACATTATTAACGATGACATAAAGCAGATCACCATGGATCATTCTCTCGTGGAAGAGCTTATAAGAAGTGGACAGCTGGAGAGGAATAAAGGAAGAAATCATCCAGAGAAAAATATTATAACCAGAGCTATGGGTTCCAGAGATGAGGCTATGCCTGATTTCTTTGAAGTTACGGTTGAAGAGGGAGACCATATTCTGCTTTGTTCAGATGGTCTTTCAAATATGGTTGAGGATGATGAAATTAAGGATATCGTTCAGGATAATGCTGTCCTGGATCAGGCCGTATCCACATTAATAAGTAGAGCTAACTATTATGGCGGAAATGATAACATTTCAGTAATAATAGTTTCTATATAGAGAGGTAGAGTTTAAGTTATGTTAAAACCTGGAACAATATTAGACGATAGATATGAAATAATAGATGTTGTCGGAACAGGAGGAATGTCAACTGTATATCGCGCTAAGGATGAGAGACTTAAAAGATTTGTTGCTATAAAGGTTCTTAAGTCCGATTATAGTTCTGACCAGAATTTTGTATCCAAGTTCCGTGCGGAAGCACAGTCATCAGCTGGACTTACACACCCTAATATCGTCAGCGTATATGATGTTTGCGAAGATGACGGAAGATATTTCATAGTAATGGAGCTTGTTGAGGGCATTACTCTTAAGGAGTATATAAACCTCAATGGAAGACTGTCAATGCAGCAGGCTATCGATTTCTCAATTCAGATAGCATCAGGTCTTGAGGCAGCTCACGAGCACCATGTAATCCACAGAGATATTAAACCACAGAATATTATTGTTTCTAAGAGTGGAAATATTAAGGTGACAGACTTCGGTATTGCAAAGGCTGCTACCTCTACAACAATGTCTACAACCGGTATCGGCTCAGTTCATTACATCTCGCCTGAACAGGCAAGAGGTGGATACAGTGATGAGAGAAGTGACATCTATTCACTTGGTATCACAATGTACGAAATGGTTACAGGTCGTGTTCCTTTTGAAGGCGATACAAACGTAGCCATCGCGCTTATGCATATCCAGAATGATATGATTCCACCAAGACAGCTGTACCCAGACATCTACCCAAGCTTTGAGAAGATTATAATGAAAGCTTCTCAGAAAAAGCCTGAAAGAAGATACCTTACAGCTGCAGCTCTTATAGCTGATCTTAACAGAGTTAAAGATAATCCAAATATAGATATAATTGTAGCTCCATCAACACTTACAGGTGTTCCTACACAGCAGTTTACAGCTGAGGATATGGAGAAGATTAAGAACGGTTCTGCTAATAAGTACGATGCTATGGATAACACAATAGTTGCAGACAGTTCTGAAGTTAGACCTGACAGAAGCCGTATTGATGCGCTTCTTAATCAGGAGGACGAAGATTTTTATGATGATACACCTTCCAGAAGAGGTGGTCTGAAGAAGATAGATGACGACGATGACGGTTATTCAATGGATGATGATGACGATTACGATCCAGATGATGAGTCTGATGTAGATCCAAAGCTTGAGAAGGCCGTTATGATCGGTGGTATTGCAGCAGCTATTATTATTGCTGTAATCGTATTTGTAGTAGTTGGTAATATGATGGGCTGGTTCAGCTTCGGAAGCAACAAGAAGACTACAGAAGCTACTACAGAGGAAGAGACAGAAGAAGAGAAGGTTAAGATGATCGATGTTGTTGGTCTTAGTGAGAAGGCTGCTGACAAAGATCTTAAAGAAGCCGGATTCACAAACTACAAGTTTGTTGAAGAGAATTCTGTTGATGTTAAAGAGGGATATGTAATCAGCCAGAACGTTGAATACTTAACTGAGATTACTAAGGATACAGAAATCATCATAACAGTCAGTGCTGGTGCTGAAGAAATTTCAGTAACTGACGTTAAGGGTATGGATGAGGATGATGCCTATGCCGCACTTGAGGCACAGGGACTGAAGCCAAGCAGATCCTACAAGTTTGATGAAGAGGTTGAAGAAGGAAAAGCTATTTCTACAGACCCTAAGGCAGGAAGCTCTGCAAAGGCTGGAGATTCAATTGTAATCTATATCAGCCAGGGTGAAGAAGAAAAGACAGTTGAGGTTCCTGATCTTGCTGGACTTACAGAAACAGCTGCAAAGGGAAGTCTTGAATCTAACAAGCTTACAGTTGGAAATGTAACTTATGAATTCAATTCAGATGTTGAATCTGGTAAGGTTATAAGACAGAGCGTTGCTGCTAAGACAGAGGTTAAAGAAGGAACTACTGTAGATATCGTTATTAGTAACGGTGCAGAGACAAAGACTTACTCAGGTAAGGTTACAGGTAGCATCTCAACTAGTGATGAAACACTTGCAGCTTCAACTGTAACAGTAAATGTTTATATCAATGATGATGGTGGATACCATCTTGCATATACAACAACACAGTCTGGTGGAACAATCAATGTAGATGGATCAGCTAGTGGTCTTTCATACAACAATGGTACTGTTTCATACACAGTTGTTGATTCAAACGGTGCAGATGTATCATCAAGCTACAGCAAATCACTTACACTTTCATATGCAAATGAGTAGATATGATATTAAGAGGAAGAATAATTAAAGGAATCGGCGGCTTCTACTATGTAGATGCCGCTGGTGTTTTATATGAGTGTAGAGCAAGGGGCCTTTTCCGTAAGCAGGGCATAACTCCGCTGGTAGGAGATATGGCCGATATAGAGCTTATCAGCGAAGAGGACAGAACTGCCTATCTGGTGGATATAGCTGACAGAAAGAGTGAGCTTATAAGACCAGCGGTGGCAAATGTGGATCAGGTGATGGTAATCTTTGCCTGCACGCATCCAACCCCAAATCTGGGACTTATCGACAGATATCTCATAAATATGGAGCTTCAGGAAGTTGAGACTGTACTGGTCATAAGTAAGGCTGACCTGGTATCTGGAGATGAATCCATAAACAATAAGGATACGAATGATAAGGATATAGACGATAACGAAGCTGAGAGACTGAGAGATATTTATAGTAAAGCAGGATATAGAGTAATAGTTCTTTCTAACACTACTGGCGAGGGGTTGGACGAAATAAAAGAGCTTCTGAAAGGCAAGATGACTGTTCTTTCTGGTCCTTCCGGTGTTGGTAAGTCTTCGCTTATAAATAACTTGGCGCCTCATTATGAAGGCGAGACAGGTGATATAAGTAAGAAGCTTGGTAAGGGGAAGAATACAACCCGCCATACCGAGATAATAGAAATAGAGGATATGGAAGATTCCTTTATTATCGATACTCCGGGATATAGTTCTATTCAGCTCCTGGTAGAAGAGGAAGATGATATCCGCCTCTATATTCGTGAGTTTGAAGATTTAAATGGCAAATGCAAATTTGGTGGATGCGTTCATATGGCAGAGCCGGGATGCCTGGTAAAAGAAGCTGTCAGCGACGGACGCATTTCGCAGGAAAGATATAATAGCTATACAGATATTTATAACGAGATAAAAGACAGGAGGAAATGGTAGTGAATTTACTTGCACCATCAATGCTATCGATAGATTTTGGACATATGGAAGATGAACTTCGCACGGCCATAAATGCCGGCGCGGATTTTATTCATGTTGATGTGATGGATGGAATGTTTGTTCCTAATATTTCTTTTGGACCTCCTGTAATAAAGTATGTGAAGAAAGCAGTGCCAGATGCAAAGCTGGACGTTCATATGATGGTTCAGGATCCAGTAAGATATCTGGATAAGATTGCCAGCATAGGCATTTATAATATGACTATCCACTACGAAGCTACAGACCACATTAAAGAGGACCTGGAGGCTATTAAGGCTGCGGGAGTCAGACCGTGTGTTTCAATCAGCCCTGATACTCCTGTGAGCGCTCTGGATGATGTTCTGGATATGGTGGACATGGTGCTCCTTATGAGCGTTTATCCTGGCTTTGGTGGACAGAGCTTTATTGAGAGTACATTTGACAAGATAAAAGAGCTTGTAGAAAAGAGGGAGGCGAGAGGCCTTAACTTCGATATAGAAATTGATGGTGGCGTTACACTGGATAACCTTCAGCGGGTTTTGGATGCAGGGGTAAATGTTATCGTTGCAGGTTCAGCTATCTTTGGAGCTGAAACAGAAAAGAATACTAAAGAATTCCTGAGAATAATGAAATGAAAATACTTATAGTTGCCGGTGGAGAATTAGATAATGAGCTTCTTAAAGAAACAGTAAGAGAGATGGGGGACCCATTTGTTATTGGTGCGGACAGAGGCGCTCTGAGACTGATTCAGAACAATATCAAAATGGATATTGCCATCGGTGATTTTGATTCTGTGGAAGAAGTGGAGAAAGAAATGATTCTTTCTGCAGCAGAATCAGAGGTTCTTCAGTCCGAAAAGGATGATACAGATACAGAACATGCTTTCAGGTTCGCTCTGGAAAAACAACCTGAAGAAATAGTGCTTCTGGGTTGTACAGGACGTAGAATGGACCACAGTCTGTCCTGTATTGGTATGCTGAGACAAGCCCTCGAGAAAGGCGTAAGAGCGTTTATAGTTGATACCTATAATCGCATTAGTATTTGCCAAGGTATAGTGCAGATAAAAAAAGAAGAGCAATATGGAAAGTTTATTTCCATCCTTCCATATGGCAGCTCAGCTAAAGGAGTTACCATGAAGGGCTTTAAGTATGAAATAGAGAACGTAGATATAGATGCGGCATATAGCCTGACAGTAAGTAATGAAATTACTGAGCCAGTCGCAACTATTAGCTGCGATGACTATTATATTCTTTTGGAGACCAGAGACTAATGGATATTCGTAAATACGTATTAGGAGATGCTTCGCCAATTAAAATAGGCCTTACATCGTCTGTCTTTCTGACAGGTTTTATTGGCGTGGTAATATTACCTTTCTACCTGTATCTTTTTGGTGCAGGTATTTTTTGGCAGTTCCTGGGCGTGCTTATCAATATCATTATCATCTGGAACCTGGAATCCTACAGACTCATGCGCTACGCAAAGAGGAGTAAGAGAATCCTCACAATCCCAGGGTATCTGGAACATAGATTCGGAAGCAAGGGCTTCTATGTAAGAGTTTTTGCTTCTGTCGAGATAATTATTCTATCTCTTGTGATAAATGCCCTCATTCTTAAAGAGGCTGCATTTGTATTTGGAAAGATATTCAATATGAATGTTGGTACAATATCCATTCTTATTATGTCTTATATCACTCTTGCAATTGGTTGGTTTGGCGTGAACTTCATGCTCAAGTCAACCAGGATCAGAGCAATATTCCTTTTAGTCGTTATTTCATTTCTGGTTGTTTTCCTGCTTATGGATGTTGGAATAAGTACCCTGATAAGAAATATGATGGCGACAGATATTACAGGAAGCGTCAGCAACTACCTAAACGTTTTATTCCATAATGGAGAACCCCTTGAACTTGAGGATTACATCTCCATGATATCAATGGGATTTTTGGCTTCTGGTATGCCTTTTATGCTTGGGCTGTTTTTTGCGGAAGAGGATGGCAAGGCAATAAGAACAGGCAAGATGATATCTCTTATATTTGTAATTCTTTTCTTTATGGTTCTGGCCTGTCTTGGTGCTGTATCCAGAGGAGTGCTGTTCCCAGAGAAGATTACAAATTCCCTTTCAGAATATATTACCCTTTTGTTTGAACGTATAGAAAGGATGAATGCAATCGGAACTGTTTTTTCTGCATTCTATATGGTTGTGGTATTCCTTGGATTTTCATCTGCACTCGAAGGCTCGCTTCATGCTACTATATCTTCGGTTTATGAAGACATTCTGATTAGTGGAAGGATCATGAGGATTAATCATAAGAATGACAGAAGGAATTTATTCATCATTGCAGTTCTTTGCGGAGTTGCAACTGTGGTTCTTTCTATGTGTATCATACAGAATTCCTTTGCGGTTATTCTGGTATTTATTGCAACCCTTGGTTGTTCTATATCACCAACTGTTTTTATGTCTCTTGTCTGGAAAAGAATGAACAGATTTGGAGCCTTGGCTGGACTTATTACAGGTCTTGTAAGTGTGCCACTTTTTAAATACGCTCATTTATTCAGAGTTGGAGAGGTGAAGGGTTCCCTTTGTGACCTGCTTGGAATTAATTCGGTAATCCCATCTATGATGGCAACATTTACCATGATAATGCTAGTAAGTCTTATAACACCAAAACCTGAGGAGAAGTATATAGATGAATTCATGGAAGTTCGTAATCGTATTACTGAATAGAATGACCAGATTTGATTATTATTTTATAGACACAAAGAAAAAACACCCCGTTTTCACGAGGTGTTTTTAATATACACTATTCATAGGGTGAGAGAGTTATGAAAAATCTATGGTTTTAATATAAACTATAAATATGAATAAGTTATGAACGAACTTTAAAATATATGTAAAAGTGGTGTAAAAAAGCATGATGTATGATATAATACACACGTTCAAAGCTCGGAGGTAAACTATGGTTAGAATGAAAGGTTCAAAACAGAATTTTGCACAGGCAGTTGATAATATTTCGTCTGTTGATGAGGATGATCTTCTGGATATCAGCCCAGAAAATGTGTCCGGTGATCAGCTGAAAAAACGTATTGACGAAGAGCTTGACGAGGTTATCGAAGAGGCTGAAAAAGAAGCCGATATAGAAAAAACAGATAATAATGAAATAACAGTAGAAGAGAAGATAGAAGTTACTTCTACGGAAGAGAAGGTAGAAGAAAAGCCGGTTGAAATTGATGAAGAAAAACCGGAGAAGACTGTAAAGTCAAAGAAGGGGAATAAAAAAATGGGGAACGCATTGGAACGCGAATTAACAAATTCAGAAGAAGAGCTCACAGGCATGAGTGAGAATACAACATATATCACAAAAGGTACTACAATTACTGGAGACCTGGATGTAGACGGCGATGTTGAGATGCTCGGCAGAGTTGAAGGTAATATCAAATGTACTGGCAAGCTTGTTGTAGGCGGAGTTGTTACTGGTAACATTGAGACTGGTGATTTCTATGCTGAGAGCGCTCATGTTGAAGGAGAAATTCTTTCGGGTGGAATTCTGAGAGTTGGTGCGGGTTCCGTGATAGTTGGAAATGTAAGTGCTATGGATGCTATGATTTCCGGCGCAATAAAAGGAGATATAGACGTTAAGGGTGATGTGGAAATAGGTTCTACAGCCGTTATCGTTGGTGATATTAAATCTAAGTCAGTTCAGGTTAGCACTGGTGCTGTGATCGAAGGAATGTGCAAGCAGGTATATGCGAGTGTTGATGTAAATCAGTACTTCGGTGAAGGCATTCAGAATCTGGACATAAACAAGTAGGAGGGACAGCGTGGAATTTAAAAGAATACTACTGAAGCTGAGCGGTGAGGCTCTGGCAGGAGAAGCACATCATGGTTTCTCAGATGAAGAGGTTTCAAGAGTCGCAGCTGAGGTTAAGAAGGTTGTAGATAAAGGTATACAGGTTGGTATCGTTATCGGTGGTGGAAACTTCTGGAGAGGTCGAAGCTCAAACGATATGGACAGAGTTAAAGCAGACCAGATAGGAATGCTTGCTACTGTTATGAACTGTGTATATGCGGCTGATGCATTTAGAAGGGCCGGAATGAAATGCAGAGTTACATCTCCTTATGCAATAGGTGATGTTACAGAGCTCTTTGTAAGAGACAAAGCTATAGAAGCCATGGAAAATGGAGAAGTTGTTTTCTTCGCTGGCGGAACAAGCCATCCATATTTTTCAACAGATATGGCAGCGGTGCTGAGAGCAATCGAAACTCAATGCGATGCCATTTTATCTGCTAAAGCAATTGATGGTGTTTATGACAGCGATCCTAAGGACAATCCAGATGCAAAGAAATATGACTTTATGAAGATGTCTGATATTGTTGATCAGAAGCTTCAGGTTATAGACCTTGCATCAGCAGTTCTGGCTATGGAAAATCATATGCCAATGCTGCTTTTCGGACTTAGTGAAGAAGATTCTATTGTTCGCGCTGTTTCAGGCGAGAAGATAGGAACCATGGTTACAGCTGATTAATATTTATATGGAGGGTATACAAAATGAACGACTATGAAGAGAAAATGCAAAAGGCGATTGATTCACTTACTGCAGACTTTGCAACAATAAGAGCGGGACGTGCAAATCCACACATCCTGGATAAGATAAAGGTTGATTATTATGGTACACCAACAAACCTTCAGAGTGTTGCTAACGTATCTGTACCAGAGGCAAGAACTATCATGATCACTCCTTGGGAGGCATCTATGATCAAAGAGATCGAGAAGGCTATCATGATTTCTGATCTTGGTGTTAATCCTAACAACGATGGAAAGAACGTAATCGTTAACTTCCCAGAACTTACAGAGGAAAGACGTAAGGAACTTGCTAAAGACATTAAGAAGAAGGGCGAAGATGCCAAGGTTATCGTTCGTAATGCAAGACGTGACGCTAACGAAGCTGCTAAGAAGCAGAATAAGGCGGGCGAGCTTTCAGATGATGAATATGCTGATGCTGAGGATGACATCCAGAAGGCAACAGATAAGTTTGTTAAGGAGATTGACAAGCTTGTTGAATCAAAGACTAAGGAAGTTCTTACTGTATAAGATTGCATTAGAAACTTCTATCAGGAGACTTAAATGAGCGAAGAATATAAAATTCCGCAGCACGTTGCCATTATCCTTGATGGAAATGGCAGATGGGCAAAACAAAGACATATGCCTAGAAATTATGGCCACAAGGTTGGGGCTGATAATCTGGAACAGGTAATTGAGGATGCATGGGATCTTGGAATTAAATACCTTACAGTTTATGCATTTTCTACTGAGAACTGGAAGAGATCTGTAGAAGAGGTTACAGGTCTTATGACAATCCTCAGAGATTTCCTGAGACGTTCCATAGATAAGGCTAATAAGAACAACATGCGTGTGCGTATTATCGGTGAAAGGTCAAGGCTTGATAAGGATATCGTTGAAGCTATTGAGAATCTGGAAGAGACTACCAAAGATAATACTGGCATTCAGTTTAATGTTGCACTTAATTATGGTGGTCGTGACGAGATAACACGTGCTGTTAAAAAGATAGCAGATGAGATTAGCGAAGGCGTTATAACGAAAGAGGATATTACTGAAGAGTACATCTCCAGTAAACTGGATACAGCTGATATACCAGACCCTGATCTTCTTATCAGGACAAGTGGTGAGTTGAGGATTTCTAACTTCCTGCCTTGGCAGATTTCATATTCGGAATTTTATTTTTGCAATACACTCTGGCCGGATTTTGACAAGGAAGCTCTTAAGAAGGCTATAGATTACTATAACGGTAGAGACAGAAGATTCGGTGGGGTATAAAATGTTTTGGACTAGGTTAATTAGTGGTGTAGCACTCGTTATAATTTCATTTATAGTGCTGTTTATTGGCGGACCGGTAACGGGCATTTTTGCTATGGCACTTTCACTTATTGGGGTATTTGAATTTTGCAGAGTATACGGCATTGAGAAAAGATCACCGGCAGTTTTTGCTTATGTATGGACAGTGCTTTACTATGTAACATTAATGCTGGGCAATATGAAGATACAGGGATTTACCCTTAGCTTCTTAGTACTTCCAATAATGATTACATATCTGCTTGCTATACTTGGTGTTTATGTTTTCAGATATCCTGAATATCATGATAGAGAAATAATGGCATCGTTTATGTCATTCTTCTATGTAAGCGTTATGCTTTCATATCTCTATAAGATACGTGTTATGGATAATGGCGGTTACTATGTAGTCCTTATTTTCCTTTGTTCATGGGGAAATGACACTCTTGCATACTGCACGGGCATGCTTTTCGGAAAGCACAAGATGTCACCAAAGCTTAGTCCTAAGAAGAGTGTAGAGGGACTTATAGGCGGAATAATAGGAGCTGGAATACTAGGCTGTTTATATGGCTTTTTCCTGAATGGAAAGATTGATACTCAGTTTAATATTTATCTGACACTCTTTATAGTATGTGCGCTTGGTGCTATACCAGCAGTCATCGGTGACCTTGCAGCTTCTGCAATCAAACGAAACAATGATGTGAAGGATTACGGAAAACTAATACCAGGTCATGGTGGTGTGTTGGATAGATTCGATAGTATGATATTTACGGCACCTATAATCTATTATCTCGTAAGATTAGTTGTTGGATAATGGAATAGCTGATTTAATGAGGTGTAAAATGAAAAACATTTCAATAATAGGTTCCACTGGTTCGATAGGAACACAGGCCTTGGACATCGTTCGTTCCAACGGGGATCTAAATGTTGTTGCCCTCTCATGTGGCAGAAATATAGAACTAATTGAGAAACAGGCTAGGGAGTTTAATCCCGAGCTTGTTTCTGTTATGTCTGAGGAAGATGCAGAAACCTTAAGAGTAAAACTGGCTGATACTAATATCAAGGTAGCCAGCGGTATGGAAGGACTCTGTGCTGTCAGCTCATATGATAAAGCGGACATGGTACTTACTGCAGTTGTAGGTATGATCGGAGTAGAGCCAACCCTTGTAGCAATCGAAGCTGGAAAGGACATTGCTCTGGCAAATAAGGAGACTCTTGTAACAGCAGGGCATCTTGTTATGAAAGCGGCTGCTGAAAAAGGAGTAAAGATTCTTCCAGTGGACAGCGAGCATAGTGCTATCTTCCAGAGCCTTCAGGGGAACCGTAGAGGCCTTCAGAGTGAAATAGATAATCCAGTATCCAGAATACTGCTTACAGCCTCAGGAGGACCTTTCAGAGGGCGTAAAAAGGAAGAGTTGGAGAATGTTACTGTAGAACAGGCTCTTAAGCATCCTAATTGGTCTATGGGACCTAAAATAACTATCGACAGTGCAAGCATGGTTAATAAGGGACTTGAAGTTATAGAAGCTCACTGGCTTTTTGATACGGATATAGATGATATTGAAGTTCTCATTCAGCCACAGAGCATCATTCATTCTGCAGTAGAGTATAAAGATGGTGCAGTTATAGCACAGCTGGGAACACCAGATATGAAGCTGCCAATCCAGTATGCATTTTACTATCCTGAGAGGAGATATCTTGCAGGAGAGAGACTGGACTTTACAAAGATTAGCAGCATAGTTATTGAAAAACCTGAATATGATACATTTCTTGGAATACCGCTTGCAAAGAAAGCAAGCCGAATTGGTGGTTCCATGCCGACAGTTATGAACGAGGCTAACGAACACGCAGTGGCTGCATTCCTGGCAGGTAAAATCAAATTCTTAGAAATCTATGAAATGATTGAATATGCTATGTCACAGCATACCGTAATCCCAGATGTAGACCTGAAGGGAATACTCGAAACAAGAGACGCAACCGACGCTCTACTTAGAGGAAAATACAATGTTTGAATCGCTTAGGTTTTTTATAGAATTAACCTGGAAAGAATTTGTTGAATGGGTTTATGCTAATAATGATTCAATTCCTTTATATGTTGTAAAAGTTATTTTAGCGGGTTTTTTCTACATCATTATTAGTGATGCGTTAAAGAAACTGTTTAGGAGATTTCAGGCGAAAGCAGAGGCGCATGGCGGGAATCATATTATATGCAGCTTGGCATTTGGCTTGATACTTTATGCTATTCTGGCGAGCATCATTCTTTCTTTGTTTAATTACTTAAACAAAATAGAAGTATCTCCGATCGTCACAATTGTTGTACTACTTTTTATCTTCCTTTTGCTTGTTATAAAAGGAGTATTTACTAAACTGATCACAAAGCTCATACGTAGTATCAGGAGTATAGCAAATGGGGATGATTATGATTATTATTCAGATCTTACAGTCATCCCACTTCCTAGATTTCTTAATCAGAAAACTGCCAGATTCTTGATTGAGATAATAAGCAAGATATTAATTGTTACAGTAGCTACGTTCTTTATTTATTTCAGTTATCAGGGAATTATATATCTACTGAATTCTGGCGGAAGAGAAATATCTTATGTATTTGTTTATCCTGATAATGTCATCTCGTCTGAACTGGATACAACGTTCCATGATGACCCAACGCTTGTTAAGCAGATCCCTATTTATACTGATGACAGTGTAAAGGTAAAAACTGATGGAGAGCTGAATATTATCTATATAAATAATCAAAGGGTTGGATTTAATACATATGGTAGAGAATATAAATTCTATGGTGTTTCAGTAAACCAGCAGGAAGTACAGATTTCACGAAAGATGACATATCATTATGACGAGATAAAGCAGAGTATCCAAAGCATATATGGTACAAAGTCAAATGTATTCTTTTATCATAATTCACAGAATAATGATTGTCTTGTTGTAATGGTGAATCAAACCTCAAACCGAGTGGTTAGTGTGTCATATTTTAATGATTATGAAAAAGTTTCAGAATCTCTGATGATATCATTAGATTAACCATATTGGTAATCTAGATTTTAAGATTGGTGTTGTATGAATATAATTGCAATTATAATTACATTTGGTTTAATAGTTTTCGTACATGAATTCGGACATTTTATTTTCGCGAAGATGAACCATATAAAGGTAAATGAGTTCTCAATTGGAATGGGACCTTCTATCGCAAGCTGGAATAAAAACGATACGCTTTATTCTGTAAGGGCTCTGCCTCTTGGCGGATATTGTCTGATGGAAGGAATGGGTGAGGCATCTGATAGGAAAGATGGATATAATAACAAGTCCGTTCTGGCAAGGCTTTCAGTTTCTTTTGCAGGACCATTCTTCAACTTTATTTTGGCCTTTCTTTTGTCGATTATTATCTGTCATTACTATATGATAGACGAGCCTGTACTCACAAACATTATGGAGAACAGTGCGGCTGAGGAGGCTGGTTTTGAACCAGGCGACAGGATATTAGAGTTAGATGGTAGCCACATTTATAATTACCGCGAGATTACTCTTTATTCTATGATGAATGATCCTGATAAACCTGTAGATATTACTTATGAGAGAGATGGAAAGACTTATAATACAACGCTGACAAGACGTAAGGATGCCGAGACTGGTAATTATTATTTTGGATTTTACAGCACTGGTAGAGAGTCTGAAGGAATAGTGGACGAGCTTTACTATTCAGTGCTTGAAGTAAGGTTCCAGATTAAGACTGCCATAAGCTCCGTAAAAATGATTTTTACGGGTAAGGCTAATAAAGATGCAGTTATGGGGCCAGTAGGTATCAGTAATACTATGAATGATATCATTGAAGAGGCAAAGGAAGAGACTAAGGAAGAAAGTGCATGGACTCAGTTCGTAGTCGTAATGCTGAACATAATAAACTTCGCAGTTCTTCTTAGTGCAAACCTGGGTGTTATGAATCTGCTGCCTGTACCGGCACTCGACGGTGGACGAATACTATTCGTTCTGATAGAGGCAATTTCAGGAAAACCAGTGCCACCAGAAAAAGAAGCGATAGTAAACGGAATAGGAGTTGCTCTTTTAATGCTCCTAATGATATTCGTATTCTTCAATGATATCGGAAACGTTATTCACGGGTGATAAATATGACATACAGAGAAAATACAAAAAAGATTAAAATCGGAAATGTAGAGATAGGTGGCGGCAATCCAATCGCCATCCAATCTATGACTAATACAGAAACTTCAGATATTGAGGCTACAGTAGATCAGATACTTAGACTCGAAGAAGCTGGCTGCGACATTGTAAGATGCACAGCTAATTCTGAAGCGGCAGCCAGAGCATTTGAAAAGTTGAAAGAAAGAACTCATGTTCCACTTGTAGCAGATATCCATTTCAATCATAAGATGGCTATACTTGCTATGGAAGCAGGTGCTGATAAGATAAGGATTAATCCTGGTAATATTGGTTCAGCTGAAAATTTAAGAGCTGTTGTTGATGTGGCAAAACAGAAGAATGTACCTATACGTGTAGGTGTAAATAGCGGCTCTCTCGAGAAACAGTTTATAGAGAAATATGGCGGAGTAACTGCGGAAGGAATAGTTGAGAGTGCTCTTGATAAGGTCAGAATGATCGAGGAACAGGACTATGACAATATAGTCATAAGTATAAAATCCTCTGATGTTTTAATGTCTGTAAAAACTCATGAGCTTATTTCAGAAAGAACAAAGTATCCGCTTCATGTGGGAATTACCGAGTCAGGAACCCTTTGGAGTGGCAATATTAAGTCTTCCGTTGGGCTTGGTATTATATTGGGACAGGGTATAGGAGATACTATAAGAGTATCACTTACTGGCGACCCTGTTGAAGAAGTAAGAACAGCAAAACTGATTCTTAGTACTTTAGGCCTTAGAGAATCAGGAATAACGCTTGTTTCCTGTCCAACATGTGGAAGGACACATATTGATCTGATAGGACTTGCTAATCAGACAGAGAAGTTAATAAGTAATTACAAGAATCTGAACATAAAAGTAGCTGTAATGGGCTGCGCTGTAAACGGACCTGGTGAGGCCAGAGAGGCTGACCTAGGAATTGCAGGTGGCGAAGGCGAGGGTCTGGTATTTAAGAGGGGAGAAATCCTTCGTAAGGTACCACAGGATCAGCTGCTGAACGAATTAAAGAAGGAGCTTGATAACTGGGATGGAAAATAATGATTTCAAAAAGTTTAAAGAAGTCTTTCCAGGTATTGAACTAGATGATGATATTTCAGAATATTTTGATAATGTCGAAGTAACAGAGGTTGAGCTGATAAAGAGCACAATGACAATGTACGTGCATATGGTTTCAACTCATCTGATTGCCAGACAAAACATAAAAAAGGCGGAGGAAGCAGTCCGTCTTTTTGTGTTTGGGGAAGATGTTGGAAGAGTTGTACTTGTAGACAGATACCTTCTTTCAGGACAGTACAATCTTGAAAATCTCGTAAGAATCTATGGTGATAGCATTTTAGATGAACTTAGAGAAAAGAGTGCTGTAGAGCTTGCGCTGATCAAGATGGCTGATAAGAAGATAAAGGACAACATTCTCACATTTGAAATGGTCGAGGGCAAGATGGCTCTCGAAAGAAAGGCTGACATTGAAAAGTTTTATAATCATCTGTTCGCATCTAAATTTGGTATGAATGTCAATACTGTAGTCAAACTGGTAAAGGCTGAATCAGAAATAGAAGAGGAAGAAGAGGAAGTTGTAAAAGAGGTTGGAGAAGCTCCAGCCCGAGTTGATGTACTTAAGGAAATGGAGAAGAAGCTTGAAGAGGCATATGATGCTGATTCAAATGTGGTTTCCATTACACAGGATATGATTCTTAAGGGAAGTGGCGAAAGTAACGCCAACAAGAAAAAGGATTACAAGGCGACAGCCGAAGAATACAGAAAGAAGAATTATAACGATCTGGACTGCTTCTATGGTAAAAATGTTGAGGGCGATATAGTAGGCATAAGTACCATTGTAGAAGAGGTTCCTAACTTCGTTGTTATAAAGGGACAGGTTGTTAGTACAGAGGAAAAGCCTATCAGAAATGAGAAGACTATTCTTAAGGCTTACATCACTGACTTTTCAGATACTATTGGCATTAAGCTTTTCGTAAAGAATGATGACCTTGATCCAATAAGAGATGAACTGAAAATAGGTAAGTTCGTGATGGTCAAGGGTGTTCCAACTAAGGATACCTATGCAAAAGAACTACTTATTGATAAGGTAGATGGAGTTAAATCCATACCTGATTATAGAGTAGCAAGAGTAGACGAGGCACCTGAGAAGAGAGTAGAGCTTCACCTTCATACACGTTTCAGCGAAATGGACGCTGTAACGCCTGTAGAGGGTGCTATTCAGCGTGCTCTTGACTGGGGACATCCTGCAATTGCTATTACCGATCATGGAGTAGTTCAGGGATTTACCGAGGCTGAGCATTATCTGAAGAGTAAGGACTGCACTGGTGATAAGGATAACTTCAAGATACTTTACGGTGTTGAAGGTTATTTTGTAGATGACATTAAGACACTTGTTATGAATAGTCATGGACAGAGCCTCGATAGTGAATATGTTGTATTCGATATTGAGACCACAGGTCTTTCGTTTAAGTTCTGTAAGATCATTGAGATTGGTGCCGTGCGTCTTGATAAAGCAGGTAACGTTATAGATAGATTTTCAGAGTTTGTTAACCCCGAGGTTCCTATTCCGTACAGTATAGAGAAGCTGACATCTATCAATGACAACATGGTTAAGGATTCAGATACAATAGACAAGGTTCTGCCAAGATTTCTTGAGTTCTGTAAAGGTGCCATGTTGGTTGCTCATAATGCAACATTCGATACTACATTCATAAGAGTAAATGCAAAGAAGCTTGGCCTGGAGTACGATTTTACTGCTTTGGATACAATGACTCTTGCTTATATTTTCCTGCCTCAATTAGGAAAATACAATCTGGACAGACTTACTCATCATTTTGGTCTTGAGAATAAACATCACCATAGAGCTTGTGATGATGCTGAAGTTACATCTGGAATTTTCATAGGACTTATGAAGATGATAAATGAGTCCGGTGCCAAGACAGTGGATGACCTGAATAAGATGGGTAAAGCTTCGCCGGATGCGATAAAGAAGGCTAAGTCTTATCATGGAATGATCTTCTGCAAAAATGAGACAGGTAGAACAAATCTTTACAGACTCATTTCTGAGGCACATATTACTTATTACGGTGGAATAGGAATGGGCCAGAGACCAAGAATTCCTATGTCACTTATTGAGAAATATCGTGAGGGACTTATTGTTGGTTCAGCATGTTCATCAGGTCTTCTTTATTCTGCTATCCTTGATGGAGCGGAAGATGAGGAGCTGGAGAGAATTGTACGTTTCTTTGACTATCTGGAAATTCAGCCAGTCGAGAATAATGCTTATCTTATAGAGGATGAAAAACAGGAGCAGATAAAAAGCTTTGATGACCTTCGCGAAATCAATAAGCAGATAGTTGCATTAGGTGATAAATATGATAAACCAGTTGTAGCTACAGGAGATGTTCACTTCCTTGATCCTGAAGATGCCATATACCGTGCAATCATTCTTGACAGTGTGCGTATTAAACGTATGTCAAAGAATAAGAGAGATGAGCTTTTAGAAGAAGTTCAGAGAAAGATAGATGCGGGAATCATTAACATTCACGATGACCCAGTTAAGAGGGAAATGAAAGAACAGCCGCCTCTCTATTTCAAGACTACAGAAGAGATGCTTGAAGAGTTTTCATATCTTGGAGAAGAAAAGGCTAAAGAGGTTGTTGTTACAAATTCTAATCTCGTTGCTTCATGGATTGATAAGATTTCACCTGTACGTCCAGACAAGGCGCCACCAAGAATTGAAAATTCAGATCAGATACTTAGAAAAATATGCTATGACAAGATGCATGAAATGTATGGACCTGAGCCACCTGAGATAGTACAGAAGAGACTTGATAAAGAGCTGGATTCCATTATCGGTAATGGATATTCGGTTATGTATATAGTTGCACAGAAGCTGGTTTGGAAGTCAAACGAAGATGGATATCTGGTTGGTTCCAGAGGTTCCGTTGGTTCTTCCTTTGCAGCCACAATGGCAGGTATTACCGAGGTTAATCCACTGCCTGCACATTACCTGTGTCCAAATTGTTTTTATGCAGAGTTTGACTCAGACAGAGTAAAGGCCTATGCCGGCGAATGCGGATGTGACATGCCAGATGCCAATTGTCCAAAGTGTGGCACTAAGATGAAGAAAGAAGGCCATGATATTCCATTCGAAACGTTCCTTGGATTCAAGGGTGATAAGGAGCCGGATATCGATCTTAACTTCTCTGGTGAATACCAGGCAAAGGCGCATGCATATGTCGGTGAGATATTTGGAAAAGACCATTCCTTTAAGGCGGGTACAGTAGGTACCGTGGCTGATAAAACAGCTCTTGCTTATACAAGAGACTATTGTAAATATAGAGGCCTTGAGAAGAGATGGCAGGAGATGGAGAGACTCTCCAAAGGATGCATAGATGTTAAGAGAACAACTGGTCAGCATCCTGGTGGAATTATTGTTACTCCTGACGATGAAGAGATTTACAGCTTCACCCCTGTTCAAAGACCAGCTAATGATCAGACGGTAGATATCATTACAACACATTTCGAGTACCATTCTATCGATCATAACTTACTTAAGTTCGATATTCTTGGACACGATGATCCTACCATGATCAGACGTCTGGAAGATCTGACGGGAATAAACGTAAAAGATGTTCCGTTCGATGATCCAAATGTAATGGAACTGTTTAAGAGTACAGAACCTCTTGGTATAACACCGGAAGATATGGGTGGCGTTCCACTTGGATGTCTTGGTGTTCCAGAGTTCGGTACAGAGTTTGCCATGCAGATGCTTATAGATGCAGATCCTAAGAGCTTTTCTGACCTTGTTCGTATAGCAGGACTTTCTCATGGTACTGACGTTTGGTTGGGTAACGCCCAAAAGCTTATTCAGGAAGGTACATGCGAACTTTCAAGTGCTATCTGTTGTCGTGATGATATTATGGTATATCTGCTTAATCAGGGACTTGATTCAGGTGATGCATTCACCATTATGGAGCGAGTTCGTAAGGGTATAGTTGCTAAGGGTAAATGTAACGAATGGCCAGAGTTCAAGAAGACCATGGAAGAACACGAAGTTCCTGACTGGTACATCTGGAGCTGTGAGCAGATTAAATACATGTTCCCTAAGGCACATGCTGTTGCATATGTAATGATGTCCTGGAGAGTTGCTTATTTTAAGATTTATTATCCACTGGCTTACTACGCAGCATACTTCAGTATCAGAGCAGATGACTTCTCCTATGAGGTTATGTGCCAGGGCGAAGACCATCTTGATACAGTACTTGAAGAATATAAGGCTATGGATAAGAATGCTATGACTGCATCTGAAAAAGGCCTTCTTAAAGATATGAAGATTGTAAAAGAAATGTATGCCCGTGGTTTTGAGTTTATGCCACTGGATATTTATAAAGCTAAGGCTGACCGTTTCCAGATAATAGATGGTAAGATCATGCCAAGCTTCCTTTCTATAGATAAGATGGGTGAAGCCGCAGCAATCCAGATGGAAGAGGCTGCAAAGGGGGGGCGTTTCCTCTCACAGCAGGAGCTTAAAGACAGAGCCAAGATTTCAGGTACTGTTATCGAAAAAATGGAATCCCTCGGAATCCTTGGTGACATGCCTAAAACAAGCCAGCTGACATTTGACTTTTTAACGGAATAATAGGATAATTTGAAATTATGATAAAATCAGTGATTTTTGATTTGGATGGCACACTCCTTGACACTTCAGAGGGTATCATCAGTTCAGTTGAAAAAATGATAGATCACTTTGGGTATAAGAAGCTGACCCGAGAAGAACTCGAGACCTTCATTGGTCCACCCATTAGTAAGAGTGTTATACGCATATACGGTCTTTCTGATGAGGAAGCTCTTGAAGCTATGAAGTATTATAGAGTGGTATATAAAGCTGAACCAGAAGATGGTTCAAAACCAGATCTTTTTAGAGGGAGCATATATCCAGGTATGGAAGAGCTTCTTCAGAAACTAAGAGCTGATGGTTATAAGGTTGGCGTTGCTACTTATAAACCAGAACATATGGCAAAAGCACTTTTGGAAGAAAAAGGCTTGACCAAGTACTTTGATGTAATACATGGTGCTGACCTTGAAGGAAAGCTTACAAAAGCTGATGTGGTTTCTTTATCTATTAAAGAGTTAGGTCATACTCCAGAAGAAACGGCTATGGTAGGAGATAGTGATAATGATGCTATAGGTGCCGAAGGTGCGGATACACTTTTTATAGGAGTGACATATGGCTTTGGATTTAAGACAGAGTCTGATGTAAATGATTTTAATAACATCGGTTATGCATCAACCCCACTTGAAGTAATAGATGTTGTAAAGAATTATAATAAATAATTGTTAACAAGGAAAAATTATGAACCCCGTAAAGAAGTTTCTCACTACAAGTAAAAATATAGAGAAGTCTGGTGCAATCTGGAACATGATTGCCAGCCTTATGTTCTCATTCCAGCAGGTTATAGTCTCGATGGTTATAACTCATGTTCTGGCAAAGGACATAGGTCAGGTTATGGCAGGTATGTTTGCCATTGGCTATGCAGATGCAAATCTATTTCTGTGTTTAGGAAAATACGGTGTAAGATTTTTTCAGGTTTCAGATTTAGAAAAAGAATACAACTTCAAAGAGTATAGACTTGCTCGTATAATCTCGACTGTTGCGATGGTGGTTGTTTCGGGTGTATTTGTTATTATTACAGCAAATACAAACAGCTATTCATTAGAAAAAGCACTCATTGTTTTCTGGGTATGCATGCTTAAGGTTCCAGATGCTTTTGAGGATGTTTATTTCGGAGAGTATCAAAAGAATGAACGCCTTGATGTCGCATCTAAGATGTGGGCTATTCGATATATAGTTACGATTGTTTTAATGATTGCTCTTGTTATTATCACAAAGAACTTGCTTCTTACAGTTGTTGTTTCAACTATTGCAACATTTATTATCATGGCTGTATTTATCCTTATGACAAAGGAATTTATATCTGAAACAAATGCGCCAAAGATGAACAATGTTTGGAAACAGCTTTGGGTTACACTTCCTCTTGCATTAGGTGCTTTTCTTGTTTTCTATATTGGCTATGCACCAAGACTTGCAATAGATACATTTATACAGGATGATACCATCCAGTCTATATATACTTATCTGGCTATGCCAGTATTTGTAGTACAGATGATGATGACATTTGTCTTTAATCCATGTGCTTACAGAATATCGAACTACTGGGATAAGAGACAGATGAATGAATACGTTAAAGAATGTTTAAAGCAAGGTGCATTCTTGGTTGTAATCACAGTATGTTGTTTTGTTGGAGCTGCTATTTTGGGAGTGCCTGTATTATCAGTGCTCTTTAATGTTGATATGGCTCCATATAAGGTGGATCTTCTGGTTATGATGATTGGAAGCGGATGCCTGGGACTTGCTACACTTCTCGGAAATCTGCTTACAGTAATGAGATATCAGAAGGCTATCCTTTGGGGATACGCGGCTTCTGCCATAATTTCATTATTAGTCTCAAATAGGGCAGTAAATGAATACGGTATAAGAGGAGCAGTGTTCTCATATGTCGCTATACTTCTGCTTCTTTGTCTTATTTTTATCGGTGAATTTATATACGGTGTATTAAAAAATAAAAGGAGTTCAGTATGATTCTTTATATCGATCCTGGAACAGGAAGTATGCTGATTACTATTGTTATCAGTTTACTTGGTACAGCTCTTTATTTCTTAAGAAATCTCTTCATGAAGCTTAAGTTTTTTGCTAAGGGCGAAAAGGTTGACAAAAATGCGGATAAGATACCTCTTGTAATCTATTCAGATCACAAGAGATATTGGAATGTCTTTGAACCTATTTGTGATGAGCTTGAAAAGAGAGAAATAGATACTGTATTTATGACTCAGTCTGAAGATGATCCAGCTCTTGATAAGGAATACAAGCATATTAAAGCAGAGTTTATTGGTGAAGGTAGTAAAGGCTTTGCAAAACTTAATAACCTTAATGCAAAGGTTGTGCTTTCCACAACTCCAAGCTTGGATGTTTTTCAGTGGAAGAGATCTAAAAATGTTAATTACTATGTGCATATAGCCCATATGCCTAATGATATATCAGCATATAGGATGTTCGGATTGGATTATTATGATGCTATTCTTTTATCAGGTGAATATCAGGGAAAACAAATTAGAAAACTGGAAGAGCTTAGAAATCTTCCAGAGAAAGAAATTGAGTATGTAGGTCTTCCTTATATGGATGTTATGCTGGACAGGGTAAAAAAAGCGGATAAACCTAAAAATCATGAAACTACTGTGATCGTTGCACCTACGTGGGGGCCAAGTGGACTTCTTAATAAATATGGTTCAGAATTATTAGATAAACTTATTGAAACTGGCTACAAAATTATTATTAGACCACATCCTCAATCGTTTACGGCTGAAAAAGAAATGATAGAAGAATTGCAAAAGAAATATCCTAATTCAGATCAAGTTAGCTGGAATAGGGATACTGATAACTTTGATGTGCTGTATAATTCTGACGTTATGATTTCAGACTTTTCAGGTGTTATTTTTGACTATAGCCTTATTTTTGATAAACCTATTATTTATACTGAACCGGATTTCGATGATTCGATATATGACTGTGCATGGCTTGATGAAGAGTTATGGACTTTTAAGGTTTTACCAACGATTGGTAAAGAATTATCAAAAGAGGATTTTGACAATATAAAAGAAGTAATAGATTCTTGCATAAAGTCTAAAGAATATTCAGTAGGAAGAGAAAAAGCTCGTGAAGAAACTTGGATGCACTTAGGAGAGGGTAAAGAACGAGTTGTAGAATATCTCGAAAAAGCACTTTCCAGAATTGATGAAATAATAATAGAAAAAGATACTGATAATGTTGCTGAAAATAAAATAGAAGATATATCTGAAGATCAGACAAAAGGAAATAATAAAGCTGAAAAAAAAATATTTGAAGAAACTATAGATGAGGAGGATGATTAATATGATAATAATAGATATACTATATTCATTGATAATAAAACCTCTTATTCTTGTTTTTGATTTAATTTTTTCTTTCTTTTTAAATAAAATACTATATGTTGGTTGGTCTATAGTTATTTTGAGTATAGTCGTAAATATATTAGTTTTACCGCTATATAATAAAGCTGATTCTATGCAATTAGAAGAAGTTGAGAAGAAGAAAAAAATATCCAAGTGGGAGTCTCATATCAAGAAAGCGTTTAAAGGCGACGAAAAGTTTATGATGCTTCAAACATATTATAGACAAAATGGGTATAAGCCATATCAAACGTTAAAAAGTGCCATGCCGCTATTGCTTGAGATTCCATTCTTTATTGCTGCGTATCAATATTTATCTCATCTTCAATTATTAAATGGCATGTCGTTTGGTCCTATTACAGATTTGTCAAAACCAGATGGCTTATTAAGATTATTTGGTCTTAATATAAATATATTACCTATACTGATGACAATTATTAATTTTGTTTCGGGGACAGTATATAATCGATTAGAATCATTAAAGGACAGAGTACAGCTTTATGTTATAGCGGCGGTTTTTTTGGTGTTGTTATATAATTCACCTTCAGGTTTAGTTTTATATTGGACCTGTAACAATATTTTTTCGTTTTTGAAAAATGTGACATATATAGTTATTGAACATATTAAGAAAAATAATGGTGTTAAACAAAAAATACAATCAAAAACAATGAAAAAGTCAAAATGTCACTTTAGCTATTTCCTCATTTTTATGAGTGCTTCTCTACTTTTGTCATTGTTAGTAGGTGCTTATATACCTTCATTGTTAATTAGGTCATCTGTTGAAGAGTTTATTAGTTATCAAAGCTTAATTAATCCTTCTATATACATAATAAATAGTTTACTAGTGGGAATTGGTTTGTTTTTTGTATGGATTGGTGTGTTCTTCTTCCTTTTGGATAATAGAGGGAAAATGATTATTTCATCTACATTGTTTATTTTATGCATAATAGCTTTTCTTAACTTTTCGTCTATTCCTTTTGATTCGTCTATGACGATGTTTTTGACTATAAATTCACGAACGCAAGCCACACCATTATTAATAGTTAGAAGTATAATTGTTATTATTTCTGCATTTGTTCTTGGAGTTGTATTGGTTAAGTATAAAAGAAAAGCAATCAGTTTTGTTCTTGTTTTTTCTATGGTATCATTTGTGATTATTAACTTTTATTTGATATTAGATGTTTATAAAACTGCAGATTATAAAATTGGTATTATAAAAAAATACGATAATATGCCAGAGGTTCATCTCAGTAGAAATGGTAAAAATGTTGTTGTAATAATGATGGATAAAATGGTTGGATATTATGTACCTTTTATTATGAACGAAAAGCCCGAATTGCTATCCAGCTGGGATGGATTTACATTTTATCCTAATTGCATTTCCTTAGGAACTGCGACAAACGGTGGTTCTCCTGGATTATATGGAGGTTACGAGTATAGCCCTGAAAACATAAACAAGAGAAATGGTGAACTATTAAAAGATAAACAGAATGAGGCATTGAAGGTTATGCCAGTAATGTTTCTGAATGATGGTTACGATGTTACTGTAGGTGATCCAACGTACGCAAATTATGAATGGATTCCTAATCCAAGCATTTATGATGATTATCCGGATATATATACATATATATCTGGCGGAAAACTGAATCCTAAAGATTTGTATTATTCAAAGGATGATGTTTTGTATAGAAATCTGATTATGTATGGAATATATAGGTCTGCACCTATTTTTTTACAGTCTAAAATCTATGATGGTGGTTATTATGGATCGGCAACTACAACATACTCCAATGGGATTGGATTGTTTTGTAGTAACACTTATTCCTCGGGATATGGTATTAGTGAAGAGTTTTACAATGAGTATAGTTTCTTGATGGGTTTATCTGATATTTCAGTTATAGTTGATGAAGAATGTAATACATTTAATATGTTCAGTAATAATACGACTCATGAGGCTAATTTACTTCAGGAACCTGATTACACTTTAAGTGCAATTGTTGATAATACTACGTATGATAATGAACATCCGATTAAATACACTGCTGACGGACAGGAATTGAGTCTATACAATAGAAGTAATGAAGAAATAAAAAAAGGTGTTCATGCGGAATCTGAGACTTTTTATAGGGTTATGTGTTATCATTCAAATATGGCGGCAATGATAAAATTGGGGGATTGGTTTGATTATTTAAGAAGTGAAGGGGTATATGATAATACAAGAATCATAATCGTATCTGATCACTCTTGTCCTCTGGGATTAGATCAAGATTTGTTTTTTCAATTGGAATTTGCAGATGGAAGTAATGTCTGGTATGACATGCTAATGGCTCAAAGTACATTATTGGTAAAAGATTTTGATGGGAAAGGTTTTAAAACTGATAATAAGTTTATGACTAATGCGGATGTTCCCACAATTGCTACAAAAGATTTGATTGATAATCCTAAAAACCCATTTACAGGAAATGCGATAAGTAGTGAAGATAAAGATAAAGGTCCAGTGCATATAATGGTTACAAAAGATTGGCATACAGATATAAATAATGGATGTACATTTATGAAAACGCATTGGTTTAGTGTTCATGACAATATTTTTGATGAAACTAACTGGGATTATTATGGGGCATATTAATAATATCGGTGATTATCAAAAGTACTTTTTATGGTATTAAAAGATTTCAGGGATTCACCTTTTTTTTGCCGGTTTTATGAAGAGACTATAATTAAATGTTTTTGGGTTTGACATTTGAATATCTATTAAAAGCCATGTCTTCGTACATGGCTTTTTCTTGATATTTACTCACAAATGGAGTATTATAACTCTGTATGTAATTAGTTTCGGAAAACGAAGGGAATAGAGTATGGGAAATTTTGAAAATCAACATACACAGGATGTTAATCTTGAGAGAGAGTACACCATAGAAGTGTCAGATATTATTTCTGAAGTCTATGAGGCGCTTTCTGAAAAAGGTTACAATCCAGTAAACCAGATTGTTGGATATATAATGAGCGGAGATCCAACATATATTACCAGTTACAAGGGTGCGCGCAGTCTTATTATGAAGGCAGAACGTGACGAGATTCTTGAACTGTTAATGGAAAACTATATAGAAACGAGACTCAAATAATGAGAGTTATGGGACTTGACTATGGCGACAAGACAGTCGGTGTAGCTATTTCTGATGAGCTGCTTGTAACAGCACAGCCTATTGAAACAATAGAAAGAGAACGTGCTAATAAGCTCAGAAAAACTTATCAAAGGATAGAGGCTCTTATTAGTGAGTACAGTGTAGAAAAGATAGTGATTGGAAGACCTCTTAATATGAACGGAACAGAGGGCGAGAGAGTGGAAACTACCAGAGATTTTGCTGATGAACTCTCAAGAAGAACAGGGTTGGAAATTATAGAGGTTGATGAGAGGCTAACCACGGTTGAAGCTAATCGTATTTTAGAGGAAACAGGTGTTGCAAATTCTGCAAGAAAAGAATATATAGACAAGATGGCTGCTGCAATAATACTTCAGTCATATTTAGATTTACAGACTAATGGCTGATTCATATGCCAGCTGTAGTTTGGAGGACAGTTTTGAATTCGGAGAATAAAGAAACAGTAAAGATTATTCCTTTAGGTGGTTTAGAACAGATAGGAATGAACATTACTGCTATTGAATATAAGGACGATATCATAGTGATAGACGGAGGACTTTCATTCCCAGATGATGACATGCTGGGAATTGATCTTGTTATACCGGATATCACTTATTTAAAGGATAATAAAGATAAGATAAGAGGTATGGTAGTTACTCATGGACATGAGGATCATATAGGCGCCATACCATATATTGAAAAGGAAATGAATATTCCTATTTATACAACCAAACTTACAATGGGGCTTATTGATTATAAGCTCACAGAACATGGATTGATAGATAACATCCGTCGTAAGGTTGTAACTTATGGACAGATAATTAATTTAGGAATATTTAGAATAGAGTTTATAAGAACTAATCATTCCATAGCTGATTCATGTGCACTTGCTATTTACACACCAGCAGGAATAATAGTCCATACTGGAGACTTCAAGGTTGATTACACTCCTGTATTTGGAGGAGTAATAGACCTTCAAAGATTTGGTGAACTAGGTAAGAAGGGTGTGCTTGCTCTTATGGCTGATTCTACAAATGTGGAAAGACCTGGTTACACACCTTCTGAAAAAACAGTTGGTAAGACTTTTGATCATATTTTCGATGATAATAGAAATCATAGGCTTATTATTGCTACATTTGCTTCTAATGTAGACAGGGTTCAACAGATTATTAATTCAGCCTACAAGTATGGTAGGAAAGTGATAGTTGAAGGTCGAAGCATGGTTAATGTAATTAACATTGCTTCTGAACTTGGCTATCTCAAAATTCCAGATAACACACTAATTTCTATTGATGAAGCAAAAGAGTATCCCGATGAAAAACTGGTTTATATTACAACTGGTAGTCAGGGTGAAAATATGGCGGCACTTTCCCGTATTGCTGCATCAGTTCATAATAAGATTTCAATACAGCATGGAGATGTGGTTATATTCTCATCAAGTCCTATTCCAGGAAATGAGAAATCAGTATACCGTGTTATGAATGAATTGGAGCAGAAGGGTGCAAGAGTAATTTATCATGATACACATGTTTCAGGACATGCTTGCCAGGAAGAATTAAAGCTTATATATGCACTTACAAGGCCAAAGTATTCTATTCCTGTTCATGGAGAGTACAGGCATCTTAAGAGGCATGCTGAACTTGCTCAGGAAATGGGCATAGAAAAGAAGAATGTAAAGATTCTCAAATGCGGTGAAGTACTTGAAATAGGCGAAGAATTCTTTGATGTTGTAGATAAGGTTCCAGCTCATGGAGTATTCGTTGATGGTTTGGGTGTTGGAGATGTTGGAAACATTGTAATTAGAGATAGGCAGCATCTTTCCAAGAACGGTCTTATAGTTGTGGCAATCACTTTGGACAGTGGTTCAAAACAAGTTCTTGCTGGACCCGACATAGTGTCTCGTGGATTTGTATATGTGAGAGAAGCAGAACTACTTATAGAGCAATGTAAGGATGTTGTTTCAGAAACTATTTACAATTGTCTAGAAGATGGCAATGCTGATTGGAATAAGATAAAGAATAGTATTAAAGATGATCTTGGTGGTTTCCTTTGGGAACGTACTAAGAGAAATCCTATGATACTTCCAATTATATCAGAGGTATAGTATGGACAAGATTATGGAGGAGTGCAGAAATCTTAATCTGATGATTACTGACTCTGAAGAATATAAAAACTATATATTTGCACGTAACTCCATAAAAGCTAACGAAGATCTTTATAATTCGCTTATGGAGTTTAAGAGAAGATATGAAGATGTTATGAAGTACACGGATGGTAATCCGTATGATGAGATACTTAAGATTTATTATGAAAATGATGATCTTCTTCATAATTCTACAGTTAATGAATACTTAAGAGCAGAAAGTTCGTTATCGAAATTGATAAGAAAGATTATCGCGAAAGTAACAGACGGCATACGATTTGAGGAATAATTGATGAAGGCTTATACACAAGAGAGTAGACGAAAAAAAGCAATAAAAACTGAAAATAGATTACGTGTTGCTCTTTATTATGCATTCCAGCTTTTTGTAGATGTAATAATAATACTAATATTCGTAAGAGCCTTCTCTGCATCTTTCAATTTTGCTCATGAAATATTTTATGATTCTGCAAAGAATATAAAGAGTAAAGAAATTATAGAGGTTACAATACCACCGGATTCATCGACTAGTGTTATTGCTAGTACACTATATGATGCTGGGGTTGTAAAGAATAAATACGTAATGATTGCCAAGATAAAGGTAAATGAAGTTGGTGGTAAGATTAAGGCTGGAAAATATCAATTATCTCCATCAATGAAGTATAGTGAGATTCTTAATATCATAACTGGTGTAGCTACAGCAAATACTGATGATGAAAAGAAAAAAACTCAGGTTTCTACAGCGACTGATGCTACGGAAATTCATGATAACTCAGAAGTGGGTGCAGGTGAAGGATCCGAAGGTGATGATTTTACTCCGGAAGATGGCGGAGATGATGCTGGAAGTGATGAGGAATAGGAATGGATTATAGTAGGATAAGAGATTTTATAATGTCATACAGTAAAGATGATGAAGGTCTCTTAGGTGATATATATTCAAAAGCTATAGAAGAAGATGTTCCTATTATAAGAAGAGATACCGCAGATTTTCTGAGAGTTATGATTAGTATTGTTCGTCCTGAAAATGTTTTAGAGGTAGGAACAGCTGTTGCTTATTCTACTATGTATATAGCAACTGTTTTAGATTCTATTCATAAATCATTGGATTGGCATATTGATACATGTGAAATGGACGAGGGAAGAATAGCTGAGGCAGAGAAGAATATTTCCAGTTCTGATTATATGGGTAATATAAACTTGATCAAAGGTGATGCTGCGTTGTCATTAAAAAGTCTAGGTGGTTCATATGACTTTGTATTTATTGATGCAGCTAAAGCGCAGTATATGGATTACTTGGATGAATCTCTTAGACTTTCAAATCCAGGAACTGTGATTATTACTGATAACATTCTTTCTGATGGTGATGTTCTTGAATCTCATTTTCTCGTAGAGAAAAGAGATAGAACTATCCATGATAGAATGAGAGATTATTTATATAGAATAAAAAATGACGAAAGACTTGAGACTGCAATACTATCAATAGGTGATGGCGTTGCAGTTTCTGTGTGTTTATAAAGGCTTCCCCTTGAGGGGAAGCTGTCAGCGAAGCTGACTGATGAGGTGATAACAATATATGAGAAAAAAACCCGAATTACTAATCCCAGCTGGTGGTCTTGAAACTTTAAAGGTTGCCGTAGATTATGGCGCAGATGCTGTTTATATTGGCGGCAACCGATTTGGTCTTAGGGCAAAGGCAGATAACTTCACAAAAGAAGAAATGATTGAAGGTCTGGAATATGCTCATAATGCTGGGGTAAAACTATATGTTACAACTAATATATACGCCCATAATGAAGATATAGAAAAGGCACCTGAGTATTTTGAGGAATTAAAAGAAATAGGCGTAGATGCGGTTCTTATTTCTGATCCAGGTATTTTCAGTATCGCCAGGGATATATTAAAAGGTAGTAAAACAGAAATCCATATAAGTACACAGGCAAATAATACAAACTATATGACCTATAAATTCTGGAAAGATATGGGAGCAACGAGAGTTGTTGCTGCAAGAGAACTTTCTCTAAAGGAAATAAAACAGATTAGAGAAAATATCCCAGAGAATTTAGAGATAGAAGCTTTTATGCACGGAGCTATGTGCATTTCCTATTCCGGAAGATGTCTTTTATCAAACTACTTTACTGGAAGAGATGGGAATAGAGGTGCCTGCACTCATCCTTGCAGATGGAAGTATGCTGTAGTAGAAGAACATCGCCCTGGTGAGTATCTTCCTGTAGAAGAGGATGATAGGGGGACTTATATCTTTAACTCAAAAGATCTTTGTATGGTAGATAAGATTCCTGATCTTATAGATGCTGGTATTGATTCTTTTAAAGTCGAAGGTCGAATGAAGACAAACCTTTATGTTGCTGTAACAGCGAGAACATATAGAGAGGCGATTGATGATTATTATAAATCACCAGACCTTTACTATTCTAAGATAGAACATTATAAGGAAGAAATATCAGCTTGTACAATGAGAGACTTCACAAGAGGGTTCTATTACGGAAAACCATCAGAAGAAGATCAGATTTATGATAATAACACCTATATAAGAAATGCTGTATATATGGGTAGGATAGATAAAATAAATGAAGATGGAACAATTGAGTTTATCCAGAAGAATAAATTCCTGGTTGGTGATGAGTTAGATATAATGCTTATTGATGGCAGAAACGAGAAAGCTAAAGTATTAAATATTTGGGATGAGAGAGGCCAGGAGATGGATTCGGCGCCTCACCCAAAACAAAAGCTTAGAGTAAAGCTAGATTGTGATTCAAAACTGCTGAAAGAGGGGCTTATTCTGCGGTCTGACAGTACAGATTAAAGATAGCAATTAATGTTAAAAATATGGCAATAATTTAGAGTTGCTATGATTTTTTTACTGTGTTATAATTTCAATGTTATGGGTAGGTTACATAAAGTAATAATGAGGAGAGGTATATATGCGACTAACGGGTGCTAGAAAGAAGATTCGTATCGGAGACCTTCTTGTAGAAGCTGGCGCTATTACAGATGAACAGCTTCAGGAGGCTTTAGCCAAACAAAAAGAAGAGGGTGGTATGCTTGGTAATATCATCATGGATCTTGGCTTTATCTCCAGAGAACTTCTTATAACAGTACTTACAACCCAGATGGGTATAGAGTACTGCGAAGTCAGAACTATTCAAATCGACGAAAGTGTTTTAAATCTGGTATCAAAGGATTTGGTACAAAAGTACCATGCGATTCCTATAGGCTATGCTGAGGATAATCCTAATATCCTTCAGGTAGCAATGGCAGATCCAATGGACCTTATGGCCGTTGATGATATCAGCATTTCTAGTGGACTCCAGGTTGAGCCACTTCTTTCATTCCAAGATGACATAGACAATGTAATAGGAAAATTCTACGGTAGTGCAGAGGCTATGGAAGCTGCCGAGGCTTATCGACTTGAAATGGGTGAAGGCGCAACAGAAGAAGATGCGTTTAACGATGAAATTGATAATTCGCCTATCGTACTTCTGGTTAACCAGATAATTGAAGGCGGAGTTAGACAAAGAGCATCCGATATTCATATTGAAGCGCTCGAGACAAACGTTCGTGTTCGTTACCGTATAGATGGTGCTCTTAAGCAGGTTATGACATATGAGCTTAATATTCTGCCTGCTATTAGTGCTCGTATAAAAATTATCGGTGGTATGGACATTGCCGAGAAGAGAAAACCTCAGGATGGTCGTATTACTATAATAGTAGATAGAAAAGAGTTTGATGTCCGTGTTTCTATTCTTCCTACAGTGTTTGGAGAAAAGACGGTTATGAGACTTACCTCCAAGGAAGGACTTACAAAACCAAAGTCTGGACTTGGTTTCTCACCTGAAGAGCTTGAAGTTTTTGATGGTATCCTCAGTAACCCTCACGGAATTATCCTCGTTACAGGACCTACAGGTTCTGGTAAATCAACAACACTGTATACATCTCTGTCAGAGCTTAATACAGAAGATGTTAACATTATCACAGTTGAGGACCCTGTCGAGGCAAATATTAACGGTATCAACCAGGTACAGGTTAATGTTAAGGCTGAAATGACATTCGCCGCAGCTCTTAGATCAATCCTTCGTCAGGACCCTGATATTATAATGATAGGAGAGATTCGAGACGGTGAGACAGCACAGATTGCGGTTCAGGCCGCTATCACAGGTCACCTTGTTGTTTCAACACTACATACAAACTCAGCTGCATCAACTGTTACTCGTATTATTGATATGGGTATTGAGCCATATGTTGCTGGTGATGCCTTAGTTGGAGTTATTGCTCAGAGACTTGTAAGAAGACTTTGTACATCATGTAGAGCTCCAAGACTTGCAGATGAAGATGAGAAGAATGTACTTGGAGTTAAGGATCCAGAGGACGATGTTGTAATCTATGAACCAGTTGGTTGTCCACTATGTAATGACACTGGTTATTCAGGACGTATAGGTGTTTACGAGATGATGCCAGTTTCAAGAGAACTTCAAGCAGTTATTGCTAAAGGAGCTACTGCTGATGTTATAGAAAAGCAGGCTCTTGAAGAAGGAATGTCAACACTTAAGATGTCAGCGGCACGTCATGTTCTTTCTGGAGTAACATCAATAGCTGAAATGAAGAAGATAGTTTATACAACTGGTGATACATATTAAATAGAAGTAATAATAAATTTTACATATTATAATCAAGAAAAGATTGGGGGTAACTAGTATATGATAGATATGGACGAACTCCTTAGCCTTGCGGTTGATGAGAATGCATCGGATATCCACTTGGCGGTTGGTATCCCACCAAAGTTCCGTATTAATGGAGCACTTCAGGAGGTAGATGTACCACCTCTAAGTCCTGGAGAGGCTGCAGAGAGTATTGGAATGACAATGAACGAAAGACAGAAGGCTATCCTTAAGGATAGAGGTGAGTGCGACTTTGCTTACTCTGTTGGAGAAAAAGGTCGTTTCCGTGTAAATGTATACATGGATAGAGGTAACATGGCAGCAGCTTACAGAAAGATTGATACCGTAATTCCTAGACCTGAACAGTTAGGTCTTCCACCTGCTGTAGTAGATCTTTATAAGAAGAAGAGAGGACTTGTTCTGGTAACTGGTCCTACAGGTTCTGGTAAATCAACAACACTTGCTTCTATTATAAATAAGTGTAATGAAAATACTAGTAACCATATAATTACTCTTGAGGATCCTATCGAGTATATTCATCATCATAAGAAGTCGATAGTTAACCAGAGAGAGCTGGGAATGGATACTCTATCCTTTGATAATGCACTTAGAGCTGCACTTCGTGAGGATCCAGATGTTATCCTAGTAGGAGAGATGCGTGACCCTGAAACAATTCAGATTGCTATCACAGCTGCTGAAACAGGTCACTTGGTTTTCTCAACACTGCATACAATTGGTGCTGCAGCAACAGTAGACCGTATCATCGATGTTTTCCCTCCACATCAGCAGCAGCAGATTCGTATTCAGCTTGCAATGGTTATAGAGGGTGTTATTTCGCAGCAACTTATTCCGACAGCTGATGGCCATGGTAGATGTGCTGCTTTCGAAGTTATGTTAGCCACTTCTGCTATTAGAGCTCAGATCCGTGAAGGAAAGACTCATCAGATAGAATCTTCAATTCAGACATCAAGAAATGTAGGAATGGTTACTATGGATGATTGTCTTGTAGAGATGTTCAGAAATGGTCAGATTTCAAAGGAAAACGCACTTCTTTATGCACAGGATCAGCTGAATATGAAGAAGAATCTATACTAATTGTCAGCTGTTTGAAAATAGTGTGTAATTTTTGTGAAAATGGTTGAAATGTTAACTGTTTATTCATATATTATTTACAAATTAGTTGCAATTTTATGTAAAGTATTGTATAGTTTGATATATTTATTAAAATGTTCTAATTTTGGGCGGAGGATAGAATATGGCAAAGTATGATTATAGGGCTATTGATGCCAATGGTAAGGTAAAAAGAGGAACCATTGAAGCCAATAGCGAGGAAACAGCTAAAACCAAGCTGCGTACTGAAGGGCTGAATATCACTGAATTTGGCGAGAGTAAGGACATTCAGTTTAACTTCAAGAAAAAGGTAAAGAATAAGGATTTGTCTGTTTTTTGTAAACAGTTTGCTGCTGTGCTTAGAGCTGGTGTTCCTGTAATAGCGGCGCTTGATATGATGGCAACAAGTACTGAAAACAAAACACTTAGAGCTGCTATTGAAGAAGCTGAGGTTCATGTACAGAAGGGTGGAACACTTGCTGATGCATTAAGACTTAACAAGGATGTATTTCCTGATATGCTTTCAAACATGGTTGCAGCTGGTGAATCATCTGGTAAGATGGAAATCTGTTTTGAACGTATGGCTGCTCAGTTTGAAAAGGATGGACACATTGAAGGAAAGATTAAGAGTGCGATGATGTATCCTATCGTTATCCTTGTGGTTGTTACGGGTGTAGTAATTTTGATGCTTACATCGGTTATCCCTACTTTCTCTGAAATGTTCAAGGAAATGGGGGCAGAACTCCCAAAGGCTACACAGATGCTCGTAAATGCATCTGACTTTATGACAAAACGTTGGTACGTTGTATTAATTGCTGTGATTGTAATAATTGTTGCAATAAAATTATTCTCTCAGACAGAGTTTGGACAAGAGTTCAACGGAAATGCAGCGCTTAAGCTTCCAATTTTTGGTAATCTTAATGTAAAAACTGCTGCTGCTACATTCTCGAGAACATTCGCAACTCTTTTGGCATCTGGTATTCCTATGGTTGATGCTGTTGAGCAGACAGCAAATGTAATGAAAAATAAGGTCATTAGAGATAAACTGAAAGATTGTAAAGTTCAGGTTATGCGAGGAGTTCCTCTTTCAAAACCTATTAAGGATATGCAGATTTTCCCGGATATGCTTTCTCAGATGATGCATATTGGTGAAGAAACAGGTAACATTGAAGATATGATGGAGAAGGTTGCTGACTTCTATGAAGATGAAGTTGATCTTGCAACGGATGCTCTTACATCAGCGATGGAACCACTTATCATTGTTGTTATGGCTTTAGTCGTAGGTTCTATGGTTATTGCTATTTACTCACCAATCCTTAGTATGTATGACGCAGTTGATAGTTACTAAAATGAATGTAGAGAGTTTAACTCTTTATAGATAAATATGTAATATCGCCGGGCGAGCGGCAATATTATACACTATTTTAAAATCTTTAATTTATAAAGGAGAAGAGAATATGAAGAATAAAGGTTTCTCACTTGTTGAGCTTATTATCGTTATAGCTATCATGGCTATTCTTGCTGCAGCTATCGCTCCAGCGCTTATCCGTTACATTGACAAGTCTCGTAGATCAGACGATGTTGCTGCTGCAGAGACACTTAATACAGCTACTCAGGCAGCTCTTGCTAATGAGGATGCTTATGATGAGATTCAGTCTACAATTGCTTCAGCTGGTTCATCTGGTATTGCAATTGCTTCTGCTGCACAGGGTTCATCTTTCGCAGCATCTATCTCATGTCCAACATTCCTTGAGGAAATCAATTCATCAACAGCCAATAAAGCTCCATCAATTAAGTACAAGAAGAACGGTGCTTCATCTTGGAAAGTTGGTGTTAATGATGCTGGTAAGCCTGTAGTTTGGATCGTTACATCTGGTGGTGATCTTGAGCTTCAGCCAAGTATTCATAAGACATATAAGTAAGATTATTTAATTCATAAACAGGATGAAGTTTTGGGCTCGTCCCCCAAAACTTTGTCTTGTAAATTTTTGTGTTTAGAAAATAATCAGCGGTTTTTATTTTCTTCCTTTACATGTGTACTACGCTTTGTGGGTAGCGTATGCGTAAAGGGGGTAGGCCGCTCTTTATAAGGGTCTAGTGCCTTTAAAATAAAAACTACTGTAAAAAATGAGGGAGGCTATAGAATGGCAAAGAGTAATAGAGTCTTATCAATAGACATTACGAATGAAAGTATAACTATTGTAGAGATCACAGCTTCACAAAAGAAGCAGACCTACATCCATAAGGTTCTTATATTCGAGACACCTGAGGATAGTTTTGAAGACGGTCAGATTCGTGATCTTCAGCGTATGGCAGGTGAGATTCGTACACAATTGGCGGGTGCAGGTATCTCAAATAAAAATGCCGTATTTGTAATGAATTCTACCAAGATTGTTAATAGAGAGGTAGTAATTCCAGCAGTGCCTGAGAAGAAGGTTGCTGCACTTATTAATTCAAATGCATCAGAGTATTTCCCAGTTAATAATATAGAAGAGTATGTCATAGCTCATACAACACTTGAGCAGTTTGTTGATGAAAACGGAAACAAACAGCAGAGAGTTATGGCTGTTGCAGCTCCTGAAATGATGGTTAGAAGCTATTATGATTTAGCTCAGGCAGCTGGACTTAAGGTTCAGGATCTTGACTACATCGGTAATGCAATGCTTCAGCTTATTAAGACACAGACAACTGAGCAGTCTACAACTATGGTTATCCAGCTCGGTTCTGAGTCTACAGTGCTTAATGTAGTTAATGGAGATAAGCTTCTTCTTCAGAGAACAGTTCCTTATGGAACAAATCCTGTAGTTAATGTAGTAATGCAGGAAAAAGGCGTTGATGCTACCACAGCTATGACAATGCTTCAGAATGAAAGAATAATCACGGTTGACTTTGATGATAATGAAGCAACTGGTGCTTTCAGATATCTTATTAATAATATTGGACGTGTTATGGACTTCTATGCTTCAAAGAATCCTGACAATCCAATTGATGATGTATTCTTAACTGGTGATGGAGCACTTATTAGAGGTATTGATGGTCTCTTTAAGATTCAGCTTAATGTTTCTACAAGGATCATGGACAGCCTTTACAATGTTAAGTTTGATCCATCAATTGATCTTAGAATTTATAGCCCAGTTTATTTGATAGCTCCTATTGGTGGTGCACTTAATCCTATGGGATTTAGTCTTGCATCAGCTGGTGGAAAAGCTTCAAGCGGTGGTGGAGTTGGAGTTTTTGTAGGAATACTTGTTGCTTCTGCTCTTGTTGCTGCTGGTGCTGCATTCTATTTTATAAATAAGAAGAATACTCTTGAGAATAATAAAGCTTCTCTAGAGAGACAGATTGAAGAAAAGCAATATATAGAAGAAATTATTGCCGAGAGAGATGCTGCTGAAGCTAAGGCTGTTGATGTTCAATCTATGGATCTTTCAACATATCAGCTCAACGAGCAGTGCCTTGAGTTTATTAACAACTTAGAAGATAAGATTCCTTCTGATTGTGTTGTTACAGGATTTACTGCTTCTAATGATGGTGCTACTATACCAGTACTTGCTCCTTCATATGATTGTGTAGCTGATTTCATTATGCAGCTTAAAACAATCAAATGTGTAGATGACATTTATATTTCAGGTGTTACTAGTAATGTTGCTGAAGATACAAATCAGACGCAGTATGCATTTACTTTAACATGTGTTTACACAGATCCACATGCATCTACAGAAACAGATGCTGAGGAAGAGTAAAGGAGGGGACAGGTATGAGCGATACAAATAAGAAGATATTATTAGTTCTTGCGGCTATAGCAATACTTGTTTTAACATTTGTTTTTGTTATTAAGCCTAAGAGAGAAGAAATAGCATCACTTGAGAGTGAGATTAGTGAATTACAGGCCAGATATGATGACCTGTGTGAAAAAGAAAAACATAAGGATGAGTACATACAGGAAACTGCAGAGTTTAATGAGCAGTTTGATGAAGTGGTTGCAAAGTATCCAGCAGACCTTAACCAGGAATCAACTGTTATGTTCCTTAAGGGTGTTGAGGAAGCAAATGAGTTTGTAAATAACTCAGTTTCAATGCCAAGAGATACTCAATTTTATGTATTAGGACAGGGTGAAGTTACAGAAGCGGATGCTGTAGCAGCAGATTCGGAAGAAGGAGAAGATGCTCCATATGTATGTAGTAATGTAGCTTATGGTATTTCTTATAACGGTACATATGATGGTATTAAGGAATATCTTGATTACATAGCTAATTATAAGTATAGAATGGCAATTTCATCTGTTTCTATTACATATGATACAGAAGCAACAGAGCCACTTAAAGAATGTGCTGGATCAATTACACTTAATGCTTATTCAATTAGTGGTCCTAATAGAACTCCAGATAAGCCAACTGTTGATGTTGAAGAAGGTAAAGATAATATCTTTGTTGGTGATTTAGCTGCTGCTAGTGGATCATCTTCATATGATGATGATGCTGGCGAAGCAATTGTTTCAAGTCATAACCTTGTACTTATGCTCAACAATGCAAATAATGATTCAACATCTGGAATTATAGTTGCATCAAATGAAAGTAATGAAAGTACATATGTTACTTCAGCTGACAATGAAGTTAAGACACTTGATATAAATATCACTGAAGATGAAGGCAAGAATTATATGACTTATGCAATTGGAAGTGATGAAAAGAAGGTTGAAATTACATCCAGCGATGTAACTATTTATGTAAAATCTTCTGCAAGAGTTGACTCTAAGGATACAAATGGTGTTAAGGTTAATATAGCTAATGACACTACACTTAGTGTTTATGTTAAGGTTGTTGATGATGATAGCTCCGACCCAAGATTTAAGCTTGAGAAGAAGTCAGGAGTTGTAAAAGTTTACTAAGATTATAAGAATGGAGTGGTTGATGATGTCTAAATCAAATAACAAAGGTATCAGTTTGATCGATGTGATTATTGCTGTTGCCGTAATGTCAATTCTTATATCACCAATCATTGCTCAGGTTATCACAACTGTTGATACCAGTTCACGAGCAAAAGAAAGACAGTATGTGATCGATGATGCTGATAAGGTTATGGATTACTTTAGGTCAAATTCCTTGAAAGAATTATCACAGACTGGTTATAAGGGTGAAGACATAACTATCAGTAATTTAACAGAGAGTGAAGTTACTTGTACTGTGTATGATTTTGAGAGTACTGGCTCAGAGGATTATGATAATTATTCATATTTTGATGTTAAGTATAATGCAAAGGATTATACTTTAGGTGTTTATGATGATGCGACAGGTACAATCAGTCCATATGAAATCTTAGGTAGAGAAAACAATAGATATACTAGAACTGTTACTATTGATGATCTTAGTAATGTTGTTTTAGAGAATGGATTAGTTATTAATTATAATGCTGGTAAGGGTGATACTGCTGCAGATGAAGAACGTAAACAAAAGCTAACTGATTTAGGCTTTGAGTTTACTAATGAAGGCGCTGCAGTAATGTATGATTCAGATGGTCATGTAAATGCAGTTGCTTGTCTTAGTTCAAGTAGTACATCCTATACTAATCCTAACAAAGCAACTCCTATCATTACAGATATTGATAGTGAAAAGATGGCGATTATTGAAGGTGATGCTTCATCGATAGATAATCAGTTCCAGAATGATTTTATTGGTAATCTTATGTCAATAGTTGCTAGAAAGAAGTCAACATTGGAGGCACAACCTTATGGTGCTAATGGTCAGACAATGTATGACTATTATCAGGATAAAGATAATCTTAATAGTGCTTTTGATGATGCAAGAGCCAATAATGATTTTTATAGATTGATAAAACTAACTGTAGTTGGTGAAAATGTTGTTGCTGATAAACCTTCACATTATCGTGTTAAATGTGAGGTTTTCTATAAGGCTCAGTATACTTTCATTGGAGAATCTTTTGGTACAGATGCAGATAATGAGAAGTTTAGATATACTGTATTTGATAGAACATTTAATACTTCTGAACCACCTGATGTATTCTTTGTTTATGAACCTTTTGTAAAGAAAACTGATGCTAGTTACACTGCATATGCTGAACACGATTTTATTACTATTAAGAGTGATAAGTATACTTCAGGTGCTGTTGATGGTTATGATCCATCAAAGGTTTATCTTATAAAAGCTGACTCTACATGGGCTGAGGAAGTTGTTGGTACGAAGAGTAATGGTGGAGTCAAGAGAACAAGCCAGGAGATTGCTCAGGATAAGAAGGATAATGATACTGATCCACAGCATTATTATAATTACTTCTATTATGTTGATAACGGTGTAAATGTTCCTGTAGATATCAATGTAAATCAAATTACTGATAGTACTGATGCTACTGCTTTACCTCTTCAAATAATAACTAATATTTCTTGGAGACCAAATGATGATACAACAACATCATTAGATGGTTCAAATCCAATATTAAATAATACGGTTAATTATAAATATCAATTTACACTTGGTGTAAATGATTCTTCTTATAAACCTAATATTGGTCTTTCGGCTACGGAAGATGTTGCAGAATATCCTAAGTCTGGACAGGGTAGTGATATTGGTAAGATTAATTATCCAGCATCAACTAAGATAGAGCCAAGATATGCTCTTGATTGTCCAACAAATGATACTGTTGAATATGGAAGACTTTATTCTATGACAGTTAGATATCATAATGAAGACAGAGCTACGGAAGCGAATGTTTATACATACTTTACAGGTGCAAAGGGGGCGGATTAATTGAAAAAGCTTATTCATAAGATTAAAAATAAAATAAGTAATTCCGGTTCAGGCCTCATACTTGTAATTGTTGCTCTTGCTTTTGTAGGAATTTTAACTGGAGCTCTTTTAACAGCTGTAGCGTATGTCTATAGACTTAAGCTTTATGATTATAATGCAAAGAGTAATTTTTATTACTTAGAGCAGGCTATGGACGAGATTTATGCTGGTGTTGGATCGCAGACTATGAGTGAGATGCAGTCTGCATACCAGGAAACTCGTGAGAAAATAGTTTATTATGATGTAAAAACAAAGAGTTATAAAGATGTTGGTAATGATGCAGCTAATAAAATGTTTAAAGATGCATTTATGAGCCGTATTGCTAATCAGGACTATTTTAAGCCTGTATATGAAACTGGTACAACTAATATAGATTATGATCAAGGTATTTATAAAGAAATTCAAGGTATGATTTCAAATAGTTCTGTTGAACTCGTAAAAGAAAAGCTTGATGTTATATACCTAAACGAAAATGGAAAGCCTTATAACAAGGCTGATTCATCACAGGTGCTTGCAAAGGTTGTTTTAAAAAATCTTACTCTTAAAAGAACAGCAGAGTACGATAGATCTCAGGCCAAGGGTACATTTACTCAGACAATTTCAACTGATATTGAAATTTCTAGACCTGATTTTGATGTAAATTTCAATAATAATAATTTAGATATTGATAACCTCTTTAGTTTTTGTATGTTAGCAGATTCAGGTATTGAGATTAATGAGAGTCAGGGTTCTAAACTTACTGTTAATGGTAATATATATGGAGCTTCTGATTTCTATAATAAGACTTACAATGAGTATGACGATTTTGCTTCAAGCAAGATTACACAAAATGATTTTGTATTAACAAGATCATCAGATGGTGGAAGTTCAAATGATATAACTTATTCTATGAATAAGGTTTATAATAGAAATTATGGTTCTGACGCTGTAACAGATCTTGTTAATGAAAATTATAGAGTGAATAATTCCGCTAATAGAGATGATTATTTATATAATGGTGATAATGAACGTTCAAAGTATTCTGGACTTTACATTGATGGTGGTAATGTAAGTATTCTTGCCAATTATGTAATAATACCAGGTTCGCTTAGTGTAATGAATGCAGGCGATCTTACTATTTATGGTCGTGATGGATCAGAAATTGGTGAGTCTAATGTTTGGGTTGATGAACTCGTATTGGCAGGATATGTTCCAAAAGGAAAAAACGAGAATACAGGTGTGTTTAATGTAGCAAAGGGAGCAAATGCGTTCTTAAATGCTAATCTGTATATTAAGGATGATACTCAGATTGAATCTGATTCTGCAAAACTGAAATTATCAGGTGGTTATTATGGATATAGTAATAGCAGCACATCTGATGAAAGAATATTTGTTCCATCTACTAAGAAAGAAACTGGTACTAATAGATATGTATATCAGCAATTAGTTGGAACTGATGATGTTGAAAATCGTGGACATTATAACAGTAGTTCTATTATTGTAAATTCAGAAAACGCCACTGTTGATCTTTCTGCTCTTAATACTCTATATATTGCTGGTAGATCTTATGTAGAACTTTCTCATCTTAAAGATGGTGGAAAGAAAACATATCAAGATACATATACTGACGATGATAATAAAGAGTATAGGGTTGATGAATCGAGCAGTACTTATGAATATGATACTGATGTAGACGATTATAGAACTGGTGAGTCCGTTTCTATTAAGAGTACTCAGTTAGCATATATTCCAGAGAATGCTCCAAGAGCTGTTGATGATACTGGTAATGTAATTGCAGATCCTAAGAATTCTAGTGTTACTGTTGATCATTATGAATGTGAGATCGCATCTGTTCTTGGTACATCTTATCTTTTCCAAAAGTATTTTGGAAGTGGTAATCAGACAGTTTCTGTTATTCCTGTTATATATGTCGAGGATGAGGTACATAAAGTTGATGGTACCACATCAGACAAGGTTATGTACTATATAGATTTTGATTATGCGGCAGATAATGATCTTTTTGATAGTTCTGCTACTTCAGGTCTTAAAGCAAAAACAACAGCAAATGCAGGTAAATATGGTGACTATCTGAAGCAGTGTTTCATTAAAGATTATTTTGATTATATCAATTATGAAGATGCTTATGATGCTGGTCTTACAGCAGATATTCCTTCAGATGTTGATACAAATATACTTGACGATCCTGATCTTAAAGATGTTTTAACAGACGTTACTTATTATGAGGATCATATAGCTGGTCAGATTACAATTCCTGATCTTAGTGCTAATAATGTTCGTTCTTATTCAAGTGGTGTTATTACAAATACTGGTGAAACCTTATTTAAGGTTAATAACAAGAATGAATATACTGATGCTTTTTCTGGTACTACTAAGAAAGTTTCATTTAATGTAGTTACTGCTAAAGATAGTGTGATTGATAGTACTTTAGAGGGTTCAACTACCAAAGCATTTACAACTGGTACTGATGGATCAAAGGTTGATAATACTATCGATTTTTCAAAAGAATATCAGTCACATTATAATTATGTTAAGTGGGCACTTATGGATCTTGAGAAGGGTTCTGATGAGGCAGATATAGTTGATCAGATTGTAGCTGCAAATGGTGAAGGTTGCATAACACCACTTAATAGATATCTTAACTTTAATAATATTATGGATGATGATCCACTTATGCATTTCCCTACTGTTGGTGGAACTGCTCAAGCAACTAATATTTCTCCTGACAACTTAGATCTTGGAGATTATAAGGTTTATGTTTCCAAGGATGATATATCTTTAGAGTGTAAAGCTGGTGATAATAATACAATTACTGGTATTATTATTTCTGAAGGAGATGTATATTTTAAGACAAAAGAACAGCTTAAGGTTGATCATCCAGGTTGGACGGACGCTCAGCTTAATAATGCTGTATGTAATAATTTTAATGGTATTATTATTACAGGTGGTAAGATATTTGTTAATCATAATGTAACTAGTATTAATGCAACTGATCTTTGTAAGAACATAATTAATTCATGTATGACAAAGGCTTCACTTGCAGGTACTAGTGAGGGTACTGATGCAGAAATAGCAAAAGCTAGAAAAGAAGGTGCTCTTGCAATAAGAGTATTAAGCTTATTTAAAGCTTATGAAAATGATGCTTCTGCTGCACTTACTAAAGCTAATAAAGATATTCTTATAGCAGAGGGTGGAGAAGAAGAGACAGAACCTGAAAATGAGGATAGTCCACTTAGTATATCTAATATTGATTATTCAGACGTTATTAGATATAACAACTGGATGAGAAATGTTGATTAGGGGCGGTTATATGAAAAAATCTGTTTTTAGAAACAATAAGGGTTATTCATTAGTAGAATTAGTAATAGTTATTGCGATTGTTGCCATACTTGCTGCTATGGCACTTGTATCTGTTACAATTATTCATTCTGCAAGGGCAAAAGATTCGGCTTTAAAGCTTGACTCCATGGTTGCTGAAGTAATTACTAAGAGCAAAAATATGAATCCTAATGAAACAGACCCTAATGGTAATAAGTATGATGGATACGCGATAGCTATTTACAAGAATAATAGTAAGGATAAGTTTATTATTGCTCCTTTGTACTATAGTGAGACTGGTGGAATTTCTGGTTCAGGACATTATTCACCTATTTATAGTATTGATAATTTCTCTTCAAATGGTTGTAAAGATACTATAATTCAAGTTCCATCATCTGTTGGTGTTACTTTTAAGGGAACCACACTTACAAATTCTGATCCAGAAGTTGCTAATACAGCTTATACATCTGGTGATACAGCACCTAAATCTGGTGGAAATGAGTGGGTTTTTATCAGATTTGATAAAAAGGGAAATTGTATTTCAGGTTATGGAGAATATAAGTTCTATAAAAGGAATGGAAATGTTGTTTCCAGAGTTATTATAAGACAGAATGGTAGTCATGAAGTAAAGTAAGGAGGTTTTTAGAAAGCTGTGAAAAATCTAAAAAATAATAATGGTGTCACATTGCTTGAGTTGGTTGTGGCAGTAGCAATACTTGCTTTACTTGGTACGGCTATTGTAGGTATTATGGGCTCAAATACAGCGATATTTAGAAAAAATAAAGCTGATATAGGAGTTCAAATGTCCGCAGAAGAGACATATAACAAGCTTCAAGAAGACATCATGCAGGCTGAACATGTATATATAGAAGGATATGCGACGGATTCGACGATACCGTTTCCTTCTAATAAAATAGGTGATACGTTTGCTGAAGATGTGACAGCAATATCTTTACTTAAAACAAATGATATTACTGTATTAAATCTTACAGGTTCGGGTTACGAAACATTTATTAATAATTTATGTAAGGAACCTGCAGATGCTACTGATACAAGACAAGCCAGGGCAAATGCGTATAAGAATACTCTAACCGATCCTGATAAGATAGCTGGTTTCGAAAGATTATTTCAGTCTTTAAGATATATGGATTATAATGAAGCTGCAGTATATGGCAAGTTTCTTGATTATGTGAATAGTAATGCCGAGTCTTCAGCATATGGCGCAGCTTCTTGTACTGCATTTGATGATGCATCCTTAAAAAAGGAAGTTGGTGGTAAATGGCAGTACAAAAATATCTATATTACTAAAGCAATATTAGTAGTAAGAGTTCCAGTTGATACAAAATATGTTTCTGATACGTCAAAAATTATGACATATGATGTTGAAAAAACAGGTAACCCAGGTGAATCGGTTGCAACTGCTACAGATACAAAAAATGATTATGATTTTTGTATCTGTGAATATACTTTTAATAAGAATACTGTATCTTATACTACTGAGTATTATGCTATGGATAAGCTTAATACCACAGGTGCTTCGGACAAAGTTTTTTCTAAGAATCTTAATTGGGTTAATACAAATAATGTTAATGAATTAACTGGTGTTTGTGCAAATATTGATGGTTCTAATGAACGAATTGGTCTTGAAGTATTCTTCAATGATAAGAATAGAGTATATAATTCTAATGGTATGACTTACCTTAGAAATTCATATGTATTACATGATGCTAAATAGAAAGGAAAGTAAAAAGTTATGAAAAAGTTAAGTACAAAAACTATAATAGCTATAGTATTACTTGCACTTATATCATTATCTTCATTCGCTATGCTTTCCTTTACATTAGCTGATGAAAATAATGGTGCTACTGAGAATCAAACGGCTGTTTTTGCGGCAGCTGCTGGATACACTCAGATTGATCGTATTATTGAAAATTCATATTCTGGTGAATATGGAGGAGAGGGAGATAAGAAATATCATATCTTAGAGATTACATCTGGAGCTAAGTCATCATTAGAGACTTTGTGTTCTAATGGGGTTTTTAAGAATTATGTTATTGATGGTCATAGGTCTATTACCGAAATGATGGCTGATGGAACTATTGATTATAAATCAATGTCTATAAAAGATGCTGATGATGCTCTTGAAACTGCTATTCAGAAAGCCGATCTTATATATCTTCATAATGATCCTGCTTCACAGTTTGCAAATAATAATGATATAACCGAGTCTACTAAGCTTGCTCTTTCATCTGCAGCTACAGGAGATTTTAAACCATTTATTATTGATGGTTATAAGCAGACGATTATTAATTATAATAATAATGCAAAAACTTATGGATCTTTAGCAGGTTCAGTTTTTAATACTGGTCTCGCAACATATGAGTGGGATGGTAGTGTTTTATCTGATTTCATGGGTATGAAAGTTACTTCTGCATTCTATACAAAGATTAAGGGTAATAGCATAAAGGATAATTGGGAAAAAGTACAATCCAAAGATGGAAGTGCTGAGTATACAGTTGGTAAGGTTCTTACAATTGGAGCTGAAACAACTATGACAAATAAGTTAAAGGATCATTTAGAAAATCCTGATGCAAATACTTTTGTTGATACTTATGATACAACAGGTGTTTATAAGTTTGGTAAAGCTTCTGATACATATAGAAGTGGTGAGTACTTATATAAGTATGGGTATGTTCAAGCAGAATCCCATCCTGACTTTTTGAAGTTTGAAACAGTTGCTGCTTCAGCTGATCTTAGTACGATGGATTTAAGTAAATATGATTATATCTTACTTGGTACTGATTTAAAGGCTGAGCCATTTGCTAATGATGCAAGTTATAATGCACTTGCTTCAGCTGCTACTGCAAGAGTACGTATTTTATTTGCATATGGACTTCCTACAGGAGGAAGTGGTGGAACAATTGCTTCAAATCCTGCTCCAGCATATGCTTATGTACTTGATAAAGTAGCAACAACAACTGAAGAAGCTAAGTTTAAAAATGTTTTAGTAACAAGCTTTAGTAAGATGGCTATTTATTCAAATGCTAAAAGAGCTAAAGCTGTTGATGATATAGCTAATATCATTATTAATGGTTCTTTTAGAGGTATAAAGAGTAATGGTAATGGAGATAATTCTTCAGATATTTATACAATACTAGAGATTGAGCCTTCGTATCCTATAGATACGACTCTTTCTAAGGCTTTTTATACACAGAAAACTTATGAAGTTAATGATCCATCTTATCCTCTTCAAGCAGGAACTTGGGCCAATAATGCTACTATGACTTTCTATTATGAGAAGTACGAAGGCGATCAAGTCATTTTTGGAAAGTTTAATCAGGATAATTTCTATTATCTAAGAACAAGTGATGTTCTTGATAAAACGGCTGATGAAATATCATACGATGGTTCTACACCGTTATCTATGTATTCTGATCAGAAAGCTGTTGAAGGTGCGGTTAAAACTGCACAGACAGCTGACGCATCTAAGCTTCAAGATTATTATAGATGGACATTGTCAAAGGCAAAGATTGCTCATGCAGTTGGTCTTCCTTATGATCAGGTTAAAGTTGTACATATGTCATCTATAGAATTTAACTCTAGTAGAGTTGCATTAGCGGATGGTTATGATGCTATTTATATCGGTGGTGATATATCTGGTATGAAGGCCCAGAATAAATGGGGTAATGGTGGTACATATAGAATGTACTTCCGTGATGGTGATAATAATACACAGTATGCTGTTGGTAATGGTACATATAGAAGCAATGATATAAGTGATAAGAAGAGAGAAGAACTTATTAACTATGCTAAGAGTCTCCCTGTTGTTGTTGATACTTCTGTTGTAAATGCTATAGCTGGTGGAACTGGTGTTGATCCTCAGTCAAATATGGGAAAAGCAATCAATGCTATAAAAGGCGGATCTCATACACTTTATGGATTTGATTCTTCACAGACATGCTTGATTGAAAATTCTGATGAGGATTATGGTAAAACATATGGTGGTATAGTAACAGTATTTAGTGGTTCTGCTACTCCAACTAATTATAAAGGAGAAGCTGTGACAAGTAATCATAATACTGATGAAGATGCACTTAAGTCTTATCTTACTACTACAATGAGACCAAGACTTACATTAACAAGTATGCCAAAGCTTTATGTAGAAACTGATTCATCTACTTGGATTACAAGAGATCAGTTCCAGTGGGAATATGAAGTTCAGTCTACTGCACCTGACGATGCAATCAAGGCATATGTTTATGTTGATGATAATGCAAATGGTCAGTTTGAGAATACTGAAGTAAGAGCTTCTGGTTCTGGAAAGAGTGGAACGGTTGATGCCAGTGCACAGACTGATTGGATTGGTGAAGACTATTTTGGTCCTGTCTATTGGAAGTTTGTAGTTGTAGATACTAGTACTGGTGCAGCTTCTTCAACTACAGGTATTTCAAAGATTAAGAGAACAACACAGGATAAGATGAAGGTAAAACTTCTTCAGATTATGCCTGAGACATCTAATAGTCGTGGTGCTGATAATGCAAATACTACATTGTATTTATGTACAGAATGTCAGATGTCTAGAATGCTTTGTCATGGAAACATCATTGTAAGTGATAATGATGGTAAGTATGGAAAAGCTCAAACTGATATGATGGGTGGTGGATTCCACGATGAAGTAAATAGATATAATGTAAATGGTACTACTCAAAATATTCTTAGTATGTCTGGTACTACTGCAGGTGGAAGTGGCGGAAGTGGTCCTTCAAGCATATCTTTCAATTTCCAAAGCAATGTTGGAACTACATATGCTGATGGTACTGGTAATTGGGAAGGAACCACAATAAGAAAAGGACAAACACTTGTTATTTCTAACTTGCGTCCAGGTAGTTTGGTTGTTCAAACGCCTTATGTTGATGGAAAAGGTTATTCGCTTACATTGTCATCAGGTGATACGACTTTAGATATTGGAGAGAATACTAGAAAGAATATAATTATTGCTAATGATGGTGTTTTGAAGATCGATTATCCAGATCCTAATGCTCAAACTCAGCAGACTGGTAATAAGACTTATAAGTATATTAAGGATTTCTTAACAAATGATGATGCAAATTATACATATGATAACTATGGTAATGACTTAGGTATTCATGAGCATAAGTTTGGTATCGTTAAATATGATGTTGGAGAAACTAGATCAAATAATCCTAATGGAATAGAACTTAAAGGTATGGATGATTATAATACCAACTGGTTCCTTGATTTTCAAAATGATTATGAGGTCGAGACTACAATTCTTACAATTCCTGAGTATACGGAATATATTACTAATGTAGAAGCTCTTTATGAAGGAAAAACTAGAGCTCAGGTTGAAAGTGATAAAGAAACTTATAGTCAGGCCGCTTCAGATTACAAAGATTACTATGATATGATGGTGAAGATTATCAATGGTGAGATGTCATCCATCGAGGCAGCTGATAAAGCTAAGTTAGTTGATTTCATAAGAACAAAACTTAAACTTGGTGCTAGTTTCGCTGATAATACACTTACTTATATTTCAAATCCAACTGAAGCTGATGTAAATGCAATGCTTAATGCATTTGCACAGTCATCCAGTGCATGTGATACATATCTCACTAATAATAGAGATGGTATATGGAATTCTGGAAAGATAAACTGTACGAAAGAACAGTTTGAATCAGAAATGGATTTCTATACAAGTGATGATATTTATCCTACAAATAGATCATACTATATGTATTTCAGTTTATGGAAAGATACATCTGAGAGTAAATCTCAAGAATTTGCTAAATATTTTGTAGTATGGAGAGATGCAAAGATACTTGAACAGTATTTCTATCATGAGTATAAGGAAAATGAGCTTTATTCATCGGTATATTATGAAGATGATTATGCTGATTCATTGGTAGGCAAATTTAACCTGAAGAATGCATTTACTTGTATAGCAATTGGTGCAGCTGAGAACTTTAACGGTCAGGATATTTCTGAGGAAGCTGCATGTAAAGCTCTTCTTAATTATGCAAATGATGGTGGAAATATACTTCTTTTCCATGATTCACTTGTTCCTGAAGGAATCACTGGTAATGGTACTCCAGTAATGACAAGGATACTTAGTGAAACATTTGGTCAAGGTGGTATATCTGATACATCTACTCATAAAAATGGTAGAAGTTTAACGCAAAAATCCTTACAGTACAGTAAGGGACATGAAGCGAATAATTGGTTTGTATCACAGCAAAATAATAACTATTTTGATTACGAGACTGAATCAAATAACCAAACACTTCATAGTTCTCATGATGTCAGAGAGATGATTTATAGTAAGAATTACAAATGTAATTCAAATAAGGCTAATCAGATTAATGAAGGAATCATTACTGAGTATCCATTTACAATAGATTCAACACTTACTATAAGTCCAACATCTTCAAATGGATTTACTGCAAATATTGATGAAAGCGAGATGGTAGTTTACTATACTATTTCAGGTGGTGCCTTAGGTACTAAGTCATCAGCTTATGTTGCTAATCGTAATGATGGAGCTAATAATTACTTCTTATATCAGTATGGAACAGTAACATATACAGGTGCTGGTCATTCACTGATTACTGGTAAGGGTCGTGATAACAATGATGAGAGACGCCTCTTCATCAATGTAATCCTTAACTCTGCACGTAAGAGTACAGCTGGACCTTCACTTACATGTCATGATTATAGTTCGACAGATGATGTTCAAACTAATAGCACAATTAAAGAAGGCCTAGATGCAAATACTGAAAATGGTCTTGCTACTGACAAAGATGATTACTATACATATGTAGATTCTTATACAGCTACACCAATCTTTTCATTTAGACCTCTTGCATCACAGGGTGTAAGTGAGGTATGGATTTGGTATGATGTGGCTTGTGAAGGAAGCAAAGAGAAGAATATCTACAATCCAAAACCTGTTGTTGCCGCTGAAGGTGAGACTACATCTGGTAAGAAGGATGTTCTGATTTACCATGTAAATGGCGAAATATTAAATCAGTTTGATCGTAAGACTTATTATGACTCACCAGATAGATGGTCGACGGTAGGTGCAAGTTCAACATTGAAGGCTGAGCATGTTGAAAGTGGAAAGGTTAAGAAGATTTCTGATTATACAGGTATGGATTATAAGAATGGTCTTTACGGTAAGAAGAGACTAGAAGGTTATAATTGTACTGAGATAAAGGATGCTGATGGAAATTGGACATTTGAACAAGATAGTAGTGGTAACGATATTCTTGATAATAGCAATAAGAAGATTCCATTGGTAACTCATTATAGTAACCTAAAGCTTGATGAAACATATTTCACAGGTAAAAATGGTAAATGTACTTACATTTGTGTAATGATTAAAGATGGTAAGGGTAAGACAGTAACTAAGAATATAAGAGTTGAACTTAAACCTGAACTTCTTGATCTGAACTAAATAAGTTCTTTAATCCGGGTGGTGTAAGCCACCCGGTTTTTTTATATAATTAAAGTTTTTGAGTGTACATAGTATTTATTGTTTACGATAATTCTATAATGATACAAAAAAAGATCAGATATCAAATCTGATCTTTTATATTAATATGATTATTATAATATTAGTTTTTGTTAAGCTCTAGATACATACTCACCAGTACGTGTATCAATCTTTATTGAATCACCCTGGTTAACGAAAAGTGGTACCTGAAGTGTAGCACCTGTTTCAACTGTACAAGGCTTTGTTGCGTTTGTAGCAGTATTACCAGCAACACCAGGCTCACATTCTGTAACTTCAAGTACAACGTTGATAGGAGGCTCAATTGTAAACACCTCACCGTTATGAGAGTGAAGCTTACAAGTTTCATTCTCCTTTACAAATTTCATATCTTCACCGATGATCTTTTCACTTACTGGAATCATATCAAATGTATCAGGATTCATGAAGTAGAAGAGTTCTCCGTCTTTATATGAATATGTCATATCTTTCTTTTCAATATGAGCTGTTTCGAATTTCTCTGTTGGTCTGAATGTACGTTCTACAACACCACCATCCTTGATATTCTTAAGCTTAGCTCTTACGAAAGCAGCGCCCTTTCCTGGTTTAACATGCATAAATTCGATTATCTGATAAACGTTACCTTCAATCTCTACTGTAACGCCATTTCTAAAATCGCCTGCTGAAATCATTCTTTTGATCCTCCCTTGTTTATATCTTTTGTTATTTTAATATATAAGTATATGTTTTTCAACTATTTTATAGGCTATTTTGCTTTAGTATAAGTCATTTTTGATAATGTCCTATTAAACCACAAATGAAAATGTCCCAATGTGGTATACTATCCTCTCACTTGAGAGGAGGATATGATGAGGAGAATTGACTTAAATATGGATGAACAAA
>Ga0129306_1000057_pt1 | contig 179468 bp, 147 predicted proteins | sample P827metagenome_FD_94438 | JGI IMG/M metagenome (GOLD analysis project Ga0129306, IMG submission 94438) | Capybara group fecal microbial communities from Wisconsin, USA - P827 metagenome | ecosystem: Host-associated > Mammals > Digestive system > Large intestine > Fecal | place: USA: Wisconsin...
TGTTGACATACTCGAAAATAGTTGGTATATATAATCATAGGGCGAATAGCTCGAAATCGGAGCTCTCCGCCCTAAAAATTATCATAGAAGATTCAATTTACAGAAATAAATTCACACACTCATTGAGAAACTTCAAAATCAAGAACAAAATTCTTAGTAGTAAGCCTTTTCGCTTTACTACCACAAAAAGGGGCTGTCGCGCTAAATGAACCGCTCCCCGTCAAGTAGACAATCGAAAAAATATAAAATTTCTGCCATCAGATTTTGGTCTGGTGGCAGTTTTTATGCTGCCAGATATTGTTCATGTTTCTCCATTGGTGTAAGTTTTCCATCAAGAATATTTCTAACTGCCTTTAGTTTTTCGGCTAGTTCAATCTTATATACGGACATAAAAATGCTCCCTCCTAAGTAGTTCAAGATTTTATTATTTCTCTTGTCTACCTAGAAGGGAGCATATCAGGTAGTAGCCGGAAATGTGATTCACCTTTTACGAGTATGTACGGTTCTTCAAGGGTCTTGGATATGAAGAGGCAGATTACTACGTGGTGGCGGACGGATGCCCTGCGCAATTGCAGTGATTACAAAGAAATAAAATGACGTATAAACGGGAATATCCGAGGTGAAAATTTGGTGAAAATGGGTATTGTCCTCTTGTATATGCGGTGCTATAGTTAGTACGAGTTGCCTTTGGGCAGAATACAGAATATGAGAGAGGATAGAAATGAGCCTGAAGAGAATACCATCCATCCGGTTAATTCCGTTAAGCTTTTTAGCTGCCATATTTGTGGGGGCGGCTTTGTTGATGTTGCCGATTTCAACAGCGAGCGGAAAAGGAACGAATTTTATAACAGCATTGTTTACATCGACAACGTCGGTTTGTGTGACCGGTCTTACGGTAGTGGATACCTATAGTTATTGGAGCACTTTCGGACATGCGATTATTATGGGATTGATACAGATAGGCGGTCTTGGTATTATTACCGTAATCACCATGATTATGCTTTTGACGCAAAAGAGATTTTCACTTGGAGAGCGGAAAATGCTGCAGGACTCTTTAAACCTGAGTACCGATGTGGGCGTAATCAAAATGTTGATTAGAATTGTGAGAGGCACACTGATTATTGAGCTTACCGGAGCCTGTTTTTATGCATTTGCTTTTATACCGGATTATGGAATCGGAAAGGGAATCTGGTTTGCTGCATTTCATGCGGTGTCCGCCTTTTGTAATGCAGGAATTGACATCATTGGAAATGGCAGTCTGGAAGGATATGCTTCGAACGGGCTGGTATTGTTGACAACCATGGTGTTGATTATTTTAGGTGGACTTGGTTATGTTGTATGGTTTGATGTAGCGGAAAATATTTGGAAGGGAATCAGAAGAAAGTGGAGACCTGCCCAGATTATGAAGCGTTGTACGGAGCATACGAAGCTGGTTTTGACGTTTACGGCGTTATTGATAGTATTTGGGTGGATTATCTTTTTTTTAGCGGAATATAAAAATGCCGGAACTCTGAAAGGCATGAGTTTGGGAGATAAATTATTAAATAGCTTATTTGAGTCGGTGACTCTAAGAACGGCAGGATTTGCAACGGTGTCGCAAAAAGCTATGACGGATGTATCCTGCGTGATTGCTTATATTCTTATGTTTATTGGTGGGTCACCCATCGGAACGGCTGGTGGTGTAAAAACAGTCACTTTTTTCCTGGCGTATATTGGAATTGTGTCTTATATTCGGTCGGAAAAGCCGGTGATTTTTAACCGGAAGGTTCCGGATGAAGCCATGCGAAAAGCAACAGCGGTGGTATATCTGGCAGGGTTTACCATTATTATATTAACATTGATGCTGATGACTACAGAGCATGTGGGATTACAGGATGCGTTGTTTGAAGTAATCAGTGCTTCCGCAACGGTCGGCTTGACCAGAGGCCTTACTCCGGAGCTTCATACCTTAGGAAAAATTATTATTATTGTGGCTATGTATTTGGGAAGGATAGCCCCGATTTCTCTGGCAATCTTTTTTGCAGGAAGAAAGAGACCGGATGACGGGTGTCGTTATCTGGAAGGAAAATTTTACGTAGGATAGGAGATAGAAATGACAAAATCAATTGCTGTACTTGGATTAGGAAAATATGGAATGAGTCTGGCTCAGAATATGTATGAAATGGGCGCGGATGTCCTGATTGTTGATAAAGACGAAGACAGACTGGAAGACTGTGCAGAGTTTTCTACAGCTGCCGTTTGTGCGGATTTGGAAAATGAGGATGAAGTAGTGGCTTTAGGGCTTAAAAATATGGATATCGTGGTAGTTGCTATGGGAGGCAATTTGGCAGCAAGCATTATGGCAGTAGCAGTTGCAAAAGAGCAGGGGGTTCCCAAGATTGTTGCAAAAAGTGCATCCAACCGCATGTCTTCCATTTTAAAAAAAATCGGTGCAGACAAGGTAATCATTCCGGAAGAGTATAGTGGACAACAATCCGCCAGAATTCTGGCATCCAATGTTTTTCTGGATTACTTTCAGGTAGATAACACGTTATGCATGGTAGAAATGAAACCATTGTCTAAATGGGTGGGAAAAAACCTGTGTGAATTGAATATCCGAAAACACTATAAGGTTTATGTTGTTGCGGTAAAAGAGGGGGAACATTGGGAAATTATCGATCCGGATCGTGTTATGAAAGAAGAGGATGAATTACTGATTGTTTCAGATAAGGATGCGTTGCATCGGATTAACAGAGTATAACAGATAGGGAGAGTAGCGGTTGCTACTCTCCGTTTGGTGTTACCATTTAATCATCTAAAGCGACAGCCTCTTTATGTTTCCGAATTTATTACCACGCGTATGCAGGTTTTACTTTCGCCTTCGCAGTAGATGGTAAAGCCATTAAGAGAATTCTTACGTCCATCTTCTTTTAAATAATCGCTGAATTCTTTTCTGGACATTTCTTTATATCCATAGGTGTCAGGCACATAAATTTTGGCCTCCGGGTGAAAGACGTAGTGGTATTTTCCCTGGTATTCATCACTAACTCCGTTTAGGGAAAATCCCCATTGGTCGCAACTGTAAATTCCCACATCCTGTTTACTTGAGACATAGGTTTCTAAAAAGATATCCGTTCCGTCTCCAAGAATGTCCCCAAAGTGCCCTTTCTGCGGTACTTCATATTCGATGCCATTTGCAATAAAGCAGGGACAACCATCCCACGCCGGATAGATTACCTTTATGGTTCCATCCCCAAGGGTAAGATAGAGTGGCGTGTTAAAAGGACAACCGCTTCTGCCCTTCATTGGCTTGGAATTGTTAATGCATTCGGTAAAAGCCTTCATAATCTTTGGGTCGTCTATTTCGTGTTTTATCATACTTCCTTCCTGGAAAAAGCTAACCATTTCTAAATCCTTCAGCTCACCGGGGGTAAGGTCGGTGGCTTTTCCGTATTTCAACCCGGTGACATCCAGAAATAGCGGTTTGGTAAACAGGTTCTCCTCACCGGTAGAGGTATCGCAGTAACAAAGCTGGCCCAATTGGTTGCCGCGTCCCTGAACCATAAGATAGGAGGAAATCTCCTGTCCGGATTTATCCGTAAATTGAATACCTTTTATACCGTGCCGCGCCGGGTCTATGAAGCTTTCGCATTTCTTAATTTTTTTAAAAGAGTCCTTCGTATAATCCTGTTGAAGAAGACCATGAAATTCCGTATTGTAAATATAAAAATGCTTGTCGCCTTTGCGGTGAATCCAAACTGCATTTCCCTTCTTGGTTGCTACGATTTCAGTCTTGCGGTCGCCGCCAAGGTCTTCGCAGTCAATGGATTGTAGATCCAAATTGTCGGTCATACACCACTTTTCCTTATCCCAGGCGAAGAGACCGCCGTTTACGGTAAAAATGATTTTCCCGGCATCGGCATATAACAGGTTGGGTTCAGTGAAAACCGGCTCTTCAATATCTGTTTTTCGTTCCTTTATTTCCAACCAGGGACCGCTGTAGTCCTCCCAGGCATCCGAATTAGGGGAGGATTCTTTTGTATTTTTGCCATCTCCGGAAGCGGTAATCCCACCTGTTAGGGTGCAGCCGGACACCAGCAAAATCAGAAGGATAGCGCAAATACTTGCCGGCACGCCTGTCTTTTTGTATTTCAGTATATGAGAAATACGCTGGCGGGTATTGTGTTCTCCAAAGCAAAGGGCGCCCCGGGCAGCGCTTTTATCCACCGCAAAGGAAAGCAGCAGATTGCTGTAGAGTTTGCGGATGTCCTCCCCTTGGGTTGACAAAACATATTCATCACAGCTCATTTCCATATCCTGCGTCATCCGCTTAAAAGCAATCCATACCAGCGGATGGAACCAGTAAATTCCAAGCAGAAGAGTAGCCAGCATCTTGAAAAACGGATCGCGGCGTTTGATATGATACTGCTCATGTGCCAGAATATAGCGCTTTTCTGTCTCAGACAACCGGAAAGGGATGTAAATCTTAGGACGCACAATTCCTTTTACAAAAGGAGTAGCAATCCGGTCGCTTTCGTAGATGTTATCTTTTAAAAGCACTGCCGTTGCCAGCTCTTTATGAAGCCGCAGGGCTGCCAGGATGTTTTTGCCAAGGAAGAAGCAGACACCAGCCATCCACAGGAAAAACAGAACCGGAAATTTCAGGAAATCGGCGGAAACAGGGTTCTTGCCGCTTTTTTCGCCGGTGGAACCGGAGGTTTGCGGGTTGGCGTCAACGGAAGAGACCCTCTGGGTCGGCGAATCGGCGGAAAGTGTGTTGTTTCCCTTGGATTCGCCGTTTCCATCGGCGGAATCTGTGTTGGTGCGTTTGGATTCGCCGAGCGAATCGGCGGAATTTGTATTGGTGCCTTCGTATTCGCCGAAAAAATCCGTAGAATGAGGGTTTGCCTCGGCGGAATTCATATTTTCGCTACTTTCATCGGCGACTGTAGACTTGAAATGCGGAGATATAGCATCATTTGCTTTTTCAAAGGCAGGTAAGTTAAAAACGCTTACCGGTGACGGCAGGGAAACAGGGCATAAGAGCCGTAATCCCACCACCGCCCATAATAAATAGGCAAAGCGCTTGGGGAGCTTGCGAAAAAAGATACCCCGCACAAGCAGCACAACGAAAATGACCACAGAAATCGTAAGAAAGCTGTCATAAAAATAGTTAATCACTGTACTCATCAATTACCCTCCTAATCTCTTCCGCTTCCTTGGGAGATAATTTCTTATCCCCGAGAAAAGCGGTTAAAAACTGTGGCAGTGAGCCGTCAAAAGTGCGTTCCACAAAATAATTGGATTCTTCTGCCTGTACCCGTTCCTTCTCAATCAGAACAGAAATTACGGCATTCTCACTTTGGATATAGCCCTTTTCCGATAGCTTCTTAATGGCGGTATAGGTGGTGGATTTCTTCCAACCAAGCTTCGCAGCGCAGAGCTTTACCAGCTCGCCGGAGCCAAGGGGAGCGTGATCCCACACCACGCACATGAAGCGGTAATCGCTGTCACATAATTTCAAAGATTCCATAGTATACCTCCAAAAAAATGGTCGGTCATTACCGACCTCTTATCTGAAGTCTATAACAACCGACCAACATTGTCAAGTATGAATTATAAAAATTATATTAGCGATAGTAATTAGCAGCTTTTAAAACCACCATTTTGTTTTGGCGGAAAATGCGGGCATATTCCCAATAAGCACAGGGAGCCCAGGTTTTTCCCACTTCCAGTGTGATGTTTGGAATTTTCTGTCCGTAAAGCAGATATTCTCGTAGATTTCCCTCACCGGAGCCACCGTAGCTGGCAGCGCTTTTGTACCGGGTAAGGTTGCGGGCCATCCAGTAAAGATAGGTGGTTTCCTTTTTGATTTTTTTATCTTTGCCGTCGTAATCCCCAAAAACAATCTGGCCCATGGCATGATAGTTGATGACTGCCTTGAGAGAGCCTTTTTTCTTTAAAGAAGAAACAAGGTTCATAATGGCTTTGGTTTCTTTTTCACTGCCTGCCTTATAACCGGAAAAGCCTTCCGCGCCGGGACGTCCCTTCTTCTTAAAATGATAGGGATAGTTCCGGTTTAAATCCACGCCTCTGGCATTGGCTTTCCAGCGTGGGTGACGTGTCTGGGATATGGTGACACCGTCGGGATTGGCCATGACGATGTAATGAATCTGTAGGTTTTTCAGGGCATCGGATGGACGAACGCCACCGATTTTTTTGTTGTAATTTTGCAGATAGTATTCAATCTGGCGCATGGCAAGAACACTGCAGGCATATTCTCTGGCGTGTAAAGTACAGATTACCAGTAAAGAACGGTTTGCCTTGGGATTTCCGATGCACACGTCAAACAGGTTACGTCCCCGAAGGGTAGTGCCGATACTGGAAACACGACAGTAATCAAAATACAATTTTTCCAGCTCTTTGCAGTCATCCTTCATGGTGGAATAGCTGTATTTCTGACTCTTTACTTTTACAATGGTGCGTGGGGTAACTTTTACGGTAATGGATTTACCGGTTTTGCCGTCGGCGTTCACCGGCTGAATTTTGTAGCGATGGGTGTAGCCCATGGCAATATCTTTGTCGGTAAAAGTGGTTCCTTCCACTGTGTCCCAAAGAACAAAACCGCCGTTATCAAAGTAGATATTGTATTTTACCGCATTTTTGGCAGCTGTCCAGGAAAGGATTAGCTTCCTTTTGGAGTAAAGTGTGGTATGGACGGTTTTGTTGGTCCACACCGGAGTGGGAGCGGGAGTGGAAGTGGAAGTGGAAGGTTCATCCTGCTGGTTGGGATCCTCTGTAGAACCGGGGTCTTCCGTTGCTCCGTTTTCATCCGTAGTTGTGGTCTGTTCGTTGTTTTCATCCGTTGCGGCAAAGGCTTGTATAGGTTGAAGACTTAGAAACAGACATAGTAAAAGTGCAAGTGTTTTTCCCCTGTGATGTAACATTATTTTTCTCCTTTGTATATTATACCGAATCATTCACGCTTAAATATACACCCTATCGGGTACAATTACAAGGTGATTTGGGGGAAGTGTACCCGTTGGGGTATAAAATCAGGAAGAAGAGTTGAAGAAGTCCATTCTTTGCAGTAAAATATCCTGTGGATATAGAAAAGAGGGAACACATGAGTACGCAAAAAGAAGATAAAAGAATTTACATATTAAAAGAAGAAAAACCGACGAAGGCCGTGTTAAAGCTGGGACTGCCGCTGGTGGCAGGAATGTTCATCATGGTATTGTATAATCTGGTGGATACCTATTTTATTGGATTGACAAGAGATGATTACCAGTTGGCAGCGGTGAATCTGGCCTATCCAATCATGATGATTGCCATTGCCGTATCCAACATGGTGGGAACCGGTGCGGCGTCTTTAGTTGCCAGAAGTCTGGGAGCGGGAGAAACGGAAAAAGCCAATCATACCGTAACCGTGGGCGTGGTGTTGACAGTAGTAAACAGTGGATTAATGACAGTAATCGGTCTTTTGTTTTTGCCTCAGATTGTACAGGGACTGGGGGCAAAAGCCAATACAGTGGTTTATACTGCTCAGTATGCCCGAGTACTTTTCATAGGAAGCATTTTTACCATGGGAGGCTTCACTTTAGGACAGCTTCTTCGAAGCGAGGGCTCAGTAAAAATCTCTATCATGGGCATGGTGGTGGGCACCATTGCCAACATGATTTTAGATCCCGTATTTATTTTTGGATTGGGACTGCAAATTAGGGGGGCTGCCATAGCCACCATTTTGGGAAATGCGTTGAGTACCGGCATATCCCTGTGGTTTTATATCAGCGGAAAGACACTGTTAAAGATGCGGTGGAATTACATACGTCCCACCAAGGAGATTTTAAAAGAAATCTTCTGGGTAGGTGTCCCGGCGACTTTGGAAACCCTTCTTAGTTCTGTTGCCTACATTGTCAACAACAATCTGGCGGTGGGCTACGGAGAGTTGACGGTGGCTGCCATGGGAATTGCGCAGAAGATTATGACTTTGGGAAATTACATTTATCAGGGAATGGCCTCCGGCGTACAGCCATTAATGGGATACAATTACGGAGCGAAAAATTACAACCGTATGTTGCAGGTTTTGCGGGCAGGACTTACGGTGGTCAGCAGTATTGAAGCTTGTGTAATGCTTGTTTTCGGCATTTTTGCGCCCCGGCTTATTGGCATTTTTACAGCAAATCCGGAGGTTATCGCGGTGGGAAGCAGGGTGCTTCGAACCATTATGTGCATTCTGCCTTTTGTGGGTGCGGTATCCATGAGCCGTACCTCCTTTCAGGCCATGGGAAAACCGCAATACGCCTTTGGCATTACTTTGGTGCGACAGTTAATTCTCTATGTGCCGTTGTTGCTAATCTTAAATCATTTCTTCGCTTTTGGCGGAATGATTTGGGCACAGCCAATAACCGAGGTTATTATGATGGCGGTTTCCGTGGGAATGTTATACCGGATTTTGCAGAAGCTTCGAAGGGAAGTATGACAATCCCGTTTTTGTAGTAAACCTATTCCTTCGCATTTGACAGTATAAATAACGTGGAAATAATCAGTACAAAGCCAACCACGTCAATGAGGCTGAAGCTGGTTTTTAACCATACAATGGATAAAAGTGCAGCCGCCACAGGTTCGCTTGCGGCGAAAAGACTGGATTTGGCAGGCCCGATGCGTTTAATGGCGTTGCCGTAAAACAGGTAGGCAAAAACAGAACCTCCCAGTACAATAAACAGCATGGAAATAATTACTGCCAAATCAATGTGAACCGAATAATTCCAAGGTCGGAAAATAAGGCACAGGGCAATGCCGCCAAAAAGGAAGGCCCAGCCAATGACCACGGTGGAAGGATAGCGTTTGTAAACACCTTCCGGAATCACCGTATTTAAAAACATGAAAAAGGCAGTTGCCACACCCCAGAAAAGCGCAGCAGGGGTAATGACCAGGGTTCCCGGATTGCCGTGGGTGGAAATCAGGTAAATGCCTGCAAGTGCCAGGAAGATACATAAAATTTCCAGCTTTTTGGGGAAATGCCGGTCACGGAGACAGACATACAACATGGTAATTACCGGGCACAAATATTGCAGTACCGTTGCAGTGCCTGCATTGGAATTCTGTACCGCCAGGAAAAAGGAAAGCTGGAACATCATGGTTCCGCAGACTCCCGTTAAAATTGCCTGCAAAAAGTCCCGCTTATTGGAAAGCAGGCGTTTTGTATTTTCCATATCCGTGGAGATGCCGTAAATCAGTAAAAAGATGCCGGCAGACAGCATACGGATGGGCACCAGCCAGAAGGACTCCACTCCTCTGGTCTCAAACAAAAACTGACCGAATACACCGGAAACACCCCAGCAGACACCGGTCATGATGCCGCAGAAGCTTCCGAAGAGATTTTTACTTTTCATACGTTTTTCCTTTCACTTCAAATTGAAATTACATTATAGCATTTTGTAATGGAAAAGTCATGGGGTTTGTTCGAAAAAACGGTGATGGGAAAGGAGAGAATATATTTTCAATTATAATAATTTGAATTATAATAATTGAGAGTGTACTTGGAGGAGGGGAAAACAGAACTATGGAACAATATAATAAAAGCTTTGCGGGGTATATTAAGGAATTACGGGAAAAACAGAATGTACCACTTGCCAGGTTGTGTAATGGCGTTTGTTCTGCAAACCTTATCAAACAATTTGAAAAAAAAGAAAAGGGTGTTAGCAAAAATATACAGGATTGCTTGCTGGGAAGGTTAGGAATCGGCGCAGAAGGTTATTTTTATCTTCTGGGGATTGAAGAATATAGGGAGTGGCATGCTAGGGCAGAGATAATTTATGAAATCATTCGGCGTAGACTGGATTCTGCAGAAGAAATGCTTTCTGGTTATGAGAAAATGTGGTGCGATAATAGCTTAAATCGCCAGTTTTATTATGCCATGATGGCATCCATTGCCAGATGGAGGAAGAAGACGCGACAGGAAATATATTCTTTGTGGGAAGCGGCAAAGAATGAAACAATACCGAAAGTGGGGAAAAAAAACATTCAGAACTATCGACTTTCGGTGCAGGAACTGGATATTTTATTAGATTATTATTACTACAAAGAGGAGAGTACCGAAAAGGACTTTCGCGTAGTTTTGGATTATATAGGAAGCCATCCGTATGATGAACAGGCAAAGGGTAAAACATTACCAAAGGCATTTTTGTATTATAGTGAAAAAGTTAAAGAGGAAAAAGAGTTAACAGTGGAATTGATCCATGAATTGCTCGCAGAAGCCACGGAAATTGTAGAAATTATGCGGGAAAGAGATCAGATGCTCTTTCTATGGGAAATGCTTCAATTCCGTTCGGAATTGTATTACCTTTTGAGGGAGAAAGGTTCAGAAAAGGGAAAAAGTGACGAAGAAAAAAAGAATGCGGGATGGCTATGGGCGTTTGAGAAGGTGTATGAATACTTTGATTTCCCGAAGGAGACAACAGAAACCACAATTCTTTACTTCACGAAAAATGTGGAATGTGTTAATGAGACGATTCGAAAGCGAAGACGGCTTTTGGGGTATAGTCGGAGACAGTTGGCAAAGTTTGGGGATTGCACGGAACGAACGATAGAGCGTATTGAGAAAAAAGAGTGCTCACCGCAGAAGGAAGTTGCAGGAGCGATACTGGAAGCTATGGGTATGCCGGCGGATTATTCAAAATGTGCTTTGATTGTGGAAAAACCGGGGGATAGAGATTTAGCAGTTGAGTTGGAGCGGGCCATCATGCGATATGAGCATGAGAAGGCAAAAGCGTATCGGCGGCGAGAGGTTGTTAAAAGCGTTGTAAAAAACGTTAATGCGTGGAGAATAGGAATGGGAACTCTGAGAAAACGTTGTGGATTACTCTTGGGAATAGCAGTGTGGTTGTTATCTACCAGTGGTTGTGGTATACCATCGCAGAACGTGACCGGTGATAATCGACAAATGAGATGGAAAGAACAACGATGTGCATTAGAAAAGTGGCATGGAACGTGCTATACAGTAACCATAAACGATATTACGTATAATGTAAAAGCAGATGTTTTTAATCAGAATAAGGTGGAAGAATGCATTCAGAATATAGAAAAGCTGATTGACTATTCGAATATTGTATTTGAGGAGAAATCAGATGCGTTTTCGGTATTTCTCGGTTTTGATACAGAAAACAAGGCTTCTGCTAAGGGGCTTCTTAGACTTCCTATGACCAAGCGTTTTTCAGCAGATAGTGTATGGGCGATCGTAAAGAAAGCCCATACGCGAAGGCTGAATGCGGGCGAATTCTATGGATTGTTTTATCGATATGCTGTAGCACACGGGATTTGTGAAGGTATTACAATTGACAGCAATGAGCTTAGAAGCTTCTTTGCCGAGGAAAAGAATCAACAGTATCTAGATTTTTGTATTCCAATGCTGGATGATGTTTTCTTTTTAAGAAAAGATGCAGAAATGGTACGAGATGCAGTAGCGAGTTTTGCAACGTTCTACAGTCAGAAATATTCTTTGGAAGCGCTGGAAATATTATGTAAAGTGGCAAATATAGATAATGAAAAAGTGCAAGATGCAAAAAAATGTTGGCTAAAGGAGATGGGGATTACTGTTTCTTATGATAGTAGTCATAAGATTAATTTTCGTTATGCAAGCAAAGGCCTGCCGAATTTGGAAAATACATATGAAATAGCGAAAACAGATGTCATTTGGTGTTGGGATGATGTGGATGTTAAAGAATTGGGATATGGCACTATGGTTGCAGGATATGAAGAGTTGGAAAAATTCCGTGTGGCAGATTGGAAAAAAGCTAGAGACTTGTTGAAAGACTATATTCCGCCAGATATGGGAGTGCCATATTTGGTAACGAACTTTATAAGATTAAAAGGAAATAGTTCGCTGGCAGGGCGTTACTACCCTAGTGATCAGTCAATTCGTTTATATTCCGATTGGAGTATAGCGAAGCAAGCTTGTCTTCATGAATATTGTCACTTTTTAACACTGGGAGAAGGGAAGCTGTTAGATACTGAGCGAAGCGGAAGTTTTGTAGAGTGGGTTGCTGTGTGGATGGAGCAAATTGAACTTATAGATAGGGCTCGGATTGATGAATGGAACAAAAAAGAAAAACAGAATTTGCAGAACTTCAAGTATTATACATATAAAAGAGTTTTGAATGATTATGAAAATCATCGTTTTGAAGAGAAAACTGGAAGAAAAGCGGAAGGAAAGGTTGTAGAATACCCAGTGTGTTTGCCAACAGTTTGGGAGAGTATGGACACCTATGGAGCAGCCTATGATACATTCGGGTGCCTTGCAAAATATGTGTATGATATGTATGGATTGGACAAATTGGCAGATTTGGGGAAAAGCAATATGGATTGTAAGAATGTGTTGCACATTTCTTTTGATGAGCTATACTTTAATATGATAATTTGGGTAAAAAAAATTATGGGGTAACAAATTAAAGCGATAAAGAAGGTTGGCTGTACAGTGTGAATGTACAGCCATATCCATATCTTTGCCGCTAAAGTGGTGAACATCCCGCAGGTATACTGCGGGGTGTTTCAAATTAAAAGAACAATAGCAAAAACGAGGGAATTGCAATATGAAAAACAGCGTAATAAAAGATATATGGGATAACTTTATAGGGGGATACAGAGAATTTGAAGATTTTGAAGAAGTGAAAGATATTTGTTATTTCGCCGCAAAACCCTGTGTTTTCTCGGGTATGACAATTCGCGAAAATCTATTGTTGGGAATAGAGGATAAGCAGATGGAAGAACAGTTGCTTGGAGAAGTTTGCGAGGATTTTCTGTTCCATAATGATGTGACGGAAATGGAACATGCAATGGAAACCGTATTGGGAAAAGAAGTAAATCTTTCATCCGGTCAAATGAAAAAAATAGAATTGATACGAGCAGCACTTAGTCCTGCGGAAGTGGTAGTATTAGACGAACCGATGGCAAATATGGATGAAGAGTTTAAGGAGCAGTTTAAAAGAATCTTTGAAAAGTATTTTCGTAAGCGACACTATTAAATTTTTATAAAGAATCTTAAAAGAATATCAATTTAACAAACTCTATTGAAATTCCATTTTAAGAGTGCTATATTTGGGTCAAATACAAGAGGGGGTGCATAACTATGACGATGCATTATCTTAGAATGATTATTGATTTTTTAACCTGTTTCAGCCTTATTGTAATCTTTTTTATCTGGGGACTGAACAGCGATATGGAAACGACGAAAGAGAAAAAAATCGGTACGTTAATCGTGTTGGGAATTATTGTAGGGTTGAGAATCGGGCGTAGATTCTGTTAATGTCAGGAGAGTGGGGGAATAGCATGAAGAATAGACTAATCTCTGCAATATGCATCATGATCGTAATGTTAGGGATTTTTATCCTATGTAAAAAATCAGATGGCGGTACATCCGAAAAAGAAACATCGGTCGCAATTCCGGAAGAAATAGAATGGAAGCAGCAGACGAAGAAAACGGATAGCCAGAACTGGATGACGGGAACTGCAGATTGTATGTGTGCAAAGGTAGATGGCGTCAACTATTGTTTTGACCAAAAGTCTTTTCAAAAAGAAGATGCGGATGCCTTTGTAAAAGATGCACAAATGCTCATTCAATATGCAGAAACCATTATCCCGAGGAATGAGGAAGCAGGAGATATATTTTTTAATATCACAGTTCGCAAAGATAGAATTGAAGTAGGAAAAACAAGAACCTTTGATAGTCTGTGGCAGGTGCTGGAACGGGTTTGCAAGGTTAATGCCGCGGAGCAGTATGGTTTGTTTTACCGGTATTGCGTTAAGCAGGGGCTGCTACCGGAAGAATCCAAGGGGCAGGAAATTACGAAAGAAGACTTATGCAGATACTTTGGGAAAGAAGAAAACCTGTATCTTTTAGATTTTTGTCTGCCTATGGTGGAGACTCAGTTTTTTAGGGAAGAGCAGGCGAAACTGACGAGAGCTGCAGTTATTGACTTTGCAGAGTGGTTTGAGAAAACGTATTCCGAAAGGGAGTACGAAAAGCTTTGCAGAACCATTGATAAGACCGAGGGCGCGAGTTTGGAAAGCTATAAAAATGCATGGTTAACGGATTTAGGACTAGATGCAAATTATCGGGAATTCGGAAAGTTAATTTTCTTAAGATTAGATGAATTTGTAGCGTATGCAGGAAATACGGCTACAATCCTCGGAAAGTATGAGGTTGACTGCGGAGATGTCCTATGGGTATGGAACAAAGAATCGGTGGATGCGGAAGGATATCGTGACATGGTAGCGGAATTCCGGAAGGTGGAACCCTTACGAAAGAATGATTTTGCGGAAGCTAGAAATTTTTTGAAGGGATATACACCGGAAAAGATCAGAAAGGTGAAGATTTACTTTAATTTTTCTGATAAACAAAATAGAGCCAGTGCCATGATGATAAGTGATAGTCAGATTGTGTTGCACTACGACTGGTTTGATGCAGCGTGTACTCTGGTACATGAATATTGCCATATCCTAACAATTGGAAAAGATAAGTTGATACCGACTTCCGGAACACCATGGACAGAGGGCGTGGCAGAATGGTTGGCTGTTTTTGAAATGAAGAATGAAATGCGGCAGTTGATGGTGAAGGAACAGACGGAACGATTGAAAAAAATCGGGCAGTGGAAGGAGGATTATACAAAGCAGCAGAATGCGGTTTATGCTACTTATAAGTATTTTTTAGAAGATGTAGAAAACGAAGCATCCCGGGACCTTTCCAAGGAAGTGAAAGGTGACGAAGGCTTTCCCTTTTACATTTTGCCGACCCGGATGAGTTACCAGGAAAGAGCAACCGTTACCTATTATATATATGAAACCTACGGATTGGAGAAACTGGCGGAACTGACCGGAGGCGGTATGGACTTTGAAAAGGTGCTGGGAAAATCTTTGGAACAACTATATTTTGAAGCGGCAGGTTTTGCAAAAGAGCGGCTGGCGGAAATGAATGCAAAATAAAAGGAGGCGCTGCGTTGAGGTGAACTTGAGGTAGCGCTTTTTTATATAGGAGAAAAAAGCGTTGTAGCGCCCGGAAAAAGCGGCAAATCTGGGCACATAGAGAAAAAAGAGCTGTGGCGCCCAGCAAAAGTGGCAAATCTGGGCATATAGAGAAAAAAGCGCTGTGGCGCCCGGCAAAAGTGGCAAATCTGGGCATATAGAGAAAAAAGTGCTGTGGCGCCCAGCAAAAGGTCAGAAATCTGGGCGTCAGAGAAGAAAATTGTCTATATGCCCAGAAAAGGGAGAATTGGTGGGCATATAGAGAAAAAAGTGCTGTGACGCCCAGCGAAAGGGCAGCAAGGGAGCGCAATGCGCTCATTGGTGGAACCTGAAGCTACGATAGATGCCCGGGCAAGCGAACATTATCCCATAGTGCCGCAGAATAAGCACTTTGTGCTTGCCCTGCTGACGCCTTTGTGTTATAATCAAGGTTGATTGTATATAAGATTGCAGAAGTATGCCCTGGTATACTCTAGAAATCTTATAGAGTATAAGGCATTTCTATAAATTAAGGAGGAAATCGTTTACAATGAGCGTAAAAGTAGAAAACCTTGAGAAGAACATGGCCAAATTGACGATTGAAGTGGCCGCAGAAGAATTAGACAAAGCAATGGAGAAAGCTTATCAGAGACAGAAGAAGTCCATTAGCGTTCCGGGCTTTAGAAAGGGAAAAGTACCTAGAGCAATGATCGAGAAGATGTATGGACCGGCAATCTTCTATGAAGAGGCAGCCAACATCTTAATGCAGCAGGAATACCCGACTGCTATGCAGGAGAGTAAATTAGACATCGTATCTCAGCCGGAAGTTGACATTGTTCAGCTTGAGAAAGGCAAACCATTTATTTTCACAGCAGAAGTTGCAGTGAAACCGGAAGTGAAACTTGGCGAGTACAAGGGTGTTGAAGTTATGGACGTAGATACTTCTGTAGTAGCAGCTGATGTTAATGCTGAGATTGACAAAGAAAGAGAAGCAAATGCAAGAACCGTAACCGTAGAGAACAGAGGAATCAAGAAGGGCGATATCGCAGTAATTGATTTTGAAGGTTACATCGACGGTGAGAAATTTGAAGGCGGTTCCGCAGAGAATCATACATTAGAGATTGGATCTCATTCCTTCATTGATACTTTCGAGGATCAGTTGGTAGGAAAGAAGACCGGCGCTGAGGTTGAGGTTAACGTAACCTTCCCGGAGGATTATCATGCAACAGAGCTTGCAGGAAAGCCTGCAATGTTCAAGGTTAAGATTCATGAGATTAAGGTAAAAGAACTTCCGAAGGCAGATGATGAATTTGCACAGGATGTATCCGAATTCGATACCTTGAAAGAGTATAAGGCAGACATCAAGAAGAAATTAGTAGAAGCTAAGAAGAATGCTGCAAAACGTGCTCAGGAAGATGAAGCTATCCAGAAGATTATTGATGTATCCGAAATGGACATTCCGGAAGCAATGATTAACTATCATGTAGATGACATGATTCAGGGAATGGCTCAGAACATGATGCAGCAGGGTCTTACTTTAGAGCAGTATCTGCAGTTTACAGGTATGACTATCGAAGGCTTACGTGAGCAGACCAAACCGGAAGCATTAAGAAGAATCCAGGCAAGCCTTGTTTTGGAAGCAATTGCAAAAGATGCTAAGGTTAAGGTTACCGAGAAACAGATCGAAGCAGAACTTTCCAAGATGGCAGAAATGTACCATATGGAACTTGATAAGATCAAAGAAATGGTTGGAGATGCTGAGAAAGAATCCATCAAGAGAGATCTTGAGATTCAGGGCGCAGTAGACTTAATCATGAAGAATATCGTAGTTAAGAAAGACGGCGAAGCAAAGCCAAAGAAAACTACCAAGAAGACAACTAAGAAGGAAGAGAAGAAAGACGAATAATTGGAGGGATGAATTTTGAGTTTAGTACCTTATGTCGTTGAGCAGACCAGCAGAGGCGAGCGTTCTTATGACATTTACTCCCGTTTACTAAAGGATCGTATTATTTTCCTGGGAGAAGAAGTCAATGAAACCACAGCAAGCCTTGTAGTGGCACAGTTACTTTTCTTAGAATCAGAAGATCCGGATAAGGATATTCATTTGTATATTAACTCTCCGGGAGGAATGGTAACCGCAGGACTTGCGATTTACGATACCATGCACTACATTAAGTGTGATGTATCCACCATTTGCATCGGAATGGCAGCCAGCATGGGAGCATTTTTGCTTGCAGGCGGTGCTAAGGGTAAGCGTTATGCATTGCCAAACGCAGAAATTATGATCCATCAGCCGTCCGGCGGAGCCAGAGGACAGGCAACGGAGATTCAGATTGCTGCAGAGAACATTTTAAAGACCAAGAAGAAATTAAATGAAATGTTAGCAGCCAATACCGGTAAGCCGGTGGATGTAATCGCAGCAGATACCGAGCGTGACAACTATATGTCTGCTCAGGAAGCACTGGATTACGGATTAATCGACAGTATTATTACAAGCAAGTAAGTAGCTATAGGACAGTGCAACTGCGCACTGTCCTAAGCATCTTTTCAAGATTATAGCGGAAAAGAGTTAGTTAAAGAGGTAAAAAATGGCAGGAAAGAATAATGACGATAGAATTCGTTGCTCCTTTTGTGGAAAAACCCAGGAACAGGCAAGAAAATTAATTGCAGGACCCAACGGAGCCTACATTTGTGATGACTGTATTGATATTTGCGCAGAAATTATAGAGGACGAATTTGATGATATAGAGCCGGCAGACATGGATTTGGATATTAATCTCTACAAGCCGGAGGAAATGAAGAAGTTTCTGGATGAATATGTAGTGGGACAGGAAGAAGCCAAGAAGGTGCTTTCCGTCGGAATCTACAACCACTATAAGCGTGTCACATCCGAGAATGTAAATGATGTGGACATCCAGAAGAGTAATATCTTGCTTTTGGGACCAACCGGTTCCGGTAAGACCTTACTTGCACAGACATTGGCAAAGATTTTAAATGTTCCTTTTGCTATTGCTGATGCTACTGCGTTGACAGAAGCCGGCTATGTAGGCGAGGACGTTGAAAATATACTTTTGAAGCTGATTCAGGCAGCGGATTATAATATTGAGCGTGCCCAGTACGGTATTATTTACGTGGATGAGATTGATAAGATTTCCAAGAAATCCGAAAATGTTTCCATTACCCGTGATGTATCCGGAGAGGGTGTACAGCAGGCCCTTTTGAAAATTCTGGAAGGAACGGTTGCATCGGTTCCGCCACAGGGTGGAAGAAAGCATCCACAGCAGGAGTTAATTCAGATTGACACCACCAATATTCTGTTCATTTGCGGAGGCGCTTTTGACGGACTGGAGAAGATTGTTGAGGCAAGACTTGACAAGCAGGCCATTGGATTTGGTGCCAACGTGACTTCCAAGAAGGAAAGAGATTTGGGTGAAACCTTTGCAAAAGCGCTTCCAAGCGATTTTGTAAAATTCGGTTTGATTCCGGAATTCATTGGACGTGTACCTCTTACGGTAGCACTTCATGGTCTGGATAAGGAAGCATTGATTCGTATTTTAACAGAGCCGAAGAATGCGTTAACCCGCCAGTATAAGAAGCTGTTTGAAATGGATGGAGTGAAGCTGGAGTTTGAAGAGGATGCCTTGGTTGCTATTGCAGAGAAATCTTTAGAGCGTAAGACCGGCGCCCGTGGACTTCGTGCCATTATGGAAAACTGCATGATGGATTTAATGTATCATGTACCATCCGATGAAACCATTGAGAAATGTACCATCACACGGGAAACCGTGGAAGGTGGAGACGCAATTATAGAACATAGTAAAGCGAAGAGCGCTTAAAAGGAGCGATTTGTTTGAACGAAAATAAACTTTTATTCCCCACAGTAGCACTGCGGGGAATAACAATATTACCGGGTAATGTAGCCCATTTTGATGTAAGCAGAAGAAAGTCCATTGAAGCACTGGATGAGGTAATGAGCGGCAATCAGAAGATTTTCCTTGTATCTCAACGTGAGGTGGAAACCGACGAACCGGGACAGGAGGATTTGTTTGAAATCGGCACCATTGCGGATGTGAAGCAGGTAATCCGGGGACAGAACGGTTTTGTTCGGGTTTTAGTGGAAGGTCTGAAAAAAGCAAGAGTTACCGGTTACGAGGATGATGGAAAATATATCAGTTGCGAGGTGGAAGTCATTCCAAGAGCAGACGTGTCTGAGTACGAAGATGTAATGTTAGAGGGAATGGCAAGAAGTCTGGAAGAATCTTTTTCCCACTATGCCGGTGCCCACAGAAAGCTGGGTAAGGAATTCGTAGGTCAGGTTATGAGCCAAAGTGACCCCTTAAAGGTTATGGAAATGATTATGGGGGGCATTCCCTTTCCTTATCAGGAGAAGCAGCGCATGCTAGAGGCGGAGACACTGGAAGAACAGTTCGGAATTGTTCAGGATATTTTAATCCATGAAACCACGGTTTTGCAGATTAAGGACGACTTCCAGAAACAGGTACGTTCCAGAGTGGATAAGAACCAGAAGGACTATATTCTGCGGGAAGAAATGAAGGTGTTGAAAAAAGAGCTGGGAGAAGACGAGGAAGGAGATTTCGAGGAATTTGCCAAAGCAATTAAGGCATTGCCGGCATCCAAGGAGGTGAAGGAAAAGCTTCATAAGGAATTGAAGCGGTTCCAGAATACCTCCCCCAATTCTTCCGAAAGTGCGGTTATTCGTACGTATCTGGAAACCATGCTGGAGTTGCCTTGGGATAAGGAAAGCAAAGACAGGGTAGATTTATCCTATGCTCAGAAGATATTGGATGAAGACCATTATGGTCTGGAAAAAGTTAAAGAGCGAATGCTGGAGTTTTTGGCGGTACGGGCTTTAACCAACCGTTCTGATAGTCAGATTATCTGTTTGGTGGGACCTCCGGGAACCGGAAAGACCAGTATTGTGAAATCCATTGCCCGTGCCATGGATAAAAAGTATGTCCGGGTAAGCCTTGGTGGTGCCCATGACGAGGCGGAAATCCGTGGACATAGAAAGACCTATGTGGGGGCTATGCCGGGACGTATTATTGAAGCCTTGAAGCAGGCGCAGGTAGCCAATCCCGTTATGCTGTTGGATGAAGTGGATAAGGTAAGCAGTGATCACAGAGGAGAGACTGCTTCTGCCTTGTTGGAAGTTTTGGACGGTGAGCAGAATCGAACCTTCCGGGATCATTATGTGGAAATGCCGGTGGATCTTTCCAAGGTATTTTTCATCGCAACTGCAAATTCCGCCCAGGATATTCCAAAACCGTTACTTGATCGTATGGAGGTTATTGAAGTAAACAGCTATACGGAGAATGAGAAATTCCATATTGCAAAAGAGCACCTGGTGGCAAAACAGCGAGAAAAGAACGGACTTAAGAAGGAGCAGTTTGCTATTAGCGACAAGGCGCTGATGAAGCTGATTCACAGCTACACCAGAGAAGCCGGTGTTCGTACATTGGAGCGTAAGATTGGGCAGTTATGCCGAAAGGCAGCCAAGTCCATTTTATTGGGAGAAAAGAAGAGTCTTCGAGTTTCCGAGCGGAACTTGAAGGAGCTTTTAGGAAAAGAATTATATCATCAGGACAAAGCTTTTGACGAGCCCCAGGTAGGTATTGTACGTGGCCTTGCTTGGACCGCGGTAGGCGGCGATACGTTGGAAATCGAGGTGAATGTTCTTCCGGGAAAAGGAGAATTGAAGCTTACGGGACAGTTGGGTGACGTTATGAAGGAATCGGCGGAAGCCGGTCTTTCCATGATTCGCCATCTGGCGAAACAGTATCGGGTGAAACCGGAATTTTTTGAAAAGCATGATATTCACGTGCACATTCCGGAGGGAGCCGTACCGAAGGATGGCCCTTCTGCCGGTGTTACCATGGCGGTGGCAATGTTGTCTGCCATTACCGGCAAAAAGGTGAACCCCAAGGTTGCCATGACCGGGGAGATTACCTTGCGGGGCAGGGTACTTCCGGTAGGTGGTCTGAAGGAAAAATTACTGGCTGCCAACAAAGCGGGAATCCGGATTGTTTGTGTTCCAAAGGAGAACGAACCGGATATTGCAGAGCTTTCCGATGAAATTATCGGACGTATGAAGGTTTGTTACCTGGAGAATATAGAACAGGCAGCAAAGATTGCTTTTAAGAACTAGTTTCAGAAAGGAAAAACTATGGTTATCAAACAGGTGAACCTGGAAACCGTATGCGGTATTACAAGTACCTTTCCGGAAAACATCCATCCGGAGATTGCTTTTGCAGGGAAATCCAACGTTGGAAAATCTTCGCTAATTAATGCATTGATGAACCGCAAGTCCCTGGCACGCACCAGTGCACAGCCGGGAAAAACCCAGACGGTGAACTTTTACAATATTAATGAAGAAATCTATCTGGTGGATCTTCCGGGTTATGGGTATGCCAAGGTTTCCCAGAAAGAAAAAGAAAAGTGGGGAGAGCTCATCGAGCGTTACCTTCATCAGAGCAAACAGTTAAAAGCCGTATTTTTGCTTATTGATATACGCCACGAGCCTTCTCAAAATGATAGAGAAATGTATGATTGGATTCTGTATCAGGGCTTTGAGCCGATTTTGATTTTGACCAAGCTGGATAAAATAAAGCGCAGCCAGGTACAGAAGCAGGTAAAAATCATTAAGAACGCGTTACATGTTAAGAAGGGAAGTCTGGTAATTCCTTTTTCTGCAGAGACCAAGCAGGGAAGAGAAGAAATCTGGGACCTGATGGATAAGGTGATTGCAGGATTACCTTTACGGGAAGTGGAAGAGCCGGAAGAAGAAAAGGGAGAAACTCATGCAGAATAAGTATCTGTATTCATTGTGTATGCTTCTCATCATCGGTGCGCTGGTGGTGGGAGCAACCCTTATTTTGAAAAATGAAGAGACGAAGGAGAAGGAGGAAACAGACCTTACGGTGGTTACCTCCTTTTATCCCATGTATGTAATGGTGGATAATCTTACGGAAGGTGTAGAGGGGATTCGGCTTCAGAATCTTAGTGAGCCGGAAACCGGATGCCTTCATGATTTTACACTGACACCGGAGGATATGAAGCTCTTATCCACAGCAGATGTATTCGTTATTAACGGAAGCGGAGCGGAAAGTTTTCTTGAAGACGTTATGAAAGCCTACCCTAAGTTGGCTTGTGTGAATGCAACAGAAGAGCTGGAAGGGCTTTCGGAAGAAGTGGGAATGCATGCCTGGTTAAGTCCGAAGTTATATGCCAAGGAGATTCGTCAGGTTGCAAAAGGGTTAAAAGCCCTGTGCCCCAGTGCTTCGGAACAGATTATCCGAAATGAGAAAGCCTATCTTTCCAAAATAAAAGAAATTCGTGACTTGGCAAAAGAGGTGAAGGCGCAGCTTAAGGATAAGGATATTTCCGAAGTAATCCTTTTTTCAGAGGCATATATGGGCTTAGCTGAGGAACTTTGCCTGAAAACCGTTTGTTTATTGGATTTAGATGAAGAGCGACAGGTAAGCTCCGGGGAAGTGGCGGAAGTGATGGATGCAGTGGCAAACCATCCCAAGAGTTTTCTTATTGCCGAGGATCCCTATGGCAGAGACACGGCGGAGACGGTAAAACGCCAGACCGGCATTCCGGTTCTGTACTTAGATACTCTGACCCGGGGAAGTTATGAGAAGGATCGCTATATTGTAGGAATGAAGAAGAATCTGGAGGCAATCCGGGAGGTAATTCATGAAATTAATTAAGGCGCCATGCGGTCTTCATTGTATTAAAATCGTAGATTTCGGGGTACGCTTCGGAGAAGAAGTTTTGTTTGAAAACGTGAATCTCCATGTGCATTGCGGAACTTTGACGGTACTGATCGGCCCCAACGGAGCCGGCAAGTCTACCCTGGTTCGAGCGATTTTGGATGATGTAACACATAGTGGTCATGTGGAATTTAAAGATCGGGAAAACGGACACTTGCAGAAGATTCGCATTGGCTACGTTCCGCAGAAATTAAATATTGAGAAAAATACGCCGGTTAGCGTTTTTGACATGATGGCATGCTATCACAGCAAGGTACCGGTGTTTATCTATAAAAGCCCCCGCATGAAAAAGCGGATTTTGGAAGCCTTAAGTCTTTTTGAGGCAGAGGATTTAATTGATCAACAGGTGTGCAATTTGTCCGGCGGACAATTGCAGCGTGTACTTTTGGCAATGGCGGTGATGGATAAGCCCAATCTGCTTTTGTTGGATGAACCAATTTCCGGAATCGATGCTAATGGAAGTTTGCTTTTTTACAAAACCATTGATGAATTAAAGCGTAAGTTTGATATGGCCATTGTGCTGATTTCCCACGATTTACCCTATGTGGCAAAATACGCGGATCAGGTGGTTTTAATGGATCACGGAGTAGTGGCCTCCGGTAAGGTGGGCCAGGTGTTCCACAGTCCGGAATTTGAGCGGATCTTTGGGAGAGGAGGATCCGAAGAATGAGTTTTCTAAGTTATGATTTTATGAAAAATGCCTTAGTGGCAGTGTTGATTATTGCACCGCTGTTTGGACTTTTGGGGACCATGGTGGTGAGTAAAAAAATGGCTTTTTTCTCAGATGCTTTAGGCCACAGTGCTTTAACGGGAATTGCTATTGGTGTGATTTGCGGCGTGAAAAATACCAACCTTTCCATGATTGTGTTTGCCATTGTTTTTGCCCTGGCATTAAACGAGATTAGCCGTAAAGTGGTGGTTTCCAAGGACACCATTATTTCCGTTTTTTCATCCGCCAGTCTGGCTTTGGGTCTGGCGATTTTATCCAAAGGCGGAACCTTTAGTAAGTATTCCGCACTGTTGGTGGGAGACATTTTAAGCATTACAAAAGGAGAATTGTTGCTTCTGGGAGGAATTTTCCTGGTTACCCTTTTGTGTTGGTTGGTGTTGTCCAACCAGTTATTGGCAATTAGCCTAAATACAACCCTGGCAAGAAGTCGGAACATGAAGATTTATCTTTTGGAGGATGCTTTTGCGGTGCTGGTGGCACTGGTGGTTATGGTTTCCATCAAATGGGTGGGAATTCTCATCATCAACGCCATGTTGATTTTACCGGCGGCTGCGGCGGCAAATATCTCCTCGAATTTGCGGGAGTATCATTTCTTTTCAATTATTTACGCATTGTTTGCAGGGCTTTTGGGATTGTGGAGCTCTTACTATACCAATGTGGCTACCGGCCCGATGATTGTGCTGGTGGCAGCGGCAATTTATTTTGGAACATATTTTTATGCAAAACGTTTTCAGTAACAGGGCTGGGAGCGTTTTTGCCATTGGAGGAAGCTTATGAAACAGACAATTAAACTAATCTTAAATCTGGTCGTACCCCTTTTATGTCTGGTGCTGGCAGTGATTTTCATCCCCAAATTGCTGAGATTATTTATGCCCTTTGTAGTGGGCTACTTAATTTCGCTTTTGGCAAACCCCCTGGTGAAATTCCTGGAGCACCGGTTAAAAATTGTGCGGAAGGCAGGCTCTGCCATTGCCATTATTCTGGCACTGGCGTTTACGGTGTTACTTATTTACGGTGTGGTAATTGCAGTGGTGGATCAGGCTCAGAACCTGATTAAGGATGTGCCTGCCATGGCAAGTTCTGCCAAGGTGGATTATGCCACCATGCAGAAAACCTTGGATGGTCTCATTAAGAAGCTGCCGGAGAAAAACCAGGCGCAGCTTATGGATGTTACGGATAATATCGGAGAATATGTTATTGACTGGATTTCCGGGCTGGGAGGCGGTTCCATGGCAAGCAGCGCCACCAATTTTGCCAGCAGTATTCCTTCGGTGTTAATTGGTCTGATTGTGGGACTTTTAGCATCCTACTTCTTTATAGCGCAAAAGCATGAACTGGAGGATTTGCTGCGTAAATACACCTCAGAGGAGGTAAAAGAAAAATTCCATATGGTAAAGGTTCAGCTTTTTGATGTGGTTGGAGGCTACTTCAAGGCGCAGTTTAAAATCATGGCAGTGGTCTATGTGATTCTGGTTATTGGACTGGGGCTTTTGCGGACGAAATACTTTTTCCTGTCGGCTTTTGGTATTGCCTTTGTGGACATGCTTCCATTCTTTGGAACCGGAACCATTTTAGGCCCCTGGGCGATTATTAAAATTCTTACCGGCGACTACAAAATGGCCGTTGCCCTGGTGGTTTTATATGGCGTCACCCAGCTTGTCCGTCAGCTGATTCAACCGAAGTTACTGGGAGATTCCATTGGTATGAATCCTTTTGCAACCCTGTTTTTCATGTATCTGGGATATCTCATCGGAAGTGTTCTGGGTATGATTCTTGCAGTGCCTATTGCCATGATTATTATTAATCTCTTTAAGGCAGGGGTGTTTGATACAATGATCTACGCCGGAAAGACGCTGTGGGAGCAGTTTCGGGATTTCTTGAAGCTGGAGAAGAAGACTAGATTCTAGAAGGTGAGGACATACGGAGAAGAAACGAGCGCACAAATTCTGATATCAGAATTTGTGCGTTTTGTATGGTTGTAAAAACAATGGAACCTTGTTATACTAGTCTGTGGGATAACAATCAAAAATTGTATAAAATTATTAACTAAAAAAGGAGAGAATGTATTATGTCAGAAAACATGAAGGGGTTTGCTTCCAAGGCAATTCATGCGGGAAACACCAAGAGTCATGAGTATCAGTCCTTAGGAATGCCAATCTATCAGACTTCCACTTTCTATTTTGACTGCTGTGAGCAGGGTGGAAAATTATTCGCGGGAGAAGAAGCAGGTTATATTTACACCAGACTTGGAAACCCGACAACTAACTTATTAGAGGAAAAGGTTGCCGCATTGGAGAATGGAGAGGCAGCAGCAGCAGCTTCCTCCGGAATGGGAGCTATCAGTGCATGTCTGTGGACAATTGCAGCAGCTGGAAAGCATATCGTAGCAGATAAGACCTTATATGGTTGTACTTTTGCACTTTTAAATCATGGTCTTACACGTTACGGAGTAGAGGTTACCTTTGTGGATACTTCCAACTTGGACGAAGTGAAGGCAGCATTAAAGGATAACACCTGTTGCGTATATCTGGAGACTCCGGCGAACCCGACCTTGAAGATTGTAGATATCGCAGCCATTGCCAAGCTGGCACATGGTTTTAACAAGGATATCAAGGTTGTTTGTGATAACACCTTTGCAACACCATATAACCAGAGACCGTTAGAGCTTGGCGCAGATGTGGTTGTACATTCCGCTACCAAGTACTTAAACGGACACGGTGATGTAATTGCCGGTTTCGTTGTTGGTAAAGCTGATTTTATTACCGAAGTAAAGATGTTCGGTATCAAGGATATGACCGGTTCTGTATTAGGACCACAGGAAGCATTTTTAATCTTAAGAGGATTAAAAACATTACAGATTCGTATGGAACGTCATTGCTATAATGCAGCAAAGCTTGCTGAGTTCTTAGATGCTTCTGATAAGGTAGAAGCAGTTTACTATCCGGGTCTTAAGAATCATCCGGGACATGATATCGCTGCAAAACAGATGAAAGAGTTCGGCGGTATGATTTCTATCATCGTAAAGGGCGGCAAGGCAGCAGGTATGAAGTTCTGCAACAGCTTAAAGCTTGCCACCGTGGCCGTAAGTCTTGGAGATGCAGAGACATTGGTAGAGCATCCGGCATCCATGACTCACTCCACCTATTCACCGGAGGAGTTAAAGGAAGCAGACATCAACGAAGGATTAGTTCGTATCTCTGTAGGTCTGGAAGATATCGACGATATTATTGAAGACTTCAAGCAGGGATTGGCACAGATCTAAGGATAAATTAAAGAATAGAATTCCTACAGCGGAGCAGGGCGACCTGCTCCGCTTTTGAGGAAAGGAAGCATAATTATAAATATGGTTGCAACTTTTGCAATTTCCGGAATGGGATTTCCCGGAAGTGATTGGAAGTACAATCAGGTGAAAGCAGAGGAAAAACGGCAAACTGTATATGAAGGGGAAGGGTATAGTTTTTATTCGTAACCTGATTGATGTTACAGCTAATAATTTGGGCGATAAGGAGAAATATGGTTACGGCTTAATTGATTGTGAAGCGGCAATAAGTAATTACAAAGATGCCAAAGATGTGTTGACTGTAGAAGAGATGAATGTTGAAGAAAATGAAAGTCCGATTTTGTGTAGTACAAAGGATGAACTGGAGGCCTTGGTGAAAAAATGGGAAGAGGAAGAAGAAATTATTTTACCATAAAGAATATAGGGGTAGCGGTTGTTATTGCTCTTGTATTTACTTTTATAAAATGGTACATGTTCCCCATGGTTCGCGATGGAGTTGATAGAGCGGGAATCAGATGGGAGTATAACACTTTTTCAAGGACGCTGAAACTACAGGCGACGGAGAACAGCAATGGAAAAATGCAGGATTATTATTATCATTGGGATAATGATGTTCCGGAGTTATTGCCCCCATGGTATAATTACCGGAAGCGGTGTCGAAAAGTTGTTTTCGGACCTGGAATAAAATACATTGGAAATTATACTTGTCGAGATTTTGAACGGCTTTCAAGTATAGAGTTATCCGAGAATATAGAAACAATAGGTGATTGTGCGTTTTATTGTTGTAAACATTTAAAGAAACTCGATTGTCCGGCAAGTTTAAGGCAAATTGGAGAGTCAGCATTTGAGGGTTGTGAACTAGAAGAACTTGTACTTAATGAAGGGCTTCAGAGTTTATACCCAGATGCGTTTAGTGGGGCTAAAATGGAAAAGGTTAAAATTCCCAATACAGTAGTGCGAATATGTGATGGTGTATTTGCTGAGAATGAAGAACTAGAAGAGATAAACATACCGGAAAGCATAGATATGTTGGGAGTGGGGGTGTTTGCAGGTGATATAAACCTTAAACGTGTAAGAGTTGAGACGACTAAGCTTGAGCCTAGAAATGGAGCATTTACGGGAACTGGTCCGGATGTAGTGGTGGAGGTGCCGAAGGAGAAGTATAAAGAGTATAGCGAAGGATTCTTTGTACATGGCTTACAAGAGACGGCAAAAGTAGTCGCATACTAGGGAGTTGCATCTGCAAGTTTCAGAAAACTGGAATTTGCAGATGCTTTCTTTTTTAATATTTTAGTATCCCATGAAAAATCTATTGACGAATACTCGTGTGAGTGCTATGCTTGTATACAAGTATAGCGAGGCACAAAGATGATGGCGTGCACAGTTTTCAGGGAGGGACAGAAAATGCTGGAAATATCAAGTAAAACCAACCTATTAGAGCAGAACAACTATAAATACACTTTACAGGATGTGGAAGAACCCAATCTGTATCGGGAGATGTTTAATTACGAGGAAGTGCCGAAGATTGCTTTTAACCATCGACGGGTACCGATTAATATGCCGGAGGATATCTGGATTACCGATACCTCTTTCCGGGATGGACAGCAATCCAGAATGCCTTATACGGTGAAACAGATTGTGGATTTGTATAAGTTGCTGGCGCGCCTTGGAGGCCCCTTCGGATTGATTCGTCAGTCAGAGTTTTTCATTTATACAAAGAAAGACCGGGAAGCCGTAGAGAAATGTATGGAATTAGGCTACAAGTTCCCGGAAATTACCACCTGGATTCGTGCAAAGAAAGAGGATTTCAAACTGGTAAAGGATATGGAAATCCGGGAGACCGGAATGCTGGTATCCTGTAGTGATTATCATATTTTTAAGAAAATGAAAATGACACGCCGTCAGGCAGTGGATTACTATATGGGAAGTATCAAGGATGCCTTTGAGGCGGGTGTAGTGCCAAGATGCCATCTGGAAGATATTACCAGAGCGGATTTCTATGGCTTCGTAGTTCCATTCGTAAATGAAATCATGGATTTGTCCCAGGAAGTGGGAGTGCCGGTAAAAATTCGTGCCTGCGATACCTTGGGCTACGGAGTTCCTTATACAGAAGCATCACTGCCCCGAAGTGTGGCGGGAATTGTATACGGTCTGCAGCATTATTCCGGAGTGCCAAGTGAAATGCTGGAGTGGCACGGACACAATGATTTTTACATGGGAGTTCCCAACGCTACCACAGCCTGGTTGTACGGAGCCAGTGCAGTAAACTGCTCCATGTTGGGAATCGGAGAACGTACCGGAAATGTGCCATTGGAAGCCATGATTTTTGAATATGCATCCCTTCGAGGTTCTTTGGATGGAATGGATCCGACAGCCATTACGGAGATTGGGCGTTATTATGAGGAAGAGATTGGATACAGGATTCCGCCGATGACTCCTTTTGCCGGTGAAAACTTCAATGTAACCCGGGCAGGAATTCATGCAGACGGTTTGATGAAGGACGAAGAAATATATAATATTTTTAATACAAAGAAGCTGTTAAATCGTGCACCTTGCGTAGCAATCAGTGACACCTCCGGACTGGCGGGAATTGCCTACTGGATTAATGAAAAATATCATCTTTTAGCAGACCACAAGATACAGAAAGAACACCCGGTGGTGGCAAAATTAAAAGAGTGGGTAGACGAAGTCTATGCCGAGGGACGTACCACCAGTCTTTCTGATGAGGAGATAAAAGCAAAGCTTGGAGAAATGAAGGAATGGGAGGAGTTTCGAAATGTATAAGAATGTATCCCTGGCTGATCAGGTCTATGACGTGATTGAGCAGAAGATTTTAAACGGAGATTATCCGGCGGGAGAGGTGTTAAGCGAGTCCCGCCTTACGGAAGAATTGGGAGTTAGCAGAACCCCCATAAGAGAAGCTCTGGCCCGGTTGCAGAATGAGAAACTGGTGGAAACATCCGCGGCGGGAACCGTAGTTTTGGGCATTACCGGTCAGGATGTAAAAGATATGTACGAAATTAAACGGTATTTAGAGCCCCATGTATGTTCTTTGGCTATCGACCGGATTAGCGAAGAGGCGTTAAAAAGAATGGAAGAGATTGTGGAGCAGCAGGAATTTTATGAAATGAAGCACAATCTGGATCAGTTAAGAAACCTGGATACCCAGTTTCATGATATTATTTATTCTTCCTGTGGTAGCCCGATTTTTCAGTCCGTATTATCGCCCATCCATCATAAGCTTTTGAAATACAGAAAGGCTTCCTTGGAAAACAGCGATAGAAGTTTACATTCCGTTGAAGAACATCGTGCGATTTATGAAGCTATTAAGGAAAAGGATAAGAAACGAGTGGAAGAATTGATGACGAACCACATTGACCACGCTTACAATAGTATCCGAAAGGGGGCATAAACCATGGGACTTACCCTAGCTGAGAAGATTATACAGAACCACCTTGTAAGCGGTGAGTTAAAAGCGGGAAGCGAAATTGCGTTGCGGATTGATCAGACCCTGACCCAGGATGCCACGGGAACCATGGCATATTTGGAGTTTGAAACCATGGGAGTACCCCGGGTTCGTACCGAGTGTTCCGTAGCCTATATTGATCATAATACCCTGCAGTCCGGATTCGAAAACGCAGACGATCATAAATTTATTCAATCCATGGCCCGAAAGTACGGCTTGTATTTTTCCAGACCCGGTAACGGAATCTGCCATCAGGTACATTTGGAGCGGTTCGGAAAACCGGGAAAGACCTTGATTGGATCTGACAGCCATACTCCCACCGGCGGCGGTATCGGAATGCTGGCCTTAGGAGCCGGCGGACTGGATGTGGCAGTAGCCATGGGAGGTGGCGCTTATTATATCACCATGCCGAAGATGTATAAGGTAAATCTTACGGGAAAATTGCGGGACTTTGTAACCGCAAAGGATGTGAGTCTGGAAATTCTTAGAATCCTTTCGGTAAAAGGTGGCGTGGGCGCTATTATTGAGTGGGGCGGAGAAGGAGTGAAAACCTTATCTGTGCCGGAGCGTGCCACCATTGCCAATATGGGAACGGAACTGGGAGCCACTTCTTCTATTTTTCCGTCGGATGAGGTGACGAGACAGTTTTTGAAGGCTCAGGACAGAGAAGAAGATTTTGTTGCCCTTGAAAGCGACCCGGATGCAGAGTATGACCGGGTGATAGACATTAACCTGTCTGCGTTAAAACCCTTAATTGCCTGTCCTCATAGTCCGGACAATGTGGTAACGGTGGAAAGCCTGAAAGGGAAAAAGGTAGACCAGGTGTGTATCGGCTCCTGTACCAATTCCTCTTTGTGGGACATGTTAAAAGTGGCGGCGCTTTTAAAAGGTAAGGTTATTCATCCGGAAGTGAGCTTGTCCATTTCACCGGGATCCAAACAGGTATTATCCATGCTGGCGGATTGCGGCGCCTTGTCGGATATTATAGCAAGTGGAGCAAGAGTGTTGGAATGCGCCTGCGGTCCGTGTATCGGAATGGGATTTTCTCCAAATTCCGGCGGTGTGTCTCTTAGAACCTTTAATCGGAATTTCGAAGGACGCTCCGGTGTGGCAGATGGGCAGATTTATCTGGTATCTCCGGAAACAGCTGTGGCAGCAGCGTTAACCGGAGAAATAACGGATCCTGGCACAATGGGAAGTTTCCCGAAGGTGGAAATGCCAAAACAATTTAAAATTGACGACAGAGCCATTTTACCACCGGCTACGGAAGATGAGGCGAAAGAACTCTCCATTTTCCGGGGACCGAATATTAAGCCGTTCCCGGAAGGACATGTGTTGGAAGATGAGATAAAAGCACCTTTGATTTTAAAGGTAGGTGACAATATTACCACGGATCATATTATGCCGGCGGGGGCAAAAATTCTGCCGTACCGCTCCAATATTCCGTTTTTGTCCCAGTTCTGTTTTGGGGTTTGTGATAAAACCTTTGCAGAGAGGGCCCAGGCGGCGGGACAGAGTATTGTAATTGGGGGAAGCAATTACGGACAGGGCTCTTCCAGAGAGCATGCGGCATTGGTGCCTTTATATTTGGGAGTTCGGGCGGTTGTTGCCAAAAGTTTTGCCCGCATTCATGCGGCGAACCTTATCAATGCCGGAATTTTACCGCTAACTTTTGAAAATCCGGAGGATTACGAGCTGTTTTCTCAGGGAGATGGCCTGATTTTGCAGGATATTTTTGCGGGAATGGGTGCGGGAAAAGTGACAATGGTGGATGAAAACACCGGTAAACGTGCAGTTTTGCTCTGCGATTTTACAGAGCGTCAGAAGAAAATACTGAAATTGGGAGGATTACTAAAATATGTCGGACAGGGAAATAAATAGTTGGGAAGGCTTTGGGGAAATGCGCTTGATTTACTTTTCAGAGTCAAGGGACAGTTACATCCAGGAGGCAGTTGAACAGTATGAAAAGATACTGCGGCAGCAGATTGAACGCTGCGATAAAATGGAAGAGGCGATGGAACCAAAGGATTATGGAAAACTCTCCACTATTACCATTGGACTTTGCGGTGGTGACGGAATCGGCCCTGTTATTATGGAGCAGGCAAAAAGACTTCTGCATACACTTTTGGAAAAAGAAATTGCAGATGGCAAGGTAGCCTTAAAAGAAATCGAAGGCTTAACCATCGAAAACCGCTTGGAGAAAGGGAAATCTGTTCCGGCGGATGTTTTGGAACAGATTAAGAAATGTGATGTGATTTTAAAAGGTCCTACCACCACGCCTAAGGGAGGCACCATGGAAAGTGCCAATGTAACCCTGCGTCGGGAATTGGATCTGTATGCCAATGTGCGTCCGGTAACGGTTCCGGAAGAAGGAATTGACTGGATGTTTTTCAGGGAAAATACGGAAGGGGAATATGTTCTTGGAAGCAGCGGTGTGGAGATACCGGGGATTCTGGATATGGATTTTAAGGTAATCACCGATGCCGGAACCAGACGTATTGCAAGAACAGCCTTTGAGTATGCAAGAAAAACCGGGAAAACAAAAGTGGCAATCGTAACCAAGGCCAATATTATGAAAAAAACCGATGGGAAATTTTCGCAGATATGCAACGAAATAGCCGAAGAATATCCGGAGATAAAAGCGGAGGACTGGTATATTGATATTATGACCGCGAACCTGTTAAACAAGGATATTCGCAGTCAGTTCCAGGTATTTGTATTGCCGAATCTGTATGGGGACATTATTACGGATGAGGCGGCTCAGATTCAGGGCGGCGTGGGAACCGCCGGAAGTGCCAATATCGGAGATCAGTATGCCATGTTTGAAGCAATTCACGGTTCGGCGCCCCGGATGGTGGAAGAGGGATTGGCAGAGTTTGCAAACCCATCCAGCATTTTTAAGGCATCGGAGATGATGCTTCGGCATATCGGATTAACGGATGCTTCCAATCGGTTGGCGAAGGCCCTTCATACTTGTTGTGAAACCGAGAAAAAGCTAGTGGCCACAGGTTTGCGGGATGGCGCTACCTGTAAGGAATTTGCAGACTACGTGCTGTCAAAGATTTAATTGGAAACTGCCTTGGCAGTTTACGATATACGAGAAAGAAAAGGAGAGAAGGAAATGAAGAAGCAAGCTTATTTTGCTGGGGGATGCTTTTGGTGCGTTACCCCAATTTACAAAATGTATGGTGTGGATGAGGTAATCTGCGGTTACGCCGGGGGAGATGAGGAAAATCCCAGCTATGCGGATGTAAAAGCGCAGAAAACCGGACACCGGGAGACCATCAAACTTTGCTATGATTCGGAAAAAGTGGGATACGATAGACTTTTGGACATTTATTTTGCCAACGTAGATCCTTTTGACGGAGAGGGACAGTTTATTGATAAGGGATTTTCCTATACGCTGGCTATTTTTTACACCTCAGAGGAAGAAAAAGAAATGGCATCAAAGCGGATTGCAGAATTAGAGACAAAAGAAGGAAAGAAAGCGGAAGTGGCACTTTTACCCTATAAGAATTTCTTTGAGGCAGAGGAGGAGCATCAGGATTATTACCTGAAAAATCCCGAAGCCTTTGAAAAAGAGTTGCGGGAATCCGGTCGCAAGAAATAGGGCCGAGAGTCGGGAAAAGATATTGACAGATAAGACCATTGGTGATAGTCTGATGATAAGACTATTGTCAATGGTCTTTTGACTAATGGTGGCAAAGGAGGGAGAAGGATGGCAGAAATTCAATTGGGAGTTGTGGAAAGTCGCTTTGCAGAACTGATTTGGGAGCGGGAGCCCATTACCAGCCACGAATTGGTGAAATTGACGGCAGAAGAGTTTGGCTGGGCACGAACCACCACCCATAATGTGATTCGGAAATTATGTGAGAAGGGACTGTTTCAGAATAACAAGGGAACGGTGACTTCCGTTCTTTCCAGAGAAGAATTCTATGCTCGTCAGAGCAGGCAGTTTGTGGAGAATTCTTTTGCGGGGTCATTGCCTGCGTTCTTATCTGCTTTTACCAAGGGAACAAGGTTGACGGAAGAGGAAGCGGAGGAAATCCGAAAGATTATTGAGGAAGCGAAGGGGGAATAACAGATGGAAGGTATTTTTTTAAAGCTTTTTAATCAAAGTATGTATGCGGGGGTATTGGTTTTGATTGTGCTGATTGCCCGGGGCGTTTTTCGGAAAGCACCCAAATGGGTATGGCCTATTTGCTGGGGGATAGTGGGGCTTCGTATGATTATGCCCTTTACACTTCGGCTGCCGGTTAGCCTGATGCCGGATGCGGAGCCGGTGATTTATCAGATGCATCCCATGGTGCAGGTTTCTTTCGGAAATTCTGCCATTGATAAGCCGGTAAATCACTTTTTAGCCAATACCATGGTACTTCAGGGGTACGGAAGTCACAAGCTTTCCGGAATAGAACTTCTGGCAGGAGTCTGGATGGTGGGAATTTTCTTCTTGCTGTTGTACGCATTTTTTAGCTATGGACAGATACGAAAGAGGGTAAAGGAAGCCGTCTGTTGGGAAGAAAATATTTTTATCTGCGACGAGATTGCGACTCCGTTTATTTTGGGGATTTTTCAACCTAAGATTTATTTGCCCTCCTCTTTGGCAGAAGCCAATCGGGAGTATGTGCTGCGTCACGAGCATGCTCATTTGAAACGGAAAGATCATTTTATTAAGCCGGTGGGCTATCTTCTTTTAGCAATCGGCTGGTTTAATCCTTTGATGTGGGTGGCTTATGCTTTTCTTTGCAAGGATGTGGAGCTTGCCTGTGATGAGCAGGTAGTTCGAGAGCTATCCTTGGAGGAGAAAAAGAACTATGCCAACGCGCTGGTGGATGTCAGCGTGATGAATCGGATGGTGATGGTGTGCCCTTTGTCCTTTGGAGAAGTAGGAATCAAAACCAGGGTGAAAGCGGTTTTATCATACAAGAAGCCGGCAGCATGGATGATTGGGCTCGCAGCCTGCGGGTGCATCTTTTTTGCCCTATGCTTCGCAACGGTTAAAAGCGCGGCACCCAAGGAAATTGCTTTTTCCGAAGCCAAGGTACGGGCGGCGGATACCTGGTGCGGCAATGAGGCCCAGGTGGTGTATGCAGATTGGGGAAAAATTGTTTTTGCCGGAGCATACGGAGAAGAACATTTTGGAGTTTTTGTATTTGACAAGGAAACGAGGAAAATAGCGCAGAGTGTGGATTTGACCACCTTGCCCGGGGAGAGTAATAAGATTGCGGAAAACTGCGTGCCGATAGCCGATACCGAAGGAGAGCGGATTTTTCTGCCGGTTTACGGAGAAAAAGATATGTATGTGTTTGACATAAAAAATAATCGAATTACAAAGGAACCCTACGACTTGAAGAAGGATGAAATCCATGAAGCCGGCAGTATCAAGGCCATGCGGGATGCCGGCGCTCTTGCTATGACTGTGCAGGATTACGATTATGGTATGTTGCCGCAATTGTATGATGTATGGGAAGACGGAGAGCAGCAATATGTAACCTTTTTATCGGAGGATACCCGGATTTCCGATTTGACTTATACGGATGTCGATACCGGAACCGGAGAGCAGCACAAGGGGGGGATATTTCCAGCACAGTGACTTTTATAAGGGAACAGAGAATGCTATAATACTCTTAAAGGTCAAATTTACAAAGGAGGTAGCAGAATGGAACGGGAGATTTCGGTAAAAGAGATTCATGGAATCCACATTGGTCAGGTAGAGAATGAAAAAGCCGGAACCGGCATGACGGTACTGATTAGTAAGACCGGAATGGGTGCAGGCTTGGATGTTCGAGGCGGTGGCCCGGCGTCAAGAGACAGTCAGTTGTTAAATCCACTTTCAGCAGCTCAAGTTGTGCATGGAATTGTACTTGCAGGAGGCAGTGCTTTTGGTTTAGGAGCCGCAAATGGTGTGATGCAGTATCTGGAGGAACATGATATCGGCTATGATGTTGGAGTTACCAAGGTGCCGTTAGTGGTACAGTCGGATATTTTTGACCTGACGGTGGGGGATAAAGATGTGCGACCGGATGCGACAATGGGATATGAAGCAGCGAAGCGGGCTTTGGAAGAACCGAATTATCAGGATGGTAATTTCGGAGCCGGATGCGGTGCGACAGTAGGAAAGTTGGCCGGTATGGAAACCTGTATGAAATCAGGAATCGGAAGTTATGCCATTCAGATAGGTGATTTGCAGATTGGAGCAATTGTTGCGGTCAATGCCCTGGGGGATATTTATGACTGGAAGAACGGAAAGAAGATTGCCGGACTGCTTAATCCTGATAAGAAAAGTTTCCGGGATAGTGTGGAGCTGATGAAGGAAAGTATAGAAGTTCGAGAAAATAAGTTTGTAGATAATACTACCATCGGAGCAGTTATCACCAATGCAAAGTTTACCAAACCACAGCTTTGTAAAATAGCCGGTATGACCCATAACGGTTTTGCAAGGTCCATTCGTCCGGTACATACCTCGGCAGACGGAGACAGTATTTATGCGGTATCGGTAGGAGAGGTGGCAGCGGATATGGATTTAGTGGGGACTCTGGCGGCAGAGGTTATGAGTGAAGCCATTAAACGGGCTATAGCCGGTGCAGAAAGTGCTTACGGATATCCGGCAGCGAAGGAAATATTGACACGAAAGGAAAAATGACGAAGGATGAAATTGTATCCTTTATGCATAAAGAGCAGGCATATATTAGCACTGCGCCAAGGGATATTATTTCGTTTCAGTATGCGAAAAACTTGCAAATATAAAGTGAGGACAACACTATGAACAAGAATGAATTATTTCGAAAAATCCCGAAGGTGGATGTATTAATGAGCCGTCCGGAATTGGCGGAGGCTATTGAGAAATACGGCAAGGAGCCGGTGGTAGGGATTTTACGGCATGCCTTGGAAGAATTACGGAAAAAATTAAACGAAGATCCCAAAGAGGAAATTCTTACCGGCTTTCTTGAGAATCTGGAAAACCGGGTGATTCAGAAGGTGGAAAGCCATAAGGAAGCTAACTTAAAGCATGTGGTAAATGCCACCGGAGTGATTTTACACACCAATCTGGGGCGGGCGCCCCTGCCGCCCATTGCGTTGGAAAAACTGATGGAGCAGATGAAGGGCTATATGAATTTGGAGTATAACCTTTCCGAAGGAAAAAGGGGTGAGCGGTACTCCCATTTTGAGGAGCTTTTGTGCCATCTTACCGGAGCGGAGGCCGCCATGGCGGTAAACAACAATGCGGCAGCAGCCCTTTTGATGGTTAGCGCCGTAGGTGATGGCAAGGAAGTCATCGTTTCTCGTGGAGAACAGATTGAAATCGGCGGTAAATTCCGCATTCCGGATATTATTGATCAGAGCGGTTGTACCCGTATCGAAGTGGGAACCACCAATAAAACCCGTTTGGAAGATTACGAAGAGGCCATTACGGAGGAAACCGGTGCCCTGTTAAAAGTCCATACCAGCAATTACAAGCTTATTGGTTTTACCCAGAGTGTTGAGCGGGACGAATTGTGTGCCCTGGCTAAAAAGACCGGCATTCCGGTTATGGAAGATTTGGGAAGCGGCGTTTTAATTGATTTGTCCAGATACGGACTCAGAAAAGAGCCTACGGTGCAGGAAAGTATTGCGGCAGGCGTGGATGTGGTATGCTTTAGCGGCGATAAGCTTTTGGGAGGCCCACAGGCAGGTATTCTGGTGGGAAAGAAAGAATGGATTGCCAAATGTAAAAAGCACCCCTTAACCCGTGCCATGCGAATTGATAAATGTACGGCGGCCATGTTGGAAACCGTGCTTTCCATGTACGAGGACGAGGAGTATGCAGTAAAAAATATCCCGGTTCTTTCACGGATGACGGAAAGTCCGGAGAAATTGAAGGTCAAAGCGGAAAGCTTAGCTTATCGCTTTGAAAAAGAGATGCCCGAGGGAGTAACCGTTGGGGTTGTAAATACAGAAACACCTATTGGTGGCGGTTCCTTGCCGGGTGAAATGTTAAAAAGTTATGCGGTAACTGTAGGCAAAGCCGGCATGAATGCAGAAGAGACTGCGGCTAAATTAAGGGAAGGAGAGCTTCCTATTATTGTAAGAGTAATGGAAGAACAGCTTTTATTCGATCTTCGCACCATGTATGAAGAGGAGTTTGATGCAGTGGTGGATGTCGTGAAAGAAGTATTACGAGGATAAACAATGGAACACATTATTATCGGAACAGCAGGTCACATTGACCACGGAAAAACAGCATTGATCCGCGCCCTTACAGGTCGGGAGACGGACACCCATAAGGAAGAGATTAAGCGAGGTATTACCATAGATTTAGGTTTTACCTATTTTGACCTGCCGGGAGGAATGCGCGCCGGTATCATTGATGTACCGGGACACGAGAAATTTTTACCCAATATGTTGGCGGGGGTTTGTGGTATGGATTTGGTACTTCTGACCATTGCTTTGGACGAAGGAATTATGCCCCAGACCAGGGAACACCTGGATATTTTGGAACAGCTTGGTATAACCAATGGAATTATCGTTTTGACCAAGCTGGACATGGTGGAGCCGGAATGGGCGGATATGATGGAAGAAGAGATTGCCGAAGAATTACAGGGCAGAGTTTTTGCTAACTGGCCCCGGATGAAGGTTAGTGCTATAAAGGGTGACGGCATCGGTGAGCTTAAGGAGCTTTTAGCACAAAAAGCGGGAGCAGCCACCCATAACCGTGACGTTGGAGGACATTTCCGAATTCCGGTGGATCGACTTTTCACCGTCAAAGGTTTCGGAACCGTAGTGGCAGGAACCGTATTGGAAGGAACCATTGGGGTGAACCAGGAAGTGATGTTGTATCCCACCAAGCTTACTACCAAGGTTCGAAGCTTACAGACCCACGGAGACGACATAGAGATTGCTTATGCGGGACAGCGCGCGGCAGTGCTTTTGCAGGGAGTTGCCAAAGAAGATGTGAAACGGGGTATGGTACTTGCCTACCCGGATTCCCTTACCCCAACCAACCGGTTGGACGTGGTGATTACCTTAAGTGCGGATTGTACCCGTGTTGTGAAAAATCAAAGCCGGGTTCATCTTCACATTGGAACGGATGAAGTCATTGCCAGAGTGGTACTTCTTGATAAAAACGAACTTACCGCCGGCGAAGAGGGCTTTGCTCAGCTGATTTGCGAGCGGGAGATTTGTGCAAAACGAAATGACAAATTTGTAATTCGCTTTTTATCTCCACTGGAGACCCTTGGAGGAGGCGTGGTGCTTGGTATCGATGCGAAAAAGCACAAACGGTTCGATGAGGAAACTATTGGAGTGCTGAAACAGCGTCGGGACGGAAAACAGGAGGATCTGTTTTTCAGCGTGATAGAGGAATCCGTGAAGACCCCCTTGGCATTAGATAAAATTCTTGCCCAGACCCAGATGGAAGAGGGCGAGTTAAAAGAGATTGCAACAAGGGTGGAAGAAGAGGGACGGTGCTTCGTCCTTCACGGTCGGAAAAAGGATTTTTACTGGTCCTTTACTGCGGCGGATCAGATGTGGATGAACATCGAGCGATTTTTGCAGGAGTTTCATGAAAAGAATCCTTATAAGCGAGGTATTACCAAGGCGGGATTTAAGAGCGGCCTGTTTAAAAGCTTTGACATAGCCTGTCTGGAACCCTATATGGAATATCTGACGGAAAGCGGTAAAGTAATGGAAGCGGGAGATTGTTTGTGGCTTTCTTCCCACGAACCGGTAAAAGACGAAACCTACGAAAAGGTACAGACAGAAACGGTAAAAAAGGCGAAAGAAGCCGGATTTGCATTATATGATTATGCAGAGTTAAAATGTGCCGAGCCGGAGGAATTAAATGATATAGTGGATGATTTGGTTCGAGAAAATAAGCTTGTGCGGATTCACGATACCATTGTTACCACCCCGGAGCTGGCAGAGAAAATGAAGGAAAAAGTGCGGGAATATTTTGAAACGAATGAAATCCTGTCATTTGCGACTTTAAGAGATTTACTTGAAGTTAGTCGTAAGGCTGCGAAGCCGGTGATGGCATATCTGGATGAATGTAAGATTACCCAGTGGTGTGGGAAAGAAACCGAGCGACGACAGCTTAAATAGAATATGCCCGCCCCACATTCCAGCGCATGAGTGCCTACGGATTTCATGCGTATGGAATGTGGGGCGGACTTTTTGTTTCAGCTGTTGTCAGCTCGTAAAATTAGCTGTCGGATGCTCGGTAAAGTTCCTGATAACCGTCTGCAAGGACTTCTACTACGGATTCGGTTTCCGTAGGATATTCGGAGTCCGGTAGCGGTTCGGCACAGCTGAATTTTACGCAGGTGCCACAGCTACTGCTTAAGGTTCTGGGAACAGGCATTATGCGCGCTTGTATGCCTTGAGCATCACAGTATTTTTTAAAACGAATCGCTCCGATATGAGCGAAAAATGTTGCAATAAAGGTCATAGGCTATTTGGTAAAGGTTAAGGTAAACTCGCCGTCTGCCTCTTTTACATCAGTTTTATAGCCCTGAGCGGTGGCATAACGGGTAACGTTTTCCTTTGCTGTTTTGCAATCTACCATCATTTCATAGGAAGATGCACCTGATGCCATTGCCTGTTTTAATAACATTACCGGTTCCGGACAGGAAAGTCCGCGAGCGTCAATTTTACTCATTTTTGTATCCTCCTAATTCTCTTTTTTCTTCATAAAAGTGTTCATGTAGCCAATAAATGCAACCACAAGGATGCCGATGATAACAGCGATTTTTCCGTTTGGAGTCGGGCCTTCTGCGCTGGATGCAAGTCCAAAGTTATGTGCAAAAGCAGCACCTACAAATAATCCCATAACGGTAAGTACGCTGTCGGAATTTCCTTCTCCGGAAAGAATCAGCTGACGAAGTGGGCAGCCGCCTAAAAGTACACAGCCAAAACCGGTTAAGAATAATCCTAAGAAGTTCCATAAAGCATCGGTATGTGCTACCGGCTGTGCTTCCATTCCAAGGGTAAAGTATACACCGTCTGTTGCGCCGGTTAAGATTAAGTTCATAACCAGAGCACTTGCCAGGATAGCAACGAAGCCAAGGATTAATTTTGGCTCCTTAAATAATACTAAGTCACGAAGTCCGCCAACCATGCAAAGACGGGTACGCTGTGCTAAAGCACCAACGATAAGACCTGCTGCAAGGCTGATACCGATAGCTGCGTGTTTTGCACCCGGACCTGCTCCTTCTTCGCTGAAGAAAATGAATGCCGGTGCAGCTACCAGAAGGGCAAAAAGTACAACCTGGATAACAGGCAGAACGATACCGTCGACTATCGGCTGACGATAAGTACGCTTCAAAGAATATCCCTTGGTTAAAAAGAAGATTCCCACAAGGATTCCACAAACAAAGCCTGCGAGACCGATGAGTGCGTTTAAGTCACCACCTGCAAGACGAAGAATCATTCTGAATGGGCAGCCTAAGAACATGAGACAGCCAATCATTACAAAGAATCCCAAAACAAAACGGGTAGCAGGTGCGCTTCCACCTTTTGCAGAGAATTCTTTGGAAAAAAGTGCCATAATGAAGCTTCCAAGTACAAGTCCGATGATTTCCGGGCGGATGTACTGTACCGGAGCAGCGCGGTGCACCCCAAGAGCACCGGCAGTATCACGGATGAAGCAGGCGATACAAAAGCCCATGTTTGCAGGGTTACCAAAGTATACCAAAAGTGATCCTATAACACCAATGATACAACCGGCAACCACAATCAGTAGTTTTTCATTTTGTGTTTTCATAGTTACCTCCACTGTATATATTATTTACACATTTATGATAGCACAAACAATTCTGTATAGCTAATTGGAAATATCAATAAGATTTATCCAATCATTTGAATTTCCTATGAATTTATGGTAGGATTAAAGAAGGGAATAAATATTTTTAAAGTGGGAGATGAAAGCAAAGGATATATGGAGAGAATATATTTGGATCATGCCTGCACATCGTTTCCGAAACCGGAAAAAGTACCTCAGGCTATGATGGACTATATGCTGCATTCCGGCGTTAATATGAACCGTGGATGTTACAGCGAAGCCTACAGTGTGGCGGAGAAAGTTTACGAAACCAGAGAACTTATCTGTGAGTTGTTTCACGGGGAGGACGTGAAGAATGTAGTTTTCACTAAGAACATAACAGAAAGTTTGAATGTGTTATTAAAGGGATTTTTAAAACCCGGGGATCATGTATTGGTATCTTCAATGGAACACAATGCGGTGATGCGTCCTTTAACCCAACTTTTAAAGCAGGGAGTCACTTTTTCCAGAATTCCCTGTGAAGCTGACGGAAGCCTCATCCTTGATAAAATGGAGGAGCTTTTAACGGATAAGACCAAGTTGGTGGTGATGCTACATGCCAGTAATGTATGTGGCACGGTGATGCCCATTCGGGAAGTGGGAGAGTTTTGTCAAAAGCATGGTCTTACTTTCTTTTTGGACAGTGCTCAGAGTGCAGGGATTTTACCCATTAATATGGAGGAAATGCACATCGATGCGGTTGCTTTTACCGGTCATAAGAGCCTGTTGGGCCCCCAGGGAATTGGCGGATTTGTTTTAAAAGAACATTTAGTGAAAAAAATAGAACCGCTTATAAGTGGTGGAACCGGCAGTATCAGTCACACCGAAGAAATACCGGATTTTATGCCGGATCGTTTTGAACCGGGAACCATGAATATTCCGGGAATAATGGGACTTCGGGAAGGCCTTTTGTTCATTAAAGAGACTGGAAGAGAGCAGATTGCAGAGAAGGAAAAAGCTCTGACGAAGCGCTTTTTAACAGGAATCCGGAATATACCCGGGGTTCGGATTTTTGGAAAAGAGGATATGGAGAATCGTGTGGGTGTGGTTTCCATTCAAATAGAAGGAAAAGATCCGGCAGAGGTGGCGGATATTCTGGATCAGGAATACGGCATTATGGTAAGAGTGGGCCTTCATTGTTCACCGGCGGCACATCAGAGTTTGGGAAGTTACCCGGCGGGAACGGTACGGTTTTCTTTTGGCTATTTTAATACAGAACAGGATGTGGATGCGGCAATTGCTGCAATCGGAACGATCAGATAGAGGAGAAGAACATGGAATTAAAGCAGTTAGAATCTTATGTGGCAGTAGTGGAATGCGGAAGTTTTACAAAGGCAGCAGAGATGTTGTATATTTCTCAGCCGACCATCAGTACTCATATTCAGATGTTGGAGATGGAGCTTCATACCAAGCTTTTGGATAGACATACAAAGAGGCTGGAGGTAACACAAAAGGGAGAGGAGCTTTACGAGTGCGCGTCTGACATGTTGGCAATGCGGGACCGTTTGTTAAAGAGTTGGGATGAAGAGGAGAAAAAGACCATTCATTTGGGTGCCTCTACCATTCCGTCTACCTACTTTTTACCGGGACTTTTGGCAGAATATAAGAAGATTTATCCGGATGTGCAGTTTATTATTCATCAGGGAGACAGTCAGGATGTTATAGACGGTCTTATTAGCGATACCTTTCAGGTTGGTTTTATCGGTGTGGAGGATCACGGAGATGAGATAACCTGTAAGCCTTGTTTTAAGGACCATATCGTGCTTGTAACGCCAAAGACCAAGCGCTTTGAAAGCATGTTAAAGGAATATGAGAAATCCCGGGATTTGGGAATTGTATCTGACATTTTGAAAATGGAGCCTTACATTTCCAGAGAAAACGGAAGCGGTAGTAAGCGCTATGCGGATAAGGTGTTAATGGAACTTCACTTACGGGAGGAGCAGATCCAGGTTTGCGCAAGGCTGAACGACTCCGAGTCTATTAAAAATATGGTATTGGAAGGACTTGGCGTGGCGCTGATTTCCGAAAATGCAGTAAGAAGACTGCAGAGTGAGGGAGAACTTTTGGTATTTGAACTGCCGTTAGAAAGTGCAGAACGAGATTTGAATATTGTATATCGGAAGAAGAATATTTTCCGACCATATGAAGAAATCTTTGTAGACTACGTTGTTGAAAGATACAAAAGTAAATAAACGTAAAGAAACCTTAACAGGGGCAGTTGTCTATGTGGGAGCGCTTTCGCTCGGTTACGAACGTAGCGGTATATAAGACTCCGCAATGCGGAGCCTAAGTACCGACGTTCGTAAAAGTCCCACATTAGACAACTGCTCCTGTTTCGTTATGTTCACGTTAAAAATTCAGTTAAAGAGCAAGATTAAAGGCGCTAACGGTTTAGAGATTATTTCCAATCGTTGGCAGAGTCAGCCATCTATGAACAAAGCAAGCTTTAGCGCAATTTTAGCCGGATCTCAGAGTAAAAACGCAAAACCTTCCTGCTCCTTAAAAGAATATTGAAAAAAGAGAATCTTATGATATAGTATAAATAGAGGCTTGTGTCCTACTAAATGAAAGAAAGGGGTGAATGCTATGTCTACCAACACATTTGACAGAGAAATTGTAATAACCAGTCCAGAAGCAGTGGAAAGGTTGCGGGAAGTTATGGAGTCTGATCCGCCGGAGGATCCAATGTCGTGGTTTCGGTTCGATGAAGAAGACTTGAAAAGGGGGGAGGAATTATTCGAGCTGTGGTGTGCTCGCTTCAGAAAGCAAAAGAGCGTTTAGGCGATGATGAGCTTGCCAAATTTCTTTCAACTTTTTCCTGCACAAGGGATACCGATCTTGAAAAATTTTTGCATCATAGGGCAACTGAATTTGAAAAACTTTCAAAAGCAAGAACATATCTGATTCTTGATTCTATGGAATTCGAAAATGGGAAGAAATATCCCGTCATATATGGTTATTTATCTTTAGCATTGAAAACTTTATCTGTTTCAGACACGACTTCAAACAGAACAAGAAAAGAACTGGATGGATTTCATTCTAAAATTCATGGACGAAGAATAAAGGATTTTCCATGCTATTTGATAGGGCAACTATCGAAAAATTCTAATGTAAAAGAAAACTCTAATTAATTCTTGCGTTTTTACGCGGTAATATTGGGTGGAATTCGATTTGTGTGGAAGTGATGTGACGCTGATATTTCTGGAGCAGGACATTGGGAGGCGTCGGCACTTAGAGAAGGGGGAACCATGTGCAGATGGTGTTAACCAATCTGTGCGTGGTTCCCCCTTCTCTTATGTGCCGTTACGCCGGACGTTGAGCGCAAGCGTTCCTGCCCGAAAATATCAGCGTCCATTTACTTTCGCATTTTAAGTTTCAGCAGCGCTTTCGCTTTCTTGGCGTCAAGTTCCGATAGGGAATTTTCTCCTACCACGTCGGTTTCGATTCCCTCCGGGTTTTTGTTAATGTCTACAATGGTGTCCATGTAGGGATTCGTTACCACGAATTGTCCGGAGACACCGCAGAAGGAAAGTCCTACCACGGGGATGCCCCGTTCGCCAATGTGTTCTACAGTGTTGGCAAAATCAATATCGCTGTTTCCCCAGCTGTCGGCGCTGACGATTACGCCGTCACAACGCATGGCCTCAATCCAGTAGCCGATGCGTTCGCCGGTAAATAATTTGTTTACGTTATCCTGAGGAATTCCAGCCAGCACAACGCCCTGAAAATCTATATCTGTATCCTCCGACAACACCTTCAGAAGCGGATCCCGAAAGTGGTGTAAGGTTGTTTCCTTGGTCGATGGTCCTACTCCCATAGTCTACCTCCTTAATACATTGCCCGGATTGCGCCGTCCCGATATTCGTTGGGACTTAACATTACCGGGAAGCCGGTGATATCAATGACGGAATGACCGCCTTCAAAGCCAGATGGTTCGTTGGCTAAAAAGCGAGTATCGTACATTGCACCCTGTCCGGAAACCAGTTTCACTAATGCAACCTTCTGTTTGCCGGGACGAATAACGTCCTCAAAAACCTGAGACTCAGTGCAGTCGCCGGCATGGAATTTCTTCAGAAGTTCACGGATGTTCTGGCAGTAAGCGTCCACCACGTGATGAACAGCGTTGGGACCACTTCGTTTAAAGCCTTCTTTCGCTTTTAACACGGCATCAAAACAGATAATGTAGTCTTCTTCATTTGGAGTTCCGGCACAGCCAAGAACCATTTGCTCATCTAACATACCATCGGAGTTACCAAAAGCGCATACCGGAGTTCCTTCGGTATCTACGCCGGTGATAAGGCCGTATACGCCGGTAATGGTACGACTTGTTCCTTCTCCCAGTTTTCCCAGAACTTTAACGGAAATAGGAAAAACATCCATAATGGATTCGTTGTGTACGTGATGCTCACCGGGTTTAATGATTCGCATGGTGATGGACTCAATTACATCCATGTCTTCCAGAAAATCTTCGGATTTTTCCGGTAAAATCATTTCATAGGTCTGCTCCGGTGAATCGGTCAACTTACGAAGTTCGAATTTTTCTCCAAAGGTCACATTTGTAAAATGAAAACTCTGGATGGTAAGCCGACGCATCACTTTTTCGCCTGGATTTGCCATAAAATCCCCCCTTTTTGCTGCGACAATTTTGTAGTGATTTATAACACCTGCCATACATTCGATATATTCCAACGAGCGGGCGCTCTCGCTTCTCCTCGATGTAGCGGTACATAACCACCGGGGGAAGAGGGAGACCCAAAATAAACTTTACTTTCCGTCGCCCTCTCCCCCGGTGCTAAGTACCGACATCTCGCAAGACCGCTTCTTTTGGAATATATCGAATGTATGACACAGTGTCACAAATGTTGCAAAATCTGCCGCAGCAAAAACTGCGGCAGATTGAGAACAAATTTAAACTTTTGCAGTGTACTCGTAGTTAAGAGGAACGATGGTTCCTGGGGAGTCGATAGTCTCTAATAACTGTAAGGACTCTTTTACGATGTTTGTCTGCATCTCAACGTCGTGAGGCGCACCTGCGTTAGCACCCATAGGTACGAGCGGAGCGGCAGCACGAGGTGTTCCGGTCTGTTTAACAACCGGTGGTAACGCTGCGATAATAACAGTCGGGATACCTGCTTCTTCAATGGCTCTCTGCACCAATACTGCAGAGCGGTGACAGGTACCTCAGCCAGCGGTAAGAACGACAGCGTCTACATTATGATCCTTGAAGATCTTGGCGATAGCCGGACCTGTTTCGTTCTTAAATTTTTCCTGGTTTCCACCACCACCCATGAAGCCGATGTGGATTTCGGATACGCTTCCGATGAATCCTGCTTTGGCAAGCTCATGAAGACGGTCGATTGGGAACATACAGTTGATGTCTTTGTTTACATCGGAGTTATCATATCCACCATGGGATACCATCAATTCGTCAGATGGCATGGTGTCAAGAACCTCACGGTATGTAAAGTCACCTGCTAAGTTAAAACGTTTATCTTTTTTATGATGAACACCAGCAGCAGTAGCAATAGCGATTTTCATTTCATTTAATGGCTTTTTAACCTCTGCCCATACTGGTGGCGGTGTTACAGGCACGTAAATTTCGGACTGTAAACCTGCAAAATCAAAATTAGGCATGTGCTTCTCCTTTCCTTGCTGCACGAACAGTGTCAGCAGCACGTTTTTTATTGATCTGATTATTTACATAGGTTTCATTGGGTTCATCGCTTAATTGTTCAATAAAGCTCATATTAAACCCTACCTCCTGTCCTAGTTTAATAGGATAGTCGGTGATCAACATTCTCATAGGAATTTCCAAATAGCCGAGACGGCCTTTTAAATCAATTCCTACCGCACCGTCAGTGATGCGAACGATAATGCCTTCCATATAGATAATTTTATCTCCGTAATTCAATGGCATAATACTTACACCTACTCCTTAGGAGTATTTCTCTTTACGTTTCTGGCTCATTGGAAGAGAGGTTTCATTTGGAACACGCTCAATTGGCTTGCCGGTTACGTTAGAGATTAACTCCATATTTGCATCTTTTACTGCCGGATTCCATTTACGCTCTGCAGCCTTAACTTCCTGTCCAAACATTCTTGCTTTCAACATGCAAAGAGCACGAACAGCATCTTCATGGCAAAGGGTATTGTTTGCAAGAACTTCGTTCTCGATACCGCCTTCGGACTTGTTGTTGTCAACCATGGATACCATGTACTTGTTACCTACAACTAAAGCTCCCTGTTTAGCACAGAAGGAAAGTCCTACTACCGGGATATCACGCATACCAATCTGCTCGATGTGGCTTGCAAAGTCGATGTGGTTGTTACCAAATCCTTCGGTTGTAACGAATGCTCCGTCAACCTCTAATGCTTCACAGGTCATACCTACACGTTTGGATACGTAGAATTTCTCAGCGTTGATCTGAGGGCTACCTACAAGTACAACACCTACTAAGTCAACATCCGGATCATATAAGGTTTCAAGCACAAGTGGCTCTCTCCAGTAATGACGGGACATTTCCTTGGATGCAGGTCCGATACAGGTAAGTGCGTGGATACATCCATCTAATACCTCGAGTGGAGAAACAACAACCGGAACGTTTCCTAAGTCTACGTTAGGACGTGCACCAAGTACACCAACCGGCTCCTGTGGGATTAACAGGTTGTCATGCATAGCTCCCTGTCCCATAATCTCCTTAACAACTACGACTTTCTTCTTACCAGGACGACGATACTGCTCGAAGGTTTCTTTGTCAACGATTAAGGAATCGTCTAACTTCTTCATAGCTTCACGGATTTCCTGAGTAATAACGTCAGTAGCAGAGTGAGCTGCCAACGGGCCAGGACGCTCCATGTTGGTTCCTTCTTTAATGGTAACCTGAGTCTTGATGAAGATTTCACCCTTGTCAGGTGCACCAGGACGGTTCCACATAATGTTCTCATCAAGGATACCTTCGGAAGAACCGAATTCACCAATCTGTACGCCGTTAGCGTCAGTACCGGTTACCATCATGATAACACCGTCTAATACTCTGGTAATACCGGATCCGAGTTCGCAACCTTTTTCTTTTACAGCGATTGGCTGTACGTCCATGATGGTCTCGGAATAGGTATGATACTCAGCCGGAGTAATGATATCAATCTTTAAGTCGTAAACTAAAGCCTGACTTGCAACTGCATCTTTTTCGATGCCTTCACGAATGTAAAGGGTAGTACCTTCAATCTTGGTTTCAGGACCTCTCTTTACTTCGGTAATTTTGTAGTGATGACGTGTTAAAGAACGAAGTAACTTTGGCTCTGCGTTAACAGCAGGAGCAGCTACACCGCCTTCAGCTACAGGAGCTACAGCTGCACCAGCCTGACCTGCGCTAACAAGTGGCATGGATACATGAATGTTCTTTCCTTCGCCGATGGAAATCTTTAAGGTTCCACCTGCAACCGGAGCGCTGAAGGATGCTGCAGGAGCAGCAGTAGTAGCAGCAGCCTCTTTTGGAGCTTCTGCTTTTTCCTCAGCCTTTGCTTCCTGAATTGCATCAATCTTGTCTGGTGTTAACGGAGTTAAGGAATCATAAGTATCCTGTAAGGTAGCTCCGATAACCTGCTCGATGGTGAGAACGCCGTCAAGGTTTAATAATCCGGAATCAACCAGATCATCAAAAATAGCCGGATCCTCTAAGTTATGGCATGTCAACACAACGCCTTTTTCCGCACGACAGCATAAAACCGCAGGGCTTTTCGCATGTTCTTTTGCGTATTCTTCACTAATCGCCATGTGTTTAGGCCTCCTTTTCTTTCTTTGATATTGTGGAAATCAAATTACAGATAAAGTGGTAATTCGATTTCAATATTTTTACCTTCTTTGATGTCGATGTGTAATAAGCCGTCCTCTACATCCTGAGTGATGGTGTACTCACATCCGGTTTCGCTGCTGGTTACAGTAGCTTCCGGCTCTTCGCCTAACTGAGGTACAGTCTTGGAAGTTGTTAAGTAACGCATACGCTCTTTACCAACGGTATCAAAGATGGTATCGGTCTGATGATGAACATTTAAGCCAAGCTTTGGAGCAGAACCCATAACGGTGTTGGTACAATCGCTACAGTTACCGATTAAGATTTCGGTACATCCTGCCTTCTTGATGTTCATACATTTCTGAGCCTGTCCCGGGCAGTTACCAGGATTCTCGCACTTCAAGGTTCCCTTGATGTCCATAGCCTGTTTACACTGCTGAACAATCTCAACCTGCGCATTCATCTTCTTAGCGATGTCGCGCATTCTTTCTTCGTTACCACCACATGCACAAAGTAAAAGTCCCATCTTTGCACCCTTCAAATCTTCGAAAGGTTTGGTAACGATGATGCCTCCGGTAGTCTTGGTGATTGGAGCGTCCAAGGTAGTTGCTTTTCCTGTGAAAGGACCACCCATAACGATCTCGCCATATTCACCGTCGATTCCGCCGGCACGTTCAATTAATTCGCCCACGGTAGTTCCGATTGGTACATCGTAAAATACTCGTGTGTGTGTACCCCCCTTTAATTTTCCTACTACGGAAACATTCTTGGTAATCACTGGGCGTTTGTCGATAACTGCTTCAGCAACACGCTGAACAGTTTCAACGTTGATAACTACAGAATCTGCGACAGATGGCAGGTCTGTAGGGCTAAGCAGCTTGCCAAGTACTTCACGTACAACGGCACGTTCCTCACCCATTGGGTAAATGTCCGGTAAAAGATGAACGCGAATGCCTTCTTCTTTCTCACAGAGCTTAGCAAGGATATCGACTGCTTCTTTGTGTTTTGCCTTGATGGCAAAAACACCTTCTTTGGCATTACAGATCTTCTTGAGAATCTTAACACCTTCAATAACTTTCTGAGCATCGTTCTCTAACTGTCCAATGTTGTGACCTAAGAGTGGTTCACACTCTGCAGCGTTTACTAAAATGTATCCGCCTTTCAAGTCAACGTTACATTTAACAGCAGTTGGGAATCCTGCTCCTCCCATTCCTACAAGTCCGGCTGCCTTAAGAAGCTCGACTTCGGAATCTCCGGTCAAAGGAACGAATTTGTCTTCCTTTGGTTCAGCCTCTTTGGCATCAATGATGATTGCTGTATCAGTAATTTCAGCAACCTTACCATCGAATGGAGAGTGGATGGGTGCACCAAGCCCGGTTGGCTCAGCGATGAGCGCACCGCGTTCTACCTTGTCACCTGCTTTTACACAGGCAGCGCAAGGAGCGCCGATGTGCTGTTTGAGTAAAATTGTGTACTTCATGGGCACCTCCATATAGAATGATAATTGTTTCCCAAATTTATACACTAATATTATACCGTGTTTTTGTGAAGAAAGGAAATGCAGCGTAAGAATAGCAGATATTAAATTTTCTCATGCCTAATTATGGATACAATTTGTTAACGATTGTTCATATTTACAGTCGATTTTTAGACAATTTCAGAAGAGAAAAAATAAGAGCAGATATGCCAAATTGGCAACCCACTCTTTTTTGAAAAATTAGTATTTCACATTCAGTAAAATTCCCTGCGTAATCTCCAAGAATCGAGTAGCGGCAGCCGAAAGATGCTCGTTTTTCGGATAAGCGATGCCCAACTCTCTGGTAAGATTTGGTTTTAACGGGAGATAATTTAAAGGGTACTTCATATCCAATACGGATAGCTGGGGCATAATGGTAAAACCAAGACCACTTGCCACCATGTGCATTAAGGAAAGATCCTCCTGGGCAGTACATACCACATTTACGTGAACGTTGTGGCTTACCAGAAGATCCGGAAGGTCCGTATACACATCCTTGGCAGGAAGTAAAAATGGTTTGCCTTCAAAATCCGCTATAGGGAAGTTTGCCATACCCCTTGCATCAAAACTGTCGGGCAAAAGCGCCAGTAGGGGATCCTCATAAAGTGGAATCCACTCCATGTCATCCGTAAGGGAGGTTTTGCTGATAAAAGCGATGTCCGCCTTTTTCTCGGTAACAAGAGAGCACAACACTTTAGGATTACCTTCCACCAGTTCCAAAGTAATGGTGGGATTCTCTTTTACAAAAACAGACAGAATTTCCGGTAACCAGTTATGGGAAATGCTGGCCAGAGTAGCAATGGTTAAGTGTCCTTCCTTTTTCTGCTTTAAGGAATCCGCTACCTGATCAAGCTTCCGGTTCACGTCCAGTAATTCCTGAACGATGGGAAGAATTCGTTCTGCTTCCGGTGTTAATGTAACACCGTATTTATTTCGGATAAAAAGAGGGAAGCCAAGCTCGGCTTCCATGGATTTTAAGACATGACTGACTCCGGACTGGGTGTAACCCATACGGACTCCGCTTTTGGTAAAATTCTTGGTTTCTGCAACGTCAATAAATAAGGCGTAACGATTAAGATCCATGTTTTCCTCCTAATTCATTTCGTAAAATTATAATTGCGTAACCTTACTAACCTTTGGACAGTTCTTGATAAGATGAGCTTTCAAAGCTTCGTATTCTGTTTCGTCCATGGCATTTCTCGGAAATGCGTAAAGACCTCTTGGCCCTAAAGATGAGCGAATAACGATTCCAAAGGCATCCTTGTCTTCCAATAATTTGCGAACATCTCCAAAGTGGTAGGATACCGACTGAGTTTGAGTCTTGTTGTCAAAATGGTCGTCAAAAAATTCCATGGAAATTTTCAAGGGATTGGTACGGTTAGGGTGACGCTTGATGTAGGCTTCGTCTCCATCACCGTAGGCTGCTGTACGAGCCAGCTTTTTACCCATGGTGCGACGGAAAATCTCAGCTCCGGCAAAAATAAGAAGCCAGATTCCAAAGTAGGATAAATAGTCACTGGTTGTAATTTTGCTCATATTTACCTGACCGGACATCAGCACAGAAACTGCAATGAAGACAGATACAGCACCGGCACGGTAGGTCAAAATGTTGGCGTCCAGACGGTAAAGTGCACAGGTCTGGATCAAAGTTTCTTTCGTTTCTTCATATTGTACTTTAAACGCGGGTGTCATATTGTTCCTCCAAAAATCATAATACACTAGTATAATTATAGCGGAAAGCGTGGGAAAAAGCAAGTTTTCCCATAAAGGAAGGGCACCCCGTAGGATGCCCACCCAAAATGAAAGAAATGAATGTTTTTTTGTTCGTGTAATTAGTTGTTGTGCTCTGCACCGATTGCAGCATCAAATCTCTTGGAGAAGAATAACATAAATGCTCCAATAGCAATAATAAGCGCTGCACAGATTCCGTATGCTTTAACGAAGGAGAACTTAGTCATCCAGCCGTAAAGCGGTCCATAAGCTTTTCCGGAGAAGAAGATGATGAACGGCCATACACCAAGTAAGGTACCAAGTAACTTCTTAGGAGCATACTGGTTAATGAATGCATTTCCAAGTGGGGAGAAGATAACTTCACCAACAGTCATAGCAACTGCTGCTAAAGCGATGATCCAGATACCTACAGGCTGTCCGGCACCTTCTTTACACATCATAGCTGCAACAACCATGCATACTAAACAAAGTCCAAGGATCATAATACCTACACCGGTCTTGGTGAACATACCCCAGTCACCCTTTGGACGCTGTTTCATCTTAGCCCAAATTCCGGAGAAGATTGGGCAAAGGATAATACATAACAGTGCGTTTGCGGAGTCAAACCAAGCAGTTGGAGCTTCGAAGCTTCCGAACTTCCAGTTTGCCCATCCCTGACCACCTTCGGAAACCGGTCCGAATTCGTAGTAAACTGGCATGTATACTAAGTACCAGAATAACCAGAAGATACCGGAGAAGAGGGTTACAACAAGGATTGCAACAACACGGTTCTTTTCAATGTGAGTAAGAGGTTCAGCAGAAACTTTTTCTGCATTCTTATCTTTTTCGTTACGGTTATCAACAAGGAATGGTTTCTTTCCTGCATCGCCGAAGAAACGCATACCTACCATCCACCATAAGCAGTCTGCGAAAAGAAGGATAGCACAGATTAAGAACATTAATCTGTATCCGTAAGTCTTTCCGATAATGGTAAGGAAAGAAGTACCTACGAAGGAACCGATGTTAACGAACATGTACTGTACGTTGAATACGGAGTCCAACATATCCTGATCTGCTAATGGGAATAAACGACCTGCGATACCGGAAACGTTTCCTTTGAAGAAACCGGTTCCGATTGCAACTAAGAGAATTGCAATCCAGATCATTCCAAGTCCGTTTGCTTTCCAGCAGAACAACCAGCCGATACCCATTAAGATTTCACCCAACGGTACCAACAGACGCGGTGGTAAAATACGGTCAGCGATCCAACCACCGAATAACGGTGTAAAGTAAGTAAGTGCTACAAGGTTAGAGTTCATAGAAGCTCCAACAGTTTTATCAAGGCCAAGTCCGCCATTCATTGCTTCAGCAACGATGAAAATGGCGAGTCCCCATTTTGCGGTATAGTACGCGCATCTCTCTAAGGAGAAAGTAAAAGAGGTAAACCAGAAACCTATTGGCCAGGATTTCTTAGTGTTTTCCATGTGAAAAATTCCTCCAAAACATATAATTTGTCCTTCGTACCTTAACGGAAAAACCATTCATGAAAACCGTTAAAAAATTAAGAACTAGAATTACTTTAGCACATCTTAGACTAAAGTACAACATTTTTTCTTTAGAATTATTTTATAAAATTTTTAGAAACTCATAATAAAAATGCAGTTTCCGAAGCTAGATGCCCGGATACTGCACGATAACACAGGCTTCAATCATACAATCGCCGGTGTTTTTATATACATAATCATCAAACGCATTATAGGAAGCAGAGTCCCCTTTGGATAAAATATATTCCCGGTCGTTGAATATTAAAGTCAACTCCCCCTCATAAATGGTGATATATTCCCTGGTGCCGGGAAGCTGCTGGTGTCCCTGCATCTCGCCGCCGACATCAAATTCCAGGGTAAAGATTTCAAAGTTCATGCCCTCGCTATAGTTGAAAAGGGGGTAGAGGCGGTACTTTCCGTCGGACTCTGTTAAAGGGGCAATGAATTTTTTACTGATATGGGAGATAGGAACCATTTTTTCGGACGTAAACGCGGTGACTGGCACACGCAATCCCAAAGACAGCTTGTAAACCGTGGTAATCGTAGGATTTACTTCACCCCGCTCAATCTGGCTCAGCATGGATTTGCTGATTCCTGTGGCGGAGGCGGTCTGTTCTAAACTTAAACCTCTTTTTTTTCGGATGTCTTTTAAGTTTTCTGCGACTCTTTGTGTTAAAGTTTCCATTTTTTAAATCCTCCCTTTAACGAAAATAAATATGTCACCATTATAGCGATGTGGAAAAAAGTTTGCAAGGAAAAAAAGCGGCGGAATTGTACGACATTTAATAAGAAAAAAACGGAATTCTTTGTCCAATATAGTGGAAAAACGTGCAATATGTACGGAAAACTTTAAAAGATGCAAGTATAATTTGTGCAAAATACTTAAAAAATATTGACAACAGGAAATAATATGTGCTATTGTACCACTATAAGAACGATGTGTGTCGTTCAAAGTTTACATGTAATGTATAGAGGAGGTAACGTAATATGAACATGCAAACAACCGCGATGTGGATCATGAAGATCCTGGCCCTGGCAGGACTCCTGCTGAATGTTGTACTTTTGGCATTAAAGACCAAAAAGCTTCGCGCAACAACTGAAAAGGATGAAGTATTTGGATTGACAGGTGAAGAGATTTGGCAGCATCAGAAACAGCCAAGAAGAGCTATCCCAAATGCAATCATCGGATTAGTAGCAAACTTCTTTGATACTTTAGGTATCGGATCCTTTGCTCCATCATCATCTGCATTCAAATTTGCAAAATCTGTAGATGACATCAACATTCCTGGAACTCTGAATGTAGGTGATACCGTTCCGGTATGTATCGAGGCATTCCTGTTCTTCGGATTCGTAGAAATGGACATCTTAACCTTGGCATTGATGCTGATCGCATCTGTAGCAGGATCTATCCTCGGAGCAGGTGTTGTATCCAAATTCGATCGTAAGAAAGTTCGTTTCTCCATGTTTGCCGGATTATTCATCCTTGGTCTTGTAATGCTTTGCAAGGTTATGGGCGTTGGTCCTTTCGGTGTAGTAGGAACTGCAGTTGGACTTCGCGGATGGAAATTAATTGTAGCAGTAGTTGCTAACTTCGTTTTCGGCGCTTTAATGTGTATCGGTGTTGGTCTTTACGCTCCATGTATGGCACTTTGCGCATTACTTGGATTAAACGTAGGATGTGCATTCCCGGCTATGATGGGATCCTGTGCATACTTGATGGCATTTGGTAACGGACCGAAATTCATCAAGGAAGGACGTATGGATTACCATGCAACCTGGATGCAGGCAATTTTCGGAGCAATCGGAGTATTCCTTGCGTACTATGTTGTTAAGAGCTTAGACTTAAAGACTCTTACATACGTCGTTATCTGTGTCTGCGAATTAACCGCATTCATGTTCTTGAAAGATGGTATTACGAAAGGCTCAGAGGCATAATACATTTGAAACTTTTCTCCAGAAAATCGCTGCTGTGGTGAACTCCCGGCAGCGGTTTTTTGAGTAGAGCACTTAATGAGCAGCGGCGAAGCCGTATGCGAATTTAGTGCAAACCACATCTGCACACTTGGCGAAGCGAAGCTGAGACTTAGTGAGCAGATGTTACCTCTATGGCGAGTGCCTCTCACCGAAAGACGAAGTCTTGAGGGGAGCAGAGCACTCAAAAAGCACACTTGGCGAAGCAAAGCTGAGCCTTAGTGAGCAGATGTTACCTCTATGGCGAGTGCCTCTCACCGAAAGACGAAGTCTTGAGGGGAGCAGAGCGCGTAGTCATGAACATTTCCAATAGCAGAGATTAGAGGTAATACTGTTTGGGAAAAGAAGCGTCGTTGACTTTTGAAGACGGAAAAATTATAATAATAAGTGTAGGATATTTAAATTGTTTGAAAATTGTAAACGATTTGATAAAGAAGAGGAGGATTACAAGGTGGAGTTAAAAGCAAAAGTAAATGTTGACAGATTTGAAACCGCTGTACAGGTTGTGGATGCACATACTGTTGGTGAGTTCTGTCGAGTTGTAATCGGAGGATTCCCTGAGCCTCAGGGAAATACCATGATTGAGAAGAAGAACTGGATGGTTAAGAACTATGACCATGTTCGTACAGCATTAATGTTAGAGCCGAGAGGACATCATGACATGTTTGGCGCTTTCCTTTGCGAGCCAATCAACAAGGAAGCTGACTTTGGTGTTATCTTTATGGATACCGGCGGATATTTGAACATGTGCGGACACTGTACCATCGGTGCGGTAACCGTAGCAATCGAAGCAGGTTTGGTAGAGTCCAAGGAAGGTGAGAACGAGGTAGCATTAGATGCGCCTGCAGGACTTATTCGTACCAAAGCTATTGTAAAGAATGGCAAGGTAGAATCCGTTACTTTAACTAATGTTCCAGCATTTGTATACAAAGAGAACCTTACCGTTAACGTAGACGGCAAGGATATTCCATACACCATTTCTTTCGGAGGAAGCTTCTTTGCATTGGTTGATACAACCAAACTTGATATCGGTGAGATTAATGCGAAGACCGTTCCGGAATATACCAAACTTGGTATGAAGATGATGGAGAAGATCAACAAAGAAGTTGAGATTAAGCATCCGGAATTGGATATTACAACCGTAGATTTAGTAGAATTCTATGGACCGACTCCGAACCCGAAGGAAGCAAGCATGAGAAATGTTGTTATCTTCGGTGATAGCCAGGCAGACCGTTCTCCATGTGGAACCGGTACCTCTGCGAAACTTGCAACTTTACATCACTGGGGCGAATTAAAGGTTGGTGAAGAATTCATTTATGAAAGCTTTATTGGAACCAGATTCAAAGGTGTAATTAAAGAGACCGCTAAGGTTGCAGATTTTGATGCAGTTATTCCGATGATTACCGGAAGCTGCTACTTAACAGGTTTTGGAACTTACTTAATTGATGAAACCGACCCACTCAAATATGGTTTCTTAGTTGGATAAGCTGACGAAGGCGACGAGCCGGAGTTACAATGAAAAGATTCGAGAAAATGAGCTTGCTCAATTTTCTCGAATTTTTTTGTTGTAAGTAGGGCGACCGCCCGACATCGAGCGCGAGATGACGGCTCGTCGCCGCTAATTGTCGAAGGGGCGATAGCGCGAGATGACGGCTCGTCGCCGTTAATGTCCGGATTTTTCCATTGTAAGTAGGGCGACAGTTGGCTGAGATGCGATAGCATTGGAAAAATCACAGAAAGAACACGGGAAATCCTTGAAAATATTGTATGATTAATCTGTTATGATATGCGACAAAATATCTTGAGGAAGAAGCGAGGTGTAGTATGCAAAAAGAGACAGAATTAATGAAACTGGCGGACGGATATCTGGAAGAGGCAGAGAAACTTATTGGGGAAGGCCATATGGGTAATGGTATCATCCTCTATCGAAAAGCCATTCAGGTATTGGAACAGATGGAAAAATCCAGGGAACTGGTAGATGCTTTGTGCAGATTGGGACTTCTTTATACTCGTTTTGGTGAGAAAGAAATGTCCATTGACACCTATATGGAAGCGTTGGATGTTGCCATGAAAGACAGTTATATGTATGCCCAGGCTCGTATCCATAATAACATTGGAAATGAACTTATGGAGATGCAGGATTTCCTTCAGGCAAGAGATTTGTTCTTGCGGGCGCTGGAATTTACCAAGACAGAGGATTGTAAGAAACATCCAAATCATCACCGATTACTTCTTATTATATATATGAACCTGGCTTGCATCCACACCTCTTTGAAACAGTTGGATGAAGCGGAGAAATTTATTAAGCTTTCCAGACAGAATCTGGCAAAGTCAAACGTGGATAAAACCTATTCCATTTTGGTTTACGATCTGCTGTTAAAAGCGGAGCAGGGACGCCGTGATTTTTACAATGAAAATGTGGACGATTTGATGGAATGGATGGAAGCAAATCCTACGGATCAGGACTTCCAGCAGCATACAGAACTTTTGTGTAAGCTTTTTGAGGAACTGGGAGATTACGAGCGTTGGGAGTGGCTTTTAAATATTTACGAGAATTTTGCCGAGACCCAGGATCAGACTTACTTCTATATGACCAGTGCAAAATTATGGACTATATTTTATAAATCTACGGGAGACCACCAGAATGCCATGTATATGGCAGCGGAGTATTTCCGTTATGCTGAGGTTTATCAGGATGAACAGAATCAGAAAACTTCCAAGCAGATTGGTGGTAAGCTGGAAGTTCAGATTATGAAGACTAAGCGGCAGGAAGCAGCCCTTAAGAATCATGTGGACTTCTTGACCGGTGTGGGTGATGAGAAGAAGTTCTATCTGGATTATGAAAGCTTGACGGCTGAAGTGAATATATCTCATGGAAATATTGGTATCGGTATTGTGGATATCGATGATTTCCACAAGATTAACGAGAAGAAGGGATATCTGGAAGGCGATAACGTTTTGAAGACCGTAGGTTCCATCTTACAGGATATTATGATGGAATATGGTCTGGTTTATCGTCGTGGCGGCGCCAAATTCCTGGTACTTTTGGCGGATTGTACTGAGGAAATGATTGCTGAGATTTCTGAAGAGATTAAAGATAAAATTCCGCAGTCTGTATGCCAGGGCTTTGCCTATATGGTTCCGAGAGCAGATCAGGGAGCAGAGGAACATGTTGCCTATGCTCGCAGATCCTTAACTATTGCAAAAGAGCAGGGACCCGGAAATACGGTAATCGTAGAGACTTCCGTGAAGGATTATCATGCGTTTTATGAGCAGTATCGTAAGAATCTGGAAGAATCCGCACTTTTGGAGAGCAGTTATCAGAATGCGGAAGACAAAGAACAGTGGCTCATGAACATTATGCAGCGCCGGGTTCGCAATCAGGAACTGTTGAAAGAAAATCAGCGTCTCATTGGAAAGTATCTGACGCCGCTTTTAAATGGAACAGAAGAGTTAAAAGAAGAGGCTGCCGTTTCCTTGGCCCATGAAATCTTGGATATGAGAGAAGCAGGTTACATGGAGCATTTGGTAATGCTGGAAGTTGCCAAGATTGTGGAGGCGTTTTTGGAACAGTGCAATTATCCGGAAGAGCATATCCACATGTTGATTGTCCTTGGTGAAGCCTATGGACGTTTGAATGCGGAGGAGTATTTTGATCATTCTTATCTATATTACCGGAAGCTTAATATGTATCGTGGAATGATTGATCAGATTCCGAAACGAACCTTGCGAAAAACATTGTATGATGCCTTTTTGCGTGGCGGCATTATTTTTGCAGAAAGCAGTAGCGTTACTCTTGGTCAGAATCTGGATAATATCCAGTATGAACTGGAGTATTATGAAGAAGAAAACATTCGCGAAAAATTGCGTCTGACAGAAGAAGAAAGTAAAGAAACAATTGAAAACTTCGTAATTCATTCTGTGGCAGGCGCAACCCTTCAGATTTTGACGCCGGATCCGGGCAATTCGGAACTGGTAGAAGCAATGGAACTGATTGAGACAATTTATAAAGAGCAGAAGGCAAAAGCGGAGAAGGTTTCCGATATTGATGACCGATTATTCGGAACCTATTATCGTATGTTGTGGCTGCTGGGAAGATGCACATTGGATCAGTGCTATCTGAAACATAAGGAATATTTTGAGTCAGTACAGGGAAGAGAGGAAGATGCGTTAACAACGGATGCGGCCTTCAGAACCAGCATTTCCTTTAGAATGACACTGTACTACATTCCGGAAATGGTAAATATGTATAATCATCTGACGGCAGAGGCACAGCAGAGGGAAAAAGATTATGTGAACTCCTTGCTGGAAGCTTACATGATTTATCTAAGTGCATTGCCGAAGGGCGGCAAGGAAACCGGCTTAACGGATGAAATCTATCATTCCATCGCAAGAATTTTGCAGTACGTGCCGGACTGGATGAATGCATTTAATTTGATTTTTAATGTTTTGGTAGAACGAAATTTGGATAATTCCATTCATTCCAAGATGGTTAGCGAGATTAGTAAGCAGATTTTAAATATGGTTTACCGTATGCAGCCGGATCTTTTGATGGGTACCTGCGATAGTTGGGATGATGAAGAAATTCAGGCAAATTACGAGAAGATTTTGGAATTTGTTTCTAATGCCGGTTTGATTCATGATATCGGTAAAATTGAAATTAACGATATTATCAACCAGCAGGTAAGACGACTTACGGAGCTGGAGCGGGAAAATATTAAGAAACATCCGGAATTTGGAGTAAAACTGGTAGAAAAAACCGAGTGTATGAAACCGTATCTGCCATTGATTATGGGACATCATCGTTATTACAACGATCAGGCCGGTTATCCGGAGGAGTATTCCTACCAGGAGCATGATGAACCATTATTGGTTAATATTATTCAGATGGCGGACAGTTTAGATGCGGCAACGGATGATATCGGAAGAAGCTATACCAGAACCAAAACTTTGGAAGAAATACTGGATGAGTTCGAAACTCAGCAGGGGGTACGATATAATCCGATTTTGGTAGGCCTTATGAAGAAGGATACCGAATTCCAGCGTGAGGTAAAAGAGCTGGTAACCAAAGGCCGTGAAGAAATCTGTTATGAGATTTATAGGTCCTATACGATGTTCCGCAATAAGGAGTAGACAGGCGGAAATATTCGTGCTATTCTGTGAGTATATGAATGACTGCACGTAAACGAGTTCTTTCAGGACGTGAGCGCTTGCGCTCCATACTCGGCGTTGCGCTACATAAGGCACCAAAATACGGCGCCTAAGTAGCGACGCTTCGTAAAGTCCCGTCCTTGAAAGAACTCGTTATCGTGCCGAGATTACATAAAACCACACAGACAAGACGGATATTTCCTGAAGTCCTGCGCAGGAAATATCCGGATTGTGTGTGTGGCTTATGTATGTAGGATGATATAAGGAGAAAAATAATGTTTGTGAAGAAGGAATACATGTTGGCGGGTATTTCCGTTGTGTGCTGGGGTACTCTTGCGACCATTTCCAAATTGTTGGTAACGGAGATGGATGCAGTGTATACTCTGGCTTTTACTTTTGCGTTCGCAGCGCTGGCTTTACTTATTTATAACTGGAAGAAAGGTAATTTGAAAAAGTTAAAAAGGATTTCCCTCGGAACCCAGCTTCGTATGATGGCGGTGGGCTCTTTAGGGGTACTTTTTTATAATCTGTTTTATCTGTGTGGTGCCAAATATCTACCGGCACAGCAGGCATTTATGATTAACGATCTCTGGCCTGCCCTCATCATCATTTTTTCCTGTATTATTTTAAAAGAGAGATTCACGGCAGCGAAAGCGGTGGCAGTTGTTTGCTCCATACTGGGTATTGCAATTTCTACTTCTGGCGGAGACATTCGCACTTTGTTGAATGGTTCTCCGAAAGGAATGGCATTGTGCGCAATTGCGGCAGTGTGCTATGGTTTGTACTGTACATTGAATAAGCGGGAAGATTACGATAAGGAACTGGCGGTGTTTTTATCTTATGCATCCGGTGCAGTAGTGGCGTTTGTCTGGGTGATTGCCACCGGAGGCTTTTATTTGCCTGCCGGAATGGGACTTGTGGGCTTAACTTTTAGCGGCATTGTTGCCAATGCCCTGCCTTATCTTACCTGGGCATTGGCCTTGGATATGGGAAATACAGCCATTATTGCTAACCTTGCCTACTTGGTACCGTTTGTATCTTTGGGTATTACTCACTTTGTTTTGGGAGAAAAAGTTACGGCATACTCTTTTATCGGTTTGATTCTAATTCTCATCGGTATCGGAGTGCAGATGATGATGGAAGAGGAGAAAACGGCAGTCCTTTTCAGTAAAATTGTAAAAATGCGGGACGGAGACAAGAAAGCCGCATAAAGGGATTGATTTGTATTTCGGGGTGCGTTATAATTTTGATTGGGTTTGTAAAGGGCATTTTACTGCCTAAAAAATTATAAGGAGAAGGAAAAATGAGTTTTCAATTGTTTGAAGCAGCAGGTGTGAACCTATTCCAGGTGAAGACCATTGCTTTGATCCTCTTTTTTGTATTTGGGATCATTGCCGTTGGCTATCTTGTAGGAAAGGTTTCTATCAAGGGTGTGTCTCTTGGTAGTGCTGCTATTTTTATTGTTGCATTGTTTGCAGGACACTTTCTGCAGCAGGGACTGGACCACATTCCGACCTGGACAGAGGCAGGCGGATGGGACAGCGTAAAGTCCTACTTTAGCATGATCCAGAATCTGGGTCTGGTGCTGTTTGTAACGGCGGTAGGTTTAATCGCGGGTCCTACATTTTTTAAGAATCTGGTGAAGAACTTCAAATCCTACGTTTTATTGGGATTGGTTATTATCTTGGCCGGAGCGGGAACCTGTGCAGCAATCCGTTTCATCGTGCCGGGAATGAATTCCGCCATGGCGGTTGGTCTTTTGTCCGGAGCATTAACATCCACACCGGCATTTGCAGCAGCACAAGGTGCATTGGTAGACAGTCCACTGTATGATCAGGTAGCGGTAGGACTGGGTGTGGCCTATCCTTTCGGTGTAATCGGAGTTGTACTTTTTGTGCAGATTATTCCAAAACTGGTGCATGCGGATATGGACAAAGAGCGTGCTCTTTTGGACGGCGCTGCAGGAGTTGACAAGAAAGAATATACCGGAACTTTATTTAACATGGACAAGTTTGGTCTTGGAGCTATGGCGCTGACCATTATGGTAGGTATCATTTTGGGCGGCATCAATGTTCCTCTTGGTGGTGGACAGGCATTCAGCCTTGGAACTACCGGCGGTCCGCTGATTATCGGTTTGATTTTCGGTCATTTCGGACGTTTGGGAAGACTGAATATGCAGGTGAAAAAGGAAGTTCTTTCCTTAAGCCAGGAACTTGGTCTTATCCTCTTCCTCACCGGTGCAGGTGTAGACGGAGGAAGAAAATTCGTGACAACCTTAAGCGAATTTGGTGTAAGTCTTTTCCTTTGGGGAGCACTTATGACACTTGTTCCGTTGTTACTGGGATACTTTGTGGCAAAATATATCTTAAAGATGAGCTTGTTTAATACATTAGGCTCCTTAACCGGAGGAATGACTTCCACACCGGCACTTGGAGCATTGATCAACGCAACCGGAACCTCCAACGTGGCAAGCGCTTATGCGGCAACCTACCCAATAGCCTTAATCGTTGTTGTATTGTGTTCCCAGTTGTTGACACACTTATAGGGAAAGGTTTAAAGAAAGTTTAGAGAAAAAAAGGGATGGAACTGAAGATTTCAATGTTTTTGATTGTATGTCCGCTGGTGTTTCTTGCGGGCTTTGTGGATGCCATCGCAGGGGGAGGGGGGATGATCTCCCTGCCGGCATACCTGATTTCCGGAGTACCGGTGCACATGGCGCTGGGAACCAACAAGATGTCTTCCATGATTGGAACCTTTGTGTCTACGGCACGCTTTGTGAAGAACGGATTTGTGGACTGGGCACTGGCGATTCCCAGCATGGTGGCGGCCATAATCGGTTCCTTTTTGGGAGCCAATTTGGCGCTTTTTGTCAGTGATACTGTTTTAAAATGGGTATTGCTTATTGTGTTGCTGTTTTTGGCAATTTATATTTTTAGAAACAGAACCTTTGAAGCGGGAACGCGTTTCTCCATGTCAAGAAAGCAGGTGCTTTTCTGGGGAACCGTGATTTCTCTGGGAATCGGGTGCTTTGATGGGTTTTATGGACCGGGAACAGGCACTTTTTTACTGATTCTGTATACATCGGTTCTGGGATTATCGGTGAAAACGGCTTCCGGAAATGTGAAGCTGGTGAATCTGTCTTCCAATGTGGCGGCATTTACCACTTTTTTACTGCATGGACAGATTGTTTTAGTACTGGGCGGCGTTGCAGCCCTCTTTAGTATTGCCGGACATTATTTGGGCTCCGGCATGGTTATGAAAAACGGTGCGAAAATTGTGCGTCCCATCATTCTGGTGGTAATGACGCTTCTTTATATAAAAATCATTTACGAGATGATAGGATGATTTGAGGGAATACTATGAGATATATGGATTTTTTTGGAACACTTGGTCCAGCTTGCTGTACCAAGGATGTATTACGGGAAATGTTTGATGTCGGTATGACCGGCGTGAGACTGAACCTTTCCCACACCAGTCTGACGGAGTGCGAGGACTGGATCGGTCAGTTGGATCTGGCATGTGAAGGCAGAATGAATAAGCGAAAACTCCTGATTGATTTACAGGGACCGGAACTTCGCATTGGAATTTTGAAAAAACCCCTTCTTTTGCAGGAAGGACAGAAGGTATGCTTAGCGGATGTGGCGGATGCTTCCGAAGAGGATATTCCGGTAAGCAAGCAGATTTTGTGGGAATTGCAACTGGAAAACAGAGTGCTTTTGGACGATGGAAAGTTGTTGCTTTCTGTTGTGGAAATTCTGGATCACGAAGGAGCAACCGTAAAGGATTCCTGCCCGCCGGGTGGACGAATTGTTTGCGAAGTCCTTCGAGGCGGAGAATTGACATCCCGAAAAAGCATTGCCATTCCGGGAGTGAAGATTGATCTTCCTACCTTAACGGCAGCGGATATTAAGAACCTTGGCTTGGCTAAGAAATATGGCGTAACCGGAGTTATGCTTCCCTTTGTAAGAAGCCGTCAGGATTTGATTGATTTGCGAAATACCTTGATGCAGGCAGATGCAAGTCATATTAAGATTTATGCCAAGGTAGAGAATCTGGAAGGCGTGAAGCAGTTGGAAACCTTACTGGATGCCTGCGATGAGATTGTTATTGCCAGAGGAGATTTGGGAAATGCCATCGATCTTACGAAGCTTCCGAGACTGCAGGAAGAAATTGCCCAGGTTTGCAAAAACTATGGTCGGAATTTTATGGTAGTAACCCAGATGCTTGCCAGCATGGAAAAAGCGGAAGTGCCTACCAGAGCGGAAGTGACGGATGTATACCATGCAGTGAAGCAGGGAGCATCCTCCGTGATGCTAACTGCAGAAACAGCAGTGGGAGTAAATCCGGTGAAAGCCATGAAGGTGCTTGTTGAGACTGCCAAAACGGCGTTATAAGGTGATTGGTATGGATTTATTTGAATATATGCGGCAGCAAAACAGCGAAAGCGATGCCCCATTGGCATCCCGCATGCGTCCCAGAACTTTGGAAGAAGTGGTGGGGCAGCAGCACATTGTGGGAAAAGATAAGCTGTTGTATCGTGCCATTAAGGCGGATAAGCTGAATTCCGTAATTTTTTACGGGCCGCCGGGAACCGGAAAAACCACTCTTGCCAAGGTGATTGCTAATACCACCAGTGCGAATTTTACCCAATTAAACGCAACGGTTGCAGGGAAAAAGGACATGGAACAGGTGGTAAGTGCCGCCAAGGATAATGCAGGAATGTATGGGAAAAAGACCATCCTGTTTATTGACGAGATTCACCGGTTTAACAAGGGGCAGCAGGATTATCTCCTTCCTTTTGTGGAGGATGGTACCGTGATTTTAATCGGGGCCACAACGGAGAATCCTTATTTTGAAGTTAACGGAGCGCTTTTATCCCGCTCTATAATCTTTGAATTAAAGTCCTTGGAGGCATCGGATATCCGGACACTTTTAACAAGGGCAATTGCAGATGAAGAAAGAGGAATGGGGGCGTACAAAGCGGATATTACGCCGGAAGCCCTGGATTTTCTTTCAGATATCTGTAACGGAGATGCCAGAGCGGCTTTGAATGCTCTGGAATTGGGAGTTCTGACAACTCCCCGAAGCGATGACGGAATCATTCATATCACCTTGGAGGTGGCTAGTGAGTGCATCCAGAAACGTGTGGTAAAATACGATAAAAACGGAGACAATCATTACGATACGGTTTCCGCTTTTATAAAAAGTATGCGGGGCTCCGATCCGGACGCCGCAACCTATTATCTGGCGAAGATGTTGTATGCAGGGGAAGATATTAAATTCATCGCCAGACGAATTATGATCTGTGCAGCAGAAGATGTGGGGCTGGCAGATCCGATGGCATTAAATGTTGCAGTAAGTGCATGCCTGGCTGTGGAACGGGTAGGAATGCCGGAGGCGCAGATTATTTTGTCGGAAGCCGTGAATGCGGTGGCCACAGCGCCAAAGTCAAACGCCTGTTGCAACGCCATTTTTTCAGCTATGGATTGTGTTAAAAATAACGTAACCGCAGCTGTTCCTGTTCACCTGATGGATCATCATTATGGAGGAGCAGACAAGCTGGGACATGGCATTGGCTACAAATATGCACATGATTATGAGAATCACTATGTGAAGCAACAATATCTGCCGGATGGCTTAACGGATAAGGTTTTCTATGAACCCAGTGATCAGGGACATGAAAAAGAAATCCGGGAGCATTTTGCGCGGATAAAAGGGAAAGAGAGGGAATAGGAATGGATTATTCTACCATGAACAAACAATTAAAGTCCCTGATCGAGGATGAAAAACATTTTATCCCGAACATGGCAAACGCTTCTGCGCTTTTATACGAAAGCATGGAAGATCTGAACTGGGCAGGATTTTATTTGATGGATAACGGGGAACTGATGTTGGGACCCTTCCAGGGAAAAACAGCCTGTATCCGGATCAAAATCGGCAAAGGTGTCTGTGGCACCGCCGTTTTGAAGGACACCACCATGTTGGTAAAAGATGTGCATGAGTTTCCGGGACACATTGCCTGTGACTGTGCATCCAATTCCGAAATTGTGGTTCCGTTACATAAGAATGGGGAGATTTTTGGAGTTTTGGACATTGACAGCCCTACGGTCGGCCGTTTTACGGAAGAAGACCAAAAAGGACTTGAGGAATTTGCCCGCATTCTGGAAGAACATATTTAGGCAAATGCCGCAAAATTAAAGGATAAGAAGGTAAAAGAGTATGAAAACATTTCAGGAAATGTCAAAAGAAGAATTATTGGCAGAAAAGCAGAGTTTGGAAGCTGCTTACCATGATTATGAAGTGAAGGGGTTATCACTGAATATGGCCAGGGGAAAGCCGGCCAGTGCACAGCTTGATTTAGCAAATCCAATGCTGGATGTTTTAAACAGCAAATCAGATTTTAAATCGGTGGACGGCGATGTTCGTAACTACGGTGTTATCGGTGGAATTACCGAGGCAAGAGAGTTTATGGCGCAGATTATGGAGTGTGACAAGGATGAAGTTATTGTTGGAGGTAACGCATCTTTAACACTGATGTTTGATATGGTTTGTCGTTCCTATACCCACGGAGTTTTGGGGCATACACCATGGTGCAAGCTGGATAAGGTGAAATTCTTATGCCCGGTACCGGGATATGACAGACACTTCACCATCACAGAGCATTTTGGCATTGAAATGATTAACATTCCGATGACAGAAGACGGTCCGGATATGGACATGGTTGAAAAATATGTAAATAACGACAGTACGGTTAAGGGAATCTGGTGTGTTCCAAAGTATGCAAACCCATCCGGAATTACCTATTCCGATGAAACGGTAAAACGTTTTGCAGCTTTAAAACCGGCAGCAGAAGACTTCCGTATTTACTGGGATAACGCTTATGCAGAGCATCATCTTTACAAGGATGATCAGGACAAGCTGTTGAATATTATGGATGAGTGTAAAAAGGCAGGTAATCCGGATATGGTTTACGTTTTTGCTTCCACCTCCAAAATGTCCATGGCAGGTTCCGGAATTTCTGCAGTTGCAACTTCCAAAACGAACCGTGAGCATCTTTTAAAACTCATGAATGCACAGATGATCAGTTTCGACAAGGTGAACCAGCTTCGTCATGTTCGCTTCTTTAAGGACATTAACGGATTGCGTGCTCATATGATGAAACAGGCAGACATTCTTCGTCCGAAGTTTGAGATGTTACTGAATATGTTTGATAAAGAGCTGGCCGGAACCGGTGCAGGAACCTATTCCAGACCGAAGGGCGGTTACTTTATTACCTATACAACCGTTGATGGTTGTGCAAAACGTGTTATCGAGCTTTGCAAAAATGCAGGCATGGTAATGACCGGAGCAGGAGCTCCATTCCCTTACAAAAAAGATCCGCATGACAGCGTAATTCGTATCGCACCATCTCTTCCGCCAATTGAAGAGTTGGAGATGGCAGGGAAGCTGTTTGTGATCTGCGTGAAACTTGCTACAGTTGAGAGCTTATTAAAATAACAGCGGTGTGAAGCAACCGCATAGTCCAACGCATGAGCGCTCGCGCTCATGCGCCCGGACTATGCGGTTACTTCCGCACACTATGGTATGTTACAAGTGGGCGGTGTCTCACTAGGTTATGGCAGATGGCTGTGCTCTTTATGGTGTGGAAGATTTTGTTGGATTAGTAATGTGTAGATAAAGCGGGTTTCTAACGTACAAATTAGAAAGGAAATACGATTAGAGAAATATGGATAATATGAATATGGAAAACAATAATTTGGAAAACACGACAATGGAAAACAATACCCCGACGCCGGAGGTTATGGATGCCCCGACTAAAGGGAATAAGAATAAAGCGAAATGGATTGCTCTGGGAGTGGCTGCTCTTGTAATCATTGTGGCAGCGGTTTTGATTGTTCCAAAGCTTGTAATGGGTAAGGAAGCAAAGATTTTGCAGGCTCTGGAAAATACTTTTAAACCGGACTTATGCATGGAAACCTTAACAGCACCGGAATTTCAGGACGGAAGCTATACCGTAGCTATGCAGGGTGATGCAACCTTAAGCGGTCAGAGTGGAAGCTTAAAGCTTACCATGGCCACAGATTTGGATAAGAAACAGGCTATGATGGATATTGGTTTTACCATGGGAAATTTAGATGTTTCCCTTGCATCCGCAATGGATGGCAAACAGATTCGGGTTGGAAGTTCTTTTTTACCGGAAGGACAGATTCTGACTTATAACTACGACAAAAAAGTCACCGGTTATCTTGCGGATATGGCGAAAGAAGCCGGCATGAATCTGGATGACTTCAATACACAGCTGCAGAAAGCTTTTGACAAGAATCGTTCCAAAGAATGGTTGGAAAAAACAAAAGATGCCACTATGGAAGCTTTTGATGAATTGGAATTTGAAGATGCCAAGGAAAAAGAGTTTACCGTAAACGGTGAAAAACAGAAATGTACAGGCTATAAAGCAACCATTACCAAAGAGTGGGCTGAAAAGCTGTTGGATTCCTATAAAGAGATCTGGAAAGAGTATGTAGGAAAAGAGAATTTAAACCAGAAACAGATGGATGAACTTTTTAAATCCATTGATGAACTTCCGGCAAAAATGGAAAAAGCAACCGTAAGCTTTTACATTTATGAGAAACAGATTGCAGCTATTGAATTGGAATCTGCTGATAAAGAAAAATTCTCCCTGCTTTGCGAGGGCGGAAAAGATAAGGAAACCTTCAAACTTGTTGGTGGCGAGGACACCATCGTGATTGAACGATCCATGAAAAAGGATGCACAGTATTACGCTTTTTCCATGGATGGAGAAACGTTATTGACCACCTCTTTTGATGCAAAGAAAAAGGAATTACAGTATTACGTTGGAAAAGAAGGCAATGAGGTAACAATCACCATGACCTTCTCTCCGGATGCAAAAATCAGCGAAGCAGTAAAGGGAACAGAAGAAGTCAACTTAAACGATTTGGATGAGGCAGGATTCCAGAACCTTGTGCAGAGTGTGGGAAGTGCATTTTATTCTTCCATGTACGGCTTCTAAAGAAAGATTACGGAAAGGTAAGGATGGACTATGACGATAGTAACCACCATGGTAAAGCTGTTTGCGGCCATGATATTGGGATTCGTACTGGGGAAAAAAGACATTTTTGACCCTACCACCTGCAAAAAATTATCAAAGGTTATTGTAAATATTACCGGACCGGCATTGGTGCTTTGCTCCGTAGCATCCACCGACGGCACGGATCCGAAACTGGTTATGACAGCCTTCGTTTTTGGCGTAGCCTGTTATCTGGTGTTGCCCTTCTTGGGCTTCGCTTTTGCAAAAGCAATGCGGGTGGAAAAGGGACTGACGGGAACCTATATTCTCACCATCTTGCTTTGCAACAATGCCTTTATGGGGTTTCCGGTGGTACAGGCTATGTTGGGAGAGGAAGCAATCTTTTTTACCTCCATCCTGCACTTTGGATTTAATATCATGTTCTATGCTTTGGGGCTTGCGTTAGTACGGCGGGATGCCAGCCTGGAATCCGGGGAAAAATTTAAACTTCGTTCCCTTTTGAATTCCGGCACCGTAGCGGCAATCCTGGTAATGATAATTTTCTTCGGAAAAATGCCGTTGCCGGAACTTGTGACGGCACCCTTAAGTTTTGTGGGAAATCTTACCATGCCATTATCCATGATTATCATTGGAGCCAACATGGCGCAGTATTCCCTAAAAGAAGTTTTTTCGGACAAGCGGATGTATGCCCTGGCAGTGATGCGTCTGATTCTTGTGCCCCTTATTATCTATGGGGTGATGACGCTTTTGCACATGGATTCGTATTTGATAAAAGTAGCAACCATTACCTTTGGTATGCCTGTGGCGGCTCTTGTGGCCATGGCTACGGCGCCCTACGAAAAACAGGGCAAAGTGGGAGCGGTGGCAGTCGCTTTTACCACAATATTTTCGTTGATAACCATACCTCTCTGGGCGATTTTGCTGGGAGTGTAGAGAAAACTGAAAAAGCCGGAGGCGGCATAAAGCGTGAAATACAGGCGTCGGTTCATACCGGCGCCTTATTTATGTGGGCTGTAGAATGCATGGGAAAGGCGGCAGGTGATGTTGACGCCGTGTCCGTCTGAGGGATGCTGGGGAATCGGCGGTAAGTGTGAAAAAGTGGATGCTGGCATCGATTCGGGATGGCAGGGGTGCTGCTGATTCGGCGATAAGTGTGAAAAAACAGGCTCCGGCGCCTATTTTTTGAAAAAGCTCGGCGCCGAATGTGTGTGGAAGGTGAAAAGCACCGAGCCCGCGAAATATTATGTCTCCAGAATCGGCGATATTTGCTCTAAACTATTACAAATCGCCTATTTTTTGAAAAACGCTCGGCACCACAAATCTAAAAAACACAGATTCCGCCGTTAGCCTTTTGAAAAATCGGCGGGGGACACGATTGCGCCACAAATATCGTCTATTCCGGAGGAGAGTAGTTTGCTTACTAGTGTAGGGAAACCCCTGAGAAAATGAAACCTAAAAATTTCTTCAAGACACTAAAAATTCATGCGGATAAGGTATAATATAAGCGGCGGATTCTGCCGATAAATAGATATTGAGAGACTATTTTTTCTGAATAGATCAAAGGATTGGAGGTCTTGGTTATGGACAACCGTATAAAAGAGAAAATGAAAAAAGGATTAGCAATGGTAATGACCATTTGTATGGTACTTACCATGGTGGGCATTGTGCCGGGGGAAGCGAAGGCAGATGATCCGGAGCCCAGGTATGGAGGTGGAGATGGATCGGAAGGTAGTCCTTGGGAAATAAAGGATCTTACACAATGGGGAAATTTTATTGAGGATGTTAAAACTAATTCCGCAGAAATCCTTGCGCCTAATAATCATTTTAAACTGAAAGTGGCGATTGATCTGTCAAGTTATGCTAACTGGGCGCCGATAGAAAATTTTACCGGAGTTTTCGATGGCGGCAACATGGTTATAAGTAACATGAAAATCACGGCAGCTCAGGCAGGAACTGTGAATTATGGGTTGTTTGGAAATGTTACAGATTCTGAGATAAAGAATGTGACTATAAAAAATTCAGAAATAACGATAAATTCGCCTACCGCAACCTGTTATGCCGGAATGATTGTGGCATCCGGAACAAATGTTAAAATTGAAAAGTGCACTACCGAGAACTGTACTATTACATATGCTACAGGAACGTCGACTGCATATTTGGGTGGTATAATAGGAAATGCTACGGGAGATAATGCGGAAGTTACCGGTGGTTCGAGTGCGTGCATGACAGGAACCAAGATTGCTAATGAAAGTACGGAAACAGAGGTGATTTCCGGTGGAGTAGCGGGAAGCTTTGAAGGAAAAAAAGAAATTCATAAGTGTACGAACACTGCGGATATTGAAGGTACGAAGGTAGGAGGCATTGTTGGTACCGCTAATAAAGGCCTCATTACCGGATGTAAAAATACAGGAAAAGTAACCGGAACACTGGCAGGAGGAATTGCTGCCCAGGAAAACGGAACGGGAGCAATTGTAAACTGTGATAATCTAGGAGTGATATCCGGTAGTACAACCGGTGGTATTGTCGGTGAAACGAACGGAACAGGTACACTCATTGATGGAAAAGAAGGAGTAATTGCAATTACCGGTTGCACGAACAAGGGAGCCATTGCCGGAAATCCAGCAGGAGGAATTGTGGGAAAGACGAATGGTGCCGGAGCAATTACAGATTGTGGAAATGAAGGAAATATTAATCATCAATCGGATGCTGTTGTTGGAGGAATTGTTGGAGAAGAGCATGGTACGGGAAAGATAGTTAGCTGTACAAATAGCGGGGCAATAGTCGGAGCAACAACAGGAGGAATTGTAGGAAGTAAAATCGGAACAAATGAAATTTTTAAATGTGAAAATACCGGTGCTGTTAGTGGAGATACGACAGGAGGAATTGTTGGAGCAGCAGGAACCAGTAAGATTATAAGATGTAAAAATGCAGGAACCATTCAGGTTACATCTGGAAATAACGCAATGGTTGGTGGTATTGCCGGTTCAGGAAAATATGTGGAAGAATGTTCTAACAGTGGTGAAGTTAAAGGCCGTTCGGATGCCACAGAAGACAATTCAAAGTGTGGTGGAATCGTTGGATTCATGCATTCAAGCGCTGGTGAGATTAAAAAATGTAGAAATTCCGGAAAGATTTATAAAGGTGCAGGAATATGCGGTGGTGAGGCTCCATATATTGAGAACTGTTATAATGACGGGGATACCGATATGGGAGGAATCGCCATTAGACTAAGAAGTTTTAGTATTGCTCACTGCTATTCTGCGGAGTGGAACGATGTGGATTTGGTTCGAGTAGATGGAAATGAACCGGGCAACACACCTTCCGGCAGAGAACCAATCCGATGCTTTTATTGGAACAAAGATGAAGCAGAGGGCAGTCCTGAACCGTCGACTAAGACTTGGCCGAATCAGCAAGTGAGAGCTCTGAATTCTACCGGTTTTTCAACGCGAAAAGTATTTGAGAATGCCGGATGGGATTTTGACAATATTTGGGAGATGGCGGAAGTAACTTGCAATGATCCGAGAGTTCCACAGGTCCGACCGGTTTTACAGTGGGAAGAGTATACTGCTTACGGGAAAAAGGAAGTAGATGCTTACTTGATAATGAAAAGCTGGACGAAAGGTGAAACCCCTAGTGAGCCACAGATATTTGGACATTATGATACGACAGTTTATAACCCGTGGACTGCATATTTGGTGTACTGGTCCAAAGATGCGAACGGTGAATTTGTACGTAAGGGCAATAATAAGCCGTCAGAACCGGGAGAATATAAGCTGAGTATAGACTTCGGCTCAACAAAGCTTTATGATGCAAAAGAAGTTGCAACCTACTTCACCATCTACGCCAAGCCGGATGAACAGACATCCTTAAAGAAATTGGTTATTTCCATCGAGCAGCCTAGCTGGATCGAAGGCGAGGATGCAAAAGATCCGATTATTCATGGATCAAATATTACATCCTGGGCTAAGAACGGACGTAAGTTGGAATATGCAAACTATGAGTCCGTAAAGAATGATTTTTGGAACGGTAAGTACTCAACAACAGTACCAAAATCTGCAGGAAAATATGTTGTAAAGGTTACCATATCAGCAGATGGCGGTTATGAGGGTGGCGAGTTCTACCAGACCTTTGAAATTCGGTCTCGAACTGCATCAACGGTTGAAAGTGGAAGAAAGGTTCCGAATATCTATTTGGATATGCCGACAGCTTGGTATTACGGACAGGTTCAGAGTAATCCGGTGATAAGAGGAGATTACGATCATAATGCAGTTATAACCTGGTCTTATACGGATCTTAGAAATAATAATGTTACCAGCAGTATGCCGACGAATGCAGGAACATATCGAGTGGAAGCAAGACTCAGTGAGACTGCAACCTATATAGCAGCAACTGCAGACAAGATTTTTACAATCTATAGCTATGAAGACTACTGGGGTACAGGTACTTCTACCACCACCGTGGGCTATGCCCTCCCAATCAGCAACCAGAGTGTGACCAAGGTGTCCAGCTCTGTTGTAGGTAATACGGTGGAGGTTGCAACGGTAAGTGAGAGTACCTTGAACAGTATTTCCGGAAGCAACAGCAATTACAATAGCGTATTGTTGGATGCATCCGGGGCGTCTGCAAGAGTGAACCGTATGGCCATTGACCGAAGTTCCTTGAATGAAATTTATCGATTGATGGATCGTAAGTCCCATATTAACAATGCGGTACTTCGTTTTACCAGAGGCGATTTGGAACTTACAAAGACACGTCTAGCAAGATTATTAAGCGAGAACTCCGGATTGAAGTTTGAGTTTTCCTTGAGCGAAGACGGAACATCAAGTCTGACCAGAAGCCAGCAGTCAGCCCTTACCATGGGTGGAATTTTGGGTATTTTGGAGCCGAGGTTAAGACGTGTCAATGAAAGTGGAAGCGTCAAAACCTATGACAGCCTGAACGGAAAAGATATGAAGGTGCGTTACACCTATACAATACCAACCGGAAAAACCATTGCGGATTATGAAGTGTATGGTGTTGGTACAAATGGTAGCTTGAGACAGTATCCGTTAACATATCAGAATGGACAGTTCCAGTTTGATGTGCAGACGGAGGATGTGTACGTTCTTGTACTCAAGGGTGTTACCGGCGGTACCACTACCGACTCCACAATTATCGATGGCAGTGGAATTATAGAAGCTGCTTCCTCTTCCTTGGCATTAAATGCCGAGTTTGTGGTACGCCACCGCGGAAAGAGCCTGAAGGTTGGTTGGGGTAAGGTTGGAAATGCAGATTGCTACGAGATTTATGCATCCAGAACCAATCGTGATTTTGATTATTCAAAACCAACCAAGGTTGTTACCGGTAATAAGGAAAATACCTTGCTTTTAACCAAGGTAGGAGGAAAGAAGGTCAATCCGAATTACAATTATAAGGTATGTGTATATGCCTGCAGAAATGTGGATGGACAGCGAGTGAAAGTATTTCAAAGTTTGATTGGTTATGTGGTTGGAAAGCAAAATAAGAAATATACCAACACGGAACGCATGACAATCAGACAGACTCACTGGTTTGCAGAAGTGGGCGATACCAGCGATATGCGTGCCAAGATTTATTTGGTTGACAAGAACAAGAAGCTTGTGCCGGGCTACACTTCCAAATTCCGCTATTGCTCCAGCAATCCGGAAATTGTCAGTGTTTCCAAGACAGGTAAACTTACGGCAGTAAGTCCGGGAACTTGTGTTGTATATGTATACGCAAAGAACGGAGTGGCACGAAAGACCACAATAAAAGTTTCATAGATTTACAACAAAAAAGCCGCACTTTCCTGGGATGGAAGTGCGGCTTTGAAATTATGCTTCCAGGTCTTTTTTATGTTCCCGGATTAAAATCTCTGCCACTGTGACTACGGCAAATTTTACCATTTTTATGCAGTGAGCCTTGCGCTCCGGAGACATTTTTTCATAGCCCCTGGTAAGGATTCGGCAGCAGACAGCGCCGAACTCTTCTTTAAATCGGTCATGAAGTTCGTTAGTCAGTTCAAAACACCGCAGATTTCTTGGGTCTCCCGGTGTGGTACGGCCATAGACAAACCCGATACACATGGCTCCGCCGGCAACTGCACCGCAGATGCAGCCGGCACCGCCAAAACCCCAGGGAATGCCGCTGCTCATGGCAATGGCGCAGTCCGGAATGTCTAATTCCAGGGCTTTTCGGATGGCATGAATGACTGCCTCCGAGCAGGTGAATCCGGAGGTAAAAACTTCAACCGCCTCTGTTTGCAATTGTTCCATATCAATATCTGTTTTCATTTGTAAACCCTCCCATAAAAGATGCTTTCATGATATACTATCTGTATTATAACAAAAAAGGAGAAGCAAAAGAAAGTATGAAAAGGGGAATTTTGCAAAACAAACTGTATTTATATGTGACGGAATTTTTTGCAGGAATGTCGGTTATGGCAGTGGAACTTGGGGCCAGCAGGCTGTTGGCTCCTTATTTTAGTTCATCACAGATTGTGTGGACGATTATTATCGGAACCATTATGATTGCCATGGCGCTGGGAAATCTGTACGGTGGTCGAAGTGCAGATCAGAAGCCGGATCCGGATATTTTGTACCGGCGGATTTTAGTGGCGGCAATCTGGATTGCAGCAATTCCGGTGATTGGAAAACCGGTTATACTGGGGATATCTGCGGTTATCATTTTTACCATCAATGCAAACTATCTGATTGTGGCGGCTTTCGCGGCCTGCATGGTGGTGTTTGTCTTCCCGCTGTTTTTGCTGGGAACCGTAACGCCGTCCCTGGTAAAATACACGGTGGATAATCTGGAGGATAACGGCCGGCTGGTGGGTAACCTGAATGCCTGCAACACGATTGGAAGTATTATCGGAACCTTCGTGCCTACCTTTATCAGTATCCCGGCGGTGGGAACATCCATTACGTTTTTGATTTTTGCAGGAATATTATTGGCGTTGACCTGCGTGTATTTTATCAGTATGAAGAAACGCCAAAAAACCGTGGCAGTGGGAATCTTGCTTTTTTTCCTGTGTTGTGTTTTCGGTCACGACGCCAGCTTTGCATTCTGGCAGCATGACCTGACCTATGAAGGGGAATCTGTATACAATTATCTGCAGGTGTATGAGAATCCGGAGGAAGTGGTTTTATCCACCAATGTGCTGTTCGGGGTGCAGTCCGTGTATAAGAAGGAAAAGGGGCTGACAGGGCTTTACTATGATTATGCCATGGCAGCGCCGTATATGGCCAATTGTGTAAAAAACGGTGGCGGAAAGGTGCTGATTCTCGGAATGGGTACGGGAACCTATGCCACCCAGTGCAGCCGGTATTTTCAAGGACTTACCATGAAGGGCGTGGAAATTGACGAGAAAATCACGGACCTGGCTCATCGGTATTTTGCGCTGCCGGAGGAGGTGGAGGTTATCGGCTACGACGGACGGGCGTTTTTGCAGGCGGATAAGGAAAAATACGATGTCATCATGGTGGATGCCTATCAGGATATTACCATTCCCTTTTCCATGTCCTCAAAGGAATTTTTCAGCATGGTGAAAAAGCATCTGAAAAAGGAGGGAGTAATGGTGGTGAATATGAATATGCGGGACGATAGTGAGGGGAATATAAATCAGTATCTGGCGGATACCATTGCTCATGTTTTTCCGGAGATTTACACTGTGGAGGTGCAAAATACCACCAACCGGGAGCTTTTTGCCGGGAAAAATCTTCTTTCCAAATTCTCAGAGAATCTGATTGGTGGGATGGATCCGGAGCTTTCCCGGCGGATGCGGCAGGTCAGGGAGGACTTGAAACCCTATACCGGGAAAACATACTGCATGACGGATGATAACGCCCCGGTAGAGCTTCTGGGCATGAAGGTAATTGACAAGTTAATCCGGAATGAAGTGGAGTATTATCGGGAAATTTACAAAAAGGGTGGAATAAAGGCGTTGTTGGTGCTATAATACCTTTGGACTATGCAAACATAAAGGAGAGTATGGTATGGAATTTTTCTTAGACACAGCGAATGTGGATGAGATTCGCATGGCAAATGATTGTGGTGTAATCAAGGGTGTTACCACTAACCCGTCTTTGATTGCGAAAGCGGGAAGGGATTTTAACGAAGTAATTAAGGAAATCACTTCTATCGTAGACGGACCGATCAGCGGTGAGGTTAAAGCGACTACCGTTGATGCAGAGGGCATGATTAAAGAGGGTCGTGAAATCGCAAAGATTCACAAGAATATGGTAGTAAAGATCCCAATGACAATGGAAGGCTTGAAGGCGGTTAAAGTGTTGAGTGCAGAAGGCATCAAGACCAATGTAACATTAATCTTTACTGCAAATCAGGCGCTTTTGGCAGCAGAAGCAGGTGCAACCTACGTTTCACCGTTCCTTGGCAGATTAGACGACATCAATATGCCGGGTATCGATTTGATTCAGACCATTTCCGAGATTTTCATGAACTATGGTTATGAAACCCAGATTATTGCAGCATCCATTCGCAACCCGATTCATGTAACGGATTGTGCATTGGCAGGAGCGGACATTGCAACTGTTCCATTCAAAGTATTGGAGCAGATGATGAAACACCCGCTGACAGACCAGGGAATTGAGAAATTCCAGGCAGATTATAAGGCAGTTTTTGGAGAGTAAAGACTACCCGCCATGCTTCCGCAAGGATTGCAGTAAATAACAGGGATGTAAAAAAGGAGAATGAGCATGAAGGAAGAGTTTTATAAACTGGTAAGAGATAAGGTGCCCGAGATTATGCAGAAAGAGGGCGCGGTTGTACAGTATCAGGTAATGGAGGACAAGTATTACCGTCACGAACTGTTTTTGAAAATCCACGAAGAAGTGGAAGAATTAATGTCTGATCCTCACGATATTGAGGAATATGCAGATATTTTGGAAGTTTTGGACTGTATTATGAAGCTGAACGGAGTAAGTTTCGAACAGGTCATGAAGGTAAAGGAAGAAAAGCGCCAGAAGAAGGGTAGCTTTACAGAGAAATTATTCCTTTATCAGGCTGAAAAAGTATAATTTTTGCGAATAAGTGTACAAAAAATGTTTTTTTTGAAAGACAGGAAACTAAGAACCCGTCACATCGAAATGATGTGGCGGGTTTTCTGCGTAAATAAAGGAAAACCGTGGAAACTAAATGAGACAAAAAATAGGGCAAAAAAGAGACAAAATTTGACAAAAACCCTTATTTGGGATAAAATTAAATACGTTTGCGCGTTCACAAAATGGAAACATTTTTACAGCGAATAGATAGTAATTGACATAAGCGAGAGGAGAACAAAATGAGTAAGAAAATTATTACCTGGTTTTTGTGCTTGACCCTGTCTACAGGTATGTTTGACGGCCACTTGGCATCAACTGTGCCAAGCCGCAGTGAGGGGGATGAAGTGGTACAGACGATGGGCGAGACAGGAAATGAGGATCCGGAAGAAGGTACCATAACAGAGCCGGAGAATGGAAGCGGTAATGAAGGGGCCGGAACGAATCCAGAGAATGGAACAGAAGCAGGAACACCGACTGCCGGAAATGAAGGCGGAAATGGAAACGAAAGTGGTGAACCTGTTAATGGTACCAATGGAAGCGGTGACGAAGGTCAGGCGAATGAAAATCAGAATGGCCAGCAGAACGGCAATAGCAACCAGAATAGCGGCGATGCAGCTGATAAGGTAGAAGTAGCCGGATTGGCTGATGGCGAGACAATAGAAGCAAACAGCAAATCAGTAACGATTGACGGACGCAATGTATTGGCAGCTTTCGATATTACATTGTGGAAAAATGGAGTTAAAATCCAGCCGAGTGGCGCAGTGACCGTTACATTGAAGGGTGTGAATCCCAGTGGAAAACCGGGTACAGTTTTCTATATGGAAGAAAACGAGGGTGGGGTAACTCCGATTGCCATGCCGACTACCTGCGAAGGGGATGATGTAAAGTTTACTACAACACATTTTTCTTCCTATGCGTTTGCATCGGATGAAGAAAAAGATGGAACAACGCTTCTTGAGAGCATGACGCTGACTCAGAACGATGAAACCTTGAAAAGCGATAGTACAATTACATTGTCGAAGAACGTGGCTGTTTCATATAAATTTAAATCGGGACTTGTATATCACCCGGCAAATGACGGAGAAATTGAAATCCAAGCCGGAGTGTTCTATGAACTTCCGGGGATTGATCCTGAGATTTTTGATACAAGCGATTTGGATAATCGTGAGATTACGATACAGAATAAAACTCTTAATAATACTCTTAAACTTGGCGAACTTCATGTAACGTCTGAGGGAAAGGTTTATTTGCACGTGACCTATGATCCGGGTGAATACAAACCGCTAAACAACGTTACATTTGGTTTTTCCGTTGGATTTGATGAAACGAAAATTGCTTTAAAGGAAAAAATCGAACTGCATTTGCTGAGCGCAGGAAGCAATTACTCTATTGAAGTACTTGTAGCGGAAAACGAGAAGGCAGAGCCGACTTTAAAGAAAACCGGAAGTATCAAAAAAGAATCGACTGGTTATGTTATTACATGGGAAATCAGTGTGACAAATGCGAAAAATCCAATCCTTCATGAGGAAGGGTACCGTATAGAAGATGAAATAAAACCCGGGCAGGAGTTTGTTGACGGAAGCTTAGAAATCGCGGGAATCAGCGAATCATCGGTAGAGAAAGCTTTGACATCGAACCCGGGTACGAGCAAAGTCGAGCATTTACGTTTTGATTATAAGAATTCCGATTCTAAACACACCATTACCTTTACCTATAAAACTAAAGTGGCGGGAGTTGTCCTTACAGAGGCAGCATGCAAAAAAATGATGCAGGACAGAAGTTAAAAAATACGATTGAGAATACCGCAACTTTGTATTCCCTTGAAAAAAATGATGTGGACGCCATAGTGCCAACAAAAATTAAGGCAGATACGGCGAAAGTGGATTTAGAAGAGACCCTTGGAAAATGGATTGATAAAGAAGGCGGAGCGGTCGATGCTAATGGTATCGCATCATGGAAGGTGACCATAAAGAATAACGGTTTCCATTTACTGAATGTAACTCTTCATGATGAGTTTTCAACGGATCCTGATGTAAAGATGGTGCTTTTGGATGAGGGATTTAGTTGCAAAAAGGACGGTACTCCTATCGCAGTAACTTCAGTGGAGGTTAAAGACAGTTCAGGAAAGCAAACCGGATGGACCTGTAATTTTGGTGACTTAGAAGGTGAGCAGACTATTGTAATTGAATATAAGACGCAGATTGTGGACTTCGAGGAGTTTTTACGTACAAACCACGAAAAAGTTCCGGGAAATAAAGCATATTTGACCTATGAATATCCTTTTGGGGGTGGAACAGCGAAATCTGTAACAGGACCGAGTATCCTCAAGAACTGTACAAATGTCAATATTAAGGCAGCTATTGAGAAGAAGGCAAAGGGATATAATCCGGTAACCCATGAGATTACCTGGGAAGTGATTGTAAATGATAAAAAGCAGTCTCTCCACAATGTTACAGTAAAAGAAGTTGTAGGCCGGGGACAGGATTTTGAGTCAATCTCTGACAAAATAAATATTGATGGCACAGAATATAATACTGACAGTAGATTTAATTCCGAAACTTTGACACTGTCTCTGGGAAATCTGATTGATGGGAAAACGGCGAAGTTTACAGTTAAAACAAAGCTAGATGCGAACCAAGGAAAAGTATGGGCCGGCAATACCGGTGATTATGATGAGGCAGAGTATACCTACAAAAATACGGTAGAATTGCTGTATACCGGAATCACAGAACCGGTTACGGATTCCGCGAAACAAAAATGTGAAAGTACCATGCTTGCAAAGACGGCGGGTAAATTTGACTATGAGAATCATACAATTGCGTACGAGATTACGCTGAATCAGAATCAGACAACTGTTCATAATGTAAAGATTGTAGATGATTTGGGAACCCTTGGTTTACCGGTTACTTTACAAGATGGTGTATCCAGAGTAACTGCGGATGGCGCAACAAATGTCAGCTACGAAAATAAGAAACTGACAGTGACCTATGATTCAATCAGTGAAACAAAAACAATCCGTTTTACTGTAAAGGTCGAAGATGATACGAAGTTTGCGACAAATGGGTCATATCCGATGGAAAACAAAGCGGTAATGACCACTGCGGAGAATACAAACCCGATTACAGTGAAAGCTCCAACAACAATTAAGAACATTGCGATTAAGAAAAGCGGACAATCCGATCATAATGGCACAGCGACTTACACTGTTATGATTAACAATATGAAACAGACGTTGCCTGCAAATGTATATGTTTGCGATACAATCGGTGCAAGCTTTGAATTGGATCTTGACAGCATTTCTTTATATCATGGAGTTGTGAATAAGGATAGCGGAGAGTTGACAGCCGGAGCTAAGGTTGTATTAGCAGAGAGTGATGTGGCAATTGGCCACTCCGGTGCAAAGACTGTGATGAAGGTTAATCTTCCATCCGGAAGTAATGAAAGCTACTTCCTAACATATAAGGTTAAGGCAGTAGATTTTGAAGCAAACGATTTTAATAACGATATTGAACTTATCGGATACGGTGTACAAGAGAGCAATAAGGCTAAATTTGTAATGAACAAAACATTCTTTAGTACGGGTTGGCTTTCCGATGCAGTTTACGGCTTTGTTAAAATCGTTGATGAAGATGACAAGGTTATCAAGACGAAGGATGCAGTGTTCGGAATCTATAAGGGTAATAAGAAGGTTGCAGAGATTGTAACCAAAGAAAATACCGGAATTGCTCAAACAGTTGGCAAACTGGAGGAGGACACGAAATATACGGTTAAGCCAATCAATATACCGGATAAGTATGTTTTAGAAAATGAGGAACTGCCCTTAGAAACAAAAGGGAAGACGAAGGAAAAAGGAGTTACCGTAAAATTCCCGCTTGCCACCACCGACGTCCCAATCCATAAGTTGGACAGCACAACGGAAAAAGAATTAAAAGGTGCTGAACTTCAGGTAAAGAAGGGGGATACAGTAGTTAAAAGCTGGACATCCAAGGAGACACCGGAGAACGTGAAGGTTACCTACGGTAAAGAATATACACTGGAAGAGGTTAAGGCACCATTAGGTTATAAGACTGCGGATAGCATAACGTTCAAAGTAGATAAGGTTGCAGGTAAAGATGTTTACTATGTAAATAATACGGTTGTAGATAAAATCGCCTTGAAGAATGCCAAGGACGGAACCAAGCCTCTGGAAATCAAGATTGTTTCAGAAGATCAGAAAACTCCGTTGGAGGATGTAACCTTTAAGATTACACCAACTGGTTCCAATAAGGATAAGGTGACACCGTTTACCGGAAAAACCGATGCGGAGACTTTTAAATACGATATTCCGCTGGGTGAGTATAAAATTGAAATCATAAATACATCAACGGATCCACTTCCGAAGGGATTTAAAGACCCGGCTACAAAGGAAATCCAGATTCGGGTTACAGATGCAGGCATTGCGGTTAAGAACGGTGGAGATTATGAAATGTTGCCAACAGATAAGCCGGCGATTACCTTTGAACCGAAGGTTGACCCAGATGTCAAAACAAACCCTGCAGATTCGGATGCCTATAAGATTCAGGAGGAAGTAAAGGACACAGCTGAACTTCTTCCGGGCGGAGAGTTTGAGGTTCTTATTGATAAGGTAGCGGATACTCCGATAGAGCTTGCCTTTACCGATGTGGATAATCCGGTTAGCAAGGCGGTTCGTTATCAGACCATCTATCAGATTAAAGAGATAAAGGCTCCGGAGGGATATGAATCCATTGAGCCAACCTATTTCAAGATTGGAAATGATAACAGCGTTTATGTAAAACAGACAGACGGCACTTATACAAAACAGGCGGATAAGACTGTTCATCTGAAATACCGCAAGAAGTCGACATCCGGCGGCGGTGGCGGTTCCATCGGAGGCGGTGGTTCTACCGGCGGTGGTGGTTCTACCGGAGGCGGCGGTTCTACCGGAGAAGGTTCAGGTGAAGGCGGCGATTCCACCGGAGGCGGCACCACGGCTGAGGACAGCGGAACAGAAGAGCCGAGACCGGGAGATGATAAGGATGATACCAAACCATCTACCGGTACGGAAGATTCCGATGATAAGGATGATGACTCTCACCATAATAAAAAGGATGATTCTGATTCCAAGGATAAGCCATCTGTAGATAAAAAGAATCAGGGTAACGGCCGTCAGGATAAGAATGGCGGAGATACAAATAATAAGAAGCATACGAAAGATAGTGATGACAGCAAGAGCGCAGCAGATAAACAGCGTCGTCTTGCAAAGACCGGCGGCTTCATGGGAACCATGATGTCTTACGGACTTGGATTGCTCTTCCTTTTAATCGGATGCTTATTGAAGATTTTTGAACAGGATAAGAAAAAATGCAAAAAGTAAGATCGAAACTTAGCTTTTTTGCAACGATATTGATTGTCATAGGAGCCATGCTTATAGCTGGCTCCTTTGGCATAAATTACATGCAATATCGGGCAAAACAAAAGCAGATTGAAGCCTTTGACAAGGCACGTGAAAAAGCAAAAAAAAATTCTTCCGGGGAGAATACATCCGACGATGCGGATGCAGATGCTGGGAAGAAAGAAAAAAAAGCAGGAGCAGAACTTCCGGAAGGAGTACTTTGCGTCCTGCGGATTCCCCGAATTGATTCTGCCGATCCCGTAAAAGAAGGGGTGACCAAAAGTGCGCTGGCGGCATCGCTAGGACACGAACCGGATACGGTGCTTCCGGGAACAGTGGGCAACTGCGTAATTGCAGGCCACCGAAATTATACCTTCGGTAAATTTTTTAACCGATTAGATGAAATGGAAGTGGGAGACCTTTTGTATGTGGATACTCTTTCCGACACCTTTGCCTATCGGGTAAAAGCGGTAAAAGTGGTGGAGCCTACCGAGGTTTCCATTTTGGAAAATACCCCAAATGAGCAGCTTACCCTCTATACCTGTACACCCATTTATATTGCAACCCACCGACTTGTAATAATTGCAGAGCGAATTTACGAGTAAAAGCAAACGATAAAACAGAAAAAGTGAAAATGACTGTAAAAAGGCACGAAATTTTTGACTTGTAAAACAACTTTCCCTGTGATATGATTTAGATGTTAATAAACTGTGTCGAGATGATGAATACATAAGCGACGGGGGCTTCATCACCGACTATAAATCATAATAAGGAGGGGTTCTAAAATGGAACAAGGCAAAGGTCAATTTAACTCGAACTTTGGATTCCTGATGGCTGCACTTGGTTCCGCAGTAGGTTTGGGAAATCTATGGTCCTTCCCCTATAAGATGGGACTGGGTGGAGGATTTGCTTTTTTGGTGATTTACCTGATTCTTTTGGTAACAGTGGGATATCCGCTTTTACTGGCAGAAATCGCGGTAGGACGGAAATCACAGAAAGCAGCGATTGAGGCGTACAACGAGGTACATCCGAAGTTTAAATTCAACGGTGTATTGCAGACCGCAGTACCATTTTTCCTCGTAGCTTTTTACTGTACCTTCGGCGGCTACATTATGAAGTATCTGGTATATTCCGTAATGGCCTTCGGCGGCAAAAGCGTGGATCCGGAAGCGTTTTTCAATTCTTCGCTTTTAAGCAACGGTTCAGAAGCGTTGATTTGGATGATTGTATTCCTGGTTTTAACGGTGGTAATCGTGCTGGGTGGTGTTTCCGGCGGTATCGAGAAGTTCTGTAAAATCGCAATGCCTGCATTGTTTGTAATGCTGGTGGTTATTGTAATTCGCGCTTGTACATTAGACGGCGCGGGTGAAGGTCTGGCCTTTTTATTCAAACCGCATCTTGACGGAATGGATTCGGCATCGGATTTCTTCAGCACTCTGAAGTTGGCGGGCGGACAGATGTTTTTCTCCCTGTCTCTGGCATCCGGATGTTTGATTGCTTACGGTTCCTATCTTGGTAAGAACGAGAACCTGGAGAAAGATGCTGCTGTTATTGCCATCGGTGACTCTGTAGTTGCGATTTTGGCAGGTATGGCAATTATGCCTGCATGTACCGCTTTTGGTATCGCTCCGGGAGCTGGTCCGGGACTGTTGTTTATCTCCATGCAGACTGTATTTAACAGCATGGCTGGAGGCAAGATTTTTGGATTCTTATTCTGGTTACTGGTATTCTTTGCAGCTTTATCTTCTTCCATCGGAATGATGGAGGGTGGTATTTCCGCAATTTTGGATAGCAGAATCAAGGCCGGCAAACCTGCAAGCCGTTTGAAGGTAACCTTGATTATGGGAGCTTGGGCACTGATTGGTAATGCACTTACCACATTGGATTGTCTTGGCGCAGCCAAAACGGTTTCCTGGTTCCATATTTTAGGACAGCCGGATGTATTGGATGTTTGGGATGCCATTGCGGAAGGTGTGCTGATGCCGCTAACCGGTTTGATTATGGCAATTTTGCTGGGCTGGATAGTGCCGAAATACATAGACGATGAAGTGGAGAAAGGTTCCGGCTTCAAGTCAAGAGGATTGTATAGATTCTGTATTCGTTTTCTGGGACCGATTTTCATGGTACTCATTGTTTACGGACAGATTACATCCTTCTGGGGATAAGATTTTTACCCGGTGTTCGCTTGTGCGGATGCCGGGTTTTTGCGTACTTTTTTAAAAACATGCTTACGAAGAATGATTTTTTCTGGTAGAATATTTTCTGCAGCAAAAATGGTTTAGATTGGAAACGCACACTCCTTTGGGATGATAACGAACAACACATTTCTATTTTTAATTTTAGGAGGATTTGTTATTATGCCAAAGACAAAATTTCAAAATGTCGTTTTTACAATCTTAATGGCTACAATTATGGTATACGGAATGGTGGTATACAATGTGGCCTTAAACATGGGAGGTATGAAGAATGAAACATTTCTTATTGCCTTACAGGAATTGCCGATTATGGTGCCCATTGCATTTTGTTTAGAGATATTTGTAGTGGGAAAAGTGGCGGGAGCCCTTGCTTTTAAAGTGGTTCGCCCTACTGATCGTCCACAGGTAATTACCTATGCGATTTCTATTTGCATTTGTTGCATCATGTGCCCTATTATGAGCCTTGTAGCAACCATTCTTTTTAAAGAAAATCCATCATTCGGAACCTGGGTGCAGACCTGGGGAATGAATTTCCCGATGGCGCTTTTATATCAGCTATTCTACTGTGGACCGGTGGTACGCTTTATCTTCCGCATTATTTTCCGGGAGAAACAGCCGCAGGCCGAACAGTGTGTAGAAGGATAATGTTTAGGAAACTATGTAATCAGATTGGTTGCATAGTTTTTCTTGCTTTTTGGGGAATCCTGTCTTAAGATAATGGGGGTAGAGTTCTTTTTCTACAAGTTCTTGATTTTTCATCAGAATAATCGTTCTGGCTATTTTGTTTAATCTGCAGATGGCCATAACTCACGAGAAAATTTAAAACTGCATCTGATATGCGGGGAATGGAGGAAATGTGCAAAGTTACGAGAAACGAATGAAGGAGCAGGTAGGGAAATTAAAACAATTAGAAAAAAGAATCGCTGCAGATATGGCGAAAAGTCCGGAGATGCCGAAAGGCAGGATTAAGGTAAGAAATATCCGAGGGTATGATCAAGTGTTTTTCTACGAGGAAGAAACCGGGAAAGAATATTTTGTGCCGCAGAAGAAGTGGGAGACGGTACGACCTATGATTCAGATGAATTATGAAGAAAAGCTTTTTCGCAAGGCAAAGGAATTACGTCAAGTGCTGGAGCGTTTTTTGCAAAAATACGATGAAACAGCATTGATCGGCATCTATGATGGTATGTCGCCGGGCCGAAGAAAGTTGATTACACCGTTGGTTTTATCGGACCAGCAGGCAATTGAAAAATGGAGGCTGGAGCATCCGGGGGACCAGAATGAGGTTCCCAAAGCAGAAACTTATGAAACCCAACGTGGCGAGTTGGTACGTTCGAAATCCGAAAAGATTTTGGCGGATCTTTTTAACAGCATGGATATCCCATATGTTTATGAAACCAGACTGCGATTGAAAAATAAGGAAATCTATCCGGACTTTATGCTGTTTAACGTTAAAACCCGGAAATCTGTTTACTGGGAACACTTCGGGCGACTGGACAAGCCGGATTATGCCATTAAGAATTATATTCGGATAAATGATTATGAGAGAAGCGGCTATCTGTTAGGCGAGGATGTTTTCTTTTCAATGGAATTGGAGGGGCGCTCTTTGGATGTGAAATTGGTAAGACAGAAATTGGAGAAGTGGTTGGAGAGATAGGGGTGGAATTCCCAAAACAGCGAAATTATAATCTGGGTGGTAAAAATAAGGGCTGTATCTATCCCGGAAAGTGAGAATTTAAGAGTGGGATGTAAAAAAATGTGCAAAGCCTTCCCCAAACATTAAATATTATTATTAGGGTTGCATGAATGGCTCAATTTGTGCTACCCAGAATGCGGAAGAGAAGATATGGGGAAGAAAACCGGGAGATTTGTACTACCCAAATAGCGATTAAGGGAAAATGGGTGATGCGGAGTCCCCCGGCCTGGCAGTTGTAACACAATCTATCTCCGCCGGCAGTGTACACCCGGCAACAACCCAAGATTTCCCCTTGACACTGATACCGGAAGCTCCTATAATTATTAGAGTATAGACAAAAACGATGACGAAGACAGTACATGCCATGGTGAAGCTTTGAGCGAGCCGGGATGGTGAGAGCCGGTACAAGTAGGCGGGCATGGAAAATCACTTCTGAGTTGCAACCTGAACCCATAGGGTAGTAGGCGTTGCCGGCATTCCACCGTTAACCGGAACACGTATGCAGATTGTGCTGAAGACGGCAAAGTGGCCGGATAATAGCAGCAAGTCTAAGTATGGCAGTAACAGGTGGTTGTGAAACTTTTAGGCGTTCATTCCTTTTACTGGGATGAACGCCTTAACTTTTTTGCCGCGTTAAAAGCGGTAGCATAGAACAGAAAGGTAGGAGAATATGTACAAGAAAGTATCTACAGATCTGAATTTTGTTCAGAGGGAAAAAGAAGTAGAACAGTTCTGGAAGGACGAGAAGATTTTTGAGAAGAGTATGGACAGCCGTAAGGAGGGAGAAACCTATACCTTCTATGACGGACCGCCAACAGCAAACGGAAAACCGCATATCGGACACGTGCTTACCCGTGTTATTAAAGATATGATTCCAAGATACCAGACCATGAAGGGAAAAATGGTTCCAAGAAAGGCCGGATGGGATACCCACGGACTTCCGGTGGAATTAGAGGTTGAGAAGCTTCTTGGTTTAAATGGAAAAGAGCAGATTGAAGAGTACGGAATGGAGCCTTTCATTGACAAATGTAAAGAATCCGTATGGAAATACAAAGGAATGTGGGAGGATTTCTCCAGTACTGTAGGTTTCTGGGCTGATATGGAGAATCCTTATGTAACCTATCATGACGACTATATCGAATCCGAGTGGTGGGCATTAAAGACCATTTGGGACAAGGGCTTGTTATACAAGGGATTTAAGATTGTTCCTTATTGCCCACGTTGTGGAACTCCTCTTTCCACGGCAGAGGTTTCCCAGGGATATAAGACGGTAAAAGAGAAATCCGCAATTGTACGTTTCAAGGTAGTAGGGGAAGATGCATATTTCCTGGCATGGACCACCACACCTTGGACATTGCCTTCCAACCTGGGTCTGGTTGTTAACCCGGAAGATACCTATTGTAAGGTAAAAGCGGCAGACGGATATACCTACTACATGGCAGAAGCTTTGCTTGATACTGTACTTGGCAAACTGGCTAATGAAGAAGAAGGTATCAAGGCATATGAAGTATTAGAGAAATTTGCAGGAAAAGAACTGGAATACAAAGAATACGAACCCCTTTATGCATTTACCAAGGAAGTAGCGGATAAACAGAAAAAGAAAGCATTCTATGTAATGTGCGATGATTATGTAACTATGTCCGATGGTACAGGAATCGTACATACCGCACCGGCATTCGGTGAAGACGATGCTCGTGTTTGTCGTAAGTACGACTTCCCATTTGTACAGTTTGTAAATGAAAAAGGTGAAATGACAGAGGATACACCTTTTGCAGGATTATTTGTTAAAAAGGCAGATCCGGTAATTTTAGAGGATCTGGAAAAAGACGGCAAACTGTTTGAAGCACCGAAATTTGAACATGAGTATCCCCACTGCTGGAGATGTGACAGCCCGCTTATTTATTATGCACGTGAGTCCTGGTATATTGAAGAAACCAAGGTTCGCGAGGACTTAATCAGAAATAATAACACCGTAAACTGGATTCCGGAATCTATCGGAAAAGGTCGTTTTGGAAACTGGTTGGAAAACATTCAGGATTGGGCAATTTCCAGAAACCGTTACTGGGGAACTCCGCTGAATATCTGGGAGTGTGAAGACTGCGGCCATAAGGAGTGTATCGGAAGCCGTGAAGAACTGGCAAACAGAAGCGGAAAGAAAGAACATGCCAAGATTGAGTTGCACCGTCCGTTTATCGATGAAGTAACCTTTGCCTGTCCGGATTGCGGCAAAACCATGCACCGTGTACCGGAAGTTTTGGACTGCTGGTTTGATTCCGGAGCAATGCCATTTGCACAGCATCACTATCCATTTGAAAATAAAGATTTATTTGAAAAACAGTTCCCGGCAGACTTTATCTCCGAGGCAGTAGATCAGACCCGTGGATGGTTCCACTCTTTGATGGCAGTTTCTACTCTGTTATTTAACAAGTCTCCATACAAGAACGTTATCGTTTTGGGACACGTGCAGGATGAGAACGGTCAGAAGATGAGTAAGTCAAAAGGAAATGCGGTAGATCCTTTCGAGGCATTGGAAAAATATGGCGCAGATGCTATTCGCTGGTACTTCTACATTAACTCTGCACCATGGTTGCCGAACCGTTTCCATGGTGATGCGGTAGCGGAAGGACAGCGTAAATTCATGGGTACCTTGTGGAATACCTACGCATTCTTCGTACTGTATGCAAACATTGATGAATTTGATGCCACTAAGTACAGCCTGGATTATGATAAATTATCCGTTATGGACAAGTGGTTGCTCAGTAAATTGAATACCTTAATCAAGACTGTAGATGAGAATCTCGGCAACTATCGTATTCCGGAGACTGCAAGAGCATTACAGGAATTTGTAGAAGATATGAGTAACTGGTATGTAAGACGTTCTCGTGAACGTTTCTGGGCAAAAGGAATGGAACAGGATAAGATTAACGCATACATGACTCTGTATACCGCATTGGTTACAGTCAGCAAGCTGTCTGCTCCGATGATTCCGTTTATGACAGAAGAGATTTACCAGAACCTGGTAAGAAGCATTGATAAGGATGCAATGGAAAGTATCCATCTTTGTGACTTCCCGGTTGCGAATGAGTCCTACATCGACAAAGAATTGGAAGACAACATGGATATGGTTCTGAAGGTGGTTGTTATGGGACGTGCAGCCAGAAATGCAGCCAATATCAAGAACCGTCAGCCAATCGGTAACATGTTTGTAAAAGCGGCAAACAGCCTGAATGCTTTCTATGTAGACATTATTGCAGAAGAATTGAATGTGAAAAATGTAGAATTCAAGGATGACGTCAGTGCATTTACCGACTATACCTTCAAGCCACAGCTTAAGACCGTAGGACCAAAATACGGAAAGATGCTTGGCAACATTCAGAAGGAATTAAAGGAAATCAACGGAAACGAAGCAATGGCTGAGCTGAAACGGGAAGGAGTTCTTACTCTTTGCGGCGGCGAGGTTAAATTAACAGAAGAAGATCTTCTTATTACCATGACCCAGATGGAAGGCTATATGACCGAAAATGATATGGACATTACTGTAGTTCTTGACTGCAACCTTACGGAAGAACTTTTGGAAGAAGGCTTTGTGCGTGAGATTGTCAGCAAGATTCAGACCATGCGTAAGGAAGCAGACTTTGAGGTAACGGACCGCATTAAGGTTTCCTACGAGGCAGAAGGAAAATGTGCAGAAATCTTTGCGAAGTATGGCAATGACATTCTTTCTGAGGTATTGGGTGAAGAATTAATAGAAAAATCACAAATTGGCTATACAAAAGCATGGAAAATTAACGGAGAAGATGTTACACTTGGAGTAAGTAAGCTCTAAGAGTCTCCGGTTGCGTACTAAATGGATATTTCGTTGCGGGAGCAGCGAAATATCCATTTTTGTCATATGGTCGGGGATTTAAGGGTACTCTTAAAAAGAGGAGGTAAACAATGAATCAGGCATTTTCAAAAAAAGCACTTAAAAAAAGTATCGAAGATAATATAAAGGTGCTGTACCGTAAGAATTTAGAAGAAGCCAGTAATCAGGAGATTTTTCAGGCACTGTGCTATGCAGTGAAGGAGGTTATCATTGATCAGTGGATGGATACCCAGAAAAAGACGGAGGAGCAGGACTTAAAGACGGTGTATTATATGTCCATGGAGTTCTTGATGGGGCGTGCCCTGGGAAATAATCTGATTAACTTAAGAGCCTATGAGCAGGTAAAAGAAGTAATGGATGAATTGGGATTTGACTTAAATGTTATCGAGGATGAGGAGCCGGATCCGGCCCTTGGAAACGGTGGTTTGGGTCGATTGGCAGCATGTTTTTTGGATTCTTTATCAACTCTGGGCTACCCGGCTTACGGCTGCGGTATTCGTTATCACTATGGAATGTTTAAACAGAAGATTGAGAACGGATATCAAGTGGAAGTACCGGATAACTGGTTGAAAGACGGATATCCATTTGAGTTAAAACGAAGCGAACATTCCATGACTGTACGTTTTGGCGGAAATATCCGTTCCGAGCGTTTGCCGGACGGAAAAACCAGATTCATTCATGAAAACTATCAGGCAGTTCGGGCAATCCCGTATGATATGCCTATTTTGGGATATAATAACGGAGTTGTAAACAGTTTGATGATTTGGGATGCGGAGCCTATGGAAGAGTTCCAGCTTTCCTCTTTTGACAAGGGAGACTATATGTCTGCAGTGTCCCAGGAAAATCTGGCAAAAACACTGGTAGACGTGCTTTACCCCAATGATAATCATATTTTCGGAAAAGAACTTCGATTAAAACAGCAGTATTTCTTCGTATCTGCATCCTTGCAGCGAATTGTGCAGAAATACAAGAAGAATCATCCGGATATTCGTCGTCTCTATGAGAAAGTGGCTGTTCAGATGAACGATACTCACCCAACGGTGGCGGTTGCGGAGCTGATGCGTATTTTAATGGACGATGAAGGCTTAAGCTGGGATGAAGCATGGGAGGTTACAAGAAAGACCTGTGCTTACACCAACCATACCATTATGTCTGAAGCGTTGGAAAAATGGCCGATTGATATTTTCTCCAGATTGCTTCCGCGAATCTATCAGATTGTGGAGGAGATTAACCGTCGGTTCCTTCTTCGCATAGAAGAAAAATACCCGTCGGATGGAGATAAAGTACGGAATATGGCTATTATCTATGACGGCATGGTACGTATGGCAAACCTGGCTATTGTAGGAGGCCATTCCGTCAACGGTGTGGCAAGACTGCACACGGAGATTTTGAAAAAACGGGAATTAAAGGACTTCTATGAAATGATGCCGGATAAGTTTTCCAATAAAACCAACGGTATCACCCAGAGAAGATTTTTGGCACATGGAAATCCTTTGCTGGCAGAATGGATTACCGATCACATTGGTGATGAATGGATTACAGATTTGTCCCAGTTAAATAAATTAAAAGTTTATGCCGAGGACGAAAAAGCCCAGCAGGAATTCATGAACATTAAATATAAAAATAAGGTTCGAATGGCGGAATACATTCGTCAGCATAACGGCATCGAAGTAGATCCCAGATCTATTTTTGACGTGCAGGCAAAACGTTTGCATGAGTATAAACGTCAGTTGCTCAACATTCTTCATGTAATTCATTTGTATAATGAGTTGCTGGAGCACCCGGATATGGACTTTTATCCGAGAACCTTTATTTTCGGAGCAAAAGCGGCAGCAGGATATGAGAATGCAAAACTTACCATTAAGCTGATTAATGCGGTGGGAGATGTGGTGAATCACGATCCGGCCATTAAAGGAAAACTGAAGGTAGTATTTATTGAGGACTACAAGGTTTCCAATGCGGAGCTTTTGTTTGCGGCAGCAGATGTGAGCGAGCAGATTTCAACCGCCAGCAAGGAAGCTTCCGGAACCGGAAACATGAAGTTCATGTTAAACGGAGCTGTTACCATCGGAACTATGGACGGTGCCAACGTGGAAATGGTGGAAGAGATGGGAGAAGAAAATGCAGTCATCTTTGGTATGAGCGCAGAAGAGGTTATTGAACATGAGCGAGTACGGGATTACGATCCCATGGAAGTTTTTAATACGGATCCTAATGTGCGAAGAGTGGTAATGCAGTTGATTAACGGAAGATTTTCCGGCAGTGATACGGAATTGTTCCGTAGAGTATATGATTCATTGTTGAATACCAAGAGCTCCATGTTTGCGGATACTTACTTCATTCTGAAGGATTTTGAGTCTTACAGACAGGCTCAGGAGAAGATAAACGCTTACTATCAGGATGAGAAGAAGTGGGCAAAAATGGCGATTATGAACACGGCTTGCTCCGGTAAGTTCTCTTCCGACAGAACCATTCAGGAGTATGTGGATGAGATTTGGGAGTTGAAACCGATACAGTAAGATACTGTAAGATAAGTAACAGGAGATATGTTTTGTTGCAGGAACACTTTCGTTCCGAGAAAAACGCAACGGTACTAAGTCGCCGCTTCTCGGCACCTAAGTGCCGGCGTTTTTCAAGGTCCTGCGCACAAAGCATATCTCCTGCTTTATGTTACGGTATATGCTTGATAAAGGGGAGATGTAATTTAGAAGTAGTCGGTGAAAAAAGCTAGATTGCAAATGAATTTTATTCGTGCTAAAATAGAGCTATCTTTAGTGGAAATCTTTTCTGCAATGGTGAAATAATACATCTTTATGATTCTGGTAAGGATTCCTTATGCAAATCGTGGTTTAGTTCAAAATAGAAAATGATATAGTTGGGGGGAATGGGACATTAAATGAGGAAATGCATAAAAGTGGAAAAAATATTATTTTGTGGTAGACAGAATATTGCATGGAGTGATGTGGAACAATATTTGAGAAGGTTTACAGGTCAGAGTATAGTTAATATGAAATATGGGGACAGAATACAAATTAATTTTTCATTTGCAGATGAATATGTTCATTCACAGTATACCAGAAATCTTCGCGGCGGTTTAGCAAAGGTTAAGGCCAATATAGTACAGGCCATTCCTGAACTGGTTGAGAATGCGGTAAACAGACGCTGGATAGAAAATAAAAATGAAAAGCACAAGAATAATGCTATACGGGGGTGGTACAGATATGAGGTTTATTTTATGATGGTAACGAATCGAGAAGGGGAGAAGAACTTCAATTCCTACAGCGCAACTTTAATAGTGAGAAGTAACGATACCGGTTTATACTTATATGATATTGTAAATATAAAAAAAGAAGCACGTAAGCCGATGGACTCGTAGCGAGGATGCCTTCGGTAAGAAACTGCTTCTCTTTATAAATATATTGTACATAATAAGAATCGGAATGTCAATAGTGGCTGTGTGTAAAACACGAGCTACTCCCGAATCCGCAGGGAGGTATGATAAAGGACTCCGCCGGATACGGCTATGGCTACACCGATAAGTCCCACCAGCATATAAGCGGAACTGGTGGAGGTCTTTAACGGCATTAACGGAACTACGGTTCCGAAAAGATTAAATGCCATGTGGAAGAAAATCGGAATCCAGATATTCTTCGCGGAGCGATAAATCAGACCGATTACAATGCCCACTATAAAGGCATAGGAACCCTGTACCAGGTTCATGTGCAAAAGTCCGAACAGTAATGCCTGGAACAGGTTGGCAAGCCAGAAAGGCATTGCCTTGTTGGCAAAGTGTAAGGTTACACCGCGGTTTAAAAATTCTTCGTGAATAGGCGCAATAATGACACCGTAAATCATCAGAATTAATAAGCCGATGGGGGTAGAGTCCGGAAAACTCAATACCTCGTTGTACTGCTCAAAAACACCGGGCATTAAAGGCTCGATAAGAGAGTAAAAATAATTAATGGAAAGCTGCAGACCAACTACCAAAAGAGCCAGACCGCCCATGGCGTAAGGGGTAAGAATGGTTCTTACCGGAACATCCCGACGGGAATCGTGAATATGACGATACCAGAGGATGAAAACCACCATGCTGATAATGCCCCAGACAACCGTGACGTAAATGGCATAGTCGGAATGCAACATCAAATCCGTAAGCCACTGGATAATGTCTACGCCTTCTTGTTTCTTTAACTGACCGTTAAATCCCAAAAATCCAAAATAATATATGGTAACCGGGATGGTTACGGCAAGCTGAATTCCCAGGGTAATTAAGATGGGGAGAAAGCTTACCAGTACCTGTCCTAATTTTCGGAAAAATTTCTTCATGTGATATGCTCCTAACTCTTGGTTTCATGCGTTACGCGCTTAATAATTATATCATAGTACGGGAAAATGTGCTATACTGTATTTTAACGAGTGTTTAACGACACTTAAATTTCGAGAAAAGCAAGGGAGAAGCACTACATGGCATTTGCACATTTGCACGTTCATACGGAGTATAGCCTGCTTGATGGCTCCAACAAAATAAAGGAATGCGTGGCCAGGGTAAAAGAACTGGGCATGGACAGTGTTGCCATTACCGATCATGGCGTTATGTACGGCGTCATTGATTTTTATAAGGCGGCAAAGGAAGCGGGAATCCGTCCGGTTTTGGGCTGTGAGGTATATGTGGCACCGGGATCCCGTTTTGACAGAGAGGCGGGAGCCGGAGATGATCGGTATTACCATCTGGTGCTTTTGTGCGAAAATAATAAGGGATACGAGAATTTAACCAAGATTGTTTCAAAAGGCTTTACAGAAGGCTTTTATTATAAACCCCGTGTGGATTACGAAGTGTTGCAGGAGTACCACGAGGGAATTATCTGCCTGTCTGCCTGCCTGGCGGGAGAGGTGCAAAAGGATCTTGCAAGAGGAGAATACGAAGAAGCCAAAAAGGCGGCCCTTCACTATCAGGAGATTTTTGGAAAGGGCAACTTTTTCCTGGAATTGCAGGATCACGGAATACCGGAACAGCGTAAGGTTAATCAGCAGCTCTTACGTTTGAGTCAGGATACGGGAATTGAACTGGTGGCAACCAACGACGTGCATTATACCTTGGCACAGGATGCGGAGCCCCACGATATTTTACTTTGTCTGCAGACCGGAAAGAAACTGTCGGATGAGAATCGTCTGCGTTATGAAGGGGGACAGTATTACATTAAGTCCGAAGAAGAAATGCAGACACTTTTTCCCTATGCGCTTCAGGCTTTGGAAAATACGGATAAAATTGCGAAACGTTGCAATGTGGAGATTGAGTTTGGTGTGTACAAGCTGCCCCAGTATCCGGTTCCGGAGGGATATAACAGCTGGGAATACTTAAATAAGCTTTGTTTGGAAGGACTGAAAAAGCGATATCCTGAAAGTTGGGAGGAGGTAAAACCTCAGCTTGATTTTGAATTAAATACCATTCACAGCATGGGTTACGTGGATTACTTTTTGATTGTGTGGGATTTCATCCATTATGCCAAAGAGCATGACATTATGGTGGGACCGGGACGAGGCAGTGCTGCCGGAAGTGTGGTTTCCTACACCTTGGGAATTACGGATATTGAACCGTTGCAATATAATTTGATTTTTGAACGATTCCTAAATCCGGAGCGTGTTACCATGCCGGATATTGACGTGGATATCAGTGATGTGGGACGACAGGATGTTATTGATTACGTGGTGGATCTTTACGGAAAAGAGAAGGTGGTGCAGATTGTTACCTTCGGAACTCTGGGAGCCAAAAACTCCATCCGGGATGTGGGTCGTGTTATGGATTTGCCTTACGCCTTTGTGGATACCATCAGCAAAGCAATTCCCAATGAATTGAACATGACCATCAGTAAGGCGCTAACCATGAATCCGGATTTGAAGAAGATGTATGATGAAGATGAGAGCGTGAAAAAACTCATCGATATGTCTATGCGTCTGGAAGGATTGCCCCGCCATACCTCCATGCATGCGGCGGGAGTGGTAATCAGTAAATTGCCGGTGGATGAATACGTGCCCTTGTCCAAAGCGGCAGACGGTTCCGTGACCACCCAGTATACCATGACTACGTTGGAAGAACTGGGGCTTTTGAAAATGGATTTCCTGGGACTTAGAACTCTGTCGGTAATCCAGAATACTATCAAAAACGCCAAGGCCAGTCAGGGCGTGGATATAGATATTAATAGCATTGATTATAACGATAAAGCGGTGCTTTCCATGATCGGTGCCGGCAAAACCATGGGTGTGTTCCAGCTGGAAAGTGCGGGAATGACCAGTTTCATGAAGGAATTAAAACCCCAGGCATTGGAGGATCTTATTGCGGGAATTTCTTTATATCGACCGGGACCAATGGACTTTATCCCTAATTATATTAAGGGTAAAAACCATCCGGAAGAGGTTACCTATGAGTGCCCTCAATTGGAACCAATTTTAAAACCAACCTATGGTTGCATTGTTTATCAGGAGCAGGTTATGCAGATTGTTCGTGATTTGGCGGGATATTCCTGGGGACGAAGCGATTTGGTGCGCCGTGCCATGAGTAAGAAAAAAGCATCCGTTATGGAAAAAGAGCGGAAAAGCTTTGTTTACGGTAACGAAGAAGAAGGGGTAAAGGGTTGTATTGCCAACGGCATTGATGAAAAAATTGCCAACCATATTTATGACGAGATGACGGATTTCGCCAAATACGCTTTTAACAAATCCCATGCTGCGGGATATGCGGTGGTGGCGTTCCAGACCGCATGGCTGAAATACTATTATCCGGTGGAATTTATGGCGGCTCTTATGACCTCTGTTTTGGGAAACGCCAGCAAGGTTTCCGAATATATTCAGGTATGCCGACAGATGGAAATTGAAGTTTTGCCTCCGGATATTAATGAGGGAGAAGCGGTTTTCTCCGTACAAAACGGCAAAATCCGATACGGACTTTCTGCCATTAAGAGTATCGGACGTCCGGTAATTGATGCCATTGTAGAGGACAGAACCAATTACGGACAGTATCGGTCCTTGGCGGAGTTCATTGAGCGAATGGGCGGCCGGGAAGTGAATAAGCGAGCCGTGGAGAATTTCATTCGGGCAGGGGCTTTTGACTCCTTAAACATTAAAAGGCGGGCTGCCATGTTGGTTTATCCAAGTATGATGGATCAGACCAATCAGGAGAAAAAGAGCAATCTGGCAGGCCAAATGAGTCTTTTTGACTTTGCAACCGAAGAGGAGAAGAAGAATTACGAAGTGAAGATTCCGGATGTGGAGGAATATGAAAGAGAAGAGCTTTTGGCCAATGAAAAAGAGGTGCTGGGGGTTTACATTTCCGGACACCCGCTGGATGCCTACGAAGAGAAGCTGAAAAGGAACATTACCAATACCACCAACGATTTCCTGTTGGATGAGGAAAATCTGGAACATCGGGTAAGAGACGGTGCTTCTGCTATGGTGGGGGGTATGGTTCTTGAAAAAGTTATTAAATATACCAAAAATAATAAAACCATGGCCTTCCTGGTGTTGGAAGATTTGGTGGGAACCTTGGAAATTGTAATTTTTCCGCGGGAATACGAGAAATATCAGCAATTTATCGGAGAGGATTCCAAGATTTTCGTCCGGGGACGGGTGAATGCGGAGGAAGACAAAAATGCCAAGCTGATTTGCGAGGCTATTATTCCCTTTGAGGATGTGGCAAGAACAGTATGGCTGAAATTCCCGGATAAGGCGGATTACGATGCAAAGAGTGAGGAACTTTTTGCCTTGTTAACCCAGTCGGATGGCAAGGATGAGATTGTCATTTATCTGGAAAAGGAAAAGGCCAAAAAGAAGCTGCCACCTAACCGAAATATCCTGGCTGACGAGGAAACCATGAAAAAATTAAAAAACTTTTTGGGTTCCGATGCGGTAAAAGTGACGGAACGTTCCATGCTCACAGGAAACCGGTAAAGTTTAAAAAGTGAGGTTTTTGTGGAATCATTGCACATTTGAAATTAGCGTGGTATCATAGTAAAGAAGTGGAGGCGATAAAATATGGCAAACAAAATTAAAACGATTGGTGTATTAACCAGCGGAGGCGATGCTCCGGGAATGAATGCTGCGACTCGTGCGGTAGTGCGAAGAGCGTTGGCAAAAGGAGTTAAGGTTATCGGAATCCGTCGTGGATTTGCAGGACTTTTGGCAGAGGACTTTTTTGAGATGCAGGGTAGAGATGTATCGGATACCATCGGACGAGGCGGAACAATTTTACAGACTGCCCGTTGTCTGGAGTTTAAGGATCCGGATATTTCCAAGCACGGTGCGGAAATCTGCAAAAACCATGGAATTGACGGTATTGTAGTAATCGGAGGAGATGGTTCCTTCCGTGGTGCACACCGACTGGCAAGCCTTGGAATTAATACCATCGGCATCCCGGCCACCATTGACCTGGATATTGCCTGCACCGATTATACCATCGGTTTTGATACTGCATTAAATACAGCTATGGAGGCAATTGATAAAGTGCGTGATACTTCAACCTCTCATGTACGCTGCAGTATTATTGAAGTTATGGGACGTCATGCCGGACATCTGGCTATGTGGTGTGCCATCGCCAATGGTGCAGAGGATTTGTTAATCCCTGAGAAGTACGATTATAACGAAGTAAAGATTATTAATCATATTAAAGAAGCAAGAGCAAGAGGAAAGAAACACCATATCATTATCAATGCAGAAGGTATTGGTGAGTCCCAGAGTATGGCACGTCGTATTGAGGCAGAGACCGGTATGGAGACCCGTGCTACCATTTTAGGTCACATGCAGCGAGGCGGAAATCCTACCTGTAAGGATCGTGTGTATGCTTCTATTATGGGAGCGAAAGCGGTGGACCTTCTTCTGGAAGGCAAATCCAACCGTGTAGTTGCCCACAAGAACGGCGACTTTATTGATTTTGATATCAACGAAGCGCTGGAAATGAAGAAGAGCGTGGATGAGTACATGTTTGAGGTATTCAAATCCTTCGCGGAATAGGTTTAACATGATAACAAGTATTGAAAACAAGCAGATAAAGCAGATTATGCAACTCAATACCAAAGCAAAGGCCCGGAAAAAAGCGGGTCTTTTTGCTGTGGAGGGAGTAAAAATGTTTTTGGAAGCACCGGATAAGCAGATTGCAGAGGTATATGTATCCGAGAGTTTTTATAACTCTGAGGAAGGGCGGCAGGTGCTTTTACAAAAAAAGAGAGAATGTCAGGTAGTATCCGACAAAATATTCTCACAGGTCTGTGATACACTTACACCTCAGGGGATTTTAACTCTGGTACATTTTCCTGAATGGAGGGAGGAGCAGGTGTTTGACCATAAGGAAAAAACGCCGCTGATTCTGGTTCTGGATACCATTCAGGATCCTGGGAATTTGGGAACCATGATTCGTACCGGCGAAGGTGCAGGGCTTACAGGCGTGGTGATGAACAAAAATACGGTGGATATTTTTAATCCCAAGACCATTCGGGCCACCATGGGTTCTATTTACCGCATTCCCTTTTTAATTACGGAAGATTTGACCGCTACCATTGCAAAAATGAAGGAGCGGGGAATCCATACTTATGCTGCCCACCTGAAAGGCCAAAAGAATTTTTACCGGGAAGAGTTTCTGGGACCCACAGCCTTTTTTATCGGAAACGAAGGTAACGGACTGTCGGAAGAGGTGGCAGCTTTGGCAGATACCTATGTAAAAATACCCATGGAGGGACAGGTGGAATCCTTAAATGCAGCTATTGCAGCATCGGTTATGATGTATGAATGCAAGCGGCAGCGGGATGTACAGGCTTAGAATCAGAACCAAGAAACCAGAAAGATGAGGGAAAGATGTTTCGACTATGGATAAAACAGTGGAAGGATAACCGACTGCTGACAGATTTGACTTTTGAGAAAGAGGTTATTGACACCCGAACCCATTTAATTATGGATGGTTTAAAATGGGCATGCTATGAGTTTGATCTTAGTGTTCCCATCTGGCTGGACAGTAATATCAGAGAATTCAAAAGAAACGCCAAGACCCGGTTTTCCCAGGACAATTTTATTGAGGAAATTCCTTTTGATTACCTGGAGATAGAGATTTTGGACGAGGGATAGAGCTTAGAGAGTTTATTTGACATAAAGGAGGTAGACCGGATATGGAAATGATTGATCTGATACGTGAAGAAAAAGGAGACCTGAAAACCGTACAGCTTTTGTACTCGGCCGCAATTAAGAAGGTGGTTACGAAGCTGGAAATTTTGAACGATGAATTTAAGCAGACTCACAATTATAATCCCATTGAATATGTGAAATCCAGAGTGAAATCGGATAACAGTATTCGGGAGAAAATGCGTCGGAAGGGAATTAAACCGTCCCTGGAAAATATTGTAACGGAGTTGGACGACATTGCGGGAGTGCGGATTGTTTGTTCTTTTACTCCGGATATCTACAAAATGGTGGATATTATCGGCGCGCAGGATGACTTGACAGTGGTTTCCGTTAAGGACTACATTAAGAATCCCAAGGAAAGCGGATATAAAAGCTTTCATATGAATGTTAAGGTGCCCATCCATTTGTCGGACCGAATGGTGAACACACAGGTGGAAATTCAGATACGAACCATTGCCATGGACTTTTGGGCGAGCTTAGAACACAAGATTTATTACAAATTCGAAGGCAATGCTCCGGAATACATTAGCCGGGAGCTTCGAGAATGCGCCAGCTTCGTGTCTATGATGGATGATAAAATGCTTTCATTAAACGAAGCGATTATGCAGGAAAAAGAGAAAGAGAGTCAGCCATAAAAAGGACACATTTCGGTTGTTTCTTTTAGTAAGGTGTGCTATACTTGAATGGAATATGGAACAGAAAGGAGGCACAACCTTGCAGAAGATTAGAAGACTTTGCCACGACTACAAACATGGGCTTTTATTTTTGTATGCGCTTATTTATTTCCCGTGGTTTGGTTTTGTGGAGCAGCATGTAACAAGACATTTTCATATCGTACACATGGTGCTGGATGATTACATTCCCTTTGTGGAATACTTTGTTGTTCCGTATCTTTTATGGTTTGCCTATGTCAGTGTTCCTTTGGTGTATTTCTTTTTACACGACAAAGAGGACTTTAAGAAAATGTGCATGTTCCTGTTTACGGGAATGACAGTATTTTTAATTATCTCCACGGTATACCCTAACGGATCTTATATCCGTCCTATTGTATTTCCGCGGGAGAATATTTTTACCGACTTGGTGAAAATGGTCTATGCTTCGGATACTCCTACGAATCTGTTCCCGAGTATCCATGTTTACAATTCTGTGGGAACGCATCTTGCGCTGTCTCACAGCAAGGCATTTTCCGAAAAGAAGATTCTGCTTCATGGATCTCGGATATTGAGTATACTTATTATTTTATCCACATTGTTCATTAAGCAGCATTCAGTATTTGATGTTTTAACCGGACTGGGAATGGCCTTCTTCATGTGGCTTTTGGTGTATGCACCAAGCTTCGGAGAAGTGCGCAGTACAGGCGGAATTAAGGTGAGATAAGTTGTCAAAAGGGTAAGTCCCTTTTGACAATTGTTCTGTTAGAAAGGTTAGAAAATGAGTAGTACAAATGAAGAAAGAGGTGCCCAGAGGCGCTGGGTCTTAGGCATGCTGGCAGGCGTGCTGATTTTGGCTTATGCAGGAGTGTCTCTGTATTTTAAATGGCATTTTTATCCCAATACTGTAATCGGAGATAAGGATGTGGCGTTTCGGACGGAGAAAGAAACGGCGGCGCTTCTGAAACGAGAGATTGGGACCTATACCTTGAACATTAAAGAGAGGGAGGGTGTGAAGGAAACCATTTCCGGCAAGGATTTGGATATGGAGCCGGATTTTGCAGTGTCCTTGGCAGATTCCTTAGGTCAGCAGACCGGAGTGGCCTGGCCGGTACATTTTTTTACAAAACAGGAGATTGAGAAGCAGGCTGTAAAATATGACGAGAGTAAGCTTCAGGGAATTGTAAAGGACCTGCAGTGTATGAGTGAGTCTAAACAGGTTGCGCCCAAGGATGCTTATTTGGAGTATCGCAAAGAGAATAAATGCTACGAGATTGTGCCGGAGGTTATGGGAACTACCTTAGATGCTTCCAAGGTGGAGGAATTAATCCGGAAGTCGGTTCGAGTTATGGATGAGACTCTGGATTTGGAAAAAGAGCAGTGCTATCAGAACCCGGAGGTTTATGCGGATAATGAGTTGCTGACGAAGAAGAAAGACACAGCCAATTCTTACCTGAAGACTTCTGTAACCTATGATGATGGAAGCACACAATTATGCTTTGATGCGGATGCAATTCGTAAGATGTTGGTTTTTAAAGAAGACGGAGAAGTGAAACTGAAGAAATCCGGCATTGCGAAATTTGCGGAGAAAGTGGATTATACATATTCCACTCTTTGGCAGAAGCGTAGCTTTAAGACTTCTTACGGTGCCAGTGTTACCATTTCCAGAGGAGATTATGGTTGGAAAGTTAACCGTGAGAAGGAAGAAAAAGCATTAAAGAAGGCCATCAAGAATCAAACGGTTGAAGTCAGAGAACCTTATTTTACCAAGAAGGCTGCCAGCCATGGTACTCAGGATTACGGCGGCAGTTATGTAGAAATTAATTTGACAGCTCAGCATCTTTTTGTTTATCATAAAGGAAACAAGGTGTTTGAAACGGATTTTGTATCCGGTAATACATCCCGTGGAAACGGAACCCGCCTTGGTATTAACAGTTTGAAATACAAGGAGAGAAATGCGGTTTTACGTGGAGATGACTATGAAACACCGGTAAGTTTCTGGATGCCTTTTGATGGAAATATCGGAATGCACGATGCAACCTGGAGAAGCCGTTTTGGTGGGGATATTTACAAAACGTCAGGCTCCCACGGATGCATTAACCTTCCTCTTCATTCTGCAGAGACGATCTTTTCCTATGTGACTCCGGGAGAGGCTATTGTAGTTTACGAGCTTCCGGGTACGGAGCCTAAGAGTCAGGAAGAGAAGGACAAAGACAAGGATAAAGACAAGGATAAGGACAAGAAGAAGGATAAAGACAAAGAAAAGGACAAAAAGAAAAAGACAGCTTGAGTTTAAGCGGTCCGATTGGGGGAACGCTTGAAATATAATGAAACAGGGGGTATACATCTATGTTATCTAAAAGTATGGAAAAAGCGCTGGGTAACAGCTCCGCTATTCGTGAAGTGTTTGAGTATGGCGTGAAGCTTGCTGCTGAGATTGGCGAGGAGAATGTATTTGATTTCAGCCTTGGAAATCCGGCAACCCGTGCACCGAAGAAGTTCGACGACACCATTGTGAAGCTTATTGAGACCACGGATTCTTTAAAGCTTCATAGCTACACGGACAATGCCGGTATTGCCGGAGTCAGAGAAGCCATTGCCAGGAATTTGAATGAGCGTTTTGGCACGGATTTTGAATCGGGAAATATTACCATGACCGTAGGTGCCGGTGGAGCATTAAATACCGTTCTTCGTACTGTATTGGATCCTGAGGATGAGGTAATTGTTTTTGCACCGTTCTTCAGTGAATATGTACACTACATTGGCAATTACTATGGTGTGCCGGTAGTGGTAAAACCAAATCTTGAGAACTTCCAGCCGGATATGGAGGAGTTTAAGGCAAAGATTACCGCTAAGACCAAGGCAGTAATCATTAACACCCCAAACAATCCATCCGGTGTGGTTTACAAAGAGGATACGTTAATTCAGATTGCAGAGATTTTAAATGAGAAGCAGAAGGAATTGGGACATGAGATTTATCTGATTTCCGATGAACCTTATCGTGAGCTTTTATACGATGGAGCAAAGCATTACTTTGTAACCAAGTATTACGATAATACCTTCGTATGCTACTCCTTTAGTAAATCCTTGTCTCTTCCTGGAGAGCGTATCGGATACATTGCAGTAAGCAACAAGATGGCAGATTCCAAGAGAACCTCCGTTGCATTAAAGACTGCAACCAGAATTTTGGGATTCGTAAATGCCCCATCTTTGATGCAGTTATCTGTAAAAGAGTGCTTGGACGAGAAGACGGATCTTACTTATTACGAAAAGAACAGAAAGATTTTATATGAAGGATTGACTAAGATCGGCTATACCTGCGTGAAGCCGGAGGGTGCGTTCTATCTCTTCCTGAAATCACCCATTGAGAGTGATATTGAATTCTGTGAGAAAGCAAAGAAATACAATTTGATGCTGGTTCACGGAACATCCTTTAACTGCCCGGGATATGTACGTTTGTCCTATTGTGTGGCTACGGATAAGATTGAACGTTCTTTGGCGCAGTTCGAGAAACTGGCAAAGGAATGCGGACTGTAATCCTTCCGAAAGGATAAGAATGAATAGTCTTGTTACATGGTTTACTATACATTTGTCAGGGACCATCGGAAAAGAGGCAATTGTGTTTCTGATTTCCCTGATGCCATTATTGGAATTACGAGGGGGGCTCTTAGCAGCCTCCCTACTTAAGGTTCCCTTGGGAAAGGCAGTTATTATTTGCGTAATCGGAAACTTTTTGCCAATCCCTTTTATTTTGCTTTTCATCAAGAAGATTTTTGCCTGGATGAAGAGGTTTCGCTGTTTCCAGGGGCTTGTTGCCCGTCTGGAAAACCGCGCCATGAGTAAAAGTGACCAGATTAAAAAAGTTGAATTCTGGGGCCTCATGCTTTTTGTGGGCATCCCTCTTCCCGGCACCGGGGCCTGGATGGGATCTTTAATTGCAGCCCTTTTGGAAGTGGATTTCAAAAAGGCGCTTTTGGCGGAAATCCTTGGAATTGCCATGGCAACGGTGTTGATGTCGCTTGTTTCCTACGGACTTTTGGGAGCGCTGATTTAAAACACCTATTGATTCGGCAGCATAATGTCTGAATAGAAAATTTGATCAGTATGGGAGAAGTGTGCAGGGTGCTGTAATAGTGCACTACCGCATCCGTTATTCGGATTTCATATATTCTTCGGCATCTTCCCGTAAAAGCTCAAAATCCCGCATAATTTCAGCAATGATATCTTCGTCGGAGACATGGAAGCGGCGGAGAGTTTTTACGCGTTCTAGTATTTTGCCTTCTTGGCGACCAGCGTCAAGTCCAGCGGCAAGCCCTTCCTCTCGTCCTTCTTTTCGTTCTTTACTCAACAAAATCTCAAATTTCATATATTCCACTCTCCAATCATCCCGCGAGATTGCCTTTGCCACGGCATCCGCCAACCGGTTTGTCAGGGGATCCTTGCCCTTTCCATTTTTTAGAAAGGAAAAAAAGGTTTTCAGCCCATCTGGCACATCCTTGCGTGTACAGCCTGCGTTTACCACGATCCGGCGAACAGCATCGTCATAGGCAACGGTGGGATCCTGAAGGCATGTGGTGCGAAATTCGTAGAGGGGCAGGTTTTTCTCAAAAGGATCCTTTCCTAATTCCGGGTGGGCTTCCATGACTTTCCAAAACATAAAATCGTCAGTAAAAGTAAGCTCGTGATACAGTTTTCTCTTTCTCATTCGTTCTCATCCTTTCTAAAGGGAAGAAAACGTCTATTCTGGCTTTATCATAGCACAAAAAAGCAAAAAATAACAGTGACGATTACTTCCCTTGTTTCAAAAAAATTGGTTTCATCCATAGAAAGATATGGATTAGAGCAGGTCACCCTGCAAAGATGAAAAGCAGAATGCTTTTCAGCTACAGTATACAGAAAGAGTGTCACTTTTGCAAGAGAAAAAACAAAAAGAAGTTATTGTAAAAGCAGAGGATAAGAGTAAAACCGTAGGTGCAGCCGATCCGGCGCTTACAGCAGCCGTAACCGGTCTGATTAAGAATGAAACGGTTGCCTACACCATGTCACGAGTGACCGGTGAAGAAGCAGGTACCTACACCATCACCCCAAGCGGTGCGGCTGACCAGGGAAACTATCATGTAACCTTTGTTGCCGGTACTTTTACCATTAAAGCTGCGGAGAGCGGTAATACCGGCGGAAACGGCGGAACTACCGGAGGCGGTGGAAATACCGGAGGCGGTGGCGCTGCCGGTGGCGGCAACACCACGGAAACCACTGATAACGGTAAGCAGGATACAGAGTCTGTAACCGTAACAAACGAGGATGGTTCCACCACAACAACTACCACAACCACAGATGCCGAAGGCTCCAAGGTCGAAACCGCAGTTACCAAGACTGCCGAAGGCTCCGTTATCGAGGAAACCACAGTTTACAAAACCGACGGAACCAAGGTAGAAGAAAAAACAGAAACCAAGGTAAACGGCGACAGCATCTATGAGAAGGTGGAAACAACGCCCGGGGACAATCAAAGCGGTAGACGGCAAAACCTACAAGGTAGTCGGTATTGACAAAAATGTCGGAAAGAAAGGCAACATTAAAGTCCTTGAAATCGCGGATACAGTAAAGAGCATTGGCGCAGGCGCTTTTGAAAACTGCAAGAACCTTTCCAAAGTAATTCTCGGTAAGAATGTTACAAAGATCGGCGAAAAAGCCTTCAAAGGCATTGCCAAAAATGCAATCATTTACATCCGGGGAAACAAGAAGCAGAGAGACAGAATAAAGAAGCTTTTAATTGCGTCCGGTCTGAACAAATCTGTAAAAATAAAGAAAGCAAAATAGTACATTTACGAGAACCCGCGTTCCGAAAAGCGGGTTCTCGTATTTTTGCAATAGAATGGCAAAAGAAAGATTGGAGGAAAAATCACAGATTTGACATAGGAACACTATAAAATAAATGAAAAATAAGCATGGGGCCGGTTTCTTTTTGGAGTGATAGAGCCGGAAAAGAACTATATTTGTAAAAGGGAGTGAATGTAAATATGAGCAAGATGAAAAAAGTCCTTGCAGTGTTTTTAATCGGAGCACTTTTACTTGGAAGCATGCAGGGGACAGTAAATGCAAAAGAGGACGAACTGGATGAAATCCTCGCAGGAATGACCTTACGACAAAAGATTATTCAGAAGTTTATGATGGATTTCCGGCAGTGGAATGACGCAGAAAAAAAGCCGCAGGATATGACCGGACTAAAGGAAGAAGTGGCAGATTTATTAGGGGAGTATCAGGTTGGTTCCGTTATCCTTTTTGCAAATAATATAAAGAAAACAGAGGATACCCTGACCCTTACGCAGGACATGCAGGAAGCAGCCATGGCAAAGGGAGGACTTCCATTGTTAATTGCCACGGATCAGGAAGGTGGAAAGGTATATCGCCTGGGAAGTGGAACGCCACTTCCGGGCAACATGGCTCTTGCAGCAACCGGTGATACAGCCAATGCGAAAAAGGCAGGGCAGATTATTGGTCGGGAGCTTAGAGCGGTTGGAATTAATACTACGTTGGCACCGGTGGTTGATGTAAACAACAATGCCAACAATCCGGTTATCGGACTGCGTTCTTTCAGTGATTCCGCAACCATGGTGGGAAACTACGGTGCCCAGTATATTGCAGGTCTGAAGGAGTATAACATTATCGGCTGTGCCAAGCATTTTCCGGGACATGGGGATACAGAAACCGATTCCCACACCGGACTTCCGGAGGTAACAAAAACCAGGACCACCCTTTTGAAAAATGAATTAAAGCCTTACACCATTGCTATTCAGAAGGGTATCGATATGATTATGTCAGCGCATATTCTTTATCCGAAGTTGGACAATACCACCATTCTTTCTGAGAAGACCGGCAAACAGGAGCGCAGACCGGCAACCCTTTCCAATAAGATTCTGACAGGGCTGCTTCGGGGAGAAATGAAGTTTGAGGGTGTTATTGTTACCGATGCCCTGAATATGCAGGGAATTGCCAATTCCTTTACCATGGAGCAGGCAACGGTAGAGGCTTTTAAGGCAGGCGCGGACATTGTCTGTATGCCTGTTACGGGAGTTACGGACAAGAAGGCGTGGAAGATGAAGACGGATTCCATTATTGATGCGGTGGAAAAGGCAGTGAAAGGCGGCGAGCTGAAAGAAGCGGATCTGAATGTCTCCGTGAAGCGTATTTTACGGCTTAAAAAGGAAAAGGGTATTCTTTCTTATGACAAGACGAAATATACAAAGGAAAATGCCTTAAATACAGTAGGAAGCCCACAGAATTTGAAGGTAGAACGGCAGATTTCCGCAAAGGCGGTTACCGTTATACGCAATAAGAAGAGTGTCTTGCCCTTGAAGCTTAAGAAGAACAAGAAGGTGCTTTTACTAACTCCATACGAAAATGAACTGGAGCCAATGACCATCGGTTTTGAGAGGGCAATGGCGGCAAGAGTTATTCCGAAATCAACCAGGATGAAGGTGTTTTGCTATACATCGGATAATTACAAGGCAACCGGCGAAATCAGGAAGCTGCTGGACTGGGCAGATTATGTACTGGTTAATTCCGAGGTGGGAAATAAGGACGCCATGGCTTATGAAACCTGGACTTCCATGGGACCGAAGGAGTTTACGGAGTATTGTAAGAAAAAAGGAAAGGTCTCTGTAGTAATTTCCGTGGATAAGCCCTATGATGTTCAGCTTTATCCGGCGGCGAATGCAGTTCTTGCCGCATATGGAAGTAAAGCCCCCAATATTAAGGCAGGTATAGAAGTCGCTTTTGGCGTGTATAAGGCAAGTGGAAAGCTACCGGTAAATGTGCCGGTATTTGATAAGAAGAGTAAAACCTACACTTCTAAGATAAAGTATAAGAGAGGCTATGGACTGACCTATAAGGCCAACAGTGAGTTGGTAAATTAGAAAAAGAAGGATTAATATGAATTATAAGTATTGCAGACTGTGAAGGAGAAATAAGCCATGTTACACAAAAATATTCTAATGCGTTCGGATATTATAACCTGTATGCTCTGTCATGAGGCGCCTTGCGCGTCATCCTGTCAGGCCATGAATCCTGCAGAGGCACTTCGGAGCGTCTGGTTTGATAATCAGGATGTGGCGGCATTAAAACTTCCAAAGGAGAATCCTTGTCTTGCCTGCAGCGCACCTTGTGAGCAGAGTTGCATAAGCAGGCAAAAAGTGCCAATCCGCAAGACAATGACGACACTGATTGAAGATGTGCGGGAAAAAGCCGAGATTGCGTTACCGGCGGATGAGGATAGTCTGGCCTGCGATTTATGCGGTGTACCATTGGAGAACCCGTTTTTGCTATCTTCTTCGGTAGTAGCCTCCACTTACGAAATGTGCGCCCGGGCTTTTGAGGCCGGATGGGCCGGAGCCTGTTTTAAAACCATCTGCTCCTTTGATATTCACGAAGCATCTCCGCGATTTGCAGCCACTTATGGCGATAACGGCACCATTATGGGGTTTAAAAATATAGAACAGCTTTCGGACCACAGTGTAGCGGAGAATATGGAGATTTTCCGGCGCCTGAAGGAGAAGTATCCCACAAAATTTATTTTAGCCTCCATCATGGGACAGAATGAGGCAGAATGGGAAGAACTGGCAAGGCAGTGTGAGGAAAACGGCGCAGATGCAATAGAGCTGAATTTTTCCTGCCCCAATATGCAGGAAGATGGCCTGGGATCGGACATCGGTCAGATTCCGGAACTGGTTGAAAAATATACCAGAGCGGCGAAGCGGGGAGTTCAGGTTCCAGTGCTTGCCAAGCTGACTCCAAATGTAGCGAACATGAGTCCTGCGGCAGAAGCGGCCCTTCGGGGAGGTGCAGATGGTCTGGCTGCGATTAATACCATTAAAAGTATTGTTGGCGTAAATCCCTACACCTTTGTATCTGCTCCGGCAGTAAAGGGGAAATCCGCCATCGGCGGATACAGCGGAAACGCCGTAAAACCCATTGCTTTGCGTTTTATTGCGGAATTAGGAAAAAACAAAGCCTTGCAAGGTATGCACATCAGCGGCATGGGAGGTGTGGAGACCTGGCGGGATGCTTTGGAATTTATACTGATTGGAGCAGGTTCCATTCAGGTGACAACTGCGGTAATGCAGTATGGATATCGAATCATTGACGATTTAAAGGCCGGTCTGAATTATTATCTTCATCAGATGGGCATTGCCTCGGTAAAAGATATTATTGGAGCCGGGCTGGATACAGTGAGCGATACCACAGATGTGTTAGAGCGCGACAGCATCCTGTTTCCACAATTTGATGAAGGAAAATGCGCTGGTTGCGGACGATGCGTTATTTCCTGTATGGATGGCGGACATCAGGCGATACGGTTTGAAAATCGTCAGCCGAAGCTTGACGGCAGCAAATGCGTAGGATGTCATCTATGCATTCTGGTTTGTCCCCGGGCAGCAATTCGACCGGCGAAAAAGAGAATTGACAGACCTGCGGAAAACATGGTAAAATATCATGGTTGACACGAAGTCATCATAAGGTGCAGAAGCGCTTTTTACGCAGTTGTCAGAAGGAAAGTCCTTTTGAACCGGCGTAAACCCTATATGAATATTTTTACGGTAGTTACAGTTTTATAAGAGCAGAATTTGTCATGAAGGCACACTGTTTTCCAGAAGGAAGACTCTGTGTCTTATTTTATGTATGGGTATGTTGTGCTGACGCCTGCCCCTGAGGCGGGGCATCTGGAGGCGTCGGTACTTGGCTCCCGGGGCGGAAGCGGCAGGAAGTTTACTTTCATGCCGTTTTAGGCCCCGGGAGGTTATGTACCGTTACGCCGGAAGCTGAGCGAAAGCGTCCCCGCCGTGGGGGAGGCGTCAGCAGGATTATACCCCATACAAAAAAGATGACAAAGCTGTGACGAGAAAGGAAAAACGATGCGAAGAACAATGAAGAAAGCGGCTGCACTTATTATGGCGGCGGCAATGACTGTTTCCCTTGCGGCATGCGGCGGCAAGACTGATGACGGAAAGAAGAATAACAGCACGGACGAGACAAAGACGGAAGCCAGTGCGGACAATACCCTGGTATATGCCAGCGGCGATTACACCAGAATCAATCCGGCAATGGATGAACACGGAGAGATTAATGTGTTGCTTTTTAATGGTTTAACGGCACATAATGACAAGAACGAAGTTATTCCGGGTCTTGCAAAGAGCTGGGATTACGATGAAGATACCTACACCTACACCTTCCATTTGGAAGAAGGGGTAAAATGGCATGATGGAGAAGCTTTCAGCGCAGAGGACGTGAAGTTTACCATTGAGGCGATTATGAACCCGGACAACGAATCCGAGAATGCTCCAAACTTTGAAGATGTAAAAGAAATCAAGGTACTGGATGAGAATACAGTAGCCTTTACCTTAGAGGCTCCAAACGTAGCGTTTTTAGACTATATGACCATGGGAATTCTGCCAAAACACTTACTGGAAGGTGAGAACATGCAGGAATCCGATTACTTCCGTAACCCGGTAGGAACCGGCCCATACAAACTGAAATCCTGGGAAGAAGGACAGGCGATTACTTTAGAAGCTAACAAGGATTACTTCAAGGGTGCTCCAAACATTGACACCATTATCTTTAAGATTGTAGTAGATGATAACGCAAAAGCAGTTCAGATGGAATCCGGAGAACTTGATTTAGCTCAGCTTACGCCAAAGGATGCTCAGAACTTCAAGGATAAAGAAGGTTTTGTATGCTACGATATGCTTACCAGCGATTATCGCGGAATTATGTACAACTTTGCTAACGAATATTGGCAGAAGAATAAGGATTTAATTCCGGCAATTAACTATGCCATCGATCGTCAGGCAATCATTGATGCAGTTATTTTAGGACAGGGTATGATTGCTTACGGACCATTACAGAGAAATATTTACAACAACGAAGATGTAGAGCAGTATTCATTCGATCCAAACAAGGCAGAAGAAGTTTTGGTAAAAGCAGGATGTGAGAAGGGTGACGACGGATACTATTATCGCGATGGCGAGAAGGTTTCCTTCACTATTAACTGTAAAGAAGGTGACCAGGTACGTGTGGATATTGCACAGGCAGCTGCACAGCAGTTAAAAGAGGTTGGTATCGAAATGAAGGTGGAAATTCCGGCTAAGATTGACTGGGGCGGACAGGAAGCTTTCTTAATCGGATGGGGAAGTCCGTTTGATGCAGACGATCATACCTATAAAGTATTCGGAACCGACAAGGGTGCGAACTACAACGCTTACTCCAATAAGCTGGTAGACAAGTACTTAACCGAAGCACGTCAGACAGATGATACAGATGCACGTAAAGAAGCTTATGCAAAATTCCAGGAAGAACTGGCAAAGGATCCGGCTTATACCTTCATCTGCTACATCGATTCCAATTATGTGGCAAAAGACAGAATTGAAGGAATCAGCAAAGACACCATTTTAGGACATCATGGTGTTGGTATTTTCTGGAACGTGGCAGAGTGGACACTGAAATAAGACGAAAGTGATTGAGACGAATGAGTCTAATAGAAATCAAGAACTTAAATGTAAATTACAAAACAACCAGAGGAGAGGTTCACGCCGTAAGAGGCGTGAATCTTTCTGTGGCTAAAGGGGAAGTCCTTGCCATAGTGGGAGAATCCGGATGTGGCAAAAGCGCCCTTTTAAAAAGTGTAATGGGATTGATGCCGGCCAATGCAGTCGTAACCGGTCAGGTATCCGCTTTTGACCGGGAATTGGTGAGCCTGCGGGAAAAAGAGTGGCAGGGGATTCGCGGAAAGCAGATTTCCATGCTTTTCCAGGACCCAATGACAACCTTAAATCCCACCATGACCATTGGAAGTCAGATTGCGGAAGCACTGCTGATTCATCACCCCAAAATGGAAAAAGAAAAGGTTCGAAAAAGGGTATACGAACTATTATCCCTAGTGGGGATCAAGGAACCGGAAGTAAGGGCAAAACAGTACCCCTATCAGTTTTCCGGCGGTATGAGACAGCGAAGCGTTTTAGCTATTGCCATTGCCAATGAGCCGGAGTTGCTTTTGGCGGATGAACCCACTACAGCCTTAGATGTAACGGTACAGGCGCAAATTCTGGGGCTTTTGCAGGAAATTCAGAAGAAACTGAATATGACTACGATTTTGGTATCCCATGATTTGCGAGTGGTATCTTCCATTGCGGATCGGGTTGCGGTTATGTACGCGGGAAAGATTGTGGAAATCGGAACCAGGGACGAAATTTTTGGAGATCCCAAACATCCCTATACCTGGGGATTGCTGCGTTCCTTGCCGGAATATTCTCAGGGAAAAGAGATGCTATTTACCATTCCGGGAATGCCGCCGGATTTAAGACAGGATTTTGTGGGAGACGCTTTTGCCCCAAGAAACCGATATGCCCTGCAGATTGACTACGAGGAAGAACCGCCTTTATTTGCAGTTTCCGATACCCATAAGGCAGCCACCTGGTTGCTGGATGAGCGGGCACCCAGGGTGGATTTTTCTGCCATGGATATGGTACATGAGGTTTCCATGGAAGAGCATGAACATGCGCCGCGAAACCATGGGGAAGATCCGGAAAAACCGTTGGTATCGATAAACCATTTGACAAAGGATTTCGAATTGCCCGGCAAGAAAAAGATGACAGCGGTAAAAGACGTCAGCTTTTCCATTATGCCCGGAGAAATCTTTGGTCTGGTGGGAGAGTCCGGTTCCGGAAAATCTACGGTGGCCCGGTGTATTATGAATGCCTATACCGATTTTGAAGGGGAAATCTTTTATGATGAGATTCCGTTGCATGATAGAATGGCCAGAAGGCGGGAAAGAAGACGCCTTAGCACGGAACGGCAGATGATTTTTCAGGATTCTGCTTCCAGTTTAAACGGTCGTATGAAAATCTCGGATATTGTGACGGAACCTTTCCGAATCCGGCATGAAAAGCCAAAGCGTGGAAGCCTGAAAAAAGAGGCGGCTTATCAGCTTTCTTATGTGGGAATGGACGAGGGCTATTTGAATAAGCATCCGGGAGAGCTTTCCGGCGGTCAGAGGCAGCGTGTGGCAATTGCCAGAGCCGTTGCCACGGATCCGAAACTCTTAATTGCGGATGAACCCATAGCGGCCTTGGATGTGTCAATTCAGGCGCAGATTATCAATCTTTTTAAGCATCTTCAGGAGGAACATGGTTTTTCCATTCTGTTTATTGCCCATGACCTGGCCATGGTACGGTTTCTTTGCGACCGGGTTGGCGTTATGGTGGATGGAGAAATGGTGGAAATGGGAGAAACGGAAGAGATTTTCGCAAATCCCCGGCATGCCTATACAAAAGAATTGCTGGCAGCGATTCCGAAGATCGGAAAGGAGCGCCCATGATACGATATTACGGAGGAAAAATCCTCATTTTCATAGTGAGTATTTTTGTGCTGAGCTTTCTGGTGTTTACCGTTTCCAGAATGGCGCCGGGAGATCCGCTTGTTTCCTACTACGGGGACCGGGTGGAGAAAATGACGCCGGAGGAAAGAGAACATGCGGAAAACCGTTTGGGACTTCGGGATCCGATTTTAACCCAGTATCAGCGCTTTTTGGAAAAGAGTATGCAGGGAGATTTTGGTATTTCCTACAAGTACAAACGAAGCGCCACAGAGGTGGTACTGGACCGATTGCCTTATACACTGGTGTTGGGAGGCGTAGGTTTTGTGCTGATTTTCTCTCTGGCATTGCTGCTGGGAATTGTTTGTGCCGTTCATGAGGATAGGCTGTTGGATCAGATTATTTGTAAAGTGGGAACGGTGACCAGCTGTATTCCGGAGTTTTGGGTATCCTTAATGCTGATTTTGATTTTTGCGGTGGAGCTAAAGTTACTGCCCAGTAGTGGTGCCCACAGCCTTCGGGTGGATACCCTGTCAGACCGATTGTTGCATCTGATTCTTCCCATGACGGTGGTGGTTTTAGGACATTTGTGGTATTACGCCTATATGATTCGAAACAAAATTTTAGAGGAAATTCGCCGGGACTATGTGCTTTTGGCAAAGGCTAAAGGATTGTCTAAGCGCAAGATTCTGTACAGACATTGCGTTCGAAATATGATTCCCAGCTACCTAAGTCTGATGGCGATTTCCGTTCCTCATATTTTAGGAGGAACCTACATTGTGGAGACAGTATTTTCCTTTCCGGGGATTGGAACCCTGGCTTATGAATCAGCGCGGTTTCACGATTACAATCTGCTGATGTTATTGTCTCTTTTATCCGGTATGGTGGTGATTCTCGGAAATATGGTGGCACAGATTATCAATGAGCGCATCGATCCCAGAATCCAGGCAAAGGAGGCAATGCATGAACGATAGATTTCAGATGGTGGGGATTTTGAAAAAAAAGACCGCATCGGAAGTAAAATCCCATCCCTGGTATAAAGAACATCCGGTTATTTCGGAAGTACTGTTGGGACTGCTGATTTTGGGCTGTCTCTTTGCAAAAGGGATTATGACAAAGGATCCTACCTATATGGACCTGTTACATTATGCAACGCCGCCGGGAAAAGAGTTTTTATTCGGAACCGATACCATGGGAAGAGATATTTTTTCCATGATTTGGTACGGTGGAAGAGTCTCTCTTTTTATTGGCGTGCTTTCCACGGTCATTACTACGGTATTGGCAATTTTGGTGGGAAGTATCAGCGGTCTGGCATCGGAGCGGGTGGATACGCTGATTATGCGTTTTACAGAGATATTGCTGGCAATACCGGGCTTGCTGTTGATTATTTTTATCCAGGCGATTCTGGGGCAGGCGAATGTGTTTAGCATTTCCTTTGTTATCGGTATTACCGGTTGGATGAGTATGGCGAAGGTAATCCGCACGGAGGTAAAACAGCTGCGGGACAGCGAATATATTCTGGCTGCACGGATGATGGGAGGGAACTTCTTTTACGTGTTGTGGCACCATCTGGCGCCCAACTTCATATCCTCCATCATGTTTATGGTGGTTATGCATGTGCGAAGCGCCATTGTGGCGGAATCTACCTTAAGCTTTATGGGTATCGGTCTTCCTTTGGAGGTGATTTCCTGGGGAAGCATGCTTTCCCTGTCGGAAAAGGCTCTTTTATCCGGGAACTGGTGGATAATCGTGATTCCGGGACTTTTCCTGGTGGGCACTTTGGTATGCATTACCCAGATTGGAAACTATATCCGGAAAAGGGGAAATACCACACAAAGCGTGTTGTAAAAAGCGGGGAAATCCGTTACAATAATAGTAAGAAAGAAAAGGAGAACCTTTTGGTTTCTCCTTTTTTAAAATTACAGACGAAGCAGGTGTGTGGGAGAGAATACTATGAGATTAACAACCATCGTGATTGCATTGGGAGCTTTTGGCGAAGGAGAAAAGATGCAGGAGTTTGCAAAGCAGATAGAAGAGGAGTATCGGGTTTTATTTTGCCCTCTAACGGGAACAGAAGATGAATTGGAAACAGAGCTGTGTGATTTTTTTCATAGCGCGGGATGCTCCAAAAGTGCGGCGCTTCTCCTGGGAAAAAGCCGGCGGCTTTTGCTTCATGCAAGAGAATTAAATATTGCCACCCTTGCCTGCAAAATGGATGATGTGGAAGATTTTCAAGGCTTTCCATTGGTTTGTGAGGAAGTGTGGGATGTGGATAATCGTTTTTTACTCCGAGCTTATCAGCGGGAGTGGGATCTTCCTTGGGATATTTTGGAAACGGAGCGGTTGTTTGTGAGAGAGGAGACCGAAGAGGATCTTGATAATATCTATCCCATGTATGACCAGCCCCATATTGCCAAATATCTGGAACGACCCTATGATAATCGTAAGGATGAAGTGGAATATATGCAAAAATACCGGAAATACGTGTACGGCTATTATCAGTATGGCCTTTGGCATGTGATAGATAAGGCAACGGGCATGCCTGCCGGCAGGGCAGGGTTGAATCCCAAGACCTACGCAGACGGGAAAAGCGGTGCGGAGTTGGGATACATGATAGCAGAACCTTTTACCCACAAGGGATATTGTATGGAAGTGTGTACTGCCATTATGGAATATGCCAGAAAAGAATTGTATTTGACTGAGCTTTTTTGCCTGATAAAACCGGAAAACAAAATCTCCCAACACGTGGCGGAAAGACTGGGATTTACCTTTGACCGGGAGATTGAAGCGGAAGGGAAAAAAATGTTTCGTTTTTACCGGGAGATATAGTAGAAAAGTTGCATTTTACCGATATATTCTGTATAATGAAATGATATAGTGGAAAAAATACAATAGGATAAATGGCGGTGTAGAAATGGAAACAACAGATGTAAAAGAATTCGAAAAAATTGAAGGTCTGGAGCAGGAGCACTTGGGCAGCATCCATAAAACAGAGGATTTTCAGGATCCGGATGCGCTGTTTGAGGAGCTTCTTCGTTGTATTGCCAAATACCATCCATCCGATGATACATCGGTGATCGAGAAGGCATATTCAATTGCCAGGGAGATGCATAAGGATCAGAAGCGCAAGTCGGGAGAGCCCTATATTATTCATCCTATTTGTGTGGGTATTATTTTGGCTGACCTGGAGATGGACAAGGAAACCATCGTTGCCGGTCTTTTACATGATGTTGTGGAAGATACTGCAATGACCAAGGAAGAGGTTGCTGCAGAATTCGGTGAAGAGGTGGCACTTTTGGTTGACGGTGTTACCAAGTTGACCCAGCTGAATTACGACCAGGATAAGTTGGAGGTGCAGGCAGAAAGTCTTCGTAAAATGTTTCTTGCCATGGCCAAGGATATCCGCGTTATCATTATTAAGTTGGCCGACCGTCTTCATAACATGCGAACCCTGAAATTCATGAAGCCTGAAAAGCAGAAGGAAAAAGCAAGGGAGACCATGGATATTTTTGCACCCATTGCACAACGCCTTGGTATTTCCAAAATTAAAATCGAATTAGACGATTTAGCGTTAAAATATCTGCAGCCGGAAGTTTATCGGGAACTGGTGGAAGGCATTGCCATGAACCGGGAAAGCAGAGAGAAGTTTATTCGCAGTCTTGAAATAGAAGTGGGAGAGCACATTAAGAAGGCAGGAATTGAAGCTGAGATTTCCGGTCGTGTGAAGCACTTTTTTAGTATTTATAAGAAGATGGTAAATCAGGATAAGACCATTGATCAGATTTATGACCTGTTTGCCATTCGTATTATTGTGGAATCTGTAAAGGACTGTTATGCGGCCCTTGGTGTGATTCATGAGATGTATAAGCCGATTCCGGGAAGGTTTAAGGATTATATTGCCATGCCGAAGCCAAACCGTTATCAGTCTTTGCATACTACATTGATTGGTAATGATGGAACACCTTTTGAAATTCAGATTCGTACATTTGAGATGCATCGTGTGGCAGAATATGGTATTGCTGCCCACTGGAAGTATAAGGAAGCCAGCAACGGTGCCAGACCGGACGGTCAGGAAGAAGAGAAGCTGGCATGGCTTAGACAGATTTTGGAGTGGCAGAAGGAAATGTCGGATAACAAGGAATTTATGTCCTTGTTAAAGAGTGATTTGGATTTGTTCTCCGACAATGTATTTTGCTTTACTCCTTCCGGAGATGTAAAGAATCTGCCAACCGGTTCCACACCCATTGACTTTGCTTACGCTATTCATTCTGCAGTAGGTAACCGCATGGTGGGAGCCAAGGTTAACGGCAAACTGGTACCCATTGATTACAAGGTGGAAAACGGTGACCGGATTGAGATTTTAACCTCTCAGAACACGAAGGGACCAAGCCGTGACTGGTTAAAGATTGTAAAGAGTTCTCAGGCAAAGAGCAAGATTAATGCCTGGTTTAAGGCAGAACTGAAGGAAGAGAATATTTCCCATGGTAAAGAGCTTATGGATAGCTATTGTAAGAGCCATGGTATAGAGTTTTCAGAGATTAACAAACCGGAAATCCGGGGGGAAGTTCTTCGTAAATATGGTTTTAAAGATTGGGAATCTTTAATGGCCAGCGTGGGACATGGAGGCATCCGAGAAGGTCAGATTGTAAATAAGATGCAGGATTTGGCCAAGAGAGAGGCTGAGGAGCAGGTAACGGATGCGGATATTATGGAGAACATTGCCAACAAGGATGGCGTGATTCCCCACAAGCATTCCAAGACCGGTATTACTGTGCGTGGTATCCATGATGTAGCAGTGCGCTTTTCCAAGTGCTGCAGTCCGGTGCCGGGAGATGAGATTGTAGGCTACGTCACCAGAGGACGTGGTGTTACCATTCATCGTACCGACTGTGTGAATATGATGCATTTAAGCGAACACGACAAATCCCGTCTTATTGAGGCGGAATGGCAGGCAGATTGCATCAGCGGAAGTTATCTTGCTGAGATTATGGTTTACGGTCATAACCGCAGAGGCTTGCTGGTTGATATTACCCGTATTTTTACGGAATACAATATTGACATTCAGGCAGTGCACACAAAGACAGGTAAGAATGACATTGCAACCCTGTTTTTGGCATTTTCCGTTCGCAGTAAGGATGAATTAAACTCCATTATGGCAAAGATTCGCCAGGTGGAAAGCGTTGTAGATATAGAAAGAACACGAGGATAACAAATGAAGATAATGGGCATTCCGGTGGGAATGATACAGGAAAATTGTTATATTGCTTATGGGGAAGAGAGCAGTCAAGCATTGATTGTTGATCCGGGGGACTGGGCAGACCGGTTGATTGAGCTGCTTACAGAAAAGAAGCTTACTCCGGTGGCGATTTTACTTACCCATGGACATTTTGATCATATCGGCGGTGTGGAGGCTTTACGTGAGCACTACAAGATTCCCGTATATGCTACGAAAGCGGAACAGGAAGTGTTACAGAATACTGCAATGAGTATGGCAGGTTTTACTCTGAAGGCGGATGAAATCGTTTCAGACGGGCAGGAACTGTTGCTTGGTGGTATGAAGGTTAAAGTTTTGGAGACACCGGGACATACACCGGGAGGATGTTGCTATTATTTTCCCGAGGAAGGTGCTTTATTTTCGGGAGATACCCTGTTTTGCGAGTCTGTGGGAAGAACGGACTTTCCGGGGGGAGACATGTCCAAACTGGTGCGGGGCATTCGTGAGAAGCTTATGACTCTGCCGGAGGATGTAACGGTTTATCCGGGACATATGGAAGAAACCACCATCGGACATGAGAAGATTTACAATCCATTTTTACAGTAGAAAGTGAAAACATGATATATATACATGCCAATACGGATGAATTTGAATACGATATCCGTTCCATGGTAAAAGCTTTTTACCCGGAGTATGAGCAGTATGTGTACTGCGATGAAAGCAAGGTGCAGCCGCAAAAGAAACCTGAAAAAGGTCCTGAGATGGTGCTTGAGATATTGCTTTTGGATGACGGGATGATGGCGTTTTGCCGAGGAGAGGAAGAAAAAGCGCAGCATGTCTTTACAGAGGGGAAAGAACGTACCAAACGTAAGAATGCGCTGAAAAAAGCCTTATACCGACTTTTAGCGGAGCGAACCGGACATGAGTTGCCTTGGGGAACTTTAACGGGGATACGCCCCACCAAACTGTTTGTAAAGGCATTGGAAGAAGGAAAGGCAGAAGAGGAAATTCTGCAGGATATGCAGAAAGATTATCTCTTGACCGGGCAGAAAAGTGAACTGGGTTTATCCATTGCGAAAAAGGAAAGAAAGCTATTTTTCGACTTGTCAATGGAGAATGGTGCAAGTCTCTATATTCATATTCCATTTTGTCCCACCACCTGTCTGTATTGCTCATTTACATCTTATCCTGCAGCAATGTGGAAGGATAGGATGGGAGACTATATAAAGGCCCTGAAAAAGGAATTGTTGGTTGTAAGAGATGGGATGGGATCCCGGAAACTTACAACTATTTATGTGGGAGGAGGAACGCCTACCACGTTGACGGCAGAACAGCTTTCGGAGCTTCTTGGTTTTGTGAAAGACAATTTTCCTATGGAGAACCTACGGGAATTTACGGTAGAGGCAGGAAGACCGGACAGCATTACTATGTCGAAGTTAATGGCCTTAAAAGAAAACGGAGTAAACCGTATTTCCATTAATCCACAGACTATGAATGAAGATACTCTGCAGATTCTTGGAAGACAGCATTCTGTGGAACAGACGAAGGAAGCATTTACTCTAGCAAGACAGGCTGGATTTGAAAATATAAATATGGATATAATTTTAGGGCTTCCGAATGAAGGTCAAGATAAGGTGAAACACACCTTAAGTAAAATTAAGGGACTTGGTCCAGATAACCTGACAGTACACTGCTTGGCACTAAAACATAATTCTAGATTAAATTTAGAGAAGAACCGATATGCTCATTTGACCTATGAAGATGTGACCGGTCCACTTAAACTGGCAGCGGACTTTGCCACCGATATGGGAATGGAGCCCTATTATTTGTACCGGCAGAAGCAAATAGCCGGAAATCAGGAGAATGTAGGCTATGCCCTTCCCGGAAAAGAAGGGCTATATAATATGCTGATTATGGAAGAAAAGCAAAGCATTTTTTCCGTGGGTGCCGGCGCCATCACAAAGCTTGTGAAACAGCCGGGAGAGCTTTTTAAACGGGTGGAGAACGTGAAGGACGTTACCACTTATCTGGACAGAATCGATGATATGCTACTACGAAAAAAAGAGGCGTTTGAAGCCTTAAACCAATAGAAGGGAAGGAGAATACAATGGCATTAAAGAAAAAACCGGTAACCGGAATGCGTGATATCATGCCGGAAGAAAAAGAAATTAGAGATTATGTGGAAGGTGTCATCAGAGATACCTATCGTACATTTGGATTTTTATCCATTGAAACCCCTTGTATGGAGGATATTGCCAACTTAAGCAGCAAGCAGGGGGGCGACAATGAGAAGCTGATCTTTAAAGTATTAAAGAGAGGCGAGAAATTAAAGATTGATAAAGCGAAGGAAGAGATGGATCTGGTGGATCAGGGAATGCGTTATGATCTGACCGTACCTCTTACCAGATATTATTCCAATCATGCAAATGACCTTCCGTCTCCGTTCAAGGCATTGCAGATGGGCAATGTATGGCGTGCGGATCGCCCGCAGCGCGGAAGATATCGTCAGTTCAAGCAGTGTGACATCGACATTTTGGGAGATGCAAGTAACTTGGCGGAGATCGAACTGATCACCGCAACCACAACCTGTCTTGGAAAACTTGGTTTTAAGAATTTTGAGATTCATATTAATGAGCGTCGTATTTTAAAAGCGATGGCAGCATACAGCGGCTTTGAAGAAGCACGCTTTGACGAGGTTTTCATCATTCTGGATAAGATGGATAAGATCGGCGAAGAAGGCGTGAGAGAGGAACTGTTGGAGCATGGTTTTGCACCGGAAGGTGTGGAGAAATATCTGGGCTTGTATCAGATGTTAAACGGTTGCGAAGACGGAATCGCTCTTTTGGCTGGCACTCTGGGAAGTTCCCTGGAGGAAGGGGTGGCAGACAACCTTCGTGAGATCATCGACTGCGTGGAAGCAGCAAAACAGGCAGATTTCAAGATGGTCTTCGATCCGACTCTTGTACGTGGAATGTCATACTATACAGGAACCATTTTTGAAATTGTTATGCCGGAGTTCGGCGCTGCCTGCGGTGGCGGCGGTCGATACGACAAGATGGTGGGTAACTTCACCGGAAAAGACGTACCGGCGTGCGGATTCTCTATCGGTTTCGAGCGTATTATCCTGCTTATGATGGAAAGCGGGTTCAAGGTACCGGAAAAGGGAGGCAAGGTTGCATATCTGCTTGAAAAAGGATGCGACAAGGACAGGATGACCGATGTTATGTTAGAGGCTGCCAAACTTCGCCAGGAAGGCGCTACGGTGCTTATCAGCCGTATGAACAAGAACAAGAAATTCCAAAAGGAACAGTTGGAACAGTCCGGATATACGGATATCCGAGAGGTTTTCAATCGTTAATGAAATGGAAAAATTATATATAAAGTGGGGCTCATCTTCAGATGGGCCCCTTTTTGAAGGAATTTCTATGGAATGGGAAGTTATTTGATATTTCTTGCTTCCATAAAGTTTTCCAGTCTTTCTTTTGCAGCAGCAATCTGTAACTCGGAAGGAGCAGCTTCGCGCTGGTACTGGGTATAATAAACAAGCAGTCCACGCATGGCTGTAAGACGATTGCCTGCCTCATCCCAGCACAGGGAGGAAACAGAGTCAGCAACCTCATCCGTTACATCTTCTCCACGGGTTGCAGGGAGGCAGTGCATGAATTTGCACCCGATGTTGCCAAGTGACATAAGGTCACGGTTTACTTGGTAATCTCCGAAGATTTTAACACGCTCTTCCTTTGGAAGCTCGGATTCGTAAAGTCCGTACCATACATCGGTGTAAATGAAGTCAGCGCCTTTAACGTCTTCGCGATTATCGGAAGTAAGGAAGGAACCGCCGTATTCTTTTACGTTCTTTTCGATTTCCGGCAGACAGTCTTTGGAAGGACTATCCTGAAGCTGGTGACCTTTCGGACCGTAGTGAACAAAGTGCATACCGCATTTGGTTGTAATCATGGCAAGAGATGCACATACCTGAGTAGCATCACCAACAAAGACAACCTTGCAATCGGAAAGTTTCTTTCCGGCAGGAAGGTTTTCCACGATGGTACACATATCGCCAATTTCCTGGGTAGGATGGTTGTAATCGGACATTCCGTTAAGTACCGGGATGGTACAAGCATTGGCAAGGTCAACTACGGTTTTGTGCTCAATTACACGGGCCATAACAATATCAATCAGTTTGGATAAAACTTTTCCTGTATCGCCAATGGTTTCGTGACCACCTAACTGAATCATACCGGGGCCGAGGTACTGTGCATGGCCTCCTAACTGCTCCATTGCAGTTTCAAAAGATACACGAGTTCTTGTGGAAGACTGCTGGAAAATCATACCCAGAGTTTTTCCTTTCATAAGTGGCGGATAGTATCCTGCCTGAATGCTTTTTTTAATTTCCAAGGAAAGGTTTACGATGTCTAAAACCTCTGCCTGTGTTAAATCTTTGGTGTCAATAAAGTGTCTAATTCCGTTTGCGTACATATTTTTTCTCCTTTATACTTTTTTATTTAATCGCGGGCATTTGCTGGGTAATACAGTGAATATTACCACCGCCGTATGCGACCTCTTCTGTTCTTACAGGAACGATATCACGTTCCGGGAACATTTCTTTTGCACATTGAATTGCAAGTTCGTCGTTTTCATCCCCATACTGTGGAAGGATGATAGCGCCGTTTACAATGAGGAAGTTCATGTAGGAGGCGATGGATATTTCGCCTTCCTCACGAGGAATGGCACCTTCCGAATAATCGATGGAGTCTGCATCTTTTAAATAGCAGGGTTCTTTGGTGGCGCACATTTTATATACTTTCAATTTTCTTCCCTTGGCATCTGTCTGCTGGGAAAGAAATGCGTATGCATCCTGAGCTTCCTTGTAAAATGGATGGTTTGGATCGTCGGTATATAAGCAGGCAACTTCTCCCGGACGGATGAAGCAAGCTACGTCATCGATGTGGCCGTTGGTTTCGTAGGGATCGATTCCGTCTTTAATCCATAATACTTTTTCAACATTGAGATAATCCTTCAACATTTTCTCGATTTCATCTTTGTTCATGTGAGGATTTCTTCCTTCGGAAAGCAGGCACATTTCTGTTACCAGTGCGGTACCTTCACCATCTACATGGATGGAACCGCCCTCTAATACAAAACCTTCTGTTTTGTAGGAATCGGTGTCTGTCATTTCGCAGACCTTGCGGGCAACGAGAGCATCCTGATCCCATGGAAAGTACAATCCGTCTACAAGACCGCCCCAGGCGTTGAATTCCCAGTCCACAGCACGACGTCCGCCCTTATCGTTAATAAGGAAGGTAGGACCGCAGTCTCTGATCCAAGCGTCATCGGATGTCATTTCAACAACGCGGATATTGTCGTTTCCAACAGCAGTAAAACGGGCAACCGCATTTTCATACTGTGCCGGTGGAACGCACATGGTGACGGGTTCATATTTGGCAATTGCCTTTGCCACATTTACATATGCTTTTTGAGCCGGCTTTGCACCGAGTCTCCAGTTGTCATTTCTCCATGGCCAGAGCATGAAGATTCGTTCCTGGTCTTCGAATTCTCCGGGCATGCGATAACCGTCTTCTTTTGGGGTGGTTCCCATAATTCTTTTTGCCATAGTTAATTACCTCTTCTTTCTATTTTTCTCTTCGATGAGGATTAAAACTTCACCGATTAATACGAAAATAATGGTTCCGATCAAAATCGGAAGCTGTTCACTTAAGGTTTCTTTGTCAAAAGACAGCGGAATTGCCGTAAAAATAATTGCAATTACAATCAGTACTACCGGTACGATGGACATGAGCTTTAGAACAAAGTCGTTGCCGGGAGCCTTAAACGGTCTTTCTGCATCCGGATCGATTTTTCTGAGCTTAAGGAAAGCAGGAAATACCGGAATATAAGCCAAAAGGAACATTACAAGGTTCAGTGCAAAGAAGGCCCAGAAGAGGTCTTCGTTTGGGATGAATGGGGCAATAATGCATACGATGGATGCAACGATGCCATTCATGGTTGCGGAACCGGTGGCAATGCCGTTTTTTGCACTTCTTTTTCCAAAGATGGAAGGCATGTCTCCGTTATCAGCGGCATAGGCTGCAACTTCGTTTACACCGTTTGACCAGGAAACCATGTTTCCCACCAGTGTAAGAAGGAAAAGGATTGCAATGACGCTAATGAAAATGCCATCAGTCTTATTTGTAAGAAGACAAAATGCATCGATTAATCCGCTTCCGGTGCTGATTTTTTCTGTAGGAATGGCAGCACCGATTCCGAAAGCCGAAAACATATAAATTCCGGCAATTACAATTCCTCCGATTACGATAGACTGAGGAATCTGTTTTTTGGGGTTCTCCATGGAATCGGAGAAGGTACAAATTACTTCAAATCCAAGCATATTGAATATAATTACAGAGATAAAGGAAAGACTCTGTGTATCAAAGGATGGAAGAAGTGACTTCACGGTAACCGGATTGGCAAGGCCGTTGGTTATTCCACCGTAAACGCCCAAAACACCGATTAGAAGAGCGAGGCCAACCTTAATTACAGCGGCAGAATTGAGAATCCATACGGAATCACACACCGGCTTGTAAGCAATGAAAGTGATAATCCATATGAAGGCAAGCTCAATCAGGATTCCCGGAATTGTGGAGATTTCTACTCCAAATATAAGGGAAAGGGTTGGCGGAAAGACAACTGCCAGAGATGCCATCCAAAGTGGAAAGTTAATCCAATAGTACCAGGCACAACGTGCACCGGCTTTGTGACCGTATGCTTTTGTTACCCAATCATAAAGACCACCGTCGCCGGTGTAGGTGGTTCCAAGTTCTGATGAGATGAATCCATATGGAAGAAGGAAGCATATCATCATAAAAATCCACCAGAAGTATTGTGAGTTACCAATTGCTGCAACCGGTGCAGCGGCTTCAGCTACGAACACGACGCATATTACGGTTAATATGACGTCGACCATCTTAAACTTTTTCGTTCCCATGTGTGTCGAAGCTCCTTTCTGAAAATTTATTCGGTGACCTCAGAATAGGATTTTTGGGAGGGGTTGAACATACATCGAAAGGGTTATTTTTATGCATATTGTGTCAGCTTTAAACATAAACCCTTATAATCTTTTGGCTAATATGAACAAAAAACACCCCATTTTTAGAGCGGTTGAGCGAAAAAAATAATTTACAAGAATCTGGAATTGCGCTAATATATATACGTGGTTTGGGAAGGAGAATATGCCTTCCAAGAGATTTAGAAGGGGGAAAATATGATTGTTCTATTAAACATTACAAATGTTTTCATGATTTTCTTGTTTTGTGTTACATTCACTCTTGGTTTGGTGGATTACAAATTTCTAAAAAGCAATAAGTACTGCTACATTGCAATCCTGTTTTTATTCTTTATTGCAGATTTAACCGTGATTTCATTAACGGAGAATGTTTCGAGCTTTAAAGAGATGTATGATTCCAGTTTTTTAACTGTGCCAACCTGGAAGACCTTGATGTATGCCGGAATTTTTTCGTGTATGATTTTGACGATACGGGATTTTTTTGGAAAGCATTGGGATAAAATTGCATTTGTCGTGTTGGGAATGATGATTTGCTATATGCTTTTTGTGCCAATGATGACAAATGGACCGCTTAAGGCATGGATGTATTATGAACCCAATCAGTTCTATATGTTTGCTATAGGAGTGCTTTTATGGAGACAGGTAAAAAAACACCCGGAAAAGTTTGACGGAAAAGAAGAGCTGGAACATTTTGCGCAATCCATTGCAGGACTTTTGATGTGTTTTGCTGTCATCATTCTTATAGAGGATACGTATGTGATCTTTTGGGTAGACGATTATGTGGGAACTATCTATATTTGTAACAGAAGCTTTTCAGAAGATATTTTCCGTGTTATTCTAGCGATTCGATGCGGACTGTTCCTATACAAGACCTTACTTTCTCAGTTTAACGTAAGATATATGCGATGTATGCCGGAACAGGTAGCAATCGCGGAGGGAAAGGTTGAGGAGAATATTTCGAAGTTTTTCCTGTATTCCAAGGAGTTTCAGCTGACGGTTCGAGAACAGGAAATTCTAGAACTTATGCTGAAGGGTGAAAAGACCCAGGAAATAGCGGATGAGTTAAATATTTCGTTGGGAACTGCGAAAACCCATACTCATAACATCTTTTCTAAGGTGGGGGTTTCCAAAAGGACCCTATTGATTAAAAATTATAACGAATTTCAAACAGACTCACTAAAATAATGTTGGATAATCCACAGATAAATCCGAAATTGTATTTTATTGTACTTGACAATGAAACTATTGTGTTTTATTGTATATTGTATACGAGGAAATACAATTTCCGGAGGCGAAATGTGGAAAAGATAGTTTTGCGCCCATTGGCGAAGATAAATCTGGGACTGGATGTAGTTGGAAAAAGAGAAGATGGCTACCACGAGGTACGAATGGTGATGCAGACTTTGGCTCTCCACGACCGGTTGGTGATGGAGAAAATGGCAGATGGAGCTGTTACCATGAAAACAAATCTTCCGTATCTTCCAACCGGCAGAACGAATCTGGTTGTTCAGGCTGTGGAGTTGCTTCGAGAGGAATTCGGGATTTCGGAAGGAATTCGAATTAACTTAAAGAAGGTGATTCCGGTGGCCGGGGGGATGGCAGGAGGCAGTACAGATGCGGCTGCAGCCCTTTATGGAATGAATCGGATGTTTTCCCTTGGTCTTAGCAAAAAACAGCTGATGGAACTAGGTGTGAAACTGGGAGCGGATGTGCCATATTGCATTATGCGGGGAACCGCACTGGCAGAGGGAATCGGAGAGAAACTGACGCCTCTTTGCAGTGTACCTCAGGTTGCGGTACTGGTGGTGAAACCGGCCTTCAGTGTATCCACGGCAAAGGTATACGAAGCATTTGATCAAATGGAGGATGTTCAGCATCCGGATATTGATGGTTTGCTTGATGCCATCCGGGAAAAGGATCTTCGGAAAATCTGTCAGAATATGGGTAATAATCTGGCAGACGTAACTAAGAGTATGTATCCGGTAATTGGGGATATAGAAAAGAAGATGGAAGAGCTGGGAGCGATGAAAGCCATGATGAGCGGCAGTGGACCAACTGTTTTTGGTTTTTTTGAAAATCAGGAGCAGGCCAATGTTGTAAAAGAGGAGTTTTTACATCGCAAGAATATCAGCCAGGTGTATGTGACGAGCGTGTATAACGTAAAGAGGGAGGTAAGGCAGAATGGCTAATTTGGAACTGATTGAAAATGATTATCTGCCGTTGCGTGACGTAGTGTTTCAAACTTTGCGTAACGCAATTTTAAAGGGAGAGTTAAAACCCGGCGAGCGATTGATGGAAATGAAGCTTGCGGGTAAACTGGGAGTCAGTCGTACTCCTATCCGGGAAGCAATCCGGATGTTAGAGCAGGAGGGTCTGGCGGTAACTATTCCGCGTAGGGGCGCCCAGGTGGCGAAAATGACCCAGAAAGATATGGATGATGTGTATGATATTCGCAGATGCTTGGAAAAACTGACGGTAGAGTATACCAGTGGTAAGTTATCTGTGGGGCAGATTGCAGATTTGCGCTATGCTCAGAAGGTATTTGAAGAGGCAGTAGCGGAAGGCGATACTAACGAGATTGAGAAAAAGGACTGGGAATTCCATTCCGTAATCTACGAAGCTACCGGAAATGCCAGACTGCTATCCATTATGAATACCTTGCAGGAACAATTGTCCCGTTATCGTTGGGCATATTTGCAGCATAGTAACAAGATGCAGCGTCTTATTGAGGAGCATAGGCAGATTGTGGATGCGTTGGAGAAAGGAAGTCTGGAAGAAAGTATGCAGGCTACCATGGCGCATTTGGACAGTCAGGAACAGATTATTAAAGATGTTATCCAAAAAGGGGCATAAGTAAGGCATAACATAATAAAGATTGTACATACTAGAGTCAGACCAAAGGGTTTGACTCTTTTTTGCGTTGTTTGAGATGACAGAAAGGAAAGGTATGGAAGAGAAAATCAAGGAAAGTCTGGAGGATAACAGAAGAATACTGGGGTCGATTTTCGGCGATTGTGCCGATGTTACTTTGCGTACCGTGATGATGGGAACTAACGTCCGAGGGGTGGCAATTTTTATGGAACCTACGGCGGGGGACCTGTACGGCCTTAGTCAGATGCTCCTTTCTTTTCTGGGACAGTCGCGGGAGGAGGTACAATCCAGAATACGGGCAGGACAACTGGGACTGGTGGATGCATGCACATTGGATGATTTCTCGCAGGCTGTGGCAGGTTTTTTTGCCGGGGATGTAATTCTATTTGCAGATGGGGTTGCAAAAGCGGTGAAAATTCCGGCGAAGGGATATCCCGGGCTGGGAGTTGTAAAAGCAGATGCGGAGAAAGGTCTTAGAGGTTCCGATGAAAGTTTTAGTGATTCTGTAAAAATCAACGCAAGCCTGATTCGAAAAAGGATTAAGTCTCCAAAGCTGAAGTTGAAAGAATATGAAGTGGGGGAACGGACGAAAACACGGATTTATCTTTTGTATATTGAGGATTTGGTGGAAAAAGAACTTTTGTACCGGGTGGAAGAGCGAATGAACCGGTACAGTCTGGATGGGATTACGGATTCCGGCGTACAACAGCAGTTATTGTCAGATTCGCCGGAGGCGATATTTCCACAGCTACAAAGTACAAGGCGTCCGGCATTAACCTGCGAAGAACTATTGGAGGGAAGAGGGGTTTTGTTGGTGGACAATTCTCCGGAGGCATTGCTTTTGCCGGCAGTGTATCAGAATTTTTTTGCCACGGCGGATGATCGGTATTTAAACTTTCGAGTGGTAAGTTTTTTACGTGGACTGCGGTATTGCGCGTCCGTTTTTGCCATGTTTTTCCCGGGGGCTTATATTTTGGCGGCATCCTATGAGACCCAACTGATACCCACTTCTTTGTTTCTTACGATACAGCGGGCAGAGGCCGATACGCCTTTATCGGCACCGTTGGAAATTTTATTGATGGAGGCATCCTTTGCTCTTTTGCGGGAAGCGGGAGTGCGTATGCCGGGAGAAATGGGAAATGCCGTGGGAATCGTTGGTGGGTTAATTATTGGATCTGCGGCGGTGGAAGCAGGTTTTGTATCGCCCATGGCAGTTGTGGTTGTGGCATTTACCGCCTTGTGTACCTTTTGCGTACCCAATGAGGAACTGGCACAGGCATATCGATTGATAAATGTGGGAGTGTTGGTACTTTGTGCAGTGCTGGGACCGGTGGGGCTGTTTATGGGAATGCTGTGGGTGACGTTGCGACTGGCTTCTCTTACCAGCTTGGGATATCCTTTTTGGCGAAAAATGAATGATACCTTTGTAGTGCCGGCAACTATGCGAAGACTGCGGGGGTTATTTGCAAGAAGACAAAATCCGGTGAGACTTCGAAAAAAGGGGTAGGAAGAAAAATGGAAGTTTACGGTGTATTTATGTGTTTGGCACTTCCCCTTGCAACCCGGTATCCGAAGGAGGCCGGAGTCGCAATTTTATTGGATGTGGGAATAACCTGCCTGTGTCGTGCATTAAGAAAAGGGAAAAGGGAGAAAAAGAAAGGATGGCTTTCCAATGGAATTTGTTATCTGGAAGGGGTGTTTAGTTGGATTGTTTTAAGTAAAGCATCTGCGGCATACATTCATCAACCTTCGGCCTGGCCGGTGTTGGGACTGAGTTTTCTTATGTTTCTTTTTCAGGGGAGACAGAAAAACAAGGGGTATAGATTGCCGGGGGAGGATAGCTTTCGAAAATTATGGGAAAATATAACAGTGATTGGAATACTTGTTGTGATAGGCTTGCAATATAAAAATATAAGATGGAATATATTTTTTGACTCGCCAAGAGTATGTCCTTGGGTAGTAATTGTGTTGGCAGCAATGTTTTGGATTTTGCTGTTACCCTATCAGGTTTGCCTAACGGCTTGGGGATTGTTTTATCTTACGGTGAAGGTGCTTTTTCACATAGTGCCCCCGAAGGTTCTTGCCATGGACGGTCAGCCGTTTTTGAATCTGGGCAGGTGTGCCGGGGATATAGCAGGTGGCGGAGTGAGAATGGAGGTGCCGGTCGCAATACTATATTGGGGAATGTTGTTTTTCCTTTTCTGGGAGGGAGGTGACCGGTTATGGAAGAAAAGGGCAGAATCCATCGGGAAGGAATCCGAATCTTCCTGATTCTGTTTATACTGCTGGGGGTTGTGGGACAAAAACCTAAGATGGAAGAAAAAAAGGTGGCGTTGATTATGGACAGTCGTCGCTTGAAAAGTGTGGGAGACAGTTTGGAGCTCAGTCATTTGGCATTGTATGTTGTTCATGAGAAGGATGTGAAGACTGCGTTAAAAGCGGTGGCGGCTCATCGGGAAATCTCCTATAATACCGGAGTGGCATTTTCTAAGGAGACTATTGCGGAAATGGTCAGCGACAATAAAGAAGAAATAACCGGACAGCTGCAGGGACTTCCGAAGGAAGAGGGGGTTACAATAAGAGAACTGATGCAGGCAGAATACGGCAGGGGAAAGGGACTATGGATACCGGTTGTGACGGTTGAGAAAGGAAATATCCGTATTTTGGGGAAAAAACTGTATGAAAACGGTAAAATCAGGCAATCCTTACCATAGAAAATCAAAGTCGTAGTTGACAGGAGGAAGAGAAAATGGTAAAAGGATTATTCCGAAAAGGGATTATAGTATGTGGCTTGCTGCTGCTATTGATATTGGGACGGCGACAATATCAACAGTACTTACAAGCGTCTTTGGCGCAAAAAGTAATCCGGTTTCATGTGTTGGCAAATTCGGATTTGGCTGCGGATCAGCAGGTGAAATTAAAGGTGCGGGATGCAGTGGGAACTTATGTGGAGAAGCTTCTTCAAAACAGCAATTCCATGGAGGAAACAAGAAGTATCATCCGAAAAAATCTTGTGGATATTGCAAAGCAGGCAGACCGGGTACTGAAGGCAGAGGGAATGGAGTATGGTGCAAAAGCAAAATTGGCAACTTCCTCTTTTCCGGTAAAAGAGTATGGAAATCTGCGTTTTCCGGCAGGAAAATATGAAGCGGTCCGGGTGGTCTTGGGGCAGGGAAAGGGACATAACTGGTGGTGCGTTATGTATCCCAATCTTTGTTTTTCCGCTTCAGTAAGAAAGGAGCATAAAAAGGCTTGGAAGCAGTTTAGAAAAAGCCTGTCTCCGGATGAATGGGAAATAGTTTTCCGGAAGAAAAAATACAGCATTCGATGGAAATTCCTTGAATATTTGCGGAAAAAGCGGTAGAATACATCCGAATAGGATTAGGGAGGAAAAGCATGAGCAAGAGAGTGCTGTTTCGCATTCAGGGATTACATACACTGAGTGGAGAAAAGGGCGAAGAAGCCGACAAAATCGAAGTAATCAACGTAGCGGAGCATGATTACAAGAACGGAGTTCATTATATTCGTTACGAAGAGATTATGGAAGGTACAGAAGGAATTACAAAGAGTATGGTGAAGGTAAAACCGGGAAGCGTGGAAGTGGTGAAGCGTGGAACGGTGAACAATACCATGTTGTTTGAAACCGGAAAATTAAATGAGAGTCTGATGTTGATTCCGGAAGGGGAACTTCAGGTAGGCGTTAAGACCAGCAGTGTTGAGATGACAGAGGATGAATCCGGATTACATATTCGTATACAATATGCTATGATGATGGATTATGTGACGGTGGCAGAGTGTGATTTGACCATGCGGATGGAATATGTTGAAAAATAAAAAGGACGCGAATTATCGCGTCCTCTTATCGTTGTGACTACATACCGGCTTTCTTACGCATACGTGTTAAGAAGCCTTCTTTTTTGGGCTCTACAGGAGCCTTCTTACCGTGCTGTCCTTTGATGGCGGTCAGGTAAAGACCACTGACAACAGCTTTTACCTCTTTCTTTACTGGAACTTCATCATAGATTTCCGGAGCGCAAAGTAAAGTGGTGATGGTAGGACCAACCTTAACTTTCACGATAGGAGTTTTCACTCTACGCATGTATTTCGGTGTCTGATCAATGACAGCCTGAGGAAGTCCTGCTTCTTTTAACTTCATTTTCTTTTTGTCGATGATCAGCATGGATACGGTCTGAGCCGTCTGCGCAATGGCTGCGTCCTGCTGAACTTTACGTTTCTCTGCTTTTTTTCCTAAAAAATATAATCCAACAGCGATAGCTGCCAAGATTGCCACAACAATGATTAACCACCAGTACCAGGTCATGTTTGTTCCTCCTAGAAATAAGATATCTTCTTACATACGCATTGTATTGTAACATCTCTATAACGAAAAAGCAATTATAATTTTGAATAATCCCTTTTATTTTGTGGCTAAATATGGTATTCTACTTAGATGTGAGATGTGTTTTAATCTCATGGGAAGAAAAGTAAAGAAGAAAGAGGATGAAACTATGAAAAGGATCATAAGCTGCGTCTGCGTTGCGCTGATGGGAGTGCTTTTATTTGCCGGCGCCCAGAAAGATGTGAAGGGATCTGCACCGGACAAGAATGCAGACCTGGGAAAAATGTGGACGGCAATGGAGGGAGATCCTATTTCCCTTGTAGATTATGATATGGAGAAACAGGTGACTTTGGGAGATTACCAAAATCTTTCTTTCGAAGTCCAGTATAATAAAGTAACAGAACAGAGTGTCATTGATACCATTAACCAGGCATTGGGACAGTATCCGGATTACAAGAAGCTTGATAAGGATACGGTAGAAGAAGGAGACCTGGTAAATATTGATTATGAAGGAAAGCTTGACGGTAAGGCTTTTGATGGCGGTACCGATGAGGGAGCACATTTGGAAATTGGTTCCGGTAGCTTTATTGAGGGCTTTGAAGAAGGCCTCAAGGGCGTTAAGGTAGGAGAAACCAAAGAATTGAAGCTTACCTTCCCCAAGGACTATGCAGAGGATCTGGCAGGCAAGGACGTGGTCTTTACCGTAACCGTCAATGCAATCGAAGAAGAAACCTATTATGATTATGAGAATGTACCGGATGATTTCATTAAGGAAAATCTGGGATATGATACAAAGGATGATCTTTATACCTATGTATGGAATTATCAGCAGACCAATTCCCAGCAGGAAAAAGAATCCAATGCAAGAGATGCACTGCTTGACAATATGATTAAAGTCAGCAAGATTAAAGTCCCGAAGGAACTGTTGGAATATAAGGTTAGAGAATATCTTTCCAGCTTTATTAAGAGTATTGTGGAAAGCGATGCCAGTGTAGCGGACTATCTGGCGCAGAAATACAGCATGAGTCCCGAAGAATTTGAAAAGAGCGTAACTGACCAGATGAAAAAAAGCATCAAGGGGCAGATGGTTTTGTATGCCGTAGCCGGAAAGGAAGGCATTAAAGCCGATAAAGAGGGATTTAATCAGTATGCCAAGGATTTTGCCGGATACTATCAGTATTCCAGTGTAAAAGAGTTGTATAAACAGTTCCCGAAGAAGGAAATCAAGCTGGCATATCAGGTTAAAAAGACCACCGACTACCTTATGAAGAATGCAAAGATCCGCTATGTGGGCGTAGAGGCCGGAGCGAAAGAATAGGAGGACAAGAAGATGGATTTGGTGACAATTCGCGAGATTTTCAAGAAAAGAGAAGAATATTTCAATACAGAGGTTACAATCGGAGGATGGGTGCGCAGTATCCGTAATTCCAGGACCTTTGGTTTTATCGTAGTAAATGACGGAAGCTATTTTGAAACCATGCAGGTGGTGTATTCCAATCAGCTGGCAAACTTTGAAGAGATTGAGAAGTTAAACGTGGGAGCTGCCATTATTGTAAAGGGAGAATTGATTCCAACACCGGAAGCAAAGCAGCCTTTTGAGATTCAGGCCACAGAGATTCAGATTGAGGGACAGTCCACTCCGGATTATCCTCTCCAGAAAAAGCGCCATACCTTTGAGTATTTGCGAACCATTTCTCATCTTCGTCCGAGAACCAATGCCTTTATGGCAACCTTCAGAGTGCGTTCTCTGGCAGCATACGCAATTCATCAGTTTTTCCAGGAGCGGAACTTTGTGTATGTGAATACTCCGCTGATTACCGGAAGCGACTGTGAAGGAGCAGGAGAGATGTTCCAGGTAACCACACTGGATTTGAACAATGTGCCAAAGACCGAGGATGGCAAAGTAGATTATTCCAAGGACTTTTTCGGAAAACCAACCAACCTTACGGTAAGCGGTCAGCTGAATGGTGAGACCTATGCTATGGCATTCAGAAACATTTACACCTTCGGACCGACTTTTAGAGCAGAGAATTCCAACACCACCCGGCACGCAGCAGAATTCTGGATGATTGAACCGGAAATGGCATTTGCGGATCTGTCCGATGATATGGATGTGGCAGAGGCAATGCTAAAATATGTGATTCGTTTTGTATTGGATAATGCACCGGAGGAAATGCAGTTCTTTAATAGTTTCGTGGACAAGGGACTGATTGAACGCTTAGAGCATGTGGCAAATTCCGATTTCGGAAGAGTAACCTACACCGAAGCGGTAGAAATTTTGAAAAAGCACAATAAGAAATTTGATTACAAAGTGGAATGGGGATGTGACTTGCAGACAGAGCATGAGCGTTTCCTGACAGAAGAAGTTTATAAGAAGCCGATTTTCTTAACGGACTATCCGAAGGAAATCAAGGCATTCTATATGAAGCTGAATGATGATAACAAGACGGTTGCAGCATGTGATTGTCTGGTACCGGGAATCGGAGAAATCATCGGAGGAAGCCAGAGAGAGGACAACCTGGATGTGCTGACTGCAAGAATGGCAGAGTTGGGATTAAAGCAGGAGGATTATGAATTCTATCTGGATCTTCGCCGCTATGGTTCCGTAAGACATGCAGGCTTCGGTTTGGGCTTTGAACGATGCGTAATGTATTTAACCGGAATGGCCAATATCCGAGACGTGGTTCCATTCCCAAGAACCGTTAATAATTGCGAATTGTAGAAGGTAACCTGCCCGACCGGGCAGGTTCTTTTGCCTTTAAATGTTTAAAATGAGATAGGGAGTGTATGTATGAAAAAGGCAGGAAAAATACTGGGTGTGATTGTGGTTTTAATCCTTATGATTGGAATCTATTTTCTGCGCCCGCAGACAACAAAGCGTTATACGGCGAGTTATGGAGATATATTTGATACGGTAACACAGTTTACGGGATATGCAAAAAGCGAAGATGATTTTAAGAAACAGGCAGATTTACTTCATGAGAAGCTTTTACGCTATCATCAATTATTTGACCGTTATCATGATTATCTGGGGACCGTTAATATCAAAAGTATTAACGATGCTGCCGGTAAGGAGCCTGTAAAGGTGGAAAAGCCTCTTTTTGACCTGTTGAAGCTCAGTAAGGAAATGTACGAAAAAACAGGTGGAAAGAATAATATTGCCATGGGCGGAGCGATTGCCCTTTGGCATGATTGTCGGGAAAAAAGCATAACCGAGAAGCAGGAGGCGAAGCTGCCGAAAATTAATGATTTAAAGAAGCAGGCTAAGCACATGGATATTAACAATCTGGTGCTGGATGAAAAAGAGCAGACCGCGTTTATTAAAGATCCGAAAATGTCTCTGGATGTGGGAAGTATCGGAAAAGGATATGCGGTGGAGCTTTTGGGGGAATATGCCAAAGAGCAAGGCATTAAATCCATGCTCATAAGTGTGGGTGGCAATGTTTTGAGCATCGGAAGTAAAGAAGATGGAGAAAAGTGGCACATCGGTATTCAAAATCCCGCGGAAGATACGGAATATCTTTGCGATGTGGAGGTGGAAAACACCTGTGTGGTAACCAGTGGAGATTATCAGCGGTATTATGTGGTGAACGGAAAACGGTATTGTCATATCCTGGATCCGGAAACCTTAATGCCGCCGGAGTATTTTTCATCCATTACCATTCTTGCCAAAAGTTCCGGTATAGCAGATGCCCTTTCCACAGCCCTGTTTTGCATGCCTTATGAGGAAGGCAGAAAGCTGATTGATTCCATGGAGGATATTGAGGCTCTGTGGGTAACGCCGGAAGGCGCAGTCTACTATACAGAAGGCTTTTTGAAGGCTGTGGGGAAAAATAAGGATGAGTTGGTAAACGCGAAACCCTTACCTACTTTTACAATTATGGCCGGTGGCGGTTACGAAAAAGAACTTTTTAACCTCCTTTCAGAAGAAGGATTGGATAAAGAGGAAGGTTTTTCTCTTCGCCAGATTGGATATGAAGATCCGGTAAAAGCATTTCAAGAGGGGAAAATCCAGATGTACGTGGGTGCCATCAGCGATGTTTTTATGCTGTGGCAGGCCGGAATGGATGCCTGTATTGTAGGGCAGACCTGTAGAGACTGCGCAATTATCAGCAGGAAAAAAAGCGGAATCACCGGCTTGGGTGACTTAGTGGGAGAAACCCTGGTAATTCCGAGACAGCAGGACGAATATGCGGCAGATTACATGTTGGCCCAGGAGAATATTATTGCTGATTCAGTAAAAATTGTCCGGGTGGATACGGTAGAAGAAATGGTAGATATGTTGGATGCCGGCAAAGCGGCAGCAGCTCTGGTAACAGTACCTATGGCAGACAGGCTGGCAGAGGAGGGAGATAATCTTCTTGCAAAGGCCAGTGAAGCGAGACTACAGTATGGTGCACTACTTGCAGATCGGGACAAAATCAGCAAAGACCGGAAATTCTATGATGCCTTCTTTAAATCTTACAAGAAGGCAGTGGAGCTTGCGGTTAAACGTACAAATGTGGATCTTGTAAGAGAGTATCCCTACTTTGTATTGCCAACGGAAGAAGAGCTTTATGACCCCTATATGTGGGCGGTTCAGAAGGGATGCTTTAAAGAAGTGGATACCAATCTGGAGGAGCTTTGCGTGGAGCATCTTATAACAGGAGAATAAACATGGAGAAAAAAAGACGCCGGGAGATAGGATTGGTTCTTGTCTTGTTAGTTGTTTCCGGACTTTCGTATTTTGGAATCCGACAATTTCAAAACTCCAGCACGGAAAATGCGGTGGCTGTAATTTTCGTGGAAGATAAGGAAGTGGGACGCTATCCATTGTCCAAGGATATTCGGATTACGGTTTCCGGAAAAGATGATGGGGAGAATGTGGTAGAGATTAAGGACTGTAAGGTACGTGTGGTAAAGGCCAGTTGTCCGGATTTAATCTGTGTTCATCATCAGGAAATCAGTAAAAACGGAGAAACAATAGTCTGCCTTCCGAACCGGGTTGTGGTGGAAGTGCAGTCGGAGGAAGAAGCAGAGGTGGATGGAACCACCCATTAAGACAGAAGGGAGGCGCAGCCGTGAAGGGAAGAAAAGCAGGGCAGATTGCATATCTGGGAATGTTGACAGCTTTGGCATTTATTCTGTCTTATGTGGAAAGTATCCTTCCTATTTCTTTGGGAATTCCGGGAGTAAAAATCGGACTGGCGAATCTGACGGTCATGGTTGCCCTTTATACAGTAGGGGTAAAAGAGGCTCTTTGCCTTTCTTTTATCCGCATAATTCTTGTGGGGTTTACCTTTGGAAACCTGGCAAGTATGATGTATTCTGTAGCCGGAGGAGTTGTAAGCTTTCTGGTGATGGTAGTGCTGTTTCATTTTGAGATATTCACCGAAACCGGTGTCAGTATTGCGGGAGGAGTTGCTCATAATTTGGGGCAGCTATTGGTGGCTGTGTTGGTAGTGGAAAATGCAAAGCTTCTTTTCTATTTTCCGGTTCTGTGTTTTTCCGGAACAGTGGCAGGATGCTTTATCGGAGTACTGGCGGCCATGATAATTAAACGAGTGAAAAAGGTATATAAGCAATGATAAAACAAAAATGGATGGTACAGGCTAAAACAGCGGATTTTCAAGGTCTGGGCAAAAGCCTGGGGGTGGATCCCGTAACGGTACGGCTCCTACGAAACCGGGGACTTAAATCTGAGGCGGAAATGCGACGGTTTCTGGAAGGAGGGAAAGAGGCCCTTCATGACGGCGGAAGTATGCTGGGAATGGATGTGGCAGTGGAAATCCTTTTGGAGAAAATCCGAAGCCGGAAAGAAATACGGATTATAGGTGACTATGATATTGATGGAATTACCGCCACTTACATATTGGAACGAACAATCCGGGCCATGGGTGGTGCGGTTTCTCATAAAATTCCTCATCGCATCACGGATGGGTATGGGTTGAACGAGAATTTGATACGGCAGGCCCATGAGGATGGTATGGATACCATTTTGACCTGTGACAACGGAATTGCCGCTATGGATGCTATAGCCCTGGGAAAACACCTGGGCATGACCATTGTGGTAACGGATCATCACAGCATTCCTTTTGAAGAGGATGAAGACGGAAATAGGCGGTACTTAAGAAGCGAAGCGGATGTTATTGTAAATCCCAAGCAGGAGGAGTGTACCTATCCCTATCCGGATATATGCGGAGCATTTGTAGCCTTTAAGCTTTCGGAGCAACTGCTTAGAAAGTCAGACCTTTCGGAAGAAGAAAAGGAGAAATTATGGGAGAATCTCTGTATGTATGCGGCTATTGGAACTGTTGGGGATATTATGGATCTTCAAGAGGAAAATCGTGCTATTGTGCGGCTGGGACTTTCTCTTATACACAAAACGGATGACGTAAGCCTTGTGTCTTTAATGAAAGCTTGTAATCTGGAAAAAGAAAAAATCAATGCCTATCATATCGGTTTTGTATTGGGCCCCTGTTTTAATGCCAGCGGACGGCTGAAAACAGCGGAAATGGCACTGGATTTGCTTTTACATAAAGAGCCGGAAGCCTGCGAGAAACTGGCAGAGGAACTGGTTATTTTGAATGAGGAAAGAAAGCGCCTTACCAAGGAGCAGACAGAGGTTGCCATCACACAGGTACAGGAAGAAGGGGCAGAGGATAAGGTGCTGGTGGTGTTTTTACCGGATTGTCACGAAAGTATTGCCGGGATTATTGCAGGCAGAGTGAGGGAGTATTTTTATCGCCCAACTATGGTAGTAACCCGTGGAGAGGAGGGGCTGAAGGGATCCGGCCGTTCCATTGAAGGATATTCCATGTTTGAAGAAATGACCAAGGTGGCGGATTGCTTTACCAAATTCGGCGGGCATCCCATGGCGGCAGGCTTTTCTTTGGAGGAAGAAAAGCTTTCGGAACTTAAGCGCCGATTAAATGATAATTGTGGACTTACAGAGGAGGATTTGCAGGAAAAGGTGCATATCGATGCTCCTATGCCCATGGATTACGTAACCATGCCATTGGTGAATGAGTTTTCACGCTTAGAGCCTTTTGGAAAGGGGAATGAAGCCCCCTTATTTGCTCAGAAAAATCTGGAAATTCTGCATTACATGGAAGTAGGACGAGAGCGCAAATTCGTAAAACTGCTTTTAAGAACAGAGTATAACAATCAATTTCCGGGGATTTTTTTTGAAGAGCCTGAGAAGTTTAAAGAGTTTTTAAAAGACAAATTCGGACAGGATATGGCGGATGAAATAACCTCCGGAAAGCAGACCGGAGCAAAAATCTCAGCCTGCTATATACCGGAGGTAAACAGCTATCAGAATATGAATACGCTTCAAATGCGAATTAAATACGTTTCTTAAGAAATTCAAAGAAACCTTCCAACAACAGACTGTGGTTCTGGATATCCTGAACCTTCAGTCTGTTTTCTTCGTTAAATCCCACCAGAATATCGTGGTTGGCTTCGGAAAGGTAATCCATAATACCGTTGATATCCGACTTGGTGTTTTTCGGGCACCGCAGATAAAACCGGTGATTACCGGTAATATGCAGGGTGTAGGAAATCACGAAGTGATACCACAAAAATTTATGAAGGGTGGAATGTTTATAAATCCAAATTATCTCGGAAATGGGCACAATAGCGATTCCGTTAACGGACACCACAATAAAGTAGTGCTCAGTAATAAACATATCTTCGGTAGCCAGCTGTGGCAGTGTAGACAGTTCTTCTTCTGCCTCGGTCAGCAGCTTCCGCGGATTGCCAAATCTCCGAAGGGCCAATACCGGCGGAGAGTACATGGGAAAATGCTGCCAGAAAATATACAGGATGATGCTGAGTATGGTACAGGCTGCAGTACCCAAATATAACAGAAGAAAGAGGGAATTGGTGACCCTGTTTACCGTAATCTCTTCCAAATAGGCATTATCCATCTGCTCCAAAAGACCGTCAGTGGTCCAGTTCAAATCCTTGGATAACTGGAACAAAAGCTGGTCGTAAGAGCGGCCGGCTCGTTTAATATTGGCCTGAATGGTTACATTCTTCATGCTAGGCAGTCCTTCCTGACAGGTGGATGGAGAAAGAAGCACAATCAGGCATTTATCATTCCACAGAGTATAATAGTAATAACCGCTGCTGCGTCCGAAGGTGGAGGCAGTATAGCCGGTAAAATATAGGCGATTTAAGGTGACGCGGATGCAGGAGTCCTTGCTGTAGGAATCCTGAGAAATAGCAGCACCCTGCCGCAGGGTAGGCGGAAACAGAATGGACTGAATCGGAAAAGCCACCCATAAAACAATCAAAAGAAACAGCATAATTAAAGGAAGAATTACTTTTTTACCATAAATCTTCCGAATGCTGTCGGTAATATAATGTTGGGAAATGCTGGTTTGATCCTGCCTGAAATCCATTTCACTGCTCCTTTTTATCAAGTGTCACGAAGTCCATTATAGTAACTTTTTCTTGGGAAATCAAGGTCTCGTTGCTTTTCTTTTACAAAAATGGTACTATAAATAGAGTAGAAAAATGAGGTGGAAAATGGAAGCGTACACAGGATTTGCGGAAGTATATGATATTTTTATGGATAATGTGCCCTATGAAAAATGGGCGGCCTATCTGACAGAGCTTTTGAAGGAATACGGAGTGGAGGATGGCTTGGTTTGCGAATTGGGCTGCGGCACCGGAAAGATGACAGAGCTTTTGTCAAAAAAGGGTTACGATATGATTGGAATCGATGCCTCTTATGAGATGTTGGATATTGCCAGCCGCATTCGGAACGAAGAGGGAGATATTCTCTATCTTTGTCAGGATATGAGGGAAATGGAACTGTACGGTACCGTCCGTGGGGTTGTCAGCGTATGCGACAGCTTGAATTATCTCATGTCAGAGGAGGATTTGCTTACAACATTTTCTTTGGTAAATAATTATTTGGATCCCGGCGGTATCTTTATTTTTGACATGAATACGGAGTACAAGTACCGGGAACTGCTGGGAGAGAAGACCATTTGCGAGAATCGGGAGTCCTGCAGTTTTATCTGGGAGAATTATTATGATGAAACGGAACGGATTAACGAGTATGATTTGACTCTCTTTGTAAAAGAGGAAGGGGAACTGTTCCGTAGGTTTGAAGAGCTTCATTATCAGAAGTGCTACCGTATTGAGACAGTGAAGCAGATTATAGAGGAAAGCGGTATGGCGGTGGAAGCGGTTTATGATGCCATGACCCATGAGGCTCCCAATGCCAAAAGTGAGCGGGTGTATTTTGTTGCCCGGGAAATTCAGAAATAGATGAAAAGCAGGAGGACAGATAGATGATGAAGGATTATATGATAAGAGCAACAGCGGCGCAGGGTCAGATTCGTGCTTTTGCCTTAACCGGAAGAGAAATGGTGGAAAATGCAAGACTTGCCCATGCAACCGCACCGGTGGTAACGGCGGCTTTGGGACGGTGTCTTGTGGCGGCAGCCATGATGGGAACCATGATGAAGGGAGACGAGGATCGTCTTACCATTCATATTCAGGGAACGGGCCCTATGCGAGGCTTAAATGTAACGGCAGACAGCCACGGCAATGTAAAGGGTTATCCTTTTGAACCTCAGATTGATATTCCGGCCAATGCCCAGGGAAAATTAGATGTGGGTGGCGCCATCGGAGCCGGTAATTTGGTTGTAATTAAGGATCTTGGCTTGAAGGATCCTTATGTAGGACAGACCAATCTTCAGACCGGTGAAATAGCAGAGGATTTGACCTATTATTTTGCAACCTCCGAGCAGGTACCATCTTCCGTGGGACTGGGAGTATTGGTGGATACGGACTGTACCGTAAGACAGGCAGGCGGTTTTATTATTCAGCTGATGCCGGATGTGACGGATGAAGTAATCGATACCCTTGAAAAACGTATTTCCGAGGTGAAATCCGTTACGGAAATGTTGGAAGCCGGCCATAGTCCGGAGGATATTTTAGAAGAATTGTTAGGTGGAATGGAATTGGAGATTTTAGATACCATTCCGGTGGGATTCCACTGCGACTGTACCAAGGATCGGGTGTTATCTGCTATTGCCAGCATCGATAAAAAGGATTTACAGTCCATGATTGATGACAACGAACCCATTGAGGTACGTTGCCAGTTCTGCAATAAGAACTACAAGTTTGAGGTAGAGGAATTAAAGGAGATTGTTAAGGGATGAAAGACGGGTTTATAAAAGTAGCAACCGCAACTCCGAAGGTAACCGTAGCGGATGTGGATGCCAATGTAAAAGAAATCATTGCGTTGATGGAAAAAGCATCCGAAGCAGAGGTAATGGTAACCGTATTTCCGGAGCTTTGTATTACAGGCTATTCCTGTGGAGAGTTGTTTTTTCAGAAAAGCCTGATTGATGCAGCATTGGAAGGACTTGAGAAGATTAAAAAGGCCACGGAAAACCTTAGGGGAATGTTTTTTGTAGGACTGCCGATTTTACACAACGGCAAATTATATAATGCGGCGGCTGCAGTAACGGATGGTTGGATTGCGGGTATTGTTCCCAAGACTTACCTTCCAAATTACGGAGAGTTTTACGAGCAAAGGTATTTTGCACCGGGAATTGCCCATGAGGATCCGGATAATGATGGACATGTATTTTTAGCAAACAGCTATCTTGCGGTTTCTTCACAGATGATTTTTCAGGCAGAAGAAATCCCAAATCTGCAGATTGGCGTAGAAATCTGCGAGGATTTGTGGGTACCCAATCCACCAAGTGTACGGATGGCAATGAACGGAGCTACCATTATTGTGAATCTGTCTGCCAGCGATGCCATTACCGGCAAGGCTCAGTACCGGAAGAACCTGGTGGTGAGTCAGTCTGCGAAGTTACATTGTGCGTACCTTTATGCCAGTGCCGGAAGCGGAGAATCCACTCAGGATGTTGTGTACAGCGGACAGAGTATTATTGCGGAAAACGGTCATCTTTTGGCAGAAAGTCCCATGTTTTATGAGGGACTTACTATTACGGAAGTAGATGTGGATCGATTGGTGGCAGAGCGGGCAAGAATGAATACCTTCGGGCAGCAGCAGAAATTTTATTGGCATGCCAAGAGATATAATGCTTTTTCGGAATATGAAGAAGTGGATGAGGATGAGGACGGACCAATCTGTATCAGTACGGAACAGAGATTTCATAAGGTGGAGCAGGAAACGGTTCTTACCAGAAAGGTAAATCCCATGCCCTTCGTTCCATCCAATCCCGCCACCAGAAAGCAGCGTTGCGAGGAGATCTTTGAAATACAGGCAAGAGGTCTTGTGAAGCGGTTGGAACATACCCATTGCAAAACCGCAGTAATCGGAATTTCCGGCGGACTGGATTCCACCCTTGCACTTTTGGTTACAGCAAGAGCCTATGATATTTTAGGCATGGACAGAAAGAATATTTTAGCGGTTACCATGCCGGGCTTCGGAACCACAGATCGTACCTATGACAATGCGGTGTCCATGGTGCGAAGCATGGGAGCAACGTTAAAAGAGGTTTCTATTGTTAAAGCGGTACGTCAGCATTTTGCCGATATAGGACAGGATGAGGCGGTACACGATGTAACCTATGAGAACTGTCAGGCAAGAGAGCGAACTCAGATTTTAATGGATCTTGCCAACAAAGAAAACGGTATGGTTATCGGAACCGGAGACATGTCGGAGCTGGCTTTGGGCTGGGCAACCTATAATGGTGACCACATGTCCATGTACGGAGTAAATGTATCCATTCCAAAGACACTGGTTCGTCATCTGGTATCCTATTATGCGGATTGTCTTGCGGATGAGAAGTTAAAATCAGTACTTTTGGATGTATTGGATACTCCTGTAAGTCCGGAACTTTTGCCACCGGAAGACGGCAAGATTTCTCAGAAGACAGAGGATATTGTGGGACCATACGAACTTCATGATTTTGTATTGTACTACGTACTTCGGTTCGGCTTCAGACCGAGGAAGATATACCGGTTGGCAAGGATTGCCTTTGCCGGAACTTATGATAATGAAACCATTTTAAAATGGATGAAGACATTTTACAGACGCTTTTTCTCTCAGCAGTTTAAGCGTTCCTGTTTACCGGACGGCCCTAAGGTGGGAACCGTGGCGGTATCTCCGAGAGGAGATTTGAGAATGCCAAGTGACGCATCGGCATCACTTTGGTTAAAAGAGGTGGAAAGTTTAGAGGCATGAGAAAGAGACTACAATTGGCACTATGCGTTCTGTTGACCATTACCAGCATTGCTTGTCTTTGCGGAATGTTTTATCTGCAAAGCGTTCGGAAGAAGGAAGTGCGAAAGGCAAAAGAGCAAATCGCTGACCTGACGGAACCGGATGAGTGGCAGCAGGAGCATGATATCGACTGGGACAGCTATTTTGAAACCGGTGGATATTTTGGGGATTACGGGGATGAGACTGTGACCTACCCTGCAAAGAAGGTTAAGGGCTTGCGAATTCAGGCCGAGTATGCAACGATTCATGTTTTGCAGTCGGAAGAAGTTTCGGATGTAGAGGTTTTTACCCAGATTGGCGGAAGTGAGGATGCTATCCGATGTGAGAACAAAGAGGGGATTGTTACCATTACCCAGGCAAATTTGTCCGAAGAGGATGCTTCAGATGGCTCTTATATTGAGGTGGCCCTCCCTGCAGGAAAGGAACTGGAAGAATTCTTCTTGGTTCAGCGGGACGGTTCCACATCCGTAAGCCTGGCAAGTCCGGTGCATAACTTAGAACTTCACATGGATGAGGGCAGCTTTCTTTCAGAAAGCTTAACCGGGAAAAGTTTTTTTGCAGATATCAATACTGCAAATATCTATGTAAAACAATTGGATTATGATGTGGAATCCCTGCGAATCGAAGAGGGAGTTTTCCGTTCGGACGAAATGGATGTGGAAAAGACTCTGTCGGTGTTTACAAAGGATGGTAGCGTTAACGCCAGTCTGAAAAGACCGCTTGCTGCCTATCATGTACAGTCCCAACCGGGAAATGGCAGCATTACGGTTGGCGATGTTACGGAGTTTGATGCTTTGAAGGGAAAGAAGAAGGAACCCTACCTAAGTCTTCGTACTGTAGGGGGCTCCATTACCCTTGATACGGGAGAAGAAGAGGAAGAATGAAAGCTGATAAAAGATCTCTGGTGGGAGAATTTTTTCATTTTGTGTTGTTGAACATTTTGAGCATGGTGGGGGTATCCTGCTATATTCTGGTGGATACCTTTTTCATTGGCAACGGTGTGGGGGCAGATGGCTTAACAGCGTTAAATCTGGCCCTGCCCTTATTTAGCCTTCAGCAGGCCTTCGGTTTTCTGTTCAGCGTAGGCTGCGGTACCAAGTATGCCATTTTAAAGGCCCAGGAACAGGACGAGGAAGCAAATCGTCTGGTTAGTAATACGATTTTTCAGGCATTTACCTTTGGAACGGTATTTGCCATTCTTATTAATGTTTTTTCAAAACCGGCTATGATTCTCATGGGGGCAGAGGGCTCCATGATTGAAACCTCTGCGGTCTATATGCGGACGGTGCTGGCTTTTACCCCTTTCTTTTTATTAAATTCACTATGTAATTTATTGGTAAAAAATGATTTCAATCCCAGACTTGCAACGGTGGCTACCATCAGTGGAAGTCTGTTTAACATTGTGTTCGATTATATATTTATTTATCCCATGAAGATGGGAATGATGGGAGCCGCATTGGCTACCGGTTTTTCACCGCTGGTGAATATCGGAATTTTGTCTATTCATATTTGGCAACGTAAAAATCGGTTTCATTTTGTGCGCCCGGGAATGAATCTGCGGATTTTAAAGGAAGTTTCCAAATTGGGGTTGACCTCTGCTATTACGGAGCTGGCTTCCGGTATTGTAATTATGATTTTTAATTTGGCAATTCTTAATCTTGCAGGAAATGTGGGAGTTGCCGCCTATGGTGTGGTGGCAAATATTGCCATTGTGGTCATGGCTATTTATAATGGCGTTGCCCAGGGAATGCAGCCTTTGGTCAGCCATTATTATGGGAAAAACGATCACGTAAAAACAGGAAGGCTTCTTCGTTACGGAGTGATAACCACTCTGGGAGTAAGCCTTGTTATGTACGGCATTTTATTCGTTTTTGCTTCACCTATTGCCGCACTGTTTAACGGAGAGGGACTGGATACATTGCAGCACATTGCTACCGATGGTATAAGGCAGTATTTCGCAGGTATCTTTTTTGCCGGCTTGTCTGTAGTAACCGGCGTGTATTTTAATTCCAGAGAAGAAGTTCGCAAAGCCTTTTTCATTGCACTTTTGCGGGGAGGTTTGGTGATGGTTCCGGTTTTGTTGTTACTTATTAAGGTTGTAAAACTGGGAATGACCGGTGTGTTTTTATCCTTCCCTGTATCAGAGGCCTTGATTCTTGTGATTGTCCCCTTTATGCAAAAAAGTGCGACATCAAGGGATAAAACTACAATAATGTAAAGGATTTCTTTAAAAAGTGTGTTAAAATTGCGGAATTGTTTAAATATGTACATTGATGTGATAAAATAAGATATATTTTATGTGGCTCGTATGTTACGTATGAGGAGGGAGACTATGGTCCATTTTTTTGCGGCAGTAGAACTAATTTCAATCATAGTGACCGGAGTGGCGTTGTTTTACCTGATGAAGGATGAGCATTCCCAGGAGCAGAAGTTGATGATGTTTATGCTGATTTTAAGCTTCTGTCATAATCTTGGTTTGTTCATAGAGGTGAACTCTACTACGGTAGAAGGAGTTATGAATGCTACCATGGTGGAGTACGTGGGTAGTTCTTTTTATGCCCTGGGATTTTTGATGTTTGCGTCGCTACACTGCAATAAGAAGCTGAAGAACGAGGTGACCTGGTTCTTCTTCGGTATCAGCGCACTTTCTGTTGTTGCAGTGTGGACCAATCAGTATACCCATCTATATTATTCTGAGATAAGTGAGGTACAGGAGCCATGCTTCCATGTTACAGTGAAGTATGGTCCGTTGATGCCGGTATTCTTATTTGCAATTATTGTTCCTTACGTTTTGGGTATCTATAAATTGATTCGAGAAGCTCATGGTGAATCAGAACCGCATCGCAAGAAAACATTGATTGCCATTGTTTTAATGTCCTTACTCCCGGTATGCAGTATGGCAATTTATATGGGAACCAATCTTTTAGTTTATGATTGTACAGCATTGATTACCTGCTGGGTAACCTTGTTTTCCATTTTCCTGTTTTGTCGGAGCAAGACCTTTGATGTACGGCGTCTGGCTACCAGAAGTGTGTTGGACATTATGGATGACGGCGTTATTACCCTGGATAGCAATCAGAATATTATGTTTGTCAACCAGGCGGCAAAACGAATTTTCCCGGAACTTTCGGAGCTTCCCAAGGGAGCCAATATCTCTGCGGTTACAAGCTTTCCGCAGGATGTGTTAAGCGGTCAGGGAAAGAATGATTTTGAAAAAGATGATAATTTATATGAGATACATTTGAATGTGGTACGTGATTCCTATGATGCCATTCGTGGTTATGCCATCATGATTTTCGATCAGACGGAAATGTACGGTTTCTTTGATGAGCTGATGCAGATGAAGGAAATTTCGGATCATGCAAGCAAAGCTAAGAGTGAGTTTTTAACCAGTCTTTCCTTTGAAATTCGAACCCCTATGAATTCCATTATGGGCTTAAGTGAAATGATTTTGGATCAGACCCAAGGAGGACGGGGCGAAGAGCTGGCGAAGGATTTGATGATTTCTTCCACCAGTCTTATGACCATTATCAATAACCTTTTGGATATTTCCAAGATTGAGGCCGGTAAGATGGATTTACAGGAGACAGAATATCGTTCCGCAAATGTCCTGAAGGATGTAAAGAGTATTATGGGCTATGGCGCCATGGATAAAGGACTGGATCTTATTATTCAGAACGCAGACGGTATTCCGGAGGTTATGTTTGGAGATGTAGGAAAGATTCGACAGGTTTTATCCAATCTGGTAAGCAACGCTATTCGGTATACGGATGAAGGATACATTAAGATGAAGATGGGATACAATGCTATTTCCGATGAACGTGGCGAGTTGCTTTTTACCATTCGCGACACCTCCAGTTCCGTGAAGGCGGAAGAAATCCCGGTATTTTTTAATGCACTGGATCCAGACAGTAATATAGAGGACAATGTAAACGAAAGTTCCGGACTGGGACTGGTAATTATTAAGAATTTGTTGTCGCTGTTAGGCGGAACCATTGACATCAAGGTGGCAGAGCAAGGCGGCGTAATTTCCACCATTGCAATTCCTCAGAAGGTTGTAACACAGCCGCTTAGGGAGGAAAGCAACAGTGAAGACTTTATTTGTCCTGATGTAAGAATTTTAGTTGTAGATGATAATAAGATTAACTTAAAGGTTGCGGTTGGACTTTTATCCAAATATCAGTTTAAGATTGATGAAGCCACCAGCGGTGCTCAGGCAATTGAAATGGTGAAGGAAACACCGTACCGAATTATCTTTATGGATCAGATGATGCCGGAAATGGATGGTATTGAAGCTACCAGGCGGATTCGCAGTGAGTGTGGCGAGAATGGTACGAATGCCATTGTAATTGCCTTAACTGCCAATGCAGTCAAAGGAGCTGAGGAAATGTTCTTACAGAATGGCTTCGAAGCATTTTTGGCAAAACCAATTGATAAGATACGACTTCATGAACTGTTCAAACAGTATATTCCGGAGGAGTTACGCATTCCTACCGAACCGGAAGAAGAAGAGGTTACGGTAGCCCAAGAAGATCTGGACAAGCTTGCCATGAACGGCGTGGATGTGAAAGACGGACTTAACCGTAGACGCCAAAGCGTAAACGGATATTTGGAATTGCTGGAGCTTTTCTATACCGATGGATTGGAAAAGGTTATGACCATTCGGGAATATGCAGAAGCGAAGGATTATAAGAACTATGAAATCGAAGTACATGCGTTAAAGAGTGCCGCAGCCAACTTGGGAGCCGGTGGACTTTCCGATGAGGCAAAAGAGCATGAATTTGCGGCCAAAGACGGCAAGAACCAATTCGTAGATGAGAACTACGAGGTAATCCTTCGACATTACGAAGATATTCTCTCGGAAGTGGAGCGGGTACTGGCTCTTTATGGCAGAGTCGGCAAACCGGAAGAAGATGAGGAACGCCCGATTATTACGGAGCAGGAGGTTTTGAATCGGGTTGAAGAAATGCTTTCGTTAATGGAAGATTTTAAGCCGAAGGATGCTGCAATGAAATTGGAAGACCTTTTGCGTTACAGTATTTCGCCTGAGACCAGAAAGGTTTTGATGGCGATTAAGACCAAGTTGAGGTTATATGATGATGATGCAGCGGAGCAGATGTTGCGCGAGTTACTGGAAGTATTGGATTTGTAGGAGATAGAAGCTTATGTTAGAGAAAATGAGAATTATGGTAGTCGATGATAATACCGTGAATCTTGCAACAGTGGAGCAGGACTTGAAAGATAAATATGAAGTAGTTCCAATGCTTTCCGGAAGACGTGCGGTGAATTATCTGTATCAAAAAAGTGTGGATTTGATTCTGCTGGATGTGCAGATGCCCATTATGGATGGCATTGACACCCTGCGGGAAATTCGGACACAGCCTAACGGAACCACGGTACCGGTAATCTTTTTAACATCCAAGAAGGATAAGAATACGGTTATCGAAGGAAGTAAGTTAGGTATCATGGATTATATTACCAAACCTTTCGATGCAGAAGATTTGCAGCAGCGGATTGAAAGTGTATTTAAGCGTTTGGGCCGCTTCCCTATGGAAGAAGACGAGCTCTTGAAACGAGTGCGGGAAATTATCGAAGACTTGAATGAGGGAAGGGACAAGGGCGCCAAACACAAGATGGAAGAGGTGTTGGGCTACCAGATTAATGAAGAGATAGCCGGACGATTAAAGAACGCTCAGGAGAAAATGGGACACGAACAGAAAGGTGCCGCCATCAGCATGTTGGAGCGTGTAACCCGATTGCTGGAGAAGAATATGAATACCACCAGCAAATCTTCGGCAATGCCTATCAGTACCGGTGAGATTAACGCTCGTCTGCTCTATGTGCTGGATGATTTGAACAACTTCAAGATTCGTGAGGCAACCGGCAAGGTGGTGGATTTGCAGAAATTTGATTTGCCGGATTATGTTGGAGTCGCAGTGAATGAGGTAAAAGAGAAATTAGACAGTTACGACGATGATGAGGCAGAACAGCTAGTAAAGGATCTTTTGGAAAAGATTAAGAAAAGCAATGCTTATCAGATGGGAAACAAGAAGGAAAAAGAAGCACCCAAGGATGATGGCTCCGCTAGCTATCACTACAGTCGTTTGTTATAAGGAAAGAATGCAAAGGAAAGCAGAGGCAGGAACGCTTCTGCTTTTTCTTTTGCCATAGAGTAGAAACCTTTTGGTCTCCGGCATAGTATGGATGAAAAGAGGAATGGGTTAGTAAGAAAGCATGGAAGAGATGATTGTGCATTTTGTGGGAGATCCTATGGAACTTTTTCAGGGAGAAACCATGAAGGCAGAACTACTGTTAGGCGGCTATGCCATTGTAACCGGGGAAAAAGAGGAACTGGATACCTTGTGGGAAAAATTCGGTATTTTATTTGTGGAGCCCACGGAAATTCTGGAATGTGAACAGTTGTCGGAAGGGGTAGGCCAGCAGAGCCAGATTTGTATAGAATCGGATCGACTGGGAAAGGGAAGCGGTGTGCTGATGGCATATCTGGATTCCGGTATAGACTACCGCCATCCGGAGTTTCTAACTGACGCAGGAAAAAGCCGGATTGATGAAATCTATGACTTAAGCGGCGAGGAACCTCGGGTATACGATAACGCAGTGATAGAGGAAGCACTGGGATTACCGAGAGAGGAAGGAGACCGGTTGGTTCGCAGTCGGGATGTATCCGGTCATGGAACCCACGTGGCGGCTATCGGTTCCGGAAGAAGCGGAGTGGCGCCGGAAAGCGAAATCCTGATGGTGAAAATCGGAACCGGGAGGGATGATCAGAGTTCTACCGCAGTTTTAATGCGGGGAATCGATTATTGTGTCAGACGGGCGCTCTTACGGCAGATTCCCATGGTTATTAACATTAGCTACGGAAATTCCTATGGTGCTCATAATGGCAGCAGTATGGTGGAACAGTACCTCAATGAAATGTTAAACTATGCCCGCATGACAGTGGTTGTGGGAGCAGGAAATGAAGGGGCCGGTAACGGGCATTTCCGGGGATTTTTGGAAAGTAATCAGCCGATTGGTGCCAAATTATCTGTGGCAGATGTACAACCCCAATTTATGTTTCAGTTTTGGAAGCGGTTTGAAGATGTGATGGAGGTGGAGGTTTTTTCACCGGAGGGAAAACGGGCGCTCCTTAGTTTTCTGCCCGGATGCAGGAGCTACGATTTGGGAAGAGTTACCTTGCGGGTTACCACCGCCGGCCCAAGCCCGGTGCAACAGGATCAGGTGCTGCTGATGGAACTGATTCCCGAGGGGGATTTTTTGACTGCGGGAATATGGGAAATCCGGGTAGGAAGAATGGAAAACCGACGGATGCAGTTCGACATCTGGCTTCCGGTAAAAAGCAGGCTGGCAGTTTTAACCGGGTTTCTAAACCCGACGCCGGAGAGTACCCTGACCATTCCCTCTACTGCAACAAGGGTCATTACGGTAGGGGCATTGGACACTCGGTATGGACAGGTGGCGGATTTTTCAGGGAGAGGATTTTCCTGGCTGAAACCGGGAGAAAAACCGGATTTGGTGGCACCGGGAGTCGGTGTGCTTTCCGCTGCCGTGGGAGGTGGATATACTGCCAAAACCGGTACCAGTATGGCGGCACCCTTTGTGGCCGGAGCGGCAGCTCTTTTAATGGAATGGGGGATTGTCAAAGGAAACGACCGGTTTTTATATGCGGATAAGGTGAAGGCCTATCTAATACGGGGAGCCTCCCCGGTTTCGGGCATTGGAAACTATCCGGATGAACGGGCGGGATGGGGGAGCCTTTGCATTAAAAACAGTCTGTTTGAGGACTAAGGGGAATGTGTTATAAATCGTATAAATCTATGAAAATTTGTGCAAAATCCCCATTTGAAATTTGCTTTATGTTAGAATATAAACGAAAGTATGCATAGTAGGGAAACAGTAGCAGAGGCGAGGATGACCTATGAAAAATAGAGCGAAACAACTGATTTGTATTTTCATGATTCTGGTGTTGGTTTTAAACAGCGGAATTCTTGTGCATGCAAACGAAAAAGAAAAAGTTCGAGTTGCCTATTACCCTATGGAGGGCTTTTTTGACGAAGAAGCGGGAAGACTTTCCGGTTATGGTGTTTCCGTATTAAATAAGATTACAGAATATCTGGACGTAAATTTTGTTTATCAGCGGGCGGAGAATCTGGAAAAAGCAAAAGAGATGTTGCAAAACGGAAAGGTAGATATTGTCCTTCCGGTGGCAAAGAACAATCTTTTTCTTTCCGATGAGTTTTACGTGGGCTATGTCAGTATCTTTGAGTCTTCCTTTGGTTTGGTGTGCAGTGACAAGCGGGATGACCTATATTATGGTGATCGAAGCGCTATTCATAAACTGGCGGTGGGAATTGCGGAAGATACGTATAATACCATTGGAATGAAACAATACATTAAGGCAATGTGGCTTACCGAAAAGCAGTTAAAGATTTACAAACATCCTACACAGCTTAAGCAGGCAGCAAGTCGGGGGGAAATTGATGCGGTGATAACGGATACCACCCACATGCAAAGCGGTACCAAACTGTTGGCAAGGTTCGGATATTCCGGTAATTATCTTGTAGCTCGTAAGGAGTATGAATACATCCATAAGCTGGAGGACGCCATTGGTGTAATCAAGGCGCAGGAGCCGGAGTTTTTTACAGAACTGGTTGAAAGGTATTATCCTACTTCCCTTTATACACCAATAACCAAAGAAGAGGCGGATTATATTAAGAAGTTGGGTAAGCTGAATCTTTTGATGGTAGAGAAACAGGGATACTATGTGCATGAGGGGAAAGAAGGATATGAGGGTATTTATCCGGAATTGGCAGAAGAAATTGGGAAGCGCCTGGGAGTTCCTTGTGAGCTTCGGGTAGAGACTGCAGAGGTACTGACGGAATGGTTGAACCGTGCCATCAGCCCGGCAGTTAGCCTTTATGAAGAAAGAGCGCTGAGTGATCGGGATGTGGTAGTTGGTTTTTATGCGGATAAGCGATTTGCAAGCTTTTTAAATGTAAGTATGACGGGAAATTATGTGACGCGTCATTATTATAAAATCTATCGAAAAGGAGAAAATGAGGAGACACCGGAGGATCGTGTCGCAGTAGTAAAAGGGGATAAGGCGGTTTTGAGTCTTTTAACCGGTTTTTACACGGATAAAGTGGTATCATGCAGCGATTACGAAGAGTGCCTTCAGAAAGTGCGGGAAGGGGAAGCTGATGTTACCATTATGGATACCAAGATTGCAGAGTATTATTTGCCGACCTATCAGAATGCAAATTTGGCCCTCTCCTTTTTGAGCGTAGAGACCAGGAGCTGTATGGCCACTAAGGAGGCCCTTTTAGCATCTGTTATGGATAAGGTGTTAAAAGAAATGAAAACAGACGGAACCATGGCGGAGATTATGAATGTGGAGGAAATGAAGGCTCCGGTACAAACCGGCTTTATTGCTGCGCTTTATAATAACCCCCAGCGCAGTATGCATTTAATTGCTGTCGTGGCATTGCTGATTCTTACGATTCTGATATTGATGATTGTGGTATTTCGTACCCGGAGAAAAAATGAATTTCTTATTCGAATGTCTGATGCCAAGACGGAATTTATGTCCCGTATGAGCCATGATATTCGAACTCCTATGAACGGTGTGCTGGGAATGGCACATCTTGCCAGACAGGAGAAGGATGTTCCGGAGAAAGTGGATGAATATCTGAGTAAAATAGAAGGTGCCGGAGAATACTTGCTGGGATTAATCAACGACATTCTGGATATGACAAAGTTATCCAGCGGTAAAATTGTATTTAACTACGAAATCGTGAATATGTTTGAAATGACTGCAAGCCTGCAGGAGATTTTAGCCCCCACCTTCCAGAGTCGGGGCGTGGAGTTGGTGTGTGATTTCTCGGAAATCCAATACCCCTATATCCGCACGGATCAAATGCGTGTAATGCAGATTATTTCTAACTTACTGGGAAATGCGGTGAAGTTTACACCGGCAGGAAAGAAAGTATACTGGATTGCCAAATCCCGGAATATAAACGATAAACAGGTAGAAACCATAACCATCATCCGGGATGAAGGCTGTGGTATGAGTGAAGAATTTTTAAAGAAGCTTTATGAGCCGTTTGAGCAGGAAGAAAATTTATATAGTAGAGGCTCCAACGGAACCGGTTTGGGACTTGCCATAGTAAAGAATTTGGTAGATCAGATGGGAGGAACCATTCAGGTAGAAAGCAAGCTGGGTGAGGGTACCACCTTTATTATTCGTTTTGCTCGAGGAAAAGGGGAAGCTTTTGAAAAGAAACCGGAACCGGAGAAGAAGGTAGACAAAGATTTATCCGGCTTGAAAGTTTTGATTGTAGAAGACCAGCCTTTAAATCAGGAGATTTTAAAAGGACTGTTGGCGCATAAGCATATTCAGACAGAAGTGGCAGGAAACGGAAAGGAAGCGGTTGAACTGATGCAGACTGCAAAAGCATCGGAAATCGATTTGATTTTTATGGACATTCGTATGCCGGTTATGGATGGTATTACCGCCACCAGGAGGATTCGTGCACTGGAGGATGGGCATGCCAATTCCATTCCGATTATTGCCCTTACAGCCAATGCTTTTGATGCGGACAAAGAGGCCACAAAGGAAGCGGGAATGAATGGTCATCTGGCAAAACCCATTCATCCGAAGGAACTGTTTGAAACAATTGAAAAGTTTCTGTAAAATCATAGAAATAACACGATAGTATGTTATAATATAACAAGTTTTAGAAGGTTGTAGAAGGAGTCTATTGTGGGAAAAGAATTTTTTGCAGGATTTTATCTTGTTGCAGGAGCCGTCATAGCCGCCTATTTGTTTCGGGCGATGACGAAGAAGGATCCATTAGGAAAAAGTATGACCAGGGCTATGGGCGCTGGTTTACTTGTGGTTATAGCATACATTTTGTATCTGTGTGTGAATGACTTCCGGCTGATGGCCATTGGATGCAGTCTGGTGTTTGTGGGCATTGACTGGTGTCTGTTTTTCCTGGTACAGTTTTCCAGACAGTTTGTGGGCTTAAATAAGCCGAAGTATCATGAATATGAGATTTTAGGCGGAATTCTGGCAGCGGATTCCCTTCACCTTTTATTGAATCCCTTTTATCAGCAGACGGTAAGTTTTAAGATGGTGGTAATCCATGGGGCTGCTTATCTGGAAAGAGATGCCCATGCATTGTTTTATATCCATTTGACTTTGTGTTATATTATGGTTGCCTGGATTTATTTTGTATTGCTTCGGAAATATCTGCAGGTTGCCAAATTTTACAGAGCACGTTATGCCGTAATTAATGCGGCATTTATGGCGGTTATTATTTTAAATGCGGCATATCTGATTGTGCATACGCATATTGATTATTCTATTTTGGGTTATGCCTTTGTAGGATGCTTCCTGTACTTTTATGTGTATGATTATAAGGGAGAGGCAGCAGCCAATGCTACCAAGGCGTACTTCGTAGAAGAGATGAATAACCCCATTGTCTTTTTTGACTATGAAGGCAAGTTGCTTATGAGTAACCACCGGGCCAGAGAGATATTAAATCTGGCGGAGGAGGAAACCATTTCCGATTTTATTAAGAAAAATGATTACCTTACCATGAATGAGGAGGAAGAGCAGTCTTTTGAAACCACATTGGTATCCAAGGATAAGGTATTTTATTTCCAGATTAAATATAAGTTTTTGACGGATAAGGATGGTAAGACCATCGGAAGCTATTTTGTATATGAGGATATTACGGAGAAGAAGCGTGCGTTGATTCAGACAGAGTACAATGCAACCCACGATATTTTAACCGGAACCTATAACAGAAACTACTTTGCATCATTTAAGAAAGAGATTGGAGAAAAGCAGCTATATCCGGTATATGGTGCAATCTTTGATGTAAACGGCCTGCGGGATATTAACAAGATTTACGGTCTGGAAACCGGTGATAGAGTATTAAAGAGAATGGCATGGCTGATGCAGCAGTTTTCCCGGGTTACGGATTATGTAATTCGTATGGATGGCGGTGAGATGGCATTGATTCTACCGGCAACCGGCGAGCGTAAGGCAGAGGAGATTTTTAAGCGAATTGAACGTCGAATCGGTAATTTTGAAGTGGCGGGCTTGGATATTTCCGTGACCAGCAGTTATTTTCATCTTGATAACATCGAAGATTTCGATAAATTGTATGAGGAGGCGAGAAGCAAAATCGCCGACAAGAAGAAAAATGAAATGACAAGGAAGACAAGTTCCTAGTCAGGGAATAGAAAAGAGCGAGGCGTAAAAGCCTCGCTCTTTTCGAGTATGGAAAATATTAAAACTTTGGACACGTTAGAATTCCGGTTCGTCACTGGTATCTCTTTCTAAATCTTCATTGGCCTGTGACACTTCTTTATGATAGTTGGCGCTGGTCTTGTCAGCTCGCTCCTGAACCTGATTCTTTACAACTTCCTGATTCTTTGTTAATTCATTCTCATTATGTTTCATGGCAAATACCCCCAATACTTCAAAATCTTGTACATAGTATAGCATAAACTTGAATGTTTTGCACTAGTTTTCTGAATTTTTTTGAAGATATTCCTTAATAGCAGAAAAACTTTCCGCTGTCAGGGCATGCTCCATGCGGCAGGCATCGTAGGCAGCAATTTCCTGGGGGACCCCCATGGAAGTAAGCCAATCTGAAAAAACAGTATGGCGTTCCAGCACTGATCTGGCTCGTTCTTCACCTTTTGGGGTTAGAGTGAGAAAGCCGTGTTCATTCACCAGTACATATTCTTTGGCACATAGGTTTTTTAGGGCAATGCTGACACTGGCCTTGCTGTAGCTTAGTTTATTAGCAAGATCAATGGAACGAACCTGAGGAAGTTCTTTTGACAGCATGAGGATTGCCTCCAAATAATCTTCTAAGGATTCCTCGGACTTTTGCTTTTGGTGAGTCATATATATCTTGCCTCCTTTATGTGAAATAGAAGTAAGTATCTACTAACTAATGTTAGAATAACATATTTACAGATAAAATACAAGAAAAAGTTAGTGTTGATTAACTTATGTTAGTGGGACTATAATTTATAGGAAAGAAAAGTGAGGTGAGAGGAAGTATGTTTAAATGTTTGGAATGCATTAACTGGAAAAAAACCGGTATTTTTGCTGCAGGTGTAGCCTTTGGAACAGCCGGAATCAAAATTTTAGCCAGTAAGGATGCAAAGAAGGTATACACCAACTGTACAGCAGCCGTTCTTCGTGGAAAAGAATACGTTATGAAGACCGTAAATACTGTACAGGAAAATGCGGAAGACATCTATGCGGATGCCAAGAATATCAACGATGAGCGTAAAGCCCAGGAAGATGCAGCTATGTGCGAGGATACATCTAAAGCATGTGGGGATACGTTTGAGGAAGTGAAAACAGATGAAGTTTCAGATTAAGCATCGTTCCAAAAATCGCCTTCGCGTACATATGTGTCAGCGGCACATGTCTTTTGAGCAGGCAGACACTTTGCTGTATTATTTGCATGAGTACAAGAACGTGACCTTTGTAAAAGTGTACGAACGTACAGCAGATGCGGTAATCTCCTTCGTGGGTGAAGAGGGAGATATCCTTCGCCTGCTTTCTGATTTTTCTTATGAAAAAGCGGATGTGCCGGCTGTGGCCTTAGAGAATTCCGGACGGGCACTGAATCAGGAATATCAGGAAAAGCTAATGGGAAAAATTGCTTTTCATTATCTTCGAAAATGCATTTTGCCGGCGCCGATACGTCTTGCCTACAATACGGTACGTGCCCTGCATTACGGAAAAGAAGGGTTGAAGTGCCTTGCAAAAGGCAGGATTGAAGTTCCGGTATTGGATGCAACCGCAATCTGGGTATCCATGTTGCGAGGCGAAAGTGATGTGGCCGGTTCCATTATGTTTATGCTGGGAATCGGTGAACTTTTAGAGGAATGGACCCACAAGAAGTCCGTGGACGATTTGGCAAGAAGCCTATCTTTAAATGTGGGAAAGGTATGGCTAAAAAGCGAAAAAGGCCAGATTCTTGTGCCAAGTGCAACCATTAAGCTGGAGGACGAAATCCTGGTACATATGGGAAATGTGATTCCCTTTGATGGTGTTATTGTTGACGGCGAGGCTATGGTAAACCAGGCATCTTTGACCGGTGAATCTGTTCCGGTGCGAAAGGTGGAAGGCGGCTATGCTTATGCGGGTACAGTAATCGAGGAGGGTGAGCTGACTATCCGTGTAAAAGCAGTAGGCGGAAACAGCCGTTTTGAGAAAATCGTTACCATGATTGAGGAGTCGGAGCGGTTAAAAAGCAACGTGGAAAGCAAGGCATCTCATCTGGCTGACAGATTGGTTCCCTATAGTTTGTTGGGAACGGGACTGACCTGGCTGCTGACAAGAAATGCCAGCAAGGCCTTGGCCATTTTGATGGTGGATTATAGCTGCGCATTAAAGCTAGCTATGCCGATTTCCGTATTGTCTGCAATAAGAGAAGCCAGTCTGTACAACGTAACCGTAAAGGGTGGTAAGTTCTTAGAAGCTGTTTCGGAAGCGGATACCGTTGTTTTTGACAAAACGGGAACCATTACCAAGGCGCAGCCTACGGTCCGGGAAGTGATTTCTTTTAACGGACAGGAACCGGAGGAACTTTTGCGAATCGCCGCCTGTTTAGAAGAACATTTCCCTCATTCCATGGCGAAGGCAGTAGTTCAGGCCTGTGAGGATAAGGGATTGCATCATGATGAGATGCATTCAAAGGTGGAATACATTGTGGCCCATGGGGTTGTAACCACCATTGAGGATAAAAGAGTGATAATCGGAAGTGCCCATTTTGCATTTGAGGATGAGAAGGTTACAATTTTGCAGGATAAGATGGAACTGTTTGAGAATCTTCCGGCGGAGTACTCCTATTTATATATGGCAATTGACGGTAAACTTGCCGCAGTGATTGCCATAGAGGACCCCATGAGGGAAGAAGCCCAAGCAGTAATCAATTCCTTGCGAAAAGCGGGAATCGGAAAGCTTGTGATGATGACAGGAGACAGTGAGAAAACTGCGGCCGCCATTGCCAGACAGGTGGGCGTAGATGAATATTATGCGGAGGTTCTTCCGGAAGACAAAGCTTCCTTTGTGGAAAAAGAGCAGCAGCAGGGTAGACGGGTAATTATGATTGGTGACGGAATCAACGATTCCCCGGCACTTTCTGCTGCAGATGTGGGAATTGCCATCAGTGATGGCGCGGAAATTGCAAGAGAGATTGCAGATATTACCATTGGAGCCAATGATCTGTATCAGATTGTTACGCTGAAGTTATTAAGTGATGCGCTGATGCATCGGATTAAAAGTAACTATCGCAGTATTGTAGGTTTTAACAGCCTGTTAATCGTGCTGGGAGTAGCAGGAGTATTACAGCCGACAACAACGGCGCTTTTACACAATACGTCCACACTGATGATTGGTTTGAAGAGTATGAATAATCTCTTGACGTAACAGCCGGAAATCGGGTGTAAACGGAAAATACATTGTGCTTTTTCCTTCGGAATGCTATGATAGGCTTATAAAATCAGATTTAGGAGGAGAAGTCCATGTTTCGAGAAATGAGACGGTTTAAGCAGTTGCTTTCCAAAGAAGATACAGAAACAATTCTGAATCGCAATAGTGCGGGAGTGTTGAGTGTAATTGGGGATGAGGGATATCCTTACGGAGTGCCTATAAGTTATGTTTACCATGAGGGGAAGTTGTATTTCCATTGTGCGAAGGACGGGCATAAGATGGATGCCATCAGAGCCTGTGATAAAGCGAGCTTTACTGTGATAGATACGAATGATGTAAAAGAGGAAGAGTACACCACTTATTTCCGTAGCGTCATTGCTTTCGGTCACGTAAAAGAAGTGAACACCCAAGAGGAAATCGAGGAAGCTTTGTATGTGTTATCTATGAAGTATTCTCCATCCATTCCAAAGGATAAGGTACGGGAACATGCGAAAGATGGCGCAGGCAGAACTGCAGTATTGGTTATGGAAATAGAGCACATGACGGGAAAAGAAGCAATTGAACTTGTAAATATGAAGAAGTAGAAAAACGGGTAGGCTGAAGAAAACATTCAGTCCTACCCGTTTTTATGGGAAGTTATTCTCCTAAGGTATTTTCAACGACAAACAATCGTATACAGTTATCAATCATAGCAGCATCTGCGTCTGCGCTGATTCCGGCGCTTAACCAGTAAGCATATTTTCCGGTCATAAGTTTTAGCATTTCCTCAGGATCGGATCCGTGACGAAATTCTGTGTGATAGGTAGTAGCCGGTGCATCTCCTGCCAGGTAGAAGTATTCATATTCTCCTGCATTTGCATCTAACGTGTGATAGGAGTAAAAGCCCATGCCTTCTGCAGTGGTAACGTATTTTTCAAAGGTATAGATATGGGAGAAAAGTTCTTTTCCATCTTTATCATAGCCGGAGATAGTGTTTCCATCTACCTTAAAGGTTGTCATGCCGCCTAAAAAGCCACAGTTGAACTGCATTTCTTCCGGTTTGCTGCTAAAAGCTTTTTCTGCATCCGGGCCTGTCAAAGTTCCCTGCATGCTGTGCTTTAATGCATCTACGGTAGCTCTTGCATTTTCTTTTCCAACCGTCATTTCAGCATATTTCATCCAAAGGTTATCGTATTCGTCTTTACATAAGGTTTCAAAAAGCGGAGTATAGCTGCCTTTCATATTCTTTAAAAGGATGGCAGAAGCTTCCTTGCTTCCGTCTTCATACTGATCGGAACTTTGGTAGAGTTGGGAGGTGGTACCAATCTGTACGTCGCTCTTGGTTCCGTCAACAGTTACCTCTGTTTTACAGGATGTAATGGTACTGCTTGTGGCACGACCGGCTACGGTTCCCGGAGTGGTTGCGCCATCAATGCTTCCTTTAACAGAACAGTCAACTACGTTGAAGCGGTCTTCCATACCAAAATAGTAAAGACCGGTTCCAATGAGGCCGCCCACATGAGTAGCGCCTGTTGCAGTGATTTTTACAGTAACATGATTGTCCTTAATAAGAGCCGGCTCCTGAACGGTGCCATCTCCGTCATCACCAACACCGGCATAACCGCAAAGACCTCCGATAGCGTGACCGTTTTTGGCCTGAATGGTAACGTTGGCAGTGTTGCCAACAACGGAATCCATGCACTGTAAGCAACCGCCGATACCGCCCATGCCGACAGGCTCATTGCCGGAGGATTTTATGGTTCCCTTAGCGCTACAGCCGGTTACGGTTCCGGTAAAACCGCCACCCACAACAATTCCGCCGCACTCGGCTACATCGGCTTGAATTAGTTGTCCGTCTAAGAAGTTGTTGTTTCCATCTAAGGTAACGGTAACGCCACTGGCCTTGCAATCCTTTACGGTTGCACCCCAAAGACCGCCAACGATACCACCAACGCAGTTTACGCCTCGTACAGAGTTTTTACCGCTTAAGGTTACTTTTGTAATGCTTCCGCCGTAGGCCATACCCACACCGCAGGATGCATAGCGGGAACCGGATTCGGAAGCGGCCTTGATATTTTTCAATTTCAGATTCTTAATGGTTCCGGTGGTAACGTCAAAAAGACCGGAGCCCATTTCTTTCTTTTCCTGCTTAATTGTTACATTTTGAATAGTATGGCCTTTTCCGTCAAAGCTTCCGGAGAAACTGCCGGAAAAGTCACCCTTCATCATGTCTTCGCCGGTTATGCGACCAATGCTTTTAAAAGTCTTGTTTTTGAGATTCAAGTCTTTTTTAAGAACATAGTGCGCCTTCAAAGTAGCTTTGTTCTTGCCGATGTTTTGAAGCTGTTTAACCGTTTTAATCTGATAAGGGTTTTTGAGGGTTCCGGATCCACCGGCAAACAGACTGGCAGTAGAAGCTGCATTTGCAGTAGATGCCGGTATTGTAAGGGGAAGTGCAAAACTTCCTGCCGTAACCGTAATGGCCGTGGCAACCGCACAGGCGGATTTAAAGAATTGTTTTTTCATCATGTCCTCCTTAATGAGTAAGCTTTATATAACATATGTTGGTTACAACTAACATAATAGCACGATGGAACCAAATGTCAAGACGAGAATGAAAAAAATGTGAAAATACTTGCCATGCTTTTAGAATGGTGGTAGGATACTTTTAGAAAGTTAGTCGCAACTAACTTAAAAAGATAAGTTTCACACATATTGAAACGTACATATAATGACAGGAGGGATGAGTATGTGGGAGATAATTTTAATTCCGTTTCTGGGAACTTCTCTGGGAGCGGCAAGTGTGTTTTTTATGAAAAAAGAATTCGGCGAGCTTACAAAGCGTGCCTTAACCGGTTTTACTGCCGGAGTAATGGTAGCGGCATCTTTTTTTAGTTTGTTGGCGCCTGCAGTGGAACAGGCAAACGAAGACTACGGGTTACCCTTCGTTCCGGTTTCGGTAGGGTTTGCCGTTGGAATGTTGTTTTTGCTTTTGTTGGATGTATTGGTTCCTCACATTCATTTGGATTCCAGTGAAGAGGGTATGAAAAGCGGACTAAAACGTACAACGAAGCTGGTGTTGGCGGTGACCTTACATAATCTGCCGGAGGGAATGGCAGTAGGTATTGTGTGTGCAGGCTGGATGTATGGTGATCAGAAGATATCCATGATGGGAGCCCTGTCTTTAGCCATCGGTATTGCCATTCAGAACTTCCCGGAGGGAGCCATTGTGTCGGTACCCCTTTATGCGGAAAAACAGAATAAATTTCGCACCTTTCTTTACGGCGTATTATCCGGTATCGTGGAGCCAATTGGTTCAATTTTGATTATCCTTACAGCGGGACTCTTTTTACCAATGATGCCCTATTTACTAAGCTTTGCCGCCGGTGCCATGATTTATGTGGTAATAGAAGAACTAATTCCTGAAATGTCACAGGGTCGCCATTCGAATATTAGCACCGTATGTTTCGCCGTTGGATTTATACTGATGATGATTCTCGATATGCAATTTGGAGGCTGATGAAATCCTTTATGAAAGGTTGAAGTTGGAATGTGGAATTACTCGGGGGCATATGGCGGATGCAGGACTTTACAAGACGCCGGTACTTGAAAAAGAAACTTGTTTCTTTTTCTTATGTACCGTTGCGTGTTGTATGGAGCGAGAGCGCTCCTGCGTCGCTATATGCCTCCGGTTGTTTTTACGCTTTACATTCAAACCCTTCACAAGAAATTCCCTTAAACTTCACATATCATACCTTTGAAATTCAAATTCAGTGGATAAAGTAATACCAACGAAGAAACAAACGGAGGTGCAAGGTTATGATGAATAAAAAGAATATGAAACGAATTGCCGGTGCTGCCATGGTGGCTGCAATGTTAGTTAGCAGTACACCGGCAGTACCCATAGTAAGCTACGCGGCAACTGCCAAAGCCACAGTGCTGACAGTAAAGGATTCTTCGGAAGTCACCATTTCCGAGGATGGTGTTTATGAACTTTCCGGAAGCTATAAGGATACCGTTATCAATGTGGAAAAGGGCGTAACCGCAGAACTCATTTTTAATAAACTCACCTTAACAGATAAAAACGCATCTGCCGAGAACATGGTTACTATTGGAAAAAATGCCAAAGTGACCATTACCTTAAAGGGAAGTTCTAAGCTTATCGGCAGCAGTAGCAGTGAAACGCTGGAAAGTGCCATTGCCCATAAGAAGGATGGAGGCGAAGGTAGTCTGACTATCCGAGACGGCGGCAACGGAAGCTTAACTATTACCGGAACAAAGGACGATGGTATTAAATACAAAGAAGGAACCGTTACCATTGAAAGCGGTACACTGAAAATCACAGATTGCCACGGTGACGGCATACAGGCAGAAAACGTTAGCATTACCGGCGGATATGTGGATATTACAACGGTATATGATGAGGCAGATACAAGTTTTTATACCTCCGGTAATAATGTAAGTGGTAAAAATACCATTACCGAACAGGAAAATACCAAGGTGGAACGCGTCAATGTAGATACCGGAAGCCATAAAGGTATTAAGGTTGGTACAAAAGCAAAGACCTACAGTTACAAGTCTGTAACAAGTGAGGATTTGGAAGCAAACAAAACCTATACCCAGGAGGGAAGCGGGCTTTTATCCATTACCGGTGGCACGGTTGTGATAAATACTGCAGGAACCGGTTTAAAAGCCAACAAACTGACAACAACGGGGTATACTGCAACCAGCAGTGGCAAATATATTGTAGGATCTCCGGACGATGCACTTGCGTCCAATGGAGACATTGTGATTTCCGGAAAAGCAAAGGTCAACGTTACCTCCTCTGATGATGGCCTTTCCGCAGCCGGAACCGTAACCATTAAGGATACAGCTACCGTAGATATTAAAAAAGCCTACGAGGGTGTGGAAGCAGAAAAAATCATTATCGGTGAGAAAAACGCCACAAGCGGACCTACCATCACCATCGAGTCTAACGATGATGGTATGAATGCTTCCGGCAAAATCGTAACCTATGTTTACGACGACGAAACGGAAAGCACCTATACCAAGACCTCCGTTTCCGATGGAACCAATGCCATCAATATATACAGCGGAAAAGTAACCATAAAGATAGATAGTGAAAATGCCAAAACCGTTAAACTGAACAACTCCTCCCTTACGTATCAGTCCAGCGGCGACGGCATGGACAGCAACGGTGATATTGATATAGAAGGTGGAGAAGTGTATGTATTCGGTCAGAGTACCGGTGACAATTCTCCTATCGACATGGATGGCAACTACACCTTGTCAAAAAATGCCACTGTATTGGCAGTGGGATGTAACCCTATGGGCGAGGTGACACCAAAGGCCGGAGACAGTGTATATGTAACCTATGGTGAAAGCGGAAATATGGGACAGTTCCCGGGTATGCCAACAGATGGAACACAGACAACCGGCGACGGCCAGCAGCCGCCGACTCCGCCGACCGGCGATCAGACAGGAAACGGCCAGCAGCCGCCAACTCCGCCAACCGGAGACCAGGCAGGAAACGGCCAGCAGCCGCCAACTCCGCCAACCGGAGACCAGGCAGGAAACGGTCAGATGCCCGGTGGTCAGGCAACCATCGCCGCTGGCAGCACGGTAACGGTCAAAAGCGGTGACACCACTGTTTTGGAAACCACCCTTCCCTATGCGGCGTCCTATATTTTCTATGCATCACCGAAGTTAAGTTCGGATGCGGAAAATACCATTACGGTTTCGGAAAAAACTACAGACGACAGTCAGACTACAGATACAAAGACTACGGAGACCATTAAGGGCAAGACTACTACCATCAAAACAGCAAAAGCTCTTGGTAAGCAGAAAATCAAAGTGACCTGGGAAAAGAATTCTTTAGCTGACGGTTACCAGATTGCATATCGTAAAAAGGGTGGCAGCTGGAAGTATGTTACCGTAAGTAATAAGACCACCGTATCCAAGGTTTTGACAGGATTGAAGAAGGGCAAAACCTACGAAGTAAAGGTACGGGCGTATCAAAAAGTGAATGGAAAGAAGGTATACGCAAAGTATTCCAAAGTTCGAACATTAAAATGTAAATAACCACAACATTATATCTCCTCCAATATTTTAAGATAATCTCTCTTATTTTGTAAGATGACCGGGAAAACGGGTTCTTATAGGGTAAGAGAGATTTTTTTGCCACTTGCAAAGTATTTGACAATGGGGTAAAGTGACAGTAGGAATACAGAAGAAAATGTGCACATACAACGGGAGATGACATGTTAGATCGGGACATTATTGACTTATATTTCAAACGGGACGAGGCGGCGATTGTCAGGACGAAGGAGAAATACGGGAATTACCTGTTTACAGTGGCGTCCAATATTGTGGAGATTCGACAGGATGCAGAGGAGTGCGTCAATGACACCTATCTGGATGCCTGGAATTCTATGCCCCCAAAGTTCCCGGATTTTTTAAAACTCTATTTGGCAAAGCTTACCAGAAATCGGGCCTTTCATGTTTTTCGGGACAAAAGAGCGAAAAAGCGCGGGGCCGGGGAGATGCCGGTGGTATTGGATGAACTGTCGGAATGCCTTTCCGGCGGAAAAGAACCGGAGGAGCTTTTGGATGAAAAAGAGCTGGCAGCCATTATCGGAGAGTTTTTGGAAAAAGCGGGAGAGGCTGAACGGGGGATGTTTTTATGCCGGTATTTTTACGCCCAGCCCGTAAAAACCATTGCAAAGCAGTTTGGCGTCAGTGAGAACTATGTATCCGTGAATCTTCACCGGATGCGGGAGAAACTAAAGGGTTATCTTGCTACGGAAGGAGTGTATGTGTAATGAATGAGAATAATAAAGACAAACGGACAGAGCGCCTGTTTTTGGCTATAGGACAGGTGGATGAGAAGCTTCTTACGTCTACAGAACCAGCCCATAAGAAGCGGGATAAATATGTAGTGCGGCTATTGGCAACGGCGGCGGTTTTCACCCTGGTATTCTTCGGAGCAAAGGCGGTATTTAGCCCTGCCGGAGGTGCCGGTAAGGAGGGGGCTATGACCCTTTCCGAAGGAGAAAAAGGGGATGCCAATGGCGGTGAGGATTTGGAAGGTTGTCAATTTGACACATTTTATGGAGGAAATCAGTCTGCACTTGTATTTGTAGAGGCTTCCAATCCTTTGCAGACAACAGATGATGAATTGGATTATTCCACCACGTTGAACAGCAACTCCGCCGGCGTGGAAAGAGAACAAGGAACAGCAAAAAGTACGCTGCCAAGGAGTTTTACATCCTGGTTAACGGAGACGGACCGTACACAGAAATTATTGTCTGTTGCGGGAGAGGAGAATCGAGTTCTTTCACCTTTAAGTATTTCCATGGAAATGGCTATGCTAGCGGAACTAAGTAATGGGGAAAGTCGAAGTGAATTGCTGGCGGAGATGGGATACGGCGATAATACAAAGGAGAATCGCGAAGCTTTTCGTCAAGAAGTGCAAAGAATATGGGAACAGACCTACTATGATACAGTAGATGGAAGTGCCTGCCATTATTCCAATGCGCTATGGCTTCGAAATGATGCTAAATATTCTTTCAAGAAGATTACAAAGGTGGCAGATGATTATAATACATCCTCCTATGGAGGAGAGATAGGAAACGCTATGTATACCTGGTATCACAATCAGTGGCTGGAAAAAGCTACCGCAGGTGGTATTAAGGAGGAGACAAAAGAGGATGCCTTTCCAAAGAATATGGAAATCGGTGTGTCTTCCGCAATTCATTATCTGGGGTTCTGGGAAAAGGGATTTCAAACGAAGAAGGAACAGGTTTTTCATGGAACCAACGGGGATAGACAAGTAAGTATGAATGAGGGAACAGGGGAGTATAGGGGCTATCGCGGGGAACACTATATGGTTGTGGAAATCCCTATGAAAGATGGGAAAAGCTTTCTGCTGTTTTTGCCGGATGAAGGATATGAATTGGCAGATGTCTATGCTGAGGAAAGCTATAAGGAAATTTTGCAGGGCATCAGAAACGGCGAGGTAAAGCGTATCAATCTTTCCTTCCCGCAGTTTGACATTACCACAAAGCTAGATTTAAAAGAAACCATGGAGAAGTTTGGTATCAAAGGAATCTTTTCCAATGACAAAGCATTCCGAAAGTTTGTGAATGGAGGGGATAACGTTACCAATCTGCATCATGCACTACATTTTAGAATCGGGTCCGGTGGTATAAATACTTCATCCTATCAGGATAGCCTGGCGGAAGAGGGTATCCAAAAGGACAAGGGGGCAGAAAAGATTTGTTTTGACCGGCCTTTTGGTTTTGCGGTTACAGACGGAACAGGATTGGTATATTTTGAGGGAATCATGCAGCAGTAAGGAGGGACTTTATGAGAAAAAGATGGATTAGCGCGCTTATTGTAGCGGCGCTGGCACTTGGATTATGGGGAACCATAGTCGGTTCCAACGTCAATAGACCGGAGAAGAAGATTGTATCTACAAAAAGTAAGCCGGGTGGAGCTCTTTTGGCAAAAGCAGCAAATTCGGAGGAAACGGAGGAAACAGGAAGCTTCACTTTTACAGAGAATCTTGCAGGAAGCAAACTGGCACAGGAAATATTAAAACCGGAACTTCCCGAAAACAAAGTATATTCGCCCCTTACCTTAGGGATGGCCATGGCTATGTTGGCGGATGCCGCTACCGGAGAAACCAGGCAGGAAATCTTAGATGCCATGGGATGGGCATCCATGGAAGACCTTGATAAAATGGTAAAAGTGGCTTACGGATCCGTGAATCAGAAAAAGGATGAGGGTGAAAGTTCTATCGCCAATGCCCTTTGGCTCAGAGAAGATATGAAATTTCGGGAAGAGAAAATCTCAGAACTGGCTGGAAGCTCTTATGCAGACGTTTTTTCAGGAAAAATGGGTTCCGAAGATTACGATAAACTGCATCAGGATTGGCTGAATGAAAAGACCGGTGGTTTGTTGAAAGAGGCGGTCAAAAATCGAAAGTTTAAAGAAACCTTGGGGATTTGCCTATCATCCGCTAGCTATTATCGACAGCTTTGGCCTGAAAAAATGACCTTATTGGAAAATCGTCTGTTTCTGGGCGGGGCTTATGGAAATACCAGAGTGGATATGCTTTCTGCAAGCCAGAAGCTTGACTATTATCGGGGAGAGCACTACAGCAGCGTGGGCTTGCCGCTTAAAAACGGAACGATATTCTGGCTGTTCTTGCCGGACATGGAATATAACGTGAGTGAGATACTAAAGGATGATACTTACCTTTCCGTTATGAAGGGGGACGTGGAGCCGGTGGAAGAAAAAGCGGATGTAGAGCTGTGCTTTCCAAGAATGGATTGTATGACCGACATAGATGCTAAGAAAGCTATCTGCGAACTGGGATATTTACGGGCATTTGATAATCGCGCCGATTTTTCGGAATTGACAGAGTATGATTTATTTGTGCGTACCATTCCTCATGCTACCAGAATTTGTGTGGATGAGTATGGAATAACGGCAGCTGCTTATGCGGAGGCAGAGCTGGACGAGGGTGCCTTAATGCTGGATGACCGTATCTATTTTATTTGCAATCGTCCTTTCTTCTATGCGGTGGCTGACAGTGAGGGAATGGTATACTATGAGGGCGTTATGAAAACCGGTGAGGAAATTCCGGATGATGAAGTGAAGATTCGCCGTCCCATTGTACAGGTAAACGGCAAAATCTACCAGAAAACCGACGAACTGGCAACGGTTACCTGCGGAGTGGCGGATGGCAGGATCCTGTATGCGGAGGCAGCCGACAAAGGGCTTACCGAGGATAATATCAGCAACTTCGGCGAAGGCTATCCGTATCAGTATTCCGACGAAGGTCATCTGAGTGTGAATATAGATGGTACCTGGTATGTGTTTGAGTATGTGCCGGATATCAGCACCATTTATTATAAGCCCAAGGGCTAGGGTGCCAAAGTTATTTCGCAAAAATCGAATTTTTCTGGATATCCGAAGTGTAGCGCATAACAGCGTCAAACACCAGAAATCCCAATGCAATGGCGAGACAGGTCTCCAACAGAGTGACGGTCTCGCTTTTTAGCAGGGCGGAATCCGAACGGGTGACCGCATACATCATGTAGTAAAGGTTCGATCCCGGAATCAGGGGCATTACTGCCGAGGTCAAAAAAATGGTGGAGGGCATTTTGTTTCTCCGCGCCATGACATAGGCAAATGCCGCCACAAAGCAGGCTGCAACAAGGGTGGAAAAGAAATTATCCACCGCCCACTGATAGTGCATAAGGGCATAGATGAGCCAGGTGAAAAAGGCGCCGATTCCGTTATAATAAAGCGGCATGCCGCTTACATGAAACCACATGGCAAAACCGATACAGCCCAGAGTACAGCTGATAAGCTGTAAGGCAAGACCCGGCACGATCATCATGCTGTGATCCTGCCCGTGCAAAAGCAGCATGGATATGGCAATGCCGCAGGCGATTCCCGCCGCTCCCAGGATGGAGCCTAAAATATTCTGAAGTCCCGCCAGAATATCACGCTGCAACATATCCCGGATGCCGTTGGTGGTGGATAAGGCGGAAATCAGCATCATGGCAATTCCCACGGTTACGCTTTCGGCATGGGAGCCGGGGCAAAGAGGCGTTAGTAATAAGATCACAAACTGGCAGGCCGCCGCTAAGATTAGATTGTAGATAAAGCGGTTGTTTTCTTTTTTTCCAAGATAATAGCCGCCAACTGCAATAAAGGCAGATAAAAATCCGCCTAAAATGGCGTCATAAGCGCCGCCGCCAAAAAAGACCGTAAAGCTGCCGCCGCCAAGCACCGCTGCAATCGCCGTGGTGGAAAGCGTCTGAGGCTTCTCGTTTTCGATTTTTTCACGAAGGGAGCGCAGCTCCTTCTCATCCGGCGTATTCTGGCAGACATAGCGGCACAGATTGTTTAAATGATCCAGCTTGGTAAAATCGATGCCGGTTCTCCTAACATGCCGGATCTGGGTAAAAATCTGTCCGTCCTTTGTTTCAATGGTTGCCTGTATGTTGGAAGGGATTACATGTACATCGGATTTTACAAAACCGTAGCTTTCGCACATGCGGTACAGACTGTCTTCCGTACGGAAATTCTCCGCGCCGGTCTGCAAAAGCAGGTCTCCGATATTTAATATTTCCTGAAGGATTTTATCGTAATTCATGCTGTAACCTCCTAAAAATCCGGATTTCCACTCAATACTAGCAAATTCCCCTTAAATTGTAAAGAAAATTTGGAAAAAACTCTTGTATAAAAATGATTTTCTTCCTATACTTAAAAGTAGGATGTATGAAAAGGGAGAAGTTACTATGGATAAAGCAGAAATTCGTAAGTTAGGCAAGCAGGGACGAAAGAGTATTCAGGGGGAAACCCGTACCCGCTTTCAGAGTGAGAACTGCAGGCGTATCCGGGAAAGCAAGGAATACAAGGACGCCCGGCTTATTTTAAGTTATATGGCTTTTGGCGGAGAGGTGCAGCTGGATGAACTGATGGAATTTGCCAAGGAAGACGGAAAAGAATTGGCTTTTCCCTTTTGCTTGGACAAAACAACCATGATTGCGCTGGTTCCGGAAAATGAGGAAAGCTGGGGAGAAGATTTATATGGCATTCGGGTGCCTCTTTTGGAGAAATCGAAGAAGGTGGAACCGGAGGAGATTGATTTGGTTTTGACTCCGTTGGTTGCCTTTGATGAGCATTGCAATCGTACCGGCATGGGAGCCGGTGTCTATGATCGGTATTTGCCTCAGTGTGAGAAAGCAAATATTGTGGGAGTTGCCTTTGAAGCGCAGAAGATGGAGTCCATTCCAACGGATCAACATGATGTGACTCTGCGGGCGGTTATGACGGAGGCGGCAACCTACCGTTCCGGGAAAAAAGCATAGAATATAGGCGGAAGGATAGTGGACTGGTGAAAAAAGAATTTTTTGGAACAATTGATGGAAAAGAAGTCTTTTTGTACACGCTTCAAAATGAGCGACTTTCTGTAAGCATCACCAACTATGGAGCAACCCTTGTAAAGGTGATTGTGCCGGATCGGAACGGGAAGCCGGTGGACGTGCTTTTAGGCTACGATTCGGCGGAAGAATACCGTACCGGAGACGCCAACATGGGAGCCCTTGTGGGACGCTGTGCCAACCGGATTGCAGGCGATGTGACGTTAAACGGTCAGCTTTGTGTTTTAGAGAAGAATGAAGGCAACAACTGTTTACATAGTGCCGGTGGCTCTACCGCTTTTCAAATCTGGGAGGTGGAGGAGGAGCTTTGCGATGATACCCACTTGTATCTGTCCCTCCGGGATAAAGAGCGGACGGGAGGACTGCCGGGAAATGTGGATTTTTCCCTGTGCTATGAACTTCTGGAGGAGGCGCTTTGTGTGAACTTATCCGGAATCCCGGATAAGACTACGATTTTGAATGTAACTAGTCATGGATATTTTAACTTAAGCGGAAATGGCAGGATTGCGGAGCAGCAGGTGCTAATTGCCGCAGATGTCTATACGCCGCTTTTACCGGAAAGCCACACGCCGGATGGCAGTGTAAAGCCGGTAGCGGGAACAAAATATGATTTCCGGACGCTTCGCCCCATTGGGGAGGAAGCCTATGATGATAATTTTGTGTTACGGCATGAGGGCGAAACGCTATCCACGCCGGATGCGATTGGTTTGAAAAATGCGCCGGATGTGCCGGGGGAAGCTGGCGGACTGCATTTTGCCGCAGAAGCATACAGCACGGAAACCGGTATCCGGATGAAGCTTTTTACGGATTGTCCCTGTCTGCAGTTTTACACCGGAAAGTTTATTCCAAAGCAGAAGGGCAAGTATGGCAGGCAATATGGAGCTTTTTCCGGATTTTGTCTGGAACCCCAGTTTGCACCGGATGCCATTCATTGTAAGGATTACGCCCAGCCGGTGGTGGAAAAAGGGCAGCAGTATTACTTTCAGATGAGGCTGCAGTTTTAAAAAGCAAACAAACGAGATGTTAGAAGATATAGAAAGAAGAGGAGAAGAAAATGAGCGAAGTAGAAAGAATGGAGGATTACAAGGAGGAACTGGAAAAATCCTTCCGGAAATTGAAGGTAGGGGATATTGTAACGGGAACGATTATTTTTATCGCAGAGGATAGCTTAACTTTGGACCTGGACTACTATGCACCGGGAATTATTACCATGGAGGAAATTACCGACGATCCGGGATTTGTAGTGGACGAACACTACAAGGTGGGCGATCAGGTCAAGGCTACCATTATCCGGGTGGATGACGGTGCCGGCAACATCCTGCTTTCCATGAAAGAAGCTACAGGCACCTTGTCCTGGGATGAACTTTTAGAGGATAAGGAAGCAGAGAATGTTTTTTCTGTAAAGGTTTTGCAAAGCGTAAACGGTGGTGTGGTTGCTTATGCCAAGGGAATTAGGGGATTCATTCCGGCATCCCAGTTGGATCTTTCCTATGTTGAGGATGTGGATACCTTTGTAAATAAAACCTTAGATGTAACACCGATTACAGTGGATAAAGAACATAATAAATTGGTTCTTTCCGCAAAGGTTGTTTTAAAGAAACGTCAGGAAGAGGAAATTGCCCGTAAAATGTCTCACTTAATCCCCGGCGACGTATACGAAGGTGTGGTAGATTCCATTATGCCTTATGGTGCCTTCATTGATTTGGGAGACGGACTTTCCGGACTTTTACATATTTCCCGTATCAGCCAGAAGCGTTTAAACTCTCCGTCTGAAGTTTTAAAGGTTGGACAGCAGGTGAAGGTTAAACTTCTGAAAGTAGAAGGCGGTAAGATTTCTCTTAGCATGAAAGAACTGGAAGAGAATATGGATTCGGTGGAAACGGATGAGGTAGAAGTAATTGAGTATAAGGAAGACGAAATCAGTACTTCTCTTGGAAGTCTGCTTTCCGGAATTAGATTAGATTAATATGATTCGCCCGGGATATCCCGGGCGAGTTTTTGGTTTGGGATTGTTAATGGTTGTGCTTGGGCATATATCGAAAATTTTTCTATTTCGCCCATGCGAAGGCGCGTAAAAGGAATTGCAATACTAACTTGCAAAGGAGTATAATAATTATAGTTGGGGAATGAGGTGAAGTAAGGGAAATACAGAAACGGAGGAAAGCAAAATGAGAATTGGTTTTATTGGAACAGGAAACATGGCAAGTGCGATTATGGGAGGAATTCTTTCCCATGGATTGGCGAAGCCGGAAGAAGTTATGGGAGCAGATGTATTTGCACCAAGTAGGGAGAAAGTTAAGAAGCAGTTTGGAATTCAGACCACAGATAATAATTTGGAAGTGGTGGAGAAATCTGACGTGGTATTTCTTTCCGTGAAACCTCAGTTTTATCAGGAAGTAATCGGACAGATTGCGGGAAAGGTACGAGAGGAGCAGATCATCATTACCATTGCACCGGGCAAGACTTTGTCCTGGTTAGCTGAGCAGTTTGGTAAAAAAGTGAAAATCGTAAGACTGATGCCGAACACTCCGGCTATGGTAGGCGCAGGAATGACAGCAGCAACTCCAAATGAATATATTACAGAAGAGGAAAAAGAAAAAGTCCTTACAATTCTTAGAAGTTTCGGTGAGGTAGAAGTGGTTCCGGAAAAATTGATGGATACGGTTACCGCAGTTAGCGGAAGTTCTCCGGCCTATGTATATATGTTTATTGAAGCTATGGCAGACGCAGCGGTAAGTGGTGGAATGGCAAGACCGCAGGCATATAAATTTGCAGCCCAGGCAGTACTTGGAAGTGCAAAAATGGTGTTGGATACCGGCAAACATCCGGGAGAACTGAAGGATATGGTATGTTCCCCGGCAGGAACCACCATTGAAGCTGTGCGGGTATTGGAAGAACGCGGCTTGAGAAGCGCTGTATTTGAGGCAATGAAGGTTGTGGAGGACATTTCCGGACGGATGTAGGTACGGCCGGCGGGCTGTGTTTTCATGAGCAGGACTTTTGAAGACGTCGGTACTTAGAGTGTAGAAAACGGATTCATGGATAGTTTACTTTCCGATGAATCCGTTTTGAGTGTGTGAATTTATTTCTGTAAATTGAATCTTCTATGATAATTTTTAGGGCGGAGAGCTCCGATTTCGAGCTATTCGCCCTATGATTATATATACCAACTATTTTCGAGTATGTCAA